>Ga0182030_10014301_pt1 | contig 15683 bp, 9 predicted proteins | sample 812S3MmetaG_FD_121299 | JGI IMG/M metagenome (GOLD analysis project Ga0182030, IMG submission 121299) | Permafrost microbial communities from Stordalen Mire, Sweden - 812S3M metaG (Illumina Assembly) | ecosystem: Environmental > Terrestrial > Soil > Wetlands > Permafrost | place: Sweden...
GAGAGCAGAGGTCCTTGCGAAAGGTCGCCCACGTTCGTGAAGAGGTCCCCCCATTGCGCCGCCAGCAAGTTGATGAGGTTCAGTCCCTCGGCCTGCGCTTCCAACACTGCGGTTGTGGGAGATAGGAAATGAGTGTGCGTATCGGCTGTCACCCAACCCTTCGCGCGGAGATTGGCGAAGCGGGGAATTTCGAGCGTCACTTCGCGCTGGCCGGCCTGGATCTCAACCTTCTGCCGCACCGCCTCGTACTCGAACCCCTTGGTCATTTCCAGGTAGACTTCTCCCGGCGGAAGCTCCACTTGAAACGTTCCATCCACGTAGGCAAAGGAAGTGTCCATCAGCTTGACGTCGGCGCCGTAATCCTGAAACCACTCGTCGTTGACGTCCGTGCGGTGTCCGTAAGGCGGAATGTAGCGGCCTTCCTTCGACCGCAGCGCCAGACGTACGGGCGTGGGCCGCTTGCTTTCAGAATCGAGCACGCGGAAGCGAACCCAGCGCCGACCGTGCTCAACGATTTCGATGCTGCCGCCTCCCGCGGTCGTTTGCAGTTCGCTGCCCGTAACTAGTTTGGAGAGCTCGAACGCATACCGCTTTCCGGTCTTGGAATCGGCCAGCGTCAGCGTGGCGCCAGCGCTGGCGGTGATCTCCGCATAAAGATGGCGTGCGCCTTGGCTTACCTTCGTTCTTTCACCCAATCCTTTGGCGGGGGCGGCCAACCACGCTTCCGGCTCGAATTCGGGCAGAGCAAAAGTGCGCGCGACCGTGCCGAGGTCGATACTCACCTGCCAGCGGGATGCGTCTTCCGCGGCAGCCTCGGGCAGGGTAATGCGGTAGAGGGCGCGCGGCTCGCAACGAAGGGGATTTTCCGCGCGGTGATAAAGCGTCAACCCGCAGACCACCAGGGCATCGTCGCCGACCGCCTCCAGGCGCACGGAGCGAATCTGGCGCTCGGCCTCTGGGTTTTCGAGCGCGCACACCCAAACAATGCCCTGGTTCCGGCCGAGCTCGTACCCTCCGCCAAGGGAAGTCTGGAGGTTTCCCCAGCCCATCGCGTTGCGGAGAGGATCCGTGAGCTTCACGGGGTGCATCTTGCCGCCCGGTAAAGAACCGAAACTAAGGTGCCCCCAGGGCTCCACTACGGAGTTGGTTTCATACCGGCGGCGAATGGGGAGGGCGCGGGTTCCACCGTCGTCGTAGACAAGCGTGACATCGGCCAAATGCTGTCCCACCTTTTGGAACACGTCCTTGCCGGGCTCCGGGTCTTCGTTCTCATCGAAGTCGCAGAAGGAGCTTAGGCATAGGAAGTGAGCCTTCTGCCCTAGCGAAATTTCCACGCGCGCGGTAGCCGTCGGCCCGGACTTAGCGCTGAGTGCGATCCAACCCTTACTCTGCAAGTCTTCCGGGCCGAGCAAAAACGGGATTCCCTCTAAATCACGCTTGCCACCCGGGACGCGAATCAGGGAGTCCCTGGCGGAATTCCCGCCGATCATCGCGGCCTTTTCACGGGTTCCAAAGTCCTGCGAGGAAGAGTTGAAGTAGGAACTCAAATCGATGGGAGTGAACTTCCCGCTCGCGTCGGGGGCTTCCGACCCTGAGGCGGACCCTTCCGCGCCGCTGGCTTTGCTTTCCATTAGAATGAGGGTCGGAGCGGTTGCGCCAACCGTCGCCAGAAACTCCCGGCGAGAGAATCCCGGCGATTGTCTTTTGGTTTTCTTGGGTCGCATGTGAATGAACCTCCCCAACACTGAGGATGGCAAATCTACTGCCCGCCGCTTGCGTTGTCAATTCTCGATAGCAAGGTCAATTCATTGGCGCCGTAATGGGGATTTCCTTCTCCAGGCTTTCCTTTTCGGCGGCCCGGACTCTTTGGATTTCCTGGTATTGTTGCAGACGAGCCACAAGCAAGCCAAGAGTCCAGCCGTCTTCATCGCCCACTCCTTTGGATTCCCCTCACAATTTCCAGCGTGGGCGCGCGGCCCGCACAGCGCCTTGACATCCCGATTCTCCCGCGATATTACTTATTATGTCTCCTAGATGACTAGAAAGGATGCCGCATGCCAAGCACAATTCCCGCCACCGTTTCCGATGAGGTCGAGGTACCGGACCTGAGCCTTGAACGCGGCAGCTACGTTCCCTATTACCGCCAGATCCGCGACCAAGTAGAGGCCATGATCAAGGCGGCCAAGCTGAAACCTGGGCAAGTCATTTTTTCCGAGGGTGCCTGCGCCACCAAACTCGGCGTGAGCAAGATGACGGTGCGGCAAGCCTTCCAAGCTCTCCGCGCCGAGGGCTTGCTGATTATCGAGAAGGGCAGGCGGCCCGTGATCAGCACCGGGCGGATCCAGAAGGACTTTCAAAAACTGCGCGGGTTCACCGCGGAGATGACCCGGCGTGGGCTTAAGCCATCCTCCAAAGTTCTCCAATTCGAGAAGGCGGCACCCGATGCTGCGACGGCCAACCTGCTTCGCCTCTGGCGCAACGATGAAGTTTACCGCATTCGGCGGTTGCGGTACGCGGACAAGGAAATCGTGGGCCTCGAAACCATTCTCCTCCCCGCCCGGATGTTTCCCGACCTCGCCAAAACTGACTTGGAGAATCAATCCCTTTATGCCCTGATGGAGACACGTTACGCGATCGCTGTGGAATGGTCAGAGGAAGAACTGGAGGCGATCCCGGCAGAGAAAGAAGACGCTAAGCTCCTGCAAATTCCGGCCGGCTTCCCCCTTTTCTCCATGCGGCGCATCGTATTTGCCAAGGACGATCTTCCTGTCGAATGCGGCCACTCCCTGTTCCGAGGGGACCGCTACAGTGCCAGTGTGATTTCGCATCGGTAATTTCGTAGCGCGGACCTGTTTGCTAGGTTCGCGGCTTTTCCTTGCCCTCGGGGACGAGACGCGGACCTGGCAAACAGGTCCACGCTGCTCCCCACGGATTCAGCCGACGCTGCCTGACCAGCCCAAAATCCCTATCGACCCCAAGAGAATTGCCACGCCCACCAGCATCCAACGGCGTGCCGAAGTTGGAGCGAGCTTCCATTCTCCCGCCAGCAACCCACAGACGTTGGCGATTAATAGGCCGGCGGTGAGACTGATTGGCCAGCCGATGGCAGGGCCTAGTTTCCCCAGCTTAGGAGCGGCCGAGCCGTAAACAAAAATGCTACCGCCCCACAACAGGCCCATAACAATCGCCAGTCCGAAAAAGGGGGCGACGCCCGGGTGCAGAAAATTCGACCAGCTCCGATTCTTGCGGAACAGGTACCCGCAAAAACCCAGGTTTGTGACGGCCCCGCTCACCAGGACAAGCAGCCAGACGACATTCGAACCCGCGAAAGGGCCGTTTCCCAACCGCACGGCGCTGGCAATGATTCCCTGCGAGAGGCTGTAACCGATGTTGAACAGAGCGGAAAGCAAGCCGGATCCGGAACAGAGGAGAAGGCCGACCCACAGAGGACGCGCTGCGCCGACCATTTCGCGTGGGGCCTTCTCGTGTTGCTTTTCACTTCGCTCCCGAACAATTCCTGCATAGCCGCAACATCCGATGCCCGCCATGGCTATGACCGTTCCAAGCATAATGAATTCGCCTTGAGGTTGGCGGAGGCGCTCCGGCGCGAGGATCAGGATTGGCAGAAGGGATCCCAGGGAAGCGCTAATGGCCAGAACCAGCGTGTTCGCCATCGAGATGCCAAGCGCGCTTACGCCTTGCCCGAACATCACCGCGCCGAATCCCCACATGAACCCGGTGGCGATGGCAATCAGCTCAGCGCGCGCGGGCGCGGCGGAGAGGACGGCGAGGGGATGAGAGACCGTGGTGAATAATATCGCCACCGGCATGACCAGGCACGCAACTGTTATGAAGACCGCCCACACGTTTTCCCACGACCACCGTCCCAGGTAGCGCATGGGCAGCGTAAAGGTTCCATTCATGAAGCCCGAGACGACCGCGAGCGTGATCCCCCAGGCTACTAGTGAATTGTTCATTCTGTTCCTTCCCACGTGCCCGACAGGCCCTCACTGCTCCAGTGCGTTGACCTCGCGAATTTCTCCTCCCTCGCGAGGGACGCGAAGAGTCTTGATTTCTAAAGGCCGGAACGTCCCCGTCCAGCGCCGGTTCACGAGGCCGAGGTCGAGCGTGGCCGTGGCGGCCCTGCCCTCAGTCTCATAGCAACGCACGATAATATCTTCCCCGTCTTCGGCCTTCTTCACGGCGGAAACCACAACATTCGGAACGTCGACCGAAAGGAAGGAAGCCGAGGCGGGCCGGGTGCCGGGATGAATCCCCTGATAGAGAACGGGCACCGGCGCGGTGAACTCCTCCGCCAGGCGCACGATTCCCGCTTCCCTCCACCCGCCCCCATGGGGAACCAGGAGCATCCGAAAAGTCTGGCGGCCCTCGTCCTGCCAGAGGTATTCACCATCAGGTTTCAACTCGCGCTCAAACTGCGCATATACCGGGCGCGCACAATGGAAACGCGCAGTTCGCTGCCTTTGACACTGTATCCATACTTCGCGTCGTTGATGACGGCCAAGCCGTACTGGACTCCGCCTCGCTCGCCGGTCACGTCGATCCAGCGCTGGCCCGGATCTTCGTCGCCCTGCGCTTTTCGCACTTTGTAACCATATGCGATTTCGTAAGTGGGCTGCGGGTTCTGCGCGTCCACCGGGAAGCAAAACTTCAGGATTTTCAGGTGCGCGCGCCAATCCAGGTTGACCCGCACCTCGATGGTCCGGGCCCCCGCGTAAAGCACCCAATCGGTTTCCAGAGCGGACGCGCCATAACGCGAACGCACGCGGAGGGTGGCACGCAACGGCCCGTTTTCCAAGATGCGGCACCTGGCGGTGTCAAAGGCGCCAGCCTCCTTAGTGTAGGCCTTCACGCCGTGGCTCCAAGTGTCGCTGGGGTCGTCCAGCTCTACGGCGCGCCCTTTTCCCGGGCCAAACACCTCGGCTTTCGCGTCCTTATCATAGATCGAATAGGTTCCGTCGCCCGCGAAACGGATGCGAAGGTGTTCGTTCTCGAGTTGGTTTCCCTCGGCGCGATCTCTTGACTCCGGCGCGGTTGCTGGAGTCACTTTGCGCAGCTCAAATTGACGGTATCCGAAGGCAGGAACGCGCGCGCGGAACACCAGGCGCTTGCGGTCGTCAATCGTGGTGGTAGCCTGCGTCCACTGATGGGTGATCTCGTGCCCGTGGTCATCCACGAGAGAAGAATTCGTTTGGACGGACTGGAATTCCGGGGTCACTCCCGAGGTCCACTCCCAACCCAGCTCGTATTCGACGTTAAGGTTGGCATCCCACGCGTGGGAATTAAAGACCACCATATACTCCGATTTCGGATCGACGGTGGGAATCTGCCAGGCGATTCTTTCCGCGGCGCGGTACATGGCCTGCGTCCCCACTTCGATCGCGTAACCTTGCGCGTGGCGCGCCATTTCATAGTGCGCGGGCAGTGCGCTACCCGCCAGGCTGTCGTGGAACTGCATGAGCAGTACTTTCATCCACGCCGAAGTAAATTCACTCTGGGGATAATCCGATCCTGCTACCACGGAGCCCAGCGTGGCAAACTTCTCGCCCGTCACCAGCGCCGCTTCTGCTGCCCGGTTGTTCTTCTTTTCTTCCGAGAGGGCCGTGTAGCAGCCCACGGAATGGTGTTGTAAATCGTCGGCGAGTATCGGAAGGTTGGGAAGATCCTTGACCTCGTCAAAGTATCTGTCGGGCGTACTGAAGACCATCGTCGGCGCACCCGGCTCCTTGCGAGCGGCGAGGATGGATCGAATATTGATCTTGGTGGGGCCTCCCCCGTGGTCGCCCGCGCCGTAAAAGGCCATCAAGTCTTTGGTCGGCTCCGGTAAGTCGCTCACTATTCGGTGCACGCGATGGATGATGGGGCCGTCGTAATCACCATAGGCGATGGGAATGTGATAGGCGAGGATGCGTGTGCCGTCCGCCCCCTCCCACCAGAAGAGGTCGGAGGGCAAAGTCTTCTCCTTCGGCTGTGGCCGCATGAAGACATAAGCACGAAGCCCTTGCAACTTGAGAATTTGGGGCAGCGTACCGGGATGGCCAAAGGAATCGGGATTGAAGCCGATCTCCACTTTGCGGCCGAATAACTGCTGGAACACGCGCTGGCCATACAGCCCCTGCCGCACCAGGGCTTCGCCATTCGGGATGTTCACGTCCGGCTCGACCCACCAGCCACCCACTACAGACCATCGGCCTTCGTTCACGCGCTGGCGAATCTCATCGATTAACTTCGGATCAGTCGCCGCAACCCATTCGTAAAACTGCGCCGAACTGGCCGTGAAGGTGAACTCGGGATCCTCTTTCATGCGCTCGAGCGCCGATCGAAAGGCGCTGACAACCGCGGACATGCCCTCGGGCCACGTCCAGAGCCACACGGCGTCGATGTGCGAGTTCCCGATCATGTGGAATCGGTACTGTGCTGCGTTCGGCGGCCAGGTTTCCGGCGGGGTGGATCTCGATGATTGCGCCGCGGCCCCCGCCGCGAGCAAACCCGTCGCGGAAATAATCAAAGCTATCAAAATCCTGCGGACGCACTGCGCCTTCATGACATTTTCCTTTTTCTGGAATTTCACGGTCCGGTATTCCCAATCTCCGAGATCCTAACCGGGTGAAGGCAATTCATGTCGACTATAGATACCTAGGTGTGTATATATGTCTGCGGTTCGTTTGTCAAGCCGAATGGGCAGTTCACCGTCACGGAAGCGCGGGGCCAGGAAAATCCACAAATCGCACGGAGGTGCCAGATGGGGAATGCGCAAACGCAGGGACGGCGCCGGCTTACCGAAGAGCAGAAAAGATTCTATGCGGAGAACGGATATTTGCTGGGACTGCCTGCCATTTACGGCCCGGCAGAAGTGGAGCGGCTCAACCGAGGGTACCAGGAACTTCTCAAACTTTTGCGGCCGGGCGAGGACGAGAAAGAAATCCGCGAATGGCACGAGTCGAGCCGCTATATTTATGAAATCTGCGTTCACCCCCAGATACTCGACTACGTGGAGGATCTCTTGGGGCCAAACTATTATCTTTGGGCTTCGAACTTTTTTGCCAAGCCTCCACACCATCCGAGTAAGGTCGGCTGGCATCAGGACGCCTATTACTGGCCGCTCGCGCCGCACAATTCCGTCACCGTTTGGCTGGCATTTACGGATTCCGACGAAGGGAACGGCGCCATGCAGGTCATTCCCGGCTCCCACCTCGGAGGCTTGATTAAGCACCAACGTTCCTCCCAAACCGATTCGGTTCTCACGCTGGAACTCGAGCGAGGGAGTTTCCGCGAGGACGCTGCGGTCCCGCTCGTCCTGAAAGCCGGCGAGATGTCGCTGCATGACGACCGAATGATCCATGGCTCGCCCGCCAATGGATCGGATCGCTGGCGGATTGGCTTCACCATCCGGTATTCGGGAACCAACGTCAAGTGCGACCTTTCGGTCAACCCGCACTTCAAGACCTATCTCATGCGAGGCGTAGACGAATTTCGGCATAACCCTGTGGGAACTGTCCCGGAAGCAAGGTATGGGCGTCTGGAAAGAAAACATCTGAGCATCGAGGAAGCCCAGAAGGACGAATGGCACGCGGGGGAGCAAAAGTCCTCGTAGGGACTCTTTTTCACGTTAAGCTTGACAAAGGTACCTAGTTGTATATATATGGTAGGCGCTGCGCTGTAAGTGTGGTTGTCCCCCTTCGCGTCGGGTGTTGCAGTCCCTCGAAAGGCTCCGCGGCCGCGTTTGCTTTTCTGGGGGAGCATGCGCTCCCCCAAGAAATCTACTCTCGCTAGCAGGAGATTCATCATGTCCAGTCGTCGCGAATTCATTCATGGAGTTTTAGGCACGACCGCGAGCGTTGCGGTGTCGGGGCTGGTGTCGTCGCGCCGAGTCATCGGCGCGAACGATCGAATCCGAATCGGCTTGATTGGGGCGGGCGCGCGAGGCAAGTACGATTTCAAGGAAGCCATCAAGTGCCCCAATGTCGAAGCGGTGGCGGTGGCCGACGTGTACACCCGTCATCTGGAGGAAGTGCAGGCCATCGTCCCGGGAATCAAAACCTATCAGGACTTTCGCCGTCTCCTGGACGACAAAAGTATCGACGCCGTCATCATCGTCACTCCGCAGCACCAGCACGCCCTGAGTTTTGTGGCCGCCATTCAAGCGGGCAAGGACGTCTATCAGGAAAAGACCGTGGCGTTCAATCCCGAGCACGCCCGGCGCATGCGCAGGGCCTACGAAGGTTCCGGGCGGGTAGTGCAAATCGGGATGCAAATGCAGAGCGGGCCGGGCTACTTTAAGGTGCGTGAACTCGCCACCCCCGAACGCCTCGGCACGGCGACCCTCATCGAGACGCACCACTTCCGCAATTCGCCCTACGGCGGTTGGATTCGCAAGGAGGTTCCTTCCGACTGTGACGCCCAGCACATTGACTGGACGCTGTTCGAAGGCGAAGCCCGGCACTACGCGTTTGACCCCGACCGCTACCTGAATTGGCGTTTCTATTTTGATTATTCCGGCGGGAACATGTTTGAAAACATGGTCCACCAAATTGGCTTCTGGTACCAGTTGCTGGACCTTAAGGTTCCCAAGACGGTCTCGATGATGGGCGGCAATTATTACAGTCCCAAAATGCACATGCCCGACGTCATGGCTGTGTCGTTCACTCTTCCCGACAAAGTGCTGATGACCTGGAGTTCCACGTTTTCGAATGATTTTTATGGAGAGCAACAAGGCTGCCTGTTTGGGACGAAGGGCACGATCATGCACACGCAGTCGAACAAGGTCTATTACCTGCCCCAGGGACAGGCGAGCGGAGAAGGGTCGTCGGACAAGCCGATAGAGAATCCGGAATACGTGGATAACACCGACATCCACCTAGGGAGTACGAACCCCGCGTCGCCAGACAGCTTTCTCCGCAACCTAAGTACCGCAAGTGCCCGCAGTGTTTTGGAGGCCTTCGTCGGCGGTGTCATCTTTAACCTCGGAAACTTGCTCCTCGTGGCCGCGATATCCGTGGCGGGGATGGCCGTTGCGTTCCCAATCGGGGCAGGTCTGGCGTTGGTAATCGGAGCCGTCATCAACTACATTATTTCGCCAAAAGGGAATCCCCTGCTTCTTTTCGGCGGAATTGCGTTGATTTGCATTGCCATCATTCTCGATGCCATAGCGTATCGGGGCCTGTCGGGGAGCGCGAAGGCCAGCGCGAAGGGAATTGGATTGAGTCTGGCCTGCGGTGTTGCTGTAGGGCTCTTTTACCCGTTTGTTGCCAAGGCATTGACGGGCCCGAACCACCTGGGGCCCTACACCGTGTATTTCGTCTTTGCTTTGGGGGCCGCTGTTTCCAATTTTCCCATGAACTACGGATTGATGCGACGCCCGGTTAGTGGCCAAGCACTCCGAATGAAAGACTATTTCAAAGGGCGACTGAATCTTCACGCCTGGGGAATTCTAGGCGGAATCATTTGGGGGAGCGGAACAGTTGCCAACATCGTCGCTTCCTATGTGCCGATGATTGGGCCTGCCACTTCGTTCTCTCTTGGCGAGGGCAACACGATGATCTCGGCAATATGGGGCATATTCGTATGGAAGGAATTTCATGGCGCGGGAAACCGAGTCAAGGGTCTCCTCGCTGTCATGTTTTTGTTCTTTGTGTTGGGTCTGAGCTGTATCGCGCTCGCTCCGGTAATTCACTAGGAGCAAAAATACGGACAAGGCCAGGAGAGGTGAGGCAGCATGGCGAAGTCAAACAACGAGAATGGAGCGTTTGGCCACCCGGGGATGCGTCCGCGATGGACCCATGGCGGAAAAGACGGCGTGGGAACCGCATACGCAGCTTCCAGCATGATCTGGTTTACGTTTTGGAAGGGCATCGTCACCGAAGTCTATTATCCAACCGTGGATCGACCGCAAATCCGCGACCTTCAATACCTGATTACCGATGGTAAGAGTTTCTTCCATGAGGAGAAGCGCAACCTCCAATCAAAATTTGAGCGACTATCCGATCACGCGCTGGGATACCGCTGCACAAATTCCGATCCCGATGGCCGTTACGCCGTGGTTAAAGAAATCATCACGGACCCTCATTTGGCCTGCGTTCTTCAGCGCACAAAATTGACGGGTGAAGAATCGTTTATTTCAAAGCTGCGGCTGTATGCGCTGTGCGCCCCCCATCTTGAAGTTGGAGGATGGGGGAACAACGGTTATGTTGTTGAGGTGGACGGCCGCAAGATCCTAATGGCCCAGAAACAAGGTACATGGCTGGCAATGGCGGCTACCGTGCCATGGTCTCGAGTTTCATGCGGCTATGTCGGCCACAGCGACGGCTGGACCGATTTGGCTGGCAACTTTCAAATGGATTGGGAGTTTGACCATGCCAACGACGGCAACATTGCCCTTACTGGCCAGTTGGACCTCGGTAGCCAACGCGAGTTCACCCTGGGACTTGCTTTTGGGGATACCCAACATCACGCGATTGCAACCCTCTTTCAGGCGCTGGGCACCCCCTTCGAAGAGCATCACAAACGTTACACGGAACAATGGGACCGCACTTGCGGGCACCAGCTTCCCTTAGCGAAGTGTTCTTTTGACAAGGGCAACCTGTACCACAGCAGTTTTAGTTTGCTTCTCGCTCATGAGGACAAGTCCTATCCTGGCGCCTTGATCGCCTCGCTCTCGATCCCCTGGGGAGAAGCAAGAGGCGACAAAGACCAAGGGGGATATCACTTGGTCTGGACCCGGGATATGGTGAGCAGCGCCTCCGCCCTGCTCGCCTCCGGTGAGAGTGCCACACCTCTGCGTGCACTCATCTATCTCGCGGTTTCTCAGCAAGAGGATGGTGGTTTTTCGCAGAACTTTTGGGTTAACGGGAATCCGTACTGGCGGGGAATCCAATTGGATGAGGTCGCCTTTCCTATACTGCTGGCCTTGCGCCTGAGCCAACAGAATGCCCTGCGGGATTTTGACCCCTACCCCATGGTTTTGAAAGCTGCGACTTACTTGCTTCGGCATGGGCCGGTGACCCAACAGGAACGCTGGGAGGAAGCGAGCGGTTATTCCCCGTCCACTTTGGCTTCCAATATTGCTGCGCTGATTGGCGCGGCCTATTTTTGCAGGCAGCGCGGGGACAACGCCGCGGCGGAGTTCCTTGAGCAATACAGCGACTTTTTGGAATCGCATGTCGAAGCATGGACCGTGACCACGGACGGAACGCTGGTTCCGGGCATTCGACGCCATTACATCCGGATCCTGCCGGACGATGTGGACAACCCTAACCCCGCGGAAGACCCGAATTCGGGAATCCTGAAAATCGCCAATCATCCGACAGGGGCCCCCAATTCATTTCCGGCAAAGGAGATTGTCGATGCCGGGTTTCTTGAGCTGGTTCGTTACGGAATAAGAAGGCCGAACGATTCGGTGATTCTGGATTCCTTAAAGGTGGTCGACGCCATACTGAAAGTGGACACTCCGATGGGGCCGGTTTGGCATCGTTACAATCACGATGGTTACGGCCAGCGAGAGAATGGAGGCTCTTATGCCGGATGGGGCGAGGGCCGGGCGTGGCCGCTTCTGACGGGAGAACGGGCGCACTATGAACTCTCGGCGGGACGAGATGTAAAACCATTCGTTCGAGCGATCGAAAGCTTTGCCTCGGCGACCGGTCTCTTACCGGAGCAAGTATGGGATGAGCGGGACCAGCCGAATTCGCATATGTTCCTTGGCCGGCCTACGGGCTCGGCCATGCCTCTGATGTGGGCCCATGCGGAATACATCAAACTGCTGAGGTCCGTATCCGATGGCCATGTTTTCGATCTGATTCCTGAGGTTGCGAACCGGTACCTTGGAGACAGAAAGGCTTGTCAATTATTCGAGGTCTGGAAGCCCAATCGACAGGCACGCGTCGTCAAAAGAGGCTATACGCTGCGCGTTCAGGTTCCGGCTCCCTTCCGTCTTCATTGGACCAACGACGAGTGGCGAACGGTCAGGGATACTCCCTCTGGGGCCACCGCCCTTGGTATTGAGTTCATCGATATTCCCATCACCGCAGCCCAACAAGCACCGATTCAATTCACTTTTTTCTGGCCAGAAAGCAACTCCTGGGAAGGCCGCGACTACATTATCGAGGTGGGATAATAAGAAACAATGACTTGCGGTCGCTTCGATATGGAGGTTGGTGATGAAGGGAATTGGAGGAACGGAGGGCAACCGTGCCGCAAGAGAATCATTTTGACCTCATCATCATCGGCACGGGAGCTGGCGGTGGAACGCTTGCCTACCACCTTGCCCCTTCCGGCAAACGCATTTTGCTTTTGGAACGGGGCGGATACCTGCCGCGGGAGAAGGACAACTGGAATTCCGGAGCTGTCTTTCTGGAATCGAAGTACCGGGCCAAGGAAACCTGGTACGACAAGGATGGAAACACATTTCATCCAGGCATTCAGTATTACGTTGGCGGGAACACCAAGGTTTACGGCGCGGCGTTGCTGCGGTTTCGCCAGGAGGATTTTGGGGAGGTCCGGCACTATGGCGGTATCTCGCCCGCCTGGCCGCTCGACTATGTTGACTTTGAGCCCTATTACACGAAAGCCGAGGATCTGTATCACGTCCATGGGGAACACGGGATCGATCCGACAGAAGGTCCGGCAAGCGCACCTTACCGTTATCCTCCGGTCAGCCATGAGCCGCGCATTCAAGAACTCTACGACGATTTACGGCAACTTGGCCATCATCCCTTCCCTTTGCCGCTCGGTATCCTGCTCGATGAAAAAGACGGTAAGGCCCTGCACACAAGTGCTTGCGTGCGGTGTGCGGCGTTCGACGGATTTCCATGCCTGGTCAACGGCAAGGCGGACGCGCAGATCATCTGCGTGGACCCGGCGCTCAAGCACCCGAATGTGCAACTTCTCACGGGCTCCTATGTCAAGTGCCTCGAGACGGACGCCTCCGGTCGCCTGGTAACCAAGGTCCTGGTCGAGCGCGATGGTCGCTCGGAGGAATATTCTGCCGACATCGTGGTTGTGTCCTGCGGAGCGATCAACTCCGCCGCTCTTCTGCTGCGCTCTGCCAACGACAAGCACCCGAATGGGCTTGGGAACAGTTCGGATGTGGTGGGACGCCATTATATGCGCCACAACAACTCCGCCTTTATGGCCATTTCCAAGAACCCCAATCCGACCATATTCCAGAAAACTCTTGGTTTGAATGACTTCTACTTCCGCTCGGAAGGTTGGGAGTACCCGTTGGGCTGCATCCAGATGCTGGGAAAGACTGACGGCGAAATGCTGAAGGGGGAGGCGCCGGATTGGGCCGTTTGGAAACCTGAGTTCGCCCTGGATTACATGGCCGAGCACTCCATTGACTTCTGGCTGCAATCCGAAGATCTGCCCGACCCCTATAACCGCATTAGCGTGAACGGGGAGGGAGGTATCACGCTGAACCTCCAGGAGGCCAACATGGAGGGACACCGTCGCCTGATCGCAAAGCTCAAGGGTATGCTCAAGGACCTGGGTCTTCACGACCACTTGATGTCCCGATCGTTGTATCTGGGCAAGAAAATTCCCATTGGCGGCACCGCTCATCAGGCCGGAACGATTCGGTTCGGCCGCGATCCCAAGACATCGGCGCTTGACCTGAACTGCAAAGCCCACGACCTGGATAACCTCTACGTCGTCGATGCGAGTTTCTTTGTGTCGATTGCCGCCGTGAATCCCAGTTTGACCATCATGGCGAATGCACTGCGGGTCGGTGACCACTTGCTGGAACGATTGGGATAACCGCGAGCTACGAAACTTGCTCTCCATGATACGGAAGAAGGCATCAACCGAGGAAGGGAGAACCCTTATGAAAGCCATTGCAATCGTTCCTGGTACGGCTGGCTCACGCGTCGTGGACCGGCCCGAACCTGTCATCACCACACAAGATGAGGTAAAACTCCGGGTCATACGCGTAGGCATTTGTGGCACCGACAGGGCAGAATTGTCCGGGGGGCGTGCTGACGCCCCCGCTGGTCAGAAAGAACTCGTCATCGGCCACGAGATGTTTGGCCAAGTGGTGGGGGTGGGCTCATCGGTCACGCGCGTGAAGATGGGGGACTTCGCCGTATTCACCGTCAGGCGGGGGTGTGGCGTGTGCCCGTCATGCCTGATGGGCCGCGCAGACATGTGCCAGACCGGCAAGTACCGCGAGAGAGGCATAAATGGCTTGGACGGTTATCAAACTGAATTCGTGGTGGATCAGGGGCAATACGTGGTTCGTGTACCGGCCGAACTGGAAGCAGTTGGCGTATTGATGGAACCACTCTCCATCGTTGAGAAAGCCATAGATGAGGCGATTCGATTACAGCTTGTCCGTTGCCCCGAAGCCGCGACCACGCCGGATTGGATCTTCGGACGTCGTTGCCTGGTTGCCGGACTGGGACCCGTGGGCCTTCTCGCTGCCATGGTCTTGTGCCTGCGCGGCGGAGAAGTTTACGGACTCGACGTCGTCGATTCCACCAGCGCTCGCCCGAAGTGGCTGACGGTTATTGGGGGGCATTATGTAGATGGACGTCAGGTGCCGGCAGACCAAGTCGAGAAAGCAATAGGTTCGATGAATCTGATCCTGGATGCCAGTGGGATCGCCGCGCTGGAGTTTAACCTGCTTGCTGCGCTGGCTCGTAACGGACTTTATGTGCTCACTGGCATTCCCGAGGGCGATAGGCCACTACAAATTCCAGGTGCGGAATTGATCCGGCAGTTGGTGCTGGACAACCAAGTCATGCTGGGCAGCGTCAACGCCGCGCGCGGCCATTTCCAAATGGCCGTGGATGATCTGGCGCAGGCTCAACTTCGCTGGGGCACACACATTGCAGCCTTGATAACGAATCGTTATCCGTCCAGCCAGTTCGCAGAATCGGTGAGCCATCATCCTCCCGATGCCATCAAGGAAGTCATCGAATGGGCGTAAGAAGCGTGGGAAGGATAGGGCGGCACGGCCTGGCTAAAGCATTCGGGCGGTATAAATCAAATACACTACTAAAATAGTTCCGAAGAACGCGGCAATTACGGCTAGAACGGTCACGATTGCATCTGCCGGTTGGAACTCATCAGCATTCAGCCTTTTCATGGTTGTTCGGTATCGGATCAATGAAACAAAGGCCATAAATATGCCCATGGCCATGAATCCCACACCGATCGTCAAGGACATCCCACTTTCATGTGCGGTATTGCCTTGGACTCTTAAGAACTCGCGCAAGGCGATTCCAAACTTGGCCACCACGAACCCGAACACAATAATGCTAATACTGGTGCGAATCCATGCCAGAAAAGTGCGCTCGTTCGCGAGATGGTCGCTAGCTTTACCGATTCTACCGGGGGGAATGGAAGTTGTCATTCGGGTTGGTTCCCGGCGGGCGGCTCACAGTAGTGCTCTCGCAGCGGGGGCACCTTTGTGCCGGATTGGCAGCATTGATTAATGACCCTGTCGGCGTTAATGGCAATCTTGTCAGCAATACGCTTACAGCCGCTTTTGCGAACAGTACCAACGCTGGCGAGAGCGGTTGGATGTGGTGCTGCGCCTGGAACATGTCGCGGAAGAGAACCTGTTCGTCGATTACGCCGGGGCGACGCTTCCCCTGCAAGAGCCCGAGGGTGGGCCGAAGCGACTGGCCGCGATCTTCGTCGCCGTTCTGGGGGCCAGCAATTAC
>Ga0182030_10014302_pt1 | contig 15683 bp, 10 predicted proteins | sample 812S3MmetaG_FD_121299 | JGI IMG/M metagenome (GOLD analysis project Ga0182030, IMG submission 121299) | Permafrost microbial communities from Stordalen Mire, Sweden - 812S3M metaG (Illumina Assembly) | ecosystem: Environmental > Terrestrial > Soil > Wetlands > Permafrost | place: Sweden...
CGACGCTTCGCCCTGCCCCTCGCGGGACACGACGCACGGCCTGGGGGCGATGTGACTCGCTACGTCTTCATCGTAGAGGACTTGCACCTCCTGCTCCTTGCCGGTCTCCCGGCGCACTACCAACCCGCTTAAACATTGACACACGCCCAGTCCCGGTGGGCGATTGATCTGATGCGGTCCGGAACCTTGAGGCGTTCGCCGGCCAGGCGTCGGCCATCGCGTCTCCCTCCGTCAGTGCCTCGGTTGCCGCGAGGATCGCTCCCTCCAACGTTCCAACCAGCGCGGCGCCCATGGCCCTGGCGATCCTGACGTCACCGAAATCGACCGGCGGCGGCGCCGAGGTGGCCCTCGTGCTGTTGCGGAACGCCGCCAGGGCCGCCGCCATGGCAAAGGCCGCCAGCTACAAAACCACGAATGCCACGATGGTTTCGTTGCCCAAAGCATCGACCTCGAAAACCCCTGGGGCGACCAACGACCAACCGGCCGAGCAGGTGAACTGCCTGGTCAATGTTTCAGCCTGACCTGTCGCCGGCCGAACGAAGGTGCCCTTCAGTCGGCGACCCGGATCGCCCGGCTCCCCTAACGAGGCAGCGTGATCGACAGGCGATTGGTATCCCCGTCCCTCACCCACGTCACTTCATCCGCGTGACGGCGCAACAGCGTGATCCCCAGGCCGCCCTCACCTTCCGGCGCGGGATCGTCCGGGGCCGGTAACGGGGTGGCAAGAGGGTTGAAAGCGCCACAATGATCCTCGATCGTGACGCGCAACGTGCTTGCGTTGGCGACCATGTGCAGGGAGACGCTGTCGCGCTCGATGCCAGGCCCAGGAGTGGCGTGGTTGACGATGTTGGTGACGGCTTCCTCGAGGCAGAGACGCAGGGCGTATTCGGTTTCGCCGCTCAGGTTCAGCAGGATCGCCAGTTCATCGACCCAGGCGCCGGCGCGGCGGACGCCGGTCATGGTGCGATCGACTTCGAGGTCGAACGGCAGCGGAACATCCTCGGGATCGCCGCGGCCGGCGCCACCGCCGATGCTGACCTGACGGACGGCCTCGGAAATGTCGCGGCACACCGGGATCAGGCGATCGACGCCGCTGCGGACCAGCACCTGCTCGACCAACGGATCGGGGTCGAGGCATACCATCTTGCCGTGCCGCGCGATCAGCCCGCGGGCCCCGGCGATCAACGTCCGCAACCCGGCGGAGGCGATAAAAGTCACCCGTGACAGATCGACGATCAGCCGTTCCTGCGCGCCGGCCATGGTGGCGAAGGTGTTGTCGATCACCTGCGCGCCCGGCGCGTCGAGGCGGCCGCGTAGATTAAGCTTGGTGACCCCTGGAATCACCTCTTCCGTGTCGATTAAAAGGATGCGCTGCGATTGCACCATGTCACGTCTCCCGCCGGACGCGGGAAGCCGTCCGCGCGACCGTTACCTTGGCGCATTCGTCGGGCGATGGGAAGCACGCCACTCGCGCCGGGAAGCCGGGACGTTGGAAAAGGAAACGGCGCGGGGAAGCCGCCATGTCGCGAAGGAAGCCGCGCAGGGAAGCCGGCGCTATGGGAAGCGAAAAACCAGCGCGGAAAAATCGTCGTCGAGTTGGCCCGGACGGGCGATCGCCCTGATCCGGTCGTACAGCCGACTCGGATCATCCCCGCCGGTAGCATTCCCCGGACCGGTGCTCTCCGGCAGCATCGGCAGTATGTCGTCCAACCCAAGCTGGCGGCCGTGACGATCGATCACCTCGAACACGCCGTCGCTGAAAAGATGGAGCGTGCCGCCGGGCGGGACCTCCACCTCGGCGGCGGTGATTTCCGGGTCGGGCAGCATGCCGACCAGCGGGTTCTGGGTCACCAGCGGCAGCGGGGGCCAGGATTTATTGTCGGCGGGCAGTAAATAGGCCGCGTGGTGACCGCCGGCGGCGAAGATCAGCACGCGGTCGGTCAGGTCGTAGACGCCATACCAGATGGTGAAAAACAGATCGTTGTTGCGATGCATCTGGAACCGGCCGTTGAGGCCGGCGATCACCGCCGCCGGATCGAGGAAGTCGACGTCTGGCAGCACCCTCTCCCGCAGCACCTGCGCCACGGTCATGGCATGCATCGCCGCCCCCGTGCCATGGCCGGAGACATCCAGCAAAAACAACGAGAAGTGCCGCTTGTCCACCATCTGGTAGCCGAACGCGTCGCCCCCGATCCGGGTCGATGGGCGGTAGAACCAGTTGGCGCGCACGGGGCCATGGTTGATTGGCTTCGGCAGGATCGAGGCGACGTACTTGCCCGCCTCCCGCAACTCCTGCTCCATCGCGTCCGCGTCCGCCGTCTCATCCTGGGCGCGCCGGTGATAGCGCAATCGATACGCGCCGACAGTGATCGCGGCGCCGTCCTGCAGCGCGACGGGCTCGGTCAGACGGGTGCCGTTGACGTAGGTGCCGTTGGTCGATGCGAGGTCGCTCAGGCGCAATTGCCCGTCACGCAGTTCCAGCCGGCAATGGCGGCGGGAGACGGTGGTGCCCTCCAGCACGATGTCGGCCGGCGGATTGCGGCCGACGACCACGGGCAGCGAGTGCAGCGGGATGCGTTTGGGCGGCGCGTTGTCGTCCAGCAGCAGCAGCAGATGCACCGGATCGCCGAGGGCACTTTCGGGTATCGCACCCTCGGGTTGAGGGAACGACAGGGTCTGCTCCTCGAGTGTGTCGTCGTCGGGTGGCATCGGTTCCCCCACGGCAGCGGATCCTGGCGAACGATCGCGTCCGGGCGTGACAGGCGACGCGGATCATCCGGGCCGCGCCTCAACCCATTTAGCATACCGCATATATCAAGGTGGTTAAAGCCCGGCGGATGGTGGGCGATATGAGATGGATCACAGGGTCGGCCAGGGTGAGGCGAGCCAAGGTGGAGCGGAACTATCCGGGCATTCATGCGTTGTCCATGCGTCGAAAGGTGAACCCCGTGAAAACACCATCCCTGGCCATCCTGGCGTGCTCCATCCTGGGAGGTCTGGCGCTCGGCGGTTGCGACGCCACACCGGACTGGGGATGGAAGCGGATCGACGGGCAAAGCGCTCGCGAGGATCCTGCCCTGATGAAGCAGTTCCAGGCCGACCGGAGCGCCTGCCTTGGGGCGCCGCAACAGGCCGGACTCGTCGGCGCCGCGGGGGAACGAGGGTTGCCGTCCGGCACCCTGCGCTCGATGCGGGACCATGAGGCGGTGGACGTGATCCAGGACTGCATGGCCCGGAAGGGGTACGTCGTCGTTCCGAGGCGTGAAATGGACGACGGGTTGGCGGAACGTTAAAGTTTCTTTTCAGCAACGGAGGCTACGATGAAACACTTACTTTGGATCGCGCTGCTGGCCGGGTCGGTCTCGGTGGCGCAGGCGCAATTGGCCAACGGGTCGGTCGCGGGGGCGTATCCGGCGGGTCCGGGGGGCGCCGCGGAATACAAGGCGGCGCCGCCCGACGCGGCGAATTGCGGCACCCCGGACGAGTCGAAACCCTGCCCGCCGATGCCTCGCCGCGCGCTGAAGACCTATCCTGGGCCGCGCCACAACAGCGGCCAGGGTTAGTTTTTCCGCCACAGCCTGGGGTTCGCGCGTGAGAGCGAGGCGGTCATAACAGGCATCACACCGCCTGGGAGACCGCTTCGATGCGCCGCCGTGATCTGATCGCGACCGCTTTAACCGCGCCCATTGGGGCCGCGCCCTTCGTCGCACGTTCGGCGCGGGCGCGCCCGACGAATGTTTTGCGGTTCATTCCGCAATCAGATCTCGCGACATTGGATCCGATGTTCACCACGGCGTCGGTCACCCGTTGTCACGGGCTGATGGTGTTCGACACTCTGTATGGGATGGACAACGCCTACCGCGCCAATCCGCAAATGGTCGCGGGCCATGTCGTTTCGGAAGACGCCAGACGATGGGACCTGACCCTGCGTGAGGGGTTGCGGTTTCACGACGGCTCCCCCGTGCTCGCGCGCGACGCGGTGGCGAGCATCCAACGCTGGTGGAAGCGGGACGCGTTCGGCGCCGTGCTCGCCAGCCGCACGGATGAGATTTCCGCCGTGTCCGACAGCGTCATCCGCTTCCGGCTGAACAAGCCGTTCGCTTTGCTGCCCGACGCCCTGGCGGTGATCATCAGCGTGCCCGTGATCCTGCCGGAGCGGCTGGCGCGGACCGATCCTTTTAAGCAGGTCACCGAGATGATCGGCAGCGGACCGTTCCGCTTTCGTGCCGATGAGCGGGTTCCGGGCTCGCGCGTCGTGTATGAGCGGTTCGACGGCTATGTGCCGCGCCCGGACGGGCGGGCGGAGTTCGCCTCCGGTCCGAAAGCCGTGCATTTCGACCGGGTGGAGTGGACCGTGGTGCCCGATCCGGCGACCGCGGCGGGAGCGATGGCGTCCGGCGAGTTCGACTGGTGGGAAAACCCGGCGCTGGATCTGGTGCCTGCCCTGAAACGATCGCCGAACCTGACGGTCGCGGTGCAAGATCACACCTCGGCCAACGGGATCATGCGATTCAACCAGTTGTTCCCGCCGTTCGACAATCCGGAAATCCGGCGGCTGGTGGTCTCCGCCGTGGATCAGAAGGCGTTCATGGAGGCGGTGGCCGGCGGCGTGCCGGAGTTGACGCGCGATCATGTTGGGCTGTTCGTTCCCGGAACGGATTTCGCGAGCGAGGCGGGACCGGAGAAGGTCGGCTCGGTCAAAGACCCGGCGACGCTGAAGGGTGCGCTGACGCAGGCGGGGTATGGCGGCGAAACGATCGTGGTGCTGACCGCGGCGGACAGCCCGACGCAGAACGCGCTGGCTCAGGTGGGCGGCGACATGCTCCGGCGGATGGGGTTCAACGTGGACCTGCAAAGCCTGGACTGGGGCACCGTGCAGCAGCGGCGCGCGAGCAAGGAGACGGTGGGCAAAGGCGGCTGGCACATCTTCTTCACGTTCCAGACCAGCACGCAGAACATCACACCGGCGGCGGCGACGTCGCTGCGCGCCGACGGCAAGGGGTGGTATGGCTGGCCGGTCGATCCGATCATGGAACAGTTGCGCGAGGCCTGGTTCGACGCGCCCGACCTGGCCTCTCAGCAACGCATCAGCCGGGACATGCAGACCCAGTTCTTTCGCAACCCGTCGTACGCGCCTTTGGGGTTGTACTTTCAGCCGACCGCGTTCCAGAACGGATTGCGAGACATTCGGCAAGGGTTGCCGCAGTTCTATGGGGTGCGGCGGGGGTGAATGCCCGTCGTGGCACGATACCCCGCCGTCATGGCACGGCTCGACCGTGCCTTCGTTCGACGCCCGGTGTGGCTTGACTGATCCCCCGGTCGAGCCGGGGGATGACGTGGCACGGCCCGGGGGATGACGTGGCACGGCGCGGGGAATGACGCGGACGGGACAGGGGATGACGCGGAATGGCGCCAGGGATGGGGCGCTGTCGTTGCTTTCACGGAAAGACCGGATTGACGTCGATGATCGGCGCGCGCTTCGGCAGTTGGGACGCCGACCAGCCGCCGCCCAGTGCCTCGATGAGAGCGACGGAGGCGACGAGGCGGCTTTGCTGGATCGACAAAGCGGTTTGTTGATTGCCCAGAAGCAACGTTTGCTCGGTGATGACGCTGGTGTAAGCGACGGTGCCGGCGCGATAGGCGTTGAGCTCGACCTCCACCGCCTTGCGCGTGCTGGCGACGGCGATCGCTTCGGCCGCGGCCTGGCGTTCCAGGATGCGCAAGTTGGACAACGCGTCCTCGACCTGTTGGAACGCGGTCAGAACGGTCTGCCTGTACACCGCGACATACTGATCGTAGGTCGCCTGTGCCGCCCGCACCGCCGCCGGACGCAGGCCGCCGGAATACAATGTCTCCGCCGCGCTGGCGCCGAGCGACCAGACGCGGTTGCCGGCGTTGAACAACGCGCCCAACGGCGAGCCGGTGAATTCCCCAAGCGCGGACAGCGAAATATCCGGATAGTAGGCAGCGACCTGAACCCCGATCAGGGCGTTCTCTTCTTGCATCTGCCGCTCGGCCGCCGCGATGTCGGGCCGGCGCTCCAGCAGCGTCGATGGCAGGCCGGCGGGCAGCACCGGCACCACGCTGGTCAATGGCGCGGGCGCGATCGTCAGTTCGGACGGCGCGTGGCCGGTCAGCATGGCGATCGCATGCTCATATTGCTGGCGTTGCACGCCGACGCCGACCAGTTGCGCCTTGGCCGACTCCAACTGAGCCTGAGCGGTCACCACGTCGGACGACGCCATCGTTCCGGCGCGGTACTGGTTCTGCACGATGTCCAGCGCGCGCTGATAGGCGGCGACGGTTTCGCGCAACAGTTGTTCCAGCGAATCTTCCGCGCGCAGATCAAAATAATCGGTCGCCAGCGTGGCCTGCGCCGACAGTTTCGCGTTCGCCAGATCTCCGGCGCCGACCTGCGCCTCGGCGACGTTGCTCTCGATCTGACGGCGCACGCGGCCCCATACGTCCAGGTTCCAGGTGGCGTTGCCACTGAGCGTGTAGATCGTGGTGGAGGAACGGCCGCCGCCGGTCCCGCCGATCCCGCTGGAGGAAAACCCACCGCCGCCGCGGGATTGCGTGACCCCCGCGGACGCGGTGGCGGTCGGGAATAGCGACGCCCTCGCCTCCCCCACCAGTGCCACGGCGTTACGATACTGCGCCTCGAACTGTTTCACCGTCTGGTTGGAGACTTCCACCATCCGTTCCAGCCGGTCGAGTTCGGGATCGTTGTACACCGACCACCAGGCACCCTTGTCGATGTCGTCGCGCGGCTGGCTGGGTTTCCAGCCGGCGTTTTCCTTGAACTCGGGCGGCACCGGCACGTCGGGACGCTTGTAGTCCGGCCCCACCATGCAGCCCGCCGCCAGCACCGGCAGCACGAAAAGCACGACATTCAGACGTTTCATTCCGCCGCTCCCGGAGCCGGTGCCGGAGTGACCCCGGGGAACCGCCGCCGGAACCGGCCGCGCGTCCACAGGCGGAACCGGTCGAGGTAAAGATACAGCACCGGTGTGGTATAAAGCGTCAGCACCTGACTGAGCATCAGCCCTCCGACGATGGCGATGCCCAAGGGCCGGCGCAGTTCGCCGCCGTCGCCGAAACTCAACGCCAGGGGCAAGGCGCCCAGCATGGCGGCGGTGGTGGTCATCATGATGGGACGGAAACGGAGGCGGCAGGCCTCGAATATCGCGTCATGCGGGGCCATGTTCCGGGTACGTTCCGCGTCCAACGCGAAGTCGATCATCATGATCGCGTTCTTTTTAACGATACCGATCAGCAATATCACGCCGATCAGCGCTATGATGCTGAACTCGATGTTAAAGACCAGCAGCGCCAGCACCGCGCCGACACCGGCCGAGGGCAAGGTCGAGATGATGGTGATCGGGTGGATGTAGCTTTCATACAGCACGCCCAACACGATATAGACCGCGACCAGCGCGGCGGCGATCAGTACCGGCTCACTGTTCAGCGAATCCTGGAAGGTCTGCGCGGTGCCCTGGAAGCTGCCGTGGATGCTGGCCGGCATGCCGATCTGGCGCGTCGCGTCGGCCACGGCGGCGGTCGCGTCGCTCAGCGATTTCCCGGGTGCCAGGTTGAAGGAAATCGTGGTGGCGACGAACGGCCCCTGATGATTGACGGCCAGCGGCGTGTTGCCCGCCGCGTAGCGGGAGAACGCCGACAGCGGCACCATCGTTTCCTTGCTGGTGCTGACGGCGGCGCCCGAGGATGCGCTGCCCTTGCCGGTGTTGGCCAGCGCGTTGGTGGCCGCATTGCGCGCCGAACTGCCGGCGATGCTGGCCGCCGTCGAGGTCGTCGCGGTGCCCGGTGCCGTGACCGTGCCAATCACCGCGTTGGTCGTCTGGGTACCCTGTGCCCCGCCGCCCGACGTGCTGACGAATATTCCGTTCAGCGATTCCGGCGTCTGCCAGTAGCGCGGCTCCACTTCCATGACGACGTGGTATTGATTTTGCGCGCTGTAGATTGTGGACACCTGGCGCTGTCCGAACGCATCGTAAAGGGTGTTGTCGATCTGCGCCGCGGTGACGCCCAGGCGGCTCGCGGTGGCGCGATCGATGACGAGATCGGTCTCCAACCCCTTCTGTTGCTGATCCGAATTGACATCGGCCAGCACGGGATTGTGTTCCAACGCCGCGAGCAATTTCGGCGCCCACTCGTACAGCACGGCGGTACTGTCGGCCTGCAAGGTGTATTGATACGCGGCGTTGCTGGAACGCCCGCCGACGCGGATGTCCTGGATCGGGATCAGGAACAGTCGCGCGCCCGCCACCGCCGCCAGTTTCCGCCGCAACCCCGCCATCACCTGATCCACGCCCGCGCGGTCCGCCAACGGCTTCAACGCCACGAACACCGATCCGGTGTTGGTCGAGCCACCGCCTCCGCCACCGCCCGCGCCGGTGAAACCGACCACGCTCTGTACCGCCGGATCGTGCTGCACGATGTCCATCAACTGCGACAACTTGCCCTGCATCGCCTGGAAAGAGATGCTCTGGTCGGCCTGAATCTGGCCCATCATCCGGCCGGTATCCTGTTGCGGAAAGAACCCTTTTGGCACGATCACGTACAGCACGACGTTCAGGATCACGGTGATCAACAGCACCAGCATCACCAAAGCGCCGTGCCGCAGAGCCCACCCAAGGGTGCGTTCGTAAAACGCCAGCGCGCTGTCGAACAAAGTACGCTTCCGCGGCCCCTCGCGCCTGCCGCCAGGCTTCAGGAACAAGGCGCACATCATCGGCGTGGTGGTCAAAGAGATCGCCAGCGAAACCAAAATCGCCAGCGACAAGGTCAGCGCGAACTCGCGGAACAGGCGGCCGACGATGCCGCCCATCAGCAGGATCGGCAGGAACACCGCGATCAACGAGAAGCTGATCGACATCACCGTGAAGCCGACTTCCTTCGCGCCGAGCAACGCCGCCTCGGCGCGCGGCATCCCGTCCTCGATATGCCGGGAGATGTTTTCCAGCACCACGATCGCGTCATCGACCACGAAGCCGGTGGCGACGGTCAGCGCCATCAACGACAGATTGTCGAGGCTATAACCCAGAAGATACATCGTTCCGAAAGTGCCGATGATCGACACCGGCACGGCGACCGCGGGGATGATGGTGGCGCGCGCGCTGCGCAGGAACAGGAACACCACCAGCGTCACCAGGCCGACCGCGATCAGCAAGGTTGCTTCGGTGACCTGCAAACTGGCGCGAATGGTGGTGGTGCGATCGTTGGCGATCAGCAAATCCATGTCGCGCGGCATCGCGGCCATCAGTTGCGGGATCGCCGCCTTCACGCCATCGACCGTGGTGATGATGTTGGCGCCCGGCTGGCGAAACAAGATGACCAGCACGGCGGGATTGCCGTTGGCATAGCCGGCGTTGCGAAGGTTTTCCACCGAATCCTGTACATCCGCCACGTCGCGCAGCCGCACCGCCGCGCCGTTGCGATACGCCACCACCAGCGGCTGGTAATCTGCGGCGTGCGACGCCTGGTCGTTGGTGTAGATCTGATAATGCTGAATGTCGCTCTCGATCGAGCCTTTCGGACTGTTGGCGTTGGCGGAGGCCAGGGCGGCGCGCACGTCCTCCAACCCGATGCCATACTTGAACAGCGCTTTGGGGTTCAGTTCGACACGCACGGCGGGCAGCGCGGCGCCGCCGATGATCACCTGGCCGATGCCGGTGATCTGCGACAAACGTTGCGACAGCACATTGGTCGCGGCGTCGTACATCTGGCCCCGCGTCAACGTCTTCGAAGTCAGCGCGAGGATCAGGATCGGCGCGTCGGCGGGATTGACCTTTCGGTACGTCGGATTGCTGCGCAGGCTGACCGGCAGATCGGCGCGCGCCGCGTTGATCGCCGCCTGCACGTCGCGCGCGGCGCCGTTGATGTCGCGGTCGAGGCCGAATTGCAGCACGATGCGCGCCTGGCCGACGGAACTGGTCGAGGTCATTTCGGTGACGTCGGCGATCTGCCCCAGATGGCGCTCCAGCGGCGCCGCGACGCTGGTCGCCACGGTGTCCGGGCTGGCGCCGGGCAATTGTGCCTGCACCGAAATGGTCGGGAAATCGACCTGCGGCAGCGGGGAGACCGGCAGTTTGAAGAACGCGAAGATCCCGGCGAGCGCGATGCCGATGGTCAGCAGCGTGGTGGCGATCGGGCGCGCGATGAATGAGGCGGAGATGTTCATGGTGTCGGGACCGAGGCCGGGAAGAGTGCGTCTGGCCGACGCGCGAATGCGGGGGCGTCGCGCGGTCCTCTCCACGTCATGGTCCGGCTCGACCGGACCATCGTTGTCACCATGATCGCTCTCACCGGTCCGCGCGTGCCGATGGCCCGGTCGAGCCGGACCATGACGAGGTTGGCCACCTCAATCCCCACCGGGAACATCGCCATGCACCGGACCGCCCGACGGACGGCGCCCCGACAGCCGCACCGCCAGCCGGTCGAACAGCAGATAAATCACCGGCGTCGTGAAAAGCGTCAGCACCTGGCTGACGATCAGCCCGCCGACGATGGCCACGCCCAGAGGCCGCCGCAACTCCGATCCGGTGCCATTGCCCAGCATCAGGGGCAGCGCGCCGAGCAACGCCGCCATGGTGGTCATCAGGATCGGCCGGAAGCGCAACAAACAGGCCTGATGGATCGCCTCTCGCGGCGGCTTGCCCTCATCTCGCTCGGCGACCAAAGCGAAGTCGATCATCATGATGGCGTTCTTCTTGACGATGCCGATCAGCAGAATGATGCCGATGATCGAGATGACGTCGATGTCGTCCCCGGCGATCAGCAACGCCACCAAAGCCCCGGCGCCGGCGGACGGCAAAGTGGAAATGATGGTGATCGGGTGGATGAAGCTCTCGTACAGCACGCCCAACACGATGTAGACCGTGACGATCGCCGCCAGCACCAGCAGCAACTCGTTCGACAAAGACCCTTCCAGCGCGGCGGCGGCGCCCTGGAACGCGGTGACGAAGCTCTCGGGCAGCCCGATGTCCTTCTCCGCCTGGCGGATGCCGGTGACGGCGGCGCCCAGGGAAGAACCGGGCGTGGTGTCGAAGGAGATCGTGGTCGCCGGGAACTGCCCCAGATGGCTGATCTGCAAAGGTCCCGGCCGCTGCTCGATCTTCACGATGGTGGTCAGCGGCACCTGGCCGGTCGTGGAGGCCGCCGAGGGCAGCCGGATGGCGTTCAGCGAGTCCAGAGACAGTTGCAGCCTGGGGTCCGCCTCCATGATCACGCGATATTGGTTCGACTGCGAATAGATCGTGGAGATGATGCGCTGGCCGAACAAATCGTACAGCGCGTTGTCCACCGTGGCGGGCGTGATACCGAAACGCGCGGCGGTTTCCCGGTCGATCACCAGATTGACCGTCAGCCCCTGCTGTTGCAGGTCGCTGGCGACGTTGGTCAGATCCGGCAGCGCCTGCAACTTCGCCAGCAGCTTCGGCACCCATTCGTTGAACGCCGAGATGTTGGGGTTCTCCAGCACGAACTGGTATTGCGTGCGGCTGATCGCGGCGTCGATCGTCAGGTCCTGCACCGGCTGCAAGTACAGCGACACGCCGGAGACCTGGTCGGTCTCCTGGTTCAACCGGCGTGCGATCTCGGTCGCGTTCAGCGTGCGGTCGTCCTTTGGTTTCAGGTTGATCAGGAATCGGCCGCTGTTCAAGGTGGTGTTGCTGCCATCGACGCCAATGAACGACGTCACGCTGTCGACGTCCGGGTCTTTCAGGATGGCGGCGGCGAGTTCGCGCTGATGCGCCGCCATGGCGTCGTAGGACGTGGTTTGCGCGGCCACCGAAATGCCCTGGATGACGCCGGTATCCTGGACCGGAAAAAAGCCCTTCGGCACGATCACGTACAGGAACACGGTGGCCAGCAGCGTGATCAACGCGACCAACAGGGTCAGCCCCTCATTGTCCAGCACCACGGTCAACGCGCGATCGTAATGATGGATCACCCAGTTGAAGCCATGCTCGGCGGCCAGGTCGAAGCGGGATCGTTGCGCCTCCGGCCGGTGCCTGACCAGCTTGGCGCACAGCATCGGCACCAGGGTCAGCGAGACGACGGCGGAGATGACGATGGTCACCGACAGGGTGATCGCGAACTCATGAAACAGCCGCCCGACCACGTCGCCCATGAACAGCAGCGGGATCAGCACGGCGATCAGCGACACCGTGAGCGAAATGATCGTGAAGCCGATCTGTTCGCTGCCCTTCAGCGCGGCGTCCAGCGGTTCGTCGCCCGCCTCGACGTATCGGGAAATGTTCTCGATCATCACGATGGCGTCATCGACCACGAAGCCGGTGGAGATGGTCAGCGCCATCAGCGACAGATTGTCGAGACTGAAACCCAGCAGATACATGACCGCCAGCGTGCCGACCAGGGACAGCGGCACCGACAGGCTGGGGATGATGGTCGCCGGCAGGTTGCGCAGGAAGACGAAGATCACCGCGACGACCAGGGCCACGGCCAGAAACAGCTCGAACTCGACATCGCTGACGGACGCCCGGATCGTCGTCGTGCGGTCGGTCAGAACGGCGACATCGACCGAGGCGGGCAGCGTGGAGCGCAACTGCGGCAGCAACGATTTGATGTCATCGACCACCTGGATGACGTTGGCTCCAGGTTGGCGCTGCACGTTCAGGATCACGGCCGGCGTGGTGTTGGCCCAGGCGCCGAGCTTGGTGTTTTCGGGGCCGGAGACGACGGCGGCGACGTCGGACAGATGCACCGGCGCACCGTTACGATAAGCGATCACCAGGCTTAGATACTGGCTGGGATCGGTGATCTGGTCGTTGGCGTTGATCGTCGATGCCTGCGCCGGACCGTCGAAGTTGCCCTTCGGCGTGTTGACGTTGGCGTTGCCCAATGTCGTGCGCAGATCGTCGATGTTCAGCCCGTAAGCGGCCAGCGCCCGAGGATTGACCTGCACCCGCACCGCCGGCCGCTGCCCGCCGCTGATGCTGACGAGGCCAACGCCCGGACGTTGCGAGATCTTCTGCGCCAGCCGCGTGTCGCCCATGTCCTCGACATCGGTCAGCTTCAGGGTTTTCGAGGTCAGCGCCAGCGTCAGGATCGGCGCGTCGGCCGGGTTGACCTTGGCATAGATCGGTGGCGCCGGCAGGTCGGTCGGCAGCAGGTTGCCCGCCGCGTTGATCGCCGCCTGCACCTCCTGCTCGGCGATATCCAGGCTGATATCCAGGCTGAACTGCAGCGTGATGACCGAGGCGCCGGCCGAACTGGTGGAAAACATCTGGTTGAGGCTCGGCATCTGGCCGAACTGCACCTCCAGCGGCGCGGTGACGGAGGATGTCATGACTTCGGGACTGGCGCCCGGGTAGAAGGTTTGCACCTGGATGGTCGGGTAATCGACCTCGGGCAGCGCGGAGATCGGCAGGAAGCGGTAGGCGACGACGCCGACGAGCAGGATGGCGGCCATCAGCAGCGTGGTGGCGACCGGCCGCAGGATGAATGGGCGAGACGGACTCATGCGGCGCGGCTGTGGTCAGACCGGGATCGCATGGGGAAGCGGACCTGATGCGGCATCCGGCTTATTTCGCCGGGGACGTCTGGGCTGGCGCGGTGGACGGCGTGCCAGCCGGAGGTGGCGCGCCCGCGGCTGGCGCCTGGGTGGAAGGCGTCACGGTGGCGGGCGCGGATGGCGACGCTGACGTCCCCACGGCGGCGTCACTCGCGGCCGCGCCTGAAGCCGGAGCCGCGCCCGGTGCCGCCGGCTGCCCCGCCTGTCCGCTGCCCTCGGCACGCGCATGGCCCTGCCCTTGACCGCGACCTTGCCCGGTCGCCTGTCCGCTGGGCTGCCCGGTCCCTTGGCCGGTCGTCTGAGCATTCCCCGGCCCATTCCCCGGCCCGGTCCCCTGGCCGTTGGTTTGCCCGCTCCCCTGGCCGCCGGTCCCAGGTCCAGCCGCGGCGCCCTGCTTCGCCGCGGGCGGCGCCACCTGCACCGCCACGCCGTCGCGCAGCCGGTCGGTGCCATCCGTCACCACTTTCTCGCCCGCCTTCAGGCCGGAGCTGACCGCGACCATCCCGCCATCGGCCGGCCCCAGCTTCACCGGCCGCACCGAGACGGTGTTGTTGGCGTTGATCACGTAGACGTATGTCCCGGGCTCACCCCGTTGCACCGCCGCGACCGGCACGCGCACCGCCCCGTGCATCGTGTTCACCAGCAGGCGCGCGTTGACGAACTGGTTCGGATACAGCAGCTCATCCGGGTTGTCGAAGGTCGCGCGCAGCTTCAGCATCCCGGTCGTGGTGTCGATCTGGTTGTCCAGATTGGTTAGTTGCCCCGTCGCCAGATGGCGCACGTTGGCGCGGTCATAGGCCTCGACACTGAGCGTGGCGCCCGTGCGAAGCCGGGTGATGATGTCCGGCAGGTTGTCCTCGGGCACCGAGAAGATCACCGAAATCGGTTGCATCTGCGTGATGACCACGAGGCCGGTCGCGTCGCTCACCTGCACGTAGTTGCCGGGATCGACCTGGCGCAGCCCGACCTGACCGGTGACCGGCGCCACGATGTGGCAATAGATGAGGTTCAGGTTGGCGCTGTTCACCATCGCCTGATCGGCCTGCACGGTGCCGGCGTATTGCGCCACGACGAACTTCTGGTCATCGACCTGTTGCTGGGAGATCGAGTCCTGCCGGCCCAACGTCTGGTAGCGTTTCAGGTCGGTCTGCGCCTGCTCCAGCAGCCCCTGGTCGTGCGCCAGTTGGCCGGTCGCCTGCTGCAGCGCCACCTGGTAGGGCCGCGGATCGATTTGCGCCAGGAAGTCTCCCTTATTAACCAGTTGGCCTTCCTGAAAGCCGATCTGAGTGAACTGGCCGGAGATCTGCGTCTTGACGGTGACCGTGGCCAGCGGCGTGACGGTCCCCAGTTCGTTCAGAATGATACGAATATCGCCCGTGTCAGCCGTGGCCGAGCCGACCAACTGCGGCGGCGCGGCGCCCGCCCGTCCGTTGCCCGCGCGGCCCGCCGGAGCGGTCGCCGGCCGCGGCCAGAAGTGCCATGCCGCGGCCGCCACCAGCAGGATCAGGATCAACCCGATCAACCACACCCGCCAGCGAGAGCGTCGGACGACCACGGTCTCCCGCGCCACGCCGGCGTCACGGGCCCCAGGTGGGAATGAGGCCGGGGACTTTGACATCGGGGTAGACGTCGGGGGCGTGGCCAATGGGGACGGCGACGACCCGGGCGTGTCGGGATCGGGCTCGGGCCGGTTGACTGTCTCGTCCATGGGCAAAAATTATACTCCGCCGATCACGGCCAGGGCAGACCACCGCCGGAGGCCAGCCTCGCATTACGTGGGAAGCGAGCGTGGACGCAACCAGGTTTGGCGATGACGTTACCCATTGCATCACTTATTTACAGACAAGATGCGCGGTGCGGCCAGAAGTTCCCGGCGCTTCGCGGCCGGCGCGGACAAAGCGGTCCGCCCTTGAGCGTGGAGGGTGGACGTCGCTACAATACCGGCACTGGATGTCCCCGTAGCTCAGCAGGATAGAGCACAGGATTCCTAATCCTGGGGCCGTTGGTTCGAATCCAATCGGGGACGCCAGCTTTTTCAATGATTCAGGCAAATATCCAAATATAATCCGCGCGATTTCTCGTCTCGGGTACCGATCTGGGTATCAGATCGTCCGATTCCCGAGGCGGA
>Ga0182030_10014303_pt1 | contig 15683 bp, 22 predicted proteins | sample 812S3MmetaG_FD_121299 | JGI IMG/M metagenome (GOLD analysis project Ga0182030, IMG submission 121299) | Permafrost microbial communities from Stordalen Mire, Sweden - 812S3M metaG (Illumina Assembly) | ecosystem: Environmental > Terrestrial > Soil > Wetlands > Permafrost | place: Sweden...
CGGTCGCATTCAGGCGGGCAATTACTTCGGCATCGCCAGTGACGCGGAGTTGAATTTCGGTGGGGATCGCGTTACCCATCTATTATGATTCTCCCCAGCGGCGCAATTTTCCTTCGATCTCGATAGCCTTTCCGCCCATAACCACGGTCAGGCGATTCAGCAGGTGCGCCAAATCAGTCAGCAGGTAATCAAGGCGGGTGCCGGTGTCAGGGTGGACGGCAAGGAAGGCTCGCCACTTCGAAAAGGTCGGGGAATCAAGGCGTGATTGCAGTTCTTCAACAGTGCAACCGAACTGCCAGGCTAGGCGGTACCAGTCGGCGCTTTCGGGGTCGTTGGCAAACTTTTTTTTTCGACTTCTCCCCCCAGAATGCCGTTGAGTTGAGCAGTCGCGACGAAAAGGCGATCCAGAACCAACCCGTCTTTTTTATTGAGTTCCACAACATCGGCTGGTGAGAACAGCAAAGCGCCTTTGTCATCGATGGCGGTCAGTTGAATCAGGTTGCCGGAATACAGGTCAAATCTTTTGATTTTGCCTTCGTCATCGCGCAACTCATAGGCGGTTTGAATCCATTCGGAACGCTCCAAACCAGTCATCGTCTTGAAGGTAATGGAGCCGTTCCACTCGGGAACCTCGACCGTGACTGTCTTGCGATCCGCCGCCTTCCAAATCTGGTCTTTGGTGAGCATTAGGCAAGCAGGCTGTCCATCGCGACGGTGACTTTGCGTTCGATTGCCTGACCGCGAACCATCTGACCAGGTTCGTCGCTTTCGATGACGCCGGTGCCCACAAGGGTGATCGGGCTGGAGAGGCTTCCGTAAGTCACGGACACGTCGACGCTGGCGTTGCTGGTCAAGGTGACCAGGCTGGCGGTGCCGACATTCGGCATCGTGAAACTCAACTTCCCGAAGTCGGAGATGATGTCGCCAATGACCTGCGGGCCATCCAAACCCTGGACGGTGACGGTGTTACTTTTCGTCGCGGGCAAGGTGATGTTCGTGCAGTTCGCGATGGACGCTCCCGCCAGCACTCCGGCGACGGTGACCGAGCCTTTCAGCCCGCCAATGTATTTTGTGTCAGACATATTATTGATCTCCTATTGCGACCGTTTCGTCCAAACCGATGACCCACCAAGCCGTGATGCTCATTCCGCCCTGGAAGAGCGGGAACCGCGTGGATTCGTCCAGGCTGTAGTTCGCGACCCGAATGTGTTCCGGCACGAATGCCGTTTTGATCGCCGCCAGAATTGCGTTACCAAATGCGTCAATGTTCACGAGTCCTGTGTATGTCTTTCTCGCGCCGGAGGTCGAAACCCTTTCGTCCAGCAAACCGAATTCCACCTCGAAAGTCGGAGCGCGTTCGTCCGTGCCTTCGCCCAGGTCGTAGGGACGCAACGAAGGAAGGAACACGACGAACGGTGCCTGCAACTCGGTCGGTGGGTTGGAGCCATCTTGCCCGATGAAAGTCTGAAGCGTTGACCCCGGGTAGTTGGTTGAAAGAAACCAAGCGACCCCCGTGTCGTTCTCAACCGCTGTCGCGGCCGCCGTGAGACACTGCACAATGGTGATGGGCGCACTCACGCGGCACCTGCCTTGCGGATTGAATTCTCCATTTGCGCGGTAATGGACTTCGCCACGGTGTCGATGATGTCAGCCTTCAAAGTGGGATCGTCCTCGTAAGGTGGAATTACCGGGCGGGCGGGGCGGTCGTATTCTTTCGGTTGCTTGTAATCCTGCCCCAGTTTCAAGCGAATCATCTGGCGCTCTATGCGGGTGAACGGACGGGTCATCTCGCTTTGGAACTTCTGCGCGGCTCTTTGCGATCCGCCAAACACCACACCAAGGAAACCGACGCGAAGCAGTTCGCCGCCGCCCAGTTGGTATTCCAGCAGGTCCGGCAGTTTCCCGCCGAAGGTTCGGGTGAGCCTCTGCAAGCGGACGGGGGTCGGCGGCTTCGGGTGCGACTTCTTTCCCAGTTTCCGCCGCCGGTAATCCTTCGCGAAGGAATCGGACGACGCTTTCAAGGCAATGGTCAGCGGGTCGGGTGGCGCGAGGGCTTCGCCCGCTGGCGCACCAGCGCGGAGTTCCTGCGCCATTCTCTTTCGCAAGTGACTTCCGACATCGCGCATCGCCTTCGGGAAAAACTCCGGGAACTTCTGCGCGAAGTCGGTGAGGACTTTCCCCAGGTTGTCGTTGTAGGAAATGGAAATCACTGGTGCGCCCTTTGGTTGCTCACGGCCAGAACCTCGTAAACATCGCCCTGCGGATCGGTGCTATCGACGCGCCACGTAACGGAGCCCACGGTGAAAGTGTCGGACGGTTGCGGCTGTGAAATGTCAGAGACCTTGAAATACCATTGCGTCCAGTCCCCAGGTCGCCCGAGCAACTTGCCTTGGTTCGCTGGCGAGAGTTTGGAAAAGTCAATGGCTTGAACCGTTTTGTTGTCCCGCGCGACCGTTGCCGCCTTTGCCCCGAAGAACGGATTCGTGAAAAAGCCGCTGCTGTCGAATGGCGTGGTCATCCAAGTATGCTCGACGAGGAACTGCTGGAGGAATTTGAAATCCTCGTGCTGGAGGAACTGCTGCTCAGGCTCACGGCAGTGCTGCTGGACACGCTAACCGCCGTGGAACTGGATGAGGATGAGAGAGAAACCTTCGTGCTGCTCGACTCCGATGACAGGCTGGAAGTCGACGAGGACGAACTGCTGGAAGAAGACAGGTCCGGATTTGCCGCTGCGTAGTAGAAGCCCTCAACGACAGTGACCGTGGCGGTTGAACTTGCGGTGATGCCCGTGATTGCCCCGCTGAAATTCTGGTAGGTGACCGATGCGCCAAGGGTCGCGGGAATGACTGCCCCCGCAGAGGCTACGGCGGCGGCGCCGTTAAAAGCGAGATAGACCGGCTGCGCGGCGGATAAATTGGTGATGGTAATGAATGCGCGCTGATCCTTGTGGCTGGTGCGGACAGGAGCGACGGTCGAAGAGGTGCCGGTGATCGATGCGGTGTAGGTGGTGATGAAAGTTGTCGCGAACGGTGCCATGCGCTTCTCCTGTTTTTGAGGGACGGCGGAATTACCGCCGCCCCTCAATGTTATTTTCCGGTTACGACGCGGCGACCTTCAGCGGCGCGCCCAGGAAAGAGGCGTTGAAAATCAACGCTTCGTCGTAGGCGATGAAGTCCAGCACATCGCAGCGAACCGATGGGTCGAACAGTTGCTCGCACACCAAGGACTCGTTCATGCCTTCGGACTGCCAGGTGAAGAGCAGCCGGCGACCGACTTGCGGCACGGCGGACGGGCTGACAGCCTTGTTCGCGATAACGAACGGAACGATCAGGTTGTCCGGCCACTGCGTTGCGGCAGCGCCAGTCGCCTCATAGACCTGATCGGCGCCGAAGGTTGCGGCCAGCATGATGTTGCCGATACCGCGCACCTGCTCGATGGGCACCACGGGCATTCCCGTCGCCTTTTGCACATCGCGCACGATGGAATCGTTGCGGACATTCTGCCAGGCTTGCGCGGAACCCGCCAAGCCGACCCGCCCGTAACTCTTCAGAGCAGTCACGCCGTTGCGGATGCCTTCGTAGATGGCATTGGCGGCGGTCAAGTCCGTCGCGGAACCGGCGGTGACCAGGGTGGCAACCGCGGACTCCACGGAATTCTTGATCGCGAGAATTCCCGTCAGGCCCAGTTGCAGTTCCTCGCCCGCAGGGCCGCCAAGCATGACGGACTGGTTGCGATCCATTTCCTCGCGGTCGAGACGCTCGGCCAAGGTGAACGAGGTCAGGGTGACCGTCTGGTTGTGGGGGGTGATTGCGCCGCCGGGCGAACGGCCCGTCTGGGCGGTGCGATTCGTGGTCGCCGTGTTCACCGGTATTTTACCGGCAGACACGAACAATGAGTAAGGCGGCAACACGAAATCGGCGATAAAAGTATCGTCGATTGTGCAGACGCGATTGACTTCCGCGAGGATGTCAGGACGCGGGGTTACTACGCTGGTTGGCTCTCCCATGACGGTGGACTCCCTGTGGTGTGGGCGCGGCGCTTGCGAACCGCTCCCGCAATGGCGTGTAAGCCGCGCGCGCGGACGCACGCAGGCCGGGCCACTGCTTGTCCGCGAGTTGCACCTGAGACAAAGCCGTCATTTCGGGATGTTCCTTGACGGCTCGATCAAGTGCTTCCGACCAGGTCTTTGGAGCGTTGGCACTGGCGACATCCATCGGCACGCCGGGAATCGGCGGGACTGATGGCTTCGATAGCGCCGTGATCCGTGCCGATAGAATTGCAACTTGCGCTTCCAGTTCGGCGTAACGGTCGGGGCTTGCGGACGGTTGTGGTTGTGTGACCACCGTCATGGCTTCAACGGGCTTTCCCTCGACTGCTGGTGGGGTTTCGACCGCTTCAACTTCCGGCTTGGTCTCGGCTGGCGCGTCAACGACCACGGCTGGAGTTTCGGCGGGCAAATCGGCTGCCACAGGCGCGGGCGCCGTGGCTGAAAGTGTTTCTGGCTTTTCGGACATGGAGGATTCTTTCTCCGGTGCAACTTCAGAATCCTTTGCCGAAAATTGGGTGATGGACTTCGGGCCTGGGCCCGCCTCGTCGCTCGCGGAGAATTGCGCGACGGTGGAAGTGCCTGGGTCGGCTCCTGAAATACACGCAGCGCACGACCGCAAAGACCAGTCCGTGATAACTGAAAGCGGGCCGGTCACCTGCTTGCCGTTCACCGTTGCGGTTTGTCCGTCGGGAAGTTCCTTGACCGAATACGGGCCGCCGAAGTCGATACTGGCCTCCAACGGAACCCCGCCTTGCAGCGCGTTGACAATATCCCAAGCCGGATGCGTCGGGTCATTTTCGGGCGGCGTGATAACCCCGTTCAAGCGAAGTGCCCCGTCTTCACCAATGGACGGGCGCGCATAACCGATGGGCTTGTCGCCGTGGGTGTGATTCAGGGCAATTTTGTTTGGCAGATTCTTGATCGTGCTGAAGTCGTGAATCACCGGGCCGAAAAACCAGTGGTCAATCGCATCGGGCGTGCGCGCGAGCATGGAAACCTTAATCGTCTTGTCTGTCTTGCCACCTTGCTCGCCGTCCAGTTGTGGCGCGGAAGCGTTGCAACGAAGCGCATTGGCTGGAATCTTTTCACCGGCTTTCAAGCGGGCAATGACATCAACGGTCAAGGGAGTGTTACTCATTGGGTTCTTTCTTCTTTGCCCCTGAATCGTTTTCCTCTTCAGGCGCTTCGGTTTCTTCATCCACGGGACGGTCGGTGGAAACGGGTTGGCCGGGGATTCCGAGAACAACCTGGATGCCCAAAGACCGCTGGAATTTCTGCTCGGCGGCGAGGCGCTGCTGGATTTCGTAGAAATCGCCGGTGCCTAATTGATGACAGGCGTCTTCATTTGTCAGATGGCCTCCGGCGACTTGCTGCTGGATCGCTGCGCTTTCCTTCGTGGTATCGAGAATGAAAGTTCCACGCGGGACAAGTTCAAACCGCAGGTCTTCAACATCGGTGACGCCGGGAGGCAATTCCAAATCACCCGTCGCAAAACCCCATGACAAAATATGCTCGCAGGCTTCGCGGTAGGCGGCTTTGTTCGCGGCTTGTTCCTCACGGCAAGAAATCTTGTACCGATTGAAGTCACCGCGCTGCGCCGAATAGGTCGCGCCCTTGGAATCCCAAAGGGAATAGGGGATGCGCTTGGCCGCGAGGATCAGGCGGATCAGTTCCTTGCTGAATTCCAGCCAGTTGGCCGACGGGGTTGTACTCTCCAGGAACTTCGCGTCCTCGCCCTTTTCCAGTTCCAACTTCAATCCTGGGCGGAGTTCGTAGTCCAACATCGGGACGGTCGTGTTGCCGTTGTTTGTCGCGTCGGGTGAGGCGCCGCCTGCGGGGTTCCTTCCGTATGCAAAGTCGTGGTTGCCGACCAAGTTGTGGTCGCGGAACAGAACCAACCCAAACATCGCTTCTATCTTGGCCCTAACGAGCCGGTAATTTGTGTTGTCGAGAAAATCGCGGGCGAAGGCCAGGGCAGGAAGGAGGGGTGACGGCGGCCTTGTGCAACTTGGGCGGACGAAGGCGCCATCGTAAATGGCGCTCTGCCACGGGATGAGCATCCGGTGAACAAGGGTGCCGCTGCTTTCGCCCGTCGCGACGGCATAGGCGACAACCGCGCCGAACTTGTCGAGAACCAGCCCGTTGTCATTGACAAGGTCAATCTCGGCTTGGGCCTGGGCTCGCTTGTCTCCCGTCGCCAAAGGATCGACGCATCCTTTGGCGATATTGTAGGATTCAAAGACCTGAAGCCGCCCGCCAGAAACTTTCGCGATCAGGGCATCCCCAAAGTATTCCTTGGACGAAACCCACGACCGAAACATTGACGAAAGGGAAAAGCGCCGCTGGACATCCACGACCTGTTTCGTTGTGTGTTCCTTGAACCACCGATTCAGGTATAGGTCGTAGTCCAGGTCGCCGTTGCGCGAGGAAAAAGAAAAGTTGGCGACATAGTCCAGGTGCGTCTGCACCATGAAGGAAATGACCGTCAGGTTCTGTTGGACATCGATCGATGTCGCCATCGCCAAGTTGCGCCGCTGCCCGCGCAAATCCCACTCTTCGCTGCGGACGATGGGTTGCAATGTCGGTCGCGCTGGCGTCTGTTGCAAAACGCGATAGGCGAGTTTTTCCTTGCTTGGTTGCTTGGAAGACTTCCGCTTCGGTGACAACTTCGCGGGTGCCTTGCGTGACTTTTGGGTGGGCTTGCGTTTCATCAGTTGTAAATCCAAGGATCGGAAATCCACGCAGTCGAAACATTGACGGGGCCGTCTCGGGAAAGAAGTTCACCATTGCGCATCGCTTCGCGCTTGTAGTGCGTTTCGAGGTTCTGCAAGACCGGAAGGTCAGCGTTCGTATATTCCCGTCCTTGGAAGGACGCGCTTTTTACCGGGTTGGAAAGCAGGCTTAGAATGGCGGCACGGGCGGCTTCGTAAAGTTCAAGGGCTGTAGGGCAACTCATGCCACTTACTTCCGCAACGACGGCCACGAATCCTTTACCACCCCGAGTCGTAACTGACGGGCGGCCGCGACCTTGCTGCTGGCGCGGGCGGTGGAACGGCAGCGGTCGGCGTCGTGGCAACCGTGGCGGCGGCGGTCGCGCCGGTAACATTCAGCAGATACGAAGCCGCGACGCGGCAACCGACCGTCGCGTCAAGCCAGTCGTTTCGCACACCGACAACCCGCGCCCAAAGATAATGGTCGCTTATGTCACCGCGTATGTATTCCGCCAGGCGCTCGGAACAAAGTTGCTCGGCAAATCTGGCGTGCGCCGACGGATCGTCACCGCTCAAAGTCAAACCGCCGGGCGAGCCCGCTGGCAACAAAAGCGACTGCTGCAAATTCATCCTTGCGAAGTCGGAGTCGTGAATTAGAACCCGTCCCTTGTTCGGCCAGTCGGCGATCAGCCAGTGGTCGCCCATGCGAACCGCCTTGCCTTGCCGGTAATGCTTGGCATCCCGACCACGGGAAGCGATGACAATGGTCGGCAACCTGGATGCAGTCAGGAATTGGAACACGGCATCCGGTAAATACCCGACATCGACACTGAGGCTATCCAACCGGCACGGAACACCGCCACGCATGAAGGCGCCTTGCCTCGTAAGTTGCCCCGCCAATTCCGTGAGGCAACGGAAAAGCGCCTGCGGTTCTGTTTCGCCGCGAGGATTCTTTTCCGACCACACCGGTGAGCCGTCCGCCGGCCACCGGCCATAAGCGACCACACTGCCCGTCATATCGCCAGCCCAGGAGCAAGCCGTCCAGTGCAAGCCATATCGGTTGATGTCGATGAAAGCCGTCAAGGTGGTCGCGGTCGCTGGCACCTCCCCAGGCCTCGAGCCATTCAACTTGCTGGCTACGACCTGCGGGGTGATTTCATAAACGGTCGAGGAATGCACCAAAGGGGAATTCTGCATCTCCGATTCAAAGGCATCGCCGCCGTCACGGAAAAGAATGTTATAGGCGCACTGAATGGCGCTTAGTTCGGCGCCCGCTTCAAACCGCGCTTCCCATCCAACCACCGCACCCTTGTCCATTGCTGCGCGATTCGCGGCGTAGAATTCCGTCGCGGCTTTGCCGCCGTCACCCGCCAGCGCCCCATCGCGCAAAAGTTCGGCGTAGCGTTTCCACAATTCTTCCGCGTCGGGCCAGCGGTAAACCAGTTTCTTGCGTTGCCCGCGCCACTCGGGGTGCCGCTTGTGGTCAAGCAATTGATCGGCAGCATCGTCGCGGTGGATGACAGTCATACAGGCAACCGCACGCAACGACTTGTCAGGACCGGCAAGCCGCTGGATGTCACCGGCGAGAATGGCAAGGCGCTGGCGATTCTGTTGTGGAGAGGCGGACGACTTGCGGGTGTTGATGTCATCGATGATGGCCAGGTCAGGACGGATTACAGAACCATCCGGGCAACTGTGCCGCTGACCGCGCACCGCTTCCAGAATTCCGCACCCACCGACCGCGACCATCCCGCCGGGCAGGACAAGGCGCGTGGTTGTCAAATCGATGCGAGCGGGCTTCCCCTGGACGGTGATGTACTTTGCGCGATTCGGTTTGCCATAGGCTTCACGGATCGGCAGGCAGATTTCTGGAAAATCCTCTGCCAGCAAATCGTTGTCGCAAATGAGTTGCACCAGGTCACGGAGAAGTTTCTTCCCGAGGGCTGCTGTTGCGGCGAGTAGGATGATGAATCGCGCGTGTTTGTAAAACGAAGCGTGACAGGCACCGGCGATTGACCGGCTGGTTTTGCCGTCCCCTCTAGGAGCCGCACTTGCCAGCCGCCCGCCGTGCAGCTCCACTTGCTGAATCAGGCCAAGGTGTTCAAATTGAGCCTGCGACCAAGCGAGCGGGAAAGTTCTGGCAAGATAAGTGTCGCAAAACAACTTTAGGTCTCTCTCGCATCGCGCGCGCCGCGCCGGATCCTTGCACGGCGGGATGACCACATCGGTTGCGCGCGCCCGCATTGCCCGCATCCGCTCCGCGTCGGTTCGCGGGCCAACTTGCCGCTTGCGCCAGCGTTCAAGGGCGCGGCGCTCGGACACAAGCAACGGCTTGCCCTGTTTCAACTTGGAAGCGATGGCGGCAACATCTAGCGTCGATAATTTTTCGGCAATGGCTGCGGCGTTGAGCGGAGCGGCTGGTTGTGGCGGTGCGGCTGGCTTCTTTGCGGTACGGCGGCGGGCGGTTTTTCGGGCTGAATTGGCTCGCTTCACCCCATGTTATTCAACGAATTCCAGCCTCTCACCTGTAAGTCGTTGACCGTCAGGCGAATTCAGTTCGACGAATGACTTGGCCTTCTCCGCGACCGATGGCATCGTCCGACCACGGTAAAACAAACAAAGCCCCACGGGGCGGAAAGGCAGTAAAATGAAGACCTCCAAGAACGCAGCAGCAAAGAACGGCAAGGCGGAAATCGTAGTGCGGACAGCAGCCAAAGACAGCAACCCATATATGAAGGGCGGGTTGCGGGCTGCGATTTTCGCCGCTGGCGCGAAGGGTTACGAGAGCCGCGCGGCGCTCTCCGCAGTCGTAGCGAAGCAGGTCAAGACAAGCGCGGAGAAAGTTGGTTTCCAACTGGCGGTCGTGGCGAACAAGGCGCACCCCGGGCAGAACAACGGGGTGCAGGGCGGGCGCGGTAAGAGCAAGGAAATCACGAAAGGGGATCGCCGCTTTCTCGTGGCAGTGTAGAGGCAAAGCAGGGGAACCCCAAAACCAGCGCCGCCTTTTTAGGCGGCGCTGTTCTTCATCGGCACCAAGCCCGCCAGTGCCAGCCGCTCCAGTATCACCGCCACATTCTTCGGCTGCAACTCGATGGCACAGCAACGCCGACCGCTCCGCTCGCACGCCAGCAGCGTCGAGCCGCTGCCGCAGTACGGATCGAACACCATGCCCTCGCCGGAAACTTTCAAGGCTCGCTCGATCAGCGCAACCGGCTTTTGGGTTTCGTGGCTGTAATCCTGCCCGCTGTCTCGGGCGATGCTCCACAGGTCGGTGTCGCCATGCGCCTCGCGCGGCTTCTGGCGGCTTGTCCAAAACAAAACGAATTCGCACTGGTGCCGGATCCATCCCCAACCTAGCCCCGCGTTGCATTTATCCCAAACAACCACGGCGGTCACCCCGCCAACGGCGTCGAACGGCTGCACAGCAGGCACCAGGTTCCTTGGGGAGCAACACACCCAAACATCCTTCGCGCCTAGGGTCAGCAATGGCGCCACGAAGCGGCTCACATCCTTATCAGCGTCGCCGGAAATTTCCCCGCGCCCCTTTGCCTTTTGGGTTGTGGTTCTGCCGCCGCCGTACCCGATTCCATACGGGATGTCCGTGAAAATTACGGATGGAGTTTCGCCGTTGAGGACATGGGCGCGGTCGGCCTCGGCGAGGCTATCCCCGCAAAGGATCCGGTGCGCCCCTGCCTGCCAAAGTTGCCCTGTCTCCACCTTCCACTTCGCCAGCAGCGCGGCGGCCTGATCGCCAGCAATAATATCGTCAACCCCGCGCTCTTTCTTCGGTGCTTCGCACGCTTCCCCCAGGCTGTCCAGCAGGTCGCGGGCGCCAGCGGCGGCAAAGTCGATGTCAGCAAGCAGGGCGCGAAGTTTATCATCGTCCATCTCCGCCATACCTGCCAGCGGGTCGAGCACCGCCAGCATTTTCTTCTCTTCGGTTTCGGTCAGGTCGACCAACACCACCGGCACCGTGGCTTCCCCGCGCTCGATTGCGGCGGCAACGCGAGCGTGGCCGTCGCAAATGCGATTTGTGTTCTTGTTTACGATGACGCTTTGAATCCAACCCACTTCCGACAGCACGGCGTCAAGGGCGCGGGTTTGGGCGAGGGGATGGATGCGCCAGTTGGCCGGATTTCTGGTCAACTTGCGCGGGTCGACTTCAGCGTGACCCACAATGCGGTTTTTGAAAAGGGCGGCTTTGGTTTTGGCGGGAGGTTTGGCGGGCATCCAAAATTATTCAGCAGAGAATCGGAGGAACCCTTCGCACGATTTGCCGTAACTCAATTAACATGCAGGCCCTTGCGGTAAGTGCTTCGGGTCAGGCCAGTCTTTTCCAAGTACCTTCGGCGGAGGTGTGCCGTCATGCCTTTGCCTTCTCGTAAATACCACAGTCGAGGCAATGCCGAAGTGCGCCGCTGTGATTCTCCATGCGCAGTATCTTTGCACCGACACAGCGCGGGTCACCATCATAGAACCATCTCAAGTCCTCGAACCATTCGCACCGCTGGTGCAGACACTTCGGCTCCGGCTCCGCTGGCGCGGGAGCGGGCTCGTCGCTCACGGACAAACCTTCCGTAGACGGCAATTCAACGGCTGCTTGTGTTTCCATTGTCGGCAATTCAGCGGATCGCCGCGCAACAATTTTCTGTATGCTGCCCGAACGCAGCATCGGAAGTAGTCATCCACAAAGGGCGAGAAAGTTTTCTCCAGATAGTGATCCTGCCAGAGACTCGCCAGTGCCAGTTTGAATTTCCTATCGGCGACGGCGTCGATGCGAACCATCCCGCGACTGTATTCTTGAAATTTCAAAACAAGACGCTTGGCGATGCTTGGTTGCAGGCGGTTTATCCGATCCGCCAAAACCCTGTGGCACGGGTCCGGCCCCAAACAGTCCGGCAAATAGGTCTTGTAGTTTCGCTCCTGCATCAGCGCATCCTCGATGTGGGCTGCTTGCCGACGCTGTGATACACTTCCCGAATATCGACCAGCCACGACTTGCCCGCTTGCAGCCGCGCGATCCTCAGCGCCTCGGCCAGCCGCGCATCGCCATTGCGTTCCGCAGACTGCAAGGCATTGTCGAACTGCCGCATTCGCCGGTAACGGTCAGGATGCTCGGCCTTCAATGTGGCCGCATATCGGCGGACTTGCCGGCGCGTGATCGCACGCCGCCCAGGCAAGTTCCGGTAATCGGCATTGCGCTTGCGGTCGTTTCGCAGCCATCGCAATTCGTCCTTGTCCATCAGTTGTTCCGCCGGTGTTCCCGCAAGTTTCGCGGCTTGCAGTTTGCGGCTGACCCGCGAAGCCAGCGGCTCGGGCCTGGGCTTGTACCGCAGAACCCGCAAGCGCCGCTTGATGCCGTCCACATTCACGCGGCACTTCTTCCCGCCAGCCGATGCAAGCCCCGCCTGCAGACCGGCCAGCAATTCGGAATCCCCGTCGCGGCGGGCGCGGTAAAGCGCCATATCGTATATTTTGGTCAGGATATAATCCGGATCGTTTTTGCAACGCCAGGCTTGGTAGCGACGCGACGAGAATTTGCCATCAGGGCCTTGCCACTTTGGATCCGACACCGGCACACGCGGCCTGCCAAGCCGCGCTTTGATCCCAGGCACATTCACCGCAATGCGTGAGCCGCCAGCGGCCTGCAACGCTGATTGCAACTCGGCGACCAGTTCCGTGTCGCCGCGTTTCTTGGCGCGAGAAACCGCGTGGGTGTATCGGTAATAGAGCGGGTGCGCGGACTCGCCGTGGATTTTTGGCCTGCCCATGCTAACGGTCTCCCTCGACGCAGTGCGTCAGTTCCCTTGCGTGATGCAGCAGCGTCGTCGCCAGCACGGGGTCTTTGACAACCTTGGCAGTGTGGCGAAGCATACTGGCCGCGCCGGACATCACCGCTCTGCGGTCGCAACGCACGCGGTCGGCGAAGGCGGTCGCGGCCACCACGCGGGCGACAACTTCATTCAGGTTGCTGGCGGCGGCGGTGACGGTTGGCTGGATCGCTGGCGGTGTCATTGTGGGGTTATTCTCCAAGGACGCTTAGAATTCCTTCTTTGCCAAAAGAAAAACCGTGACCCCGTCAAGGGAGTTATAGAGGACGGCTGGGAATGGCCGGACAGGCGCACGGCTGACCGCGTTGCTTTCTGGGCATAATTTTTGTCGGAAACCTCTGGCAGTTTCCAGCAACTTAGCCGAGGTTCGGAACCCGCTCCGCTTCGCTTCGCGGGGGATGCACCCGAGAGGACTCGGGCGCATTTCGTTGCTAAGAGCATTTCTTCACCACCAGACTTAGGCAACGCGGGCGCGGAACCTTTTTCATCTTTCATTGTCCGCGCCCGTGTTGGCCTGAGCATTTCCGCCGCAGGCGAGAGATGTAACTGCTTGAATCAAGGCACACCGCTCCCCCAGGTCTCCCGCAGTGACCTTGTCTTGCATCCAGCCGGGGTCAGGGTGTCGGCTGTCAATGTCACTGCTCCCTCGCTGCTCGGGCTGGCGGTCAGGGCGTCGTCGTTTCAGGCCCTGCATCCATTGTTGTTTGTCAGGCTCCCGTGCGTCCTACGACATTCCGGCCTCACTGCCGTCAGGGGTCTATCCTGTCCGCCGCGATCTGCTGGCGGATCCGTTATGTATTGCTTTGCTTGCTGAGTTGCTTTTCTTGTTCAACTGCTTCCGCCCAGGTTCCGGGTTCATCGCCTAACCAACGCTCTGAAACCGGCTGGCTTAGTTGCTTTGCTAAATCGACTGCTTCCGCCCAGGACTTCGGCTGTTCCCATTCCCACAGTCTATAATGCGCGGCTCGCTTTTGCTCCAGGTGGCGCCGAAGGGAATTCTTATCTGTGCAATACAAAATTTGGATTCCAAACAAAGGGGCAAGCAGTATTAAATCCGCATAGGTCACAATGGCAGGGCAGTCGAAAAACGCATAGTAAGTGTCAACGATTCCTGGACTGATTGTGGCGAAACCGATGAATGCTTGCAGGTATGGCGGGCACACAGAATCTGAGGGTGTGTAGTTGGAAATCCACCTGATAATTTCCATCATCTGATCAAAACCATTCCATCCAAAACCAAATGCAATAAATTCGTCCTCCAATTCGGTAAGGCATTCTTCGCCGACTAGTGGCGGATCGCCCTGCCACTCGGGAGCCTTGTGCAGGTTGCGCACCACCGATTCGGCCAACGCTTCCAGATGTTGTTTTCGGTCAATGCCATTGTGGTGATTCTCGTGGCACTCCTCACAGAGGATCTCCAGCAGGCTCTCGGGGTATTCCCAGGGGTCGCGCCCCTTGATGTACTCCTGGTGATGCACATTGAGGGTCTTGGTGCTATCGCCGCAACGCAGGCACTTCCAGCCATCGCGCTGCATGATCTCCAGGCGACGCTTTTGCCAGCGTGGATCGCGCAACTTTTCAGAGTAGGTCACAAGGCACCTCGGGAAAGGAAAGTTTTGGGCGGGTAGCAAGGGGAAATATGACAGCAGGTAGGATGGAAACCCCACCGCCCAAACTTTAAGTCGTCAGTTGTCATACTTTTTTCCTTCCGGGTTGCTACACCCCGTAGCCATTTTCGTGGCTACCGTACATTGTACATCGGTCACGCACCAAAACCCTTTGCGCATCCAGCCCGGGGCGCTTTTGCACACCGGCTTGGGTTTCCTGTCAAAAATGTTGTGCGACATCCCTTTCACCACGCGCATTGCCTCCAGTTTTTCAGCGCCCCCAGTTCCACCCAGGTTGCCCCGCACGCCACGAAGGCATCCAGCACCAAGCCCCTCACCCGCGCCTGGCTATCCCATAGCACCACCTCGTCGCCGATGAATGCCCGCGCCTTGTCCAAGGTTCCAGCCACCCAATAGCATTGCGTGGTCATATTGGCACCTGCACTTCAATCAGGCGCGGCGGGGCCCGCGTCCGACCCCAGCAAGGGAGGGATGTTGCTCATGGCATTTCTCCTGGTTTTGGTTGGACGGAAAGAAAGCGACCATCAGCCGCAGCGTGCCCGAGGTCGCGTGAAAGGTTTGGCTGGCGGGGCGATGAAGGGTGCCGGAAAGAATGACCGAAACGGCGGGGAGTCCTTCTCCGCCAGCCAAATCAAGTTGTCTCTGTTTCGTCATACTTTCACTGCCTTCCAACGGCTCGCCAGCCGCTGCCGGATCTCCGGCCTGTCTAATTATACACTGCTTACCTGTCCTATAATACCCAGCCGCCGCCCGCTATCCCTGCCTGCCCTCTGCATTTTCTTGCCGCATGCAACGCATGTCCTAGCCGGTCAGTAAATCCAGGCCGGTGTGGCTTTTTCAGCCTCTTTCCAGCCGCTTCGTTGTTGTGCGTCATCCCTTGTGCGTCATATCTTGTGCGTCATCCGCCAGCCGCCCCTCGCGCCACGCTGCCCTGTCTTGGGCGCGGTTGCGCTCCCTGTCACGATCCCGCCATGAGTGCGCCGCTGGCGCTGTACCGCCGCGCAGGATCAGCCGTGGCGCGCCGCGCCCTAACTCAAGGTCGATGACCGTGAAGCTGCGCGGGGGTTGCGGGGATCGGCGGGGGAGCGGTATCGGTGCGGTCGCGCTGGCGATGGTGTTCGCCGCGCACAGCGCGTCGATGCGCCGCATCCATTCGCGGTGCCGTGCGGCGGCTGCGTCTTTAGCCAGCGCCACGCACCAGGCTTCGCGCCCAGGATCAGGCGTGGAAATTGGCGCGGGTGATTCACTGGGCAGAGAACCATCACAGGCCCGTTGCGATTCGTCTTTCATAGTGACCATTTATTCACCAGTCGGCCCGCAAATTCCTGCTTGGACTTGACATTATTTTTCAGGTGGTATGTTGTCCGGCGGATATAGGACATCGATAAATCCGCTTGACACTGTTCGCGGGTGTGGTATGATATACGCCAGTCGCACAAGCCGTGCGGCTATGGAAGATGCACAC
>Ga0182030_10014304_pt1 | contig 15680 bp, 15 predicted proteins | sample 812S3MmetaG_FD_121299 | JGI IMG/M metagenome (GOLD analysis project Ga0182030, IMG submission 121299) | Permafrost microbial communities from Stordalen Mire, Sweden - 812S3M metaG (Illumina Assembly) | ecosystem: Environmental > Terrestrial > Soil > Wetlands > Permafrost | place: Sweden...
GTTGCTTTGGCAGATACTACTCTGGGCGGCATTTGGGGTAGTAGCAATACGGCAGTGGCACATGTTAATACGGCTGGAGTAGTAATGGGGCTGTCGGCAGGCACTGCCATAGTTAGCTATGTATTGCCAACGGGCTGCATGGAAACAGCAACGATGGCAATTGATTCGCTACCCGTAGCGGGGACTATATTTGGAATACCTAATGTATGTGTGGGCGCAACTACAGTTTTGGCTGACCTGTCTACAGGTGGTGTCTGGGATGCCAGCAATAGTGCTGCAAGTGTGGCGGGTGGTATCGTATCGGGTAGGTCAGCAGCAGTAGATACTATAAGGTATATGGTCAGCAATACCTGCGGTAATGTCTCAACAGATAAAACAATTACAGTGAACCCTTTGCCGATAGCCTATACCGAATCAGGCGGTGGCAGCTATTGTGCAGGTGGGGCTGGTGTGCATATCGGACTCAGTGGCTCAAACACTGGCATCACCTATCAGTTATATCCCGGTGCAATACTTTCAGGCACCGGTAGGCCAATTGATTTTGGTTTACAAACCGATACAGGTATTTATTATGTGGTTGCTACAAATACAGCTACTGGTTGCACAAATAATATGCTTGACAGCGTAACTGTAACAACTACGCCTACCGTAATACCGACGGTAAGTGTAGCTACAAGTATAGGTGATATAATATGCTCCGGTTCTACCGTTACCTATACAGCTACGCCTCTAAATGGCGGTACAGGCCCATCCTATCAATGGCTGGTTAATAACGTATTGATTTCGGGAGTAGGCAGCAATTTATATACTTATATACCTGCCAATGGCGACATAGTACAGGCAATTCTTATTAGTAGCGCAACCTGCGCCGTGCCGGATACTGTAAGCGATTCAGTCACTATGACCGTTGTAACACCGGTGATACCAACAGTCACGATCAATGCGGCACCGGGAACAAACATTCAACCGGGCCAAAGCGATACCTTAACCGCCATAATTTCCGGTGGTGGCCCTTCACCTACTTACCAGTGGGAGATAGACGGGAATCCTATAGCAGGAGCCACAATGGCAACATTCACTAATAATTATAATACTAACGATACCGTCACATGCATAGTTTCAGTTAGTGGCATCTGTAATTCACAGGGGTCAGACTCTATAGTAATTTTGGTAAGTAATGTTGGTGTGCAGATATTACCACATGATGGGCTACTTACAATTATTCCCAACCCCAACAATGGGACGTTCACTATTAACGGTTCATTGGGATCAGCAAACGATGCAGAAGTGTCACTGGAGATTTCAGACCTGCTTGGTCAGGTTATTTATAAGGATAATATAACAGCACGGGGCGGGATAATAAATGAACAGATAAATCTTAGTAGTCACTTGGCCAATGGTATGTATATTCTAAGCATACATTCTGCAAGTCAGAGTAAAGTATTTCACATTGTAATAGAGCAATAGTTGCCAAACCAATTCTATACAACTATTTGAGTTGCGCGAACGCGGCTATTGTTAGACTGTTTATAAAGCACCAAGAGTTATCAATATTGCGCATTCTGTCCCCCTGCTGTCCCCAGACAGTAGCATAATATGCTGAAATCCTTACCAGTAGCATGACACAGAAAATAGTACGGTTCCAGTCCCGGGCACATAAAAGAGAGCGGAGTTTGAAGAGCGAAGAGCGCTGGCCAAACACCGCTCTCTTTTTTCCTCCGCTCCCGTTCTCTTTTTTCTGCTTGTGTGTTAAATCCCCGAATCAGAAATTCACCGAATTATTTTTTTGATTAGTTTTGAGGTGCTAACTGTACCTGGAAAATAAGAATACGGATATCCATTGGACATAAATAATTTGAAATGGCTGCTAGAAAACGCATAGTTAAAAAACTGCCTGAATTCAGGCTTGCAAAAGAACAGAAAGAATTGGAAGAGGGCGACTTGAAGAAAGTAAAAGCCCAAACCATTAAAGATTTGGAAAAAAATGAAAAAGAATGGTTCGACAAGGAATTAGATAAAAATTTAAAAAACGCGAAGTAGTTGGCATTCAAATACAACTATCTAACTTCCATCATATCCATCTGCGCTCGATAAAAACGCTCATATCCATCTGCGTGGGAATCCAAATATAGATACGGCTCTATACGTTCCAACTCAATGAGATGAAACTCACCGGTTCTGCATCATCATATCCTACAGAATATTGCTTATGGTCCAGCCAACTGATGTGGGCGATCTTAAAAATTTTAGCACCGTATCCACGCATCGTCCCGCTCATTCATCTTTTAAGGCTGGGGCTTAGACTTTATCGCCACTAAGTAATCCACGATTTTCTTGCCGGTTACAGAATCTATTGGGGCATTATACTTTGTGATCATTTTATGCACTTCTGCATCCCATGTTTTCCGGGGGAAGTCGGGCTGTGAGCTGATATACTTTAATGAGTGGCAGATACCGCAGTAGGATACAAACTCCGCTTTGCCGGCATGTTCAGGAAAGGTTGTATTTTCAGGCCAGATGCTTATTTCCCGCACACTGCCGGTTATTGTAAATGTATTGGCCGGCATTTTTGCCGCATCTTGCCGCCTGCAACTGCAAACAGTTATAATACTGCACAAGGCAAAAAGCAAGTAATGTGTTTTTGTAGCCATAATTGCATCAGTTCACGGTAACGTCTAAGTGTTCGATAAAATCTCTTGCATATCCGCTCCTGTTCCATTGTTTCTCCGGCTGCGTACGCCCATGCTCATCGGTTGCTTTTACACACAGGCGGTAGTTGCCTGCAGCTTTTGGCACCCAATCATACTTCCACCGTCGCCACGAGTATTTGCCGAGTTCAGGGTTTAGTTTTGTTTCCACCCATGTCTTGCCGTTGTCAAAAGAAATTTCCACTTTTTGAATCGGAGTCCCATCATTAAAGGCAAGTCCTTCTACTAAGCAAGGTTTGTTGGCGGCCACTGGGTCTCCTACTTCAGGCTCTACAAAAATGCTGTGCAAATTAATATTCGTTAAAGGAACTGTAATCTTTGATAAGCTATCAGGCGATTCATTCAATGCCGGATTTTTTGCTACCTGGTATGCTTTATCCATCCAGAAGCCGTGAAAGGTATCAGACAGTACATTTATGTTATTCAAAGCTCCTACCCAGTATGTGGCGTACCATCCCGGTACCACTAATTTCAGCGGGTAGCCATTCAGCATCGGTATCGGCTCTCCATTCAGTTCGTAGGCGACCATTATCTCTCCATCCATTGCGTGGGTTACGTCTAATGATTTTACAAAAGGGGGGATACCGGGCAATTCCCCCTTGTCCATACCCTGGAAAGAAACATTTATGGCGGTATTTTTTACTCCTGCCATAGTTAGTATGTCTTTAAGCCGAACGCCCTTCCATTTGGCATTGCCCATCGCGCCATTAGTCCATTGGCTGCCGGGCACTCTAGGCGCAAAGGTGGACCTTGAATTTCCCGCACAAATTGCCAGTGCAATAATGGAATCCTGTGGAAATTTTGTTTTCAGGTCATTCATAGACAATGCCAATGGCCTATCTACATCACCATTTATATACAGCCTAAAAGTGTCAATATCTATTTTGGTAAGTATTTGGGATAAATGCCACCGCACAAAAAAATATTCATTGGGAGTAATATCCTGCCGTAGTATTTTTAGCGGTGTTTCTAATTGCGGCGGGCGGTCGGTGAGCAGGTACATTTCGCTCTTTTCGGGGTATTTCACAAGTTCACGGGCGCTGGCAGCACCATCTGCTTCCTTATTATTTCCACAGGAAATAATAAGGAAGCAAGGAAACAATAAAATGCTGAGGCTTATGTTTTTCAATACTAAAAGTTATTTTTGGCTCTATTAGCTGAATTTTTATTCCTGTAAATTCATATAAATTTAGCTATTTATTTTTTGTTTGCAATAGCAAGCGACTGAATTTCATGGTTTTAAAAAAAGAAAAATGAATAAGAATGTATTATCACTAATCGCAGGGGCTATTTTGCTAAGTTCGTGTGGCTCCGGTTCAGACAATGCTCCTAATTCTGGCTCAACTCCAAGCGCACCAGCTGCAGCGTCGGGCGAGGCCATCTATAAAAAAACCTGCGTTACCTGCCACCAGGCAAACGGCGAGGGACTGCCCAACACGTTTCCGCCACTTGCAAAATCAGATTACCTTTCTAATAAAGAAAAAACAATACTGCAGGTACTCAAAGGCAGCGCCGGAGAAATTGTAGTGAATAGCAAGACCTTTAACAGCACTATGCCCCCTCAGCAGCTATCAGACGACGAAATTGCTTCCGTGCTTACTTATGTATATGGCAATTTTGGTAATAGCGGTGGTACTGTAACCCCTGCTGAAGTAAAGGGGATCAGGGCTAAGCTATAACTGTAAGTTATAGCTTACTTCATTGCTTTCATACACTGCACATAATGCTGTATGGCAGTGGCGCTGTCGGCCGCCACGTTTTGCTCTACTCCTGCAAGGCTAAATTTTACTATCTTTTTTGAAGCAAGGTCTTTTACAGTTGTTTCTGTAAGCGGATAATAAACAAGCCTGATGGACTGCATGCGGTCATCCGTCACATCGTGGCTTACCGGAATGGCATCCTCAACCAATTTCGTTTTATCATCAAACTCTACTACCAGGCTTTTCTCTTCTTTCTCCACCTGTCCGCCATCTAATGATTTGGTATAGATATCATCTAAATTGCCTGTTATCTGGAAGATCACAGAGAAGTTGTCAAACCCTGCATCCGGGTCTGTGCTGTATTTACGGGTTACCCGCACCGCCGGTACCTTCTGCGGATCATAAGGCGATGTATAATCGTAGAGGGTTTTATCATCCGATATTTCTGTTTTTATGAGTTTGCAATAATCCTGCCCATGGGCCGTTTGTAAAAATGCGAACATAAAAAGTAAAATAGCCCCTTTCATAAATGCGCGTTTTAAGAGATAAAATAATTGCTCCCATAAATATACATAAATAAATTAAATCTTTAGATCGAATTAACAAATGTCAATTAAATTGCAGTTACCAATCTACCTGAGTACCCCCTCATTTCCGAGTATTTTTACAAAGTGAAAGTTTTTACCCATAGCCGGGCCGCAATTTTTGGGTTCCTCTCCCCCCACTTTTCCGTGTATTTTTGCAAAGTGAAACTTGTCTCTCCACTGATGTCATTGCCATAACATGTCTTTCAGGCGTTTGGAATAAAAAATTGGGTATAGATATGCCGCTGTATAGCCTTGATTTGGCTATAAACAGCACAAAAGTGAGCGATAATGCTAAGTATATAGTCATAATGTTAATAGTTGTGGTGGTCTACTGGTTGTCTTAGTGGTTGTCTAAATGGGGCTAAAAACATGCCAAAATGGACGCTGAACTTGTCTAAAATGCTTTTAGTGATTGTGCTAAATTCTTATGTAAGACACAATGCTGATATATGCCTAACAAGCATGATACAAAGATACAAAATTAATTAGAAAAACAAAATTAATTTTATTAGTTTAGCAAAATAATATTTTTTTAACAGTTCTATAGGATTATGCCGGTCGCGAATGTTTGTATAGCGAAAGAATAGTTAAGCGGGTAAATTATGCAGGAATACTAGGATTAGTAAAAGCTACTGTTGCATTTTGAGGAATGTAAGATAAGATTATGATGTTTTAGGCATGCTCGGCTAAGTTGCGAGCCAATTCGCCAGGTTGGATAGCCCGCTACGGGGGCATATATGCTTGAGAAACAACAATTTTTCTACTAAGCGATAGCCCCCAATGGGGCATATCATATTATTAAAAAAAATTTGTAGGTACACGATAGTTTTTAAACGAGGCTGCCCCACTGTGAGTTCATAATGTGCGTTACAGAGATCGTAAATAGAATCTTCTATTGCTCGGAATCACTTTGCACAATTATGTTTATAAATTCCTATTTTGCTACTTAATACGCCATATGAAGCGCTCAACATCCGTATTGTTATATATACTCTCCCTCATAGGATTAGCAGTGGTCATGCTGTGTGTTTTCAGGGCGGGGAGCACCCCGAATGCTTTCGGGGCTGCAGTGGACAAGCTAAGTGCGCCGCCTGCTTCGGCTGAAAAACATTTGTTGCAGGTGGCAGCGGAAAGTTTTAAGCATCCGTTGGCCGTATTTATTTTACAATTGGTACTTATTATTGCCGTATCCCAAGTATGTGCATTTCTTTTTAAGAAAATCGGGCAGCCATCTGTGATGGGTGAGATCGTTGCAGGGATTTTATTAGGACCCTCGCTTATGGGCGCTATGTTACCACAATTCAGCGCATTTGTTTTTCCTGCTGCATCGCTGGGTAACTTGCAGATACTTAGCCAGGTGGGCCTTATCCTGTTTATGTTCGTAATAGGCATGGAGCTGGATTTAAATGTGCTGAAACAAGGCGCAGCAAAGGCGATGCTGATCAGCCATTTCAGCATTGTTGTTCCTTTTGGGCTTGGCATAGGTCTTTCCTGGTATTTATACGAGCATTATGCGCCTGCTCATATACCTTTTTACGCTTTTTCGCTGTTTACAGGTATTGCCTTGAGTATTACTGCGTTCCCGGTATTGGCACGCATCATACGTGAGCGTGGTATGTCAAATACGCGGCTGGGCACCATAGCTATTACCGCTGCAGCCGCAGGTGATGTGGCTGCATGGTGCATACTCGCAGTTATCGTTGCAATAGTGAAGGCAGGTTCTGTTACTTCTTCATTGTACACCATTGCAGCTGCGGGTATTTATGTATGCATTATGTTGTTTGGTGTGCGGCCCATGCTTAGAAAGCTGGCCATAAAAAGCAGCCACAATAAAACAATGAAAAGGTCTGCAATGGCTTTTATCTTTGTGGTACTGTTGCTGAGTTCTTATTGCTGTGAGGTGATAGGCATACATGCCTTGTTCGGAGCATTCTTGGCAGGAACCATACTGCCGCAGGAATGGAACTTCCGTAAGCTGCTCATAGATAAGATAGAAGATGTAGCCCTGGTATTGCTGCTGCCATTATTTTTTGTTTTTACCGGCTTAAGAACACAGATAGGCCTGCTCAATGATCCTTCTCTGTGGGAAGCTTGCATGCTCATCATACTCGTAGCGGTAGCCGGAAAATTTGGCGGCAGCTTTTTCGCGGCGCGCATCACGGGTGAGGGTATGCAGGATAGCCTTTCCATAGGGGCCCTTATGAATACCAGGGGCCTGGTGGAATTAGTAGTGCTCAATATAGGTTACGACCTGCAGATCATTTCATCAAGTATGTTTACCATGATGGTACTGATGGCCCTTGTCACCACTTTAATGACCAATCCCGCACTAAATCTGATCAACAGAATTTACGGAAATAGTGGGTAATAAAAATCCTAATTCCTTAAAAAAAGGTAGTTTATAAGTTTGCATTTTTATGAATTTCTATTTCCGCTTCTTAAGCAATTTATCAATCCCTTCAGAACTTGTTATGAATCTAAATGTTCCCAGGTAATCCTCTTTATCAAGTGTAAGACTTGTGGTTTTTGAGCTGGCAATGCTGAACTGTGTTGTATACACAACGACCTTATCAGGATCCTCATCATCTGTTCCCAGATATTTATAAGATGTGATACGACCATATTCTTTAAGCAGTGCTTCGGTTCGTTCTTTACTCCACATCGACTTGACTTCCTTTCTTTCCTGCTCAGGCCACATATTAACGATACTATCAGCCTGCTTATTGTTATAAAAATTCACGAACCTTTTAATCGCATGTTCATAATCAGCTTTACTTTGAGCGAAAAGGATAAGAGGTTGAATAACGATTAGTAAAACAAAAAATATACTTTTCATATCAAGGTGTTTTAATAAAAGTACAAAATGTTTCAAAAAGCCAATTCCTAATGCCTTAAAAACAGAAAGCCTACCATTCACTATGAGTAAGATTGGGCTCAGGTGCAGTTAGCGATCCGAGGTCGAGCCCAAACCTGATACCTGTATTGTGGCCCATGTAGCAATCCCACGATTCTACATAGTCTATGCGTAGCGGACGCACTAATTTCCACCCAATGTTGCTGATACCGACGAACGCCTCTGTATAATAATCATTTTGACGGGCGTAAAAAGCATTTCCGCCGCATAACAAATACCACCTGGTCCGCCGCAGCAACGGTATCTTATCACTCAGCAGCCCGTTCAAATGATACTCAACAAATGCTTCAGCATAAAACGGCTCTGTATTGCTGAACTCATAGTATTGCGCAAACTGGAAGCTTTCCAGGTAAGGCGATGCATAACCTATACCCCTGTTGCCATACAGATGCATGAGGTCTGGAATAGCAACGTATGCCGTATTTAAAAACCCTCCTATGCCTACATTATACTTCAGCGTACCTAAAAGCTTTAACTGTATGTCGTCCTTTATAGTGAAATGCCATTTATCGAAATTGGAAACACTATTAAATATACCGGGTATGCCCTTCTCATAGGTGAGCGTAAATAGTGGCCAGGAACTGCCATTAGCCACTTTATAATCCGGGAACTGAGTATAGGTATAACCGGGTTTGTAAGAAACAGAAACATAAATAAGGGCCGCGTCATTTTTTACCCATGTAGAGTCATTTTTCACTGAGCCAGTAGCTGTCCGCAATAAATGGGTAGGCGCATCAGAAGTATAGCCTGTATCATTTCCTTTAAAAAAGCTATAATAAGTAGTATTCTGCAAAGGCAGGCGCTGCTGGTAAGATGCCTTTATAAACCAGGTAAGCCCATTGCCATAGTTTCGCCTGAGGAAAGCTGATGCATCCTTGCGTTCGTAAATTTTCAGGTCATTCTGCCGGTAGAAAAGATCTGCATAAGTATTAAACCAGGGCAGTACAGAATTGTCCGGGTCATATTGAAACACATATTTGCCGCCTTCTATGCCGTATAGCCACGAGCGGTTTAAAAATGATTTGTCGCGAGTCATATAATACAGCCGTCCTATCAGGTTGAAATGAGTGTTGCTGAAACCATATCTCGCGGCTACATCACCATAAAGAATTTTGCCGGTGTCCACTGTATGTTTCCAATTGATCTTTGGAGCCACATTGAAGCCTTCCACAATGTTATAGTTGATCATGTTATCTTCAGTGAGGCCCTGCAGCAGGTTATTGATCGTAAACGTGTTCTTGTCTTGCTTTGTTGTGTATGTATAGTCAAAGGCCGCAAATCGCAATGGACTAAATTTATTCTTTTTCCTTCTAAGTGAGTCCAGATGCTCCGGAGTGTTGAATATCTTATTAAGGCTATCCTTCATTACAAAATCCCGTTTCTCGTCATACTCCAGCGGCACCGGCCTGTTCATCCAATAAGAGCTATCTTTCTTATTAGCGGTCTTATCGTATGAACTGATGATCTTATGCGCAAAAACAGAATCAGGTATAGGTTCATTTACTTTCTGCTTATTATAAACAGTGACTCCGGTGGCTGTTATGTCAAAGCCAAGGATATTCACGGTGAAATAAAGCACCTGGCTATTGATTACCCAGGTATCTTTCTGTAGCGGCAGGAACAACTGATCCACTTTCAGCGTGTCTACTACATCCATCCCTGATTGCTTTGTAAGCGTAAGATCAAGGCTGTGAATGGCCCAATCCTCATCGACTATGTATATGGTGCCATTAAAGCAAGGCTCATAGGCGTGCTTCTGGATCACCTGTATTTTGTATATGATATTCCCACCTTCTGAAAACTGACCCAACAATTTGTATCTATAATAATTCAGTGCATTATCGCATATGGGGGAAATAAAACCCCGGGAGTCTTTTACAAAAATATTTACATCATTATCATAAAATGTAATTACGGGTGGAAATTGTGAAAACCCCAAACCACCCTGGTTGCCGCTTTCGTGGACGGAATGGATCACTGTTTTTTTCCTGCTGCCATCAGAGTAATAGTCGGCCTCTTCCTCCGTTAGATATAGTACACCCTTGCCTATACTGTCCACCGCATCTGTTTCATCTTTTACTTTTTTTCCCAGGAATTTCTCCGGCAATTTCCGGGAGCGAACAACACCCTTCAAATAAATACCCGTCTGGAAGGACTGTACCTGGTCTAAGTGAAATTTTCGTCTTTTTATGGCATTACGAATGATGGGATAAGCAGGATCTTCTGTTGACGCGTGAATCACCACTTCCTTCATTTCAAGGCTTTGGTCCATCAATACAAAAGTATGCCCGATGGTTTCATTGCCCGAAACCGAAAGCGTATAAGTGCTTTGTTTGTAACCAATATACTGGCAAACAACCTTGTACAGGCCCGGAGAAACAGCCAACTCATAATTACCGTTGATATTGGCATTTACTCCTGTAGTAGTGCCTTCCAGGTATATGGTAGCATATGGCAGCGGGATACCTTTATCATCTGTGACCTTACCCTGGAGTATTCCGGCAAATAAATAACATGGAAGTAATACAACCAGTAAAGTGAGTAGGTACTTAAGGTAATTCATGGTATGAAGAAGAAACGGCTATATTATTACAGATCAGAATCATGCCATGAAAGCGCACATTTAAAAAAGGCCATGTAATAATGCATCAATCCTGCGGATAACATCAGACAAGTCTTCTTCCTTATCAGCAAAATTACAGTTGTCCACGTCTATTACTAATAAAGGCCCATCAGTATATTTATCTATCCACTTGTTATAAAATCCATTCAGCCTTTTCAGGTAATCCAGCCTTATGTTTTCTTCATATTCACGGCCCCGTTTCTGTATTTGGTCTACCAGTGCAGGTATAGAAGCCCTGAGATAGATAAGCAGGTCTGGCGGTTTAATGAGCGGCTTCAGGTTCTCGAAAAAGGACGTATAGTTTTCAAAGTCGCGCTTGGTCATAAGCCCCATGTCAAAAAGGTTGGGGGCAAAAATATAAGCATCCTCAAAAATAGTACGGTCCTGTATCACTGTGTCTTTTCCGTTGCGTATGTCAATAAGATTCTTAATACGGTTATTCAGGAAGTATATCTGCAGGTTAAATGACCACCGGGGCATATCCTCATAAAAATCAACGAGGTAGGGATTATGCTCCACATCTTCAAAATGCGGCTGCCATTTATAATGCTTTGCCAGCATGCCGGTCAATGTCGTTTTCCCGGATCCTATGTTCCCGGCCACTGCTATATGCTTGGTAGTATTTTTTGGCGGCATGTTTAATATGTAAATGGTCCGTTGTAGCTACACAATATAGGCAGCAATTTCAATAAAAGAAAAAGTTTCTTTATAAAAACAGATACCGCGAAAACACTTTGGGGATGCCTATTGCGTGTTCAAAAGTGGAGTCCAGTCCTGTATGGGTATGGGGTTAATAATAAGCTATGCCCATCAGTTTCCTCGCTCCTTCAATCGTTTTTGCTGCACTTTCTCTTGCTTTCTCCGCACCCTCTTTAAGTATTCTTCTTAAGGTTACCTCATCTTTTTGCAGTTCTGTTGACCGTTCCCTTATTGGGCGAACAAAAGCCGCCATGTCTTCAGCCAGTTGTTTCTTCATGTCTCCGTAGCGTATATTACAGCTATTATACTGGCTGCGGTATATTTCTGTGATTTCCGGTTTTGAGCTTAAATGCATCAGCAGGAAAAGGTTTTGAATATAATCAGGCATCACTGAATTAGGCTCTGCAGGCCCGGTATCGGTTTTTGCTTTCATTATTTTTTTTCTGATTGTGTCATCATCATCGCTCAGGAATATAGTTGCGTTTATATTTTCGCTCTTGCTCATTTTGCCGGTGCCATCAAGGCTCAATATCTTCATAGCATCATTGTTGAACCTGAATACCTGTGGCTCCGGGAAGAACTCGCCGTAGCGGCCATTAAACCGCTGGGCAAAATTGCGGGCCATCTCCAGGTGCTGTTCCTGGTCTTTACCTACAGGTACTTTTACCGCGTGGTGAATGAGTATGTCAGCAGCCATCAGCACAGGATAGGTGAGCAGGCCAGCGTTTACATTATCGGGATGCTGGCGCACTTTGTCTTTAAAAGTGGGCACCTTCTCCAGTTCACCTTTATATGCGAGCATGTTTAGCATTAAATATAATTCCGGTATCTCGGGTACATCGCTTTGCGCATAGAGGCATACCTTGTTTGGGTCGAGCCCGCTGGCAATATTTTCGGCAAGCACATGGAAAACATTTGCCTTCAGGCTTTTCGGGTCGGGATGCGTGGTGAGCGAGTGATAATCAGCTACAAAAAAATAGCAGTTATACGCCTCCTGCATCATTACATAGTTCTGGATAGCGCCAAAATAATTGCCGAGGTGTAAATTACCCGTAGAGCGGATGCCGCTCACTACAATCTCCTTACTCATGGCGCAAAGATAATGAGGAATGGCTCAAATGCAGAATGGCCTAATGGCAGAATAGCTTAATTCCCGAAAAGGACTTCTTCCTTAATTCAGCAGCTTTTCTATCTGGGCTATCAGTTTTTCAGTGTCGCCTGGCCTGGCAAGGTCATCCGATGAGGCGAAATTCCCCTCCTTATCTATTAAATAGAAAACCGGGATTCCTTTAACGTTATATTTTTTTGCTGTCGGCGATTCTGTGTCATTTTCCAGTCGCATATTTATTCCTTCTACCTCATACTGCTTCATTGCTTTCTTCCAGGATGCATCGTATGTGTCTATGGACACATAAAGGAAACGAACTGGTTTATCTTTAAAATATGCCCTTACTTTTTTTGACGCCGGCATTTCCGCAACACACCCCTTGCACCAGCTTGCCCAAAAATCTATATACACAACATTTCCTTTGAGGTCAGACAGTTTCATTTGTTTCCCCTCCGGGGTGGTAATATCGAAATCAATAGCAGGCTGCCCGCTGGCATATGTTCTTTTACGGTTAATTTTTTCTTCGAGTACCGGCAGGTTTTTACTGTTTGGGAAGCGGCTATTATAGACCGATAACTCTTCCTCACACTTTTCCATTGACCAGTCTTTTATCTTTCCTGCAATTTTTTCGCCAATATAGTATTCAGCTGTTTTACGCGGCATCATGTTGAAAGCGCGGTTAATTGTCGAATCAGTGGAAGGCCAAGCTTCGCCTGGTAGATTTAAATCGGCCAATTCACCTGCGATACGGGTGGACAAATAATTTGTAAGATATGATTGGTATGATTGTCTGTCTATATAATCGTCATTAAAGGCCTCGGGAATATCATCTATTACCGCAAAATCTTCTTTCGGAAGATCTTTTATGTTCCTTTGCGTTTTCATTGCATGGTAAGGCAGATACAGCTCCATAATGGAGTAAACTCTGTAGCGTGTATCAATTTTAAAATACTCAGCAAACCCATTTGGAAGGTATGCTCCATTTTTTTGCAAAAAATCCAATTCATTTTCTTCCAGTTTTTTCAGTCCGGATTCAAACTCCTTCGGCTCTTTGCTGCACAGCATTTGCCCCTGCTGTTCCAAATCTGGCATCAGTTGATATTTAGCCATAAAATTGGCCAGCTGTTTTCCTTTGCCTTCATAATGTATAGAACTATCAAAGTTTTTAGCATTGAGCGTTAACGCAAGGTCAGCGCCGGATTGCACAAACAGGTGGGTTTCTTTGTCGCCATGCCCAATTCTCACTTCGGTAAAACCTTCCAGCACACTGAACTGAAAACTAAAGCTTCCATCTTTGCGTAGTTTGATATGGTATTCATCAGGCCAAGAAATAGTCGAGGTTCTCTCGCACGTTACACTTATGCTGTCGGTAATAGGGTTGGTTATCTTGCCGCGAAGCTTTACAATTTCCTTGCAGCAACAATCGCTCCACCAGAACAGTAAAGAGATAAAAAGAATATGTTTCATATAGGGAGATTAACATCAATCAAGTTTAAAAATAATAGGCATAGTAAAAGCCAGTGCAACAAATTTACCTCCGTTTTTTCCTGGTATCCACTTAGGCATGAGTTTCATAACCCGCATCGCTTCATTTGTGAGGCTCGAATCCGGTGACCGTATCATTTCCGGCTGCCTAATGTTGCCATTTTCATCCACAATGAATCTCACAATTACCCTTCCTTCAATGCCCATTTTTCGTGCGCTTTCAGGATAATGCAGATTTTGGCTAAGGAAAATATTGATGTCATAAGGAGCATGAGGCCTCATTTCGGCAAAATTAATAGTACTGTCTTGCGCCGGATTTTTATCGGTCGATTTATCTGCTTTTTTTACGCAAGCCTGGATGCCTGCTGCGCAACAAACGAAAAAGCCAACGCAACAAATACCTGTATTGCGGCTTTTGCGGGCGCGCCTTTACCCTTCTTTCCCAGCATCATAAGCCTCCGCTTTACCGGGTGAACAATAAATGAATGCATTACCGACACGAACCGCGTATTAAAAACAGAATTAAGCAGCAACTGCACATACTCTTCTCTATCAGGGTTAACTAATGCGTCGGCCTGGAACTCATGCACCTCTTTGATTTCTCTTTTGATCCAAAACAATAGCACATTTGGCCATAGAACTGCCTGTAGTACATTCAGGAAAATAAGGTCTCTTGTATGGTGCAAACGAATGTGGGCCTGCTCATGGGCCAATATGGTTTCATTTACTTCTTCTTCGGGAAATAAAATATACTTCCCAATGCTGCCGGGCCCATAGCATGAATGAGTGACAAGCGTATATGCACCATATTTTTCCTTCTTGCTCTCACAAACAACTTTCCACAAGCGGAAAGCATTCAATAATTGCGATGCTATAAATAATAGAGCAACTATGCCGTACCAATACCAAAATGACGAAATAGCCAGCGGTATTGCGGCTACTTTACCGGCAGCATTTAAGGTGAATTCAGGAAGATAAAAACTTGCCGGAACTACTTTTTGGACCTGTTGTTGCATTGCGGGAGGCATTTCAATAAACGGAATAACCAGTGGCAGAACTGCGCTTGCCAGAAGATATACCCTGCTGAATTGGTAAATTGGCCGGTTTCTGAGAAACAACCAATAGATGAGCAGCATGACTGCAGTGTAAAACATCGCCTGTGTTAAGTATAGCATAGCGGGTTATTTTTTATGTTTATCTTTCTTAAGTTCTTGCAATATGCTTTCCAGTTCCTCTATAGTTATGTCTTTTTCATTAGCGAAAAAAGAAAGCATATTGGTATAAGACCCCTCAAAGTATCCCTTCACAAATTGCTTCATTGATTTTTTTGTGTATTCCTCTTTTTTAATCAGCGGGTAATAGCGGTTTGATTTACCGAAGGATTCATAAGCGGCAAAACCCTTGTCGCCCAGTATCTTTATGATGGTGCTTACGGTGTTATAGTGAGGTTTAGGTTCCGGTAATGCGTCTACTATATCTTTTACGAAAGCATTTTGCAGCTTCCATAATACCTGCATAATCTCTTCTTCTGCTTTTGTCAATGGTTTAAATGCCGTTTTCATAATCTGATCAACTAATTTTTTAGTAAATGTACTAAGTACTTAGTTAATCAACTAATTTTTTAGTACATTTTTTTTAGAATGCTTATTTTCTTAAAACCGGCAAGCTTTTAGTGCATGTATATAGCGATGGCACGCTTTTGGACAATCATTAAGCAGGAGATTGCGATTTCGGATTATACTCCGCAAGGGATAAAAAGTGATTTGTTGACACATTAAAAAAGTGGCAATTTTGTAAGTGCGAAATCACAAAATATGTCCACTTTTTCTATCAACATCAGTCAAGCTGAAATTGAA
>Ga0182030_10014305_pt1 | contig 15680 bp, 11 predicted proteins | sample 812S3MmetaG_FD_121299 | JGI IMG/M metagenome (GOLD analysis project Ga0182030, IMG submission 121299) | Permafrost microbial communities from Stordalen Mire, Sweden - 812S3M metaG (Illumina Assembly) | ecosystem: Environmental > Terrestrial > Soil > Wetlands > Permafrost | place: Sweden...
GCAAATTGGTTGGACAATACGAACAGAATGGACGGCGCGAAATGCTTGTAAATATTTTATATAGCTCTATTTACGAGTAGAATCAAAAAGATATGAAAAGTCTTGGCGGGAGGGAGGGATTCATATCTCCATATAAACTATTGATAAATAAAGAGATAAAAATCACCTTGGGAAAATACACCCAAAAGTACACCCATCGAGAATTGACAGCGGTTTAGTGCTGCTTCGGGAAGAGATGTCCCTGTACCGCATCCCGTTTTGCCGCGATAAACTAGTTCGAGTGAGCCTCAGCAGCATTCTCGGCGCGATTGACGCTGAAATCGCCCGACTCCAACAGGCTCGCGCATTGCTCGCAAACACCTCCGCGACAACTTCACATACACCGGCCCCGAAGAAGACACACCGCTAACGTGTGAATGGAATCGGAGTGGTGTACGAAGTATTCAGGCCGGCATGGAACGACCGGCCCATGCCTGCTCAATGGCTGACGGGGACGACGGCTATCGCTTCGATTTCCACCAAGGCATCCTTCGGGAGGTTTGTCACCTGCACTGTGGACCGGGCCGGCGGATTACCTTTGAAATAGCGACCATATACTTCGTTCACTGCGGGAAAGTCGGAGATATTCTTCAGATAGACTGTCGTCTTGACCACATACTCAAGGCTGGTTCCCGATGCTTGCAGAACTGCTTGCAGGTTCTGCAGCACACGGTCAGTCTGAGTCGCGCTGTCATTTCCAACGATCAGGCCAGTGCCGGAATCCAGCGGAATCTGTCCGGCAGTGAAAACGAATCCGCCAGCCTTGATCGCCTGCGAGTAGGGGCCAATGGCCTTGGGAGCATTTGGAGTGTTTACCACTTGCTTCTGTTGTGCCCAGCCGTTCACGGCAAGCAGAAAGAGTGCGGCTGCGGAAAGTAATCTTTTCATCGTCTCCTCTTGTTGCGGCTGACGCGTCCCTGTAGGACACCTAGCCTTATGGTGTGCCATCCATGCTGAGATCCGCAAGAACCTGGTGCCGAAGCTGTGTCACATGCGGATCGCCCCTGTGCCGCGGATATGGAATCGGATTGTCAATCTCCGCAATAATGCTCACCGGGCGCGTGCTCAAGTGTCGCACTGCCCTTGAGTGCAGCGCAACAGCGATGTTCAGGTACAGGAGTTGCCGTCACGAAAAGCAATCACCTGCTCAAGGCAGAAGGATACGCTGAAGGAACCTCTGGAAAAATGCCTTCTTCGAAAGGCTCCATCATGTCGAACCGATTTGAAAGAGCGTGTATGAGGACTTGGTCCCCAACGGAAAACTGCGTGCCATCTTCGGGAAAAACGGCGAGAGCGTCAGCATTGAGCATGGTGCTTAGTGAACCGGTATCCTGCTTGCCGGCACTCCATGCCTGGAGAATTCCATCCGCGTGCTCAAGCCTGAGGCGAGAAAAGAAAACTCGACCTTTCTTCTTGCCGATCTCTTGCTGCAACACCGCAGTCAACGGACGCTTGAGTACGCGGCGATGGCCCATCATTCTGAGCAGGGCAGGACGAAGGAATTCCTCGAAGACCACCAGGGCTGAAACGGGATTGCCAGGAAGTGAGAAGACCGGTTTCCCCTCCTTCAATCCGAATGCAAATGCTTTGCCGGGCTTGATCTTCACTTTCCAGAACTCCTGCTTCACACCCAGCTCTTCCAGAATCGGGCGGACCAGATCGCGGTCACCGACAGACACTCCAGCAACGGTCAGTAGAACATCGGCATTCAGTCCCTCTGCAAGTTTTGCTTTCAGACTCTCGCGATCATCGCGCGCAATGCCCAGAATTACCGGCGCAGCGCCAGCCTCAATCACCGCTGCGGCAAGCGCCTGCGAATTGCAATCGAACACCTTTCCTGGCGTGAGTGGTTCGCCCGGCGCGACCAACTCGTCTCCTGTGGCCAGAATGGCGACCTGCGGCTTGCGATAGACGCGCAGGGACGTCCTGCCTAGCGAGGCCAGCATACATATCTCCGCCACGCCGATCACAGTGCCGGATGTGAGTACTGTATTGCCTTGCTTTACATCTTCTCCGGCGCGGCGAATATGCCTTCCTGGCAGAATATCTGCGCCTGGCTTCAAGCGGATCGTGCTGTCGAATTCATCGACATCTTCGAAGGGAATGACAGTGTCGCAGCCTTGTGGAACAGGCGCTCCGGTCATGATGCGAATGGCCGTACCAGGGTCTACGTGGATGGGGGAAGTCTCGCCCGCGGGCACGAACCCAACAATCGAAAACGCCGTCGGCTTGTCGCCCTCGGCAAACGGAACAGCAAATCCGTCCATCGCCGAGTTTTCGAAGGAAGGAAGATTCAACGGAGCGGCCACATCCTCCGCGGCAACCCGATGCAGACAATCGAGGAGCCGCTCCTGCACAATGCCTATAGGAGATACTCTGCGCAGGATCGTGTCGCGCGCTTCTTCAAAACTCAGGTTTTCCACGCTTCTCTCCTTGTCTTCAGTTGCCTTGGTTCGATTGCGATTTATGCTTCGCCTGATCTTGCGCCGCCTTGAATTCCTGCGGTGTATTCACACTCTCTGGCCCTCGTGTGTCATGCGGACTGATCCAGGTGCGAGGATCGTCGAGCAATTGCGACAAGCGTATCTCTTCTCCGCAAGTCCAAGAGGAGCGCTCCAGCAGGTGAAGCGCTTGCGGCTCATAGATCGCCAGCGTCGGACAAGGGTGACCATCGAGTTGGCGAGAGACAATCGCCCATCTGCCAGCCCTACGCTGTCGAATCAGCTCCTCGATCTCTTGCCACCTCAGCCACGGATGATCGCACGCAGAGACAACCCACGCAGTCGTGGGAGCCCAGCGATGCGCCGCCAGCAAACCGGCAACCGGGCCTGCAAGATCGGGAGGGTCCAACAGCCTCGGCTGTTGAAGCAATGCATCCGGAATCGGCCCTGTTCCCAGCAAGATCAGATTTGGATGCAGGCTCCCATCCCTTGAATCTGGTCGCAATCTTGCGGATCTTTCCAGTGCATCACTGAGAGCTTGCGCGGCAACCTCTCCCAATGTGCTATTGTCGAAACGCATCATCTGTTTGGGCGTTCCCATGCGCCGACTTCTACCACCCATCAACAAGCCGGCAAACAGAGGGCGCCGCAGCCACGCCTCGGGTAGCCAACGATCGACATAGTCGAGGAATTGCTTAAGGCGATCGCCGTTCCAGGGAAAAAGACCCCGGACCTCGGTCACCTGCTCGGGAGGAAATCGATTCTCGGCACTGCTCAGCCAAAGCTTGGGGAGCGGCGTATCCTTGTGCCCTTCCACGAGCACGATGTCGTGGTCTCGCGCCAACTCGGCCAACGTCGCTTCCAAGGCCAGCGCCGTGCGTACTCCCCTGCGCAGAAACTGTTCCTTCGGCCCGCTTAGAGCGACTGTGGCTCCAGCGCGAAAAAGCCTGTCTGAATCCTTTCCCTCTTGATCCACCGTGAAACCGTGCGCATCGTGCTTCACGACCGCGACCGATAGACCGCGCGCGACCAGTTGGGGAATGGCTGCTTCGAGCAGCGTTGTTTTACCGGAGCCGGAGTACCCGCACACGGCGAGCACGGGCGCACCGAAGTCCTGCTCCATGCTGGCAAGATTGTCGACTTCATTCATTCGATCTTCCCATTGAGAGAGGCGAGAGTCACCTCCATCCCCTCCTCGGCCGCAATGGAAACCAGTCGCCCGCGATCGTTCTCGGAATGTGAGGTTTCGCCACGCAACATCTTCACGGCATGGGGAAGGGCGGGAAGGATGGCGCTAAGATTCTCCGTTGCACCTTTCACGCTGCCGGGAAGGTTGACGATCAAGGTCTCGTTCCGCACCCCGGCAATGGCTCGTGAGAGTAAGGCATTGGGCGTGCTCTTTGCCGATGCTGCCCGCATCGCTTCCGCCAATCCAGGCAATTCGCGGTCGATTACCGCGCGCGTAGCTTCCGGTGTGACATCGCGTGCGGAAAGGCCTGTGCCGCCCGTCGTGACAATCAGGTCGACGCGGCGATCGCAGAGATCCTTCAGCACCTCGGCGATCAGACTCGCATCGTCTGGCACAATCCTGCTCCATGCGATATGCGCTCCAAGGCGGTCGTGCAAGAGATTCGCCACTCCCGGCCCCGAGGTATCCACTGTACTTCCTGCTGCGCAACGGTCCGATGCCGTTACCACCGCAACTTGAATCGCAGAGCGGGGGACTCTGCGCAAAACTTCCACAGACAATCCAGGATGCAACGTACCTCCTTCCAGCACGCGCGCAAACAATCCGGTACGGGGCATGATGCAGTCGCCAGCCGTATAGTAGATCGCGCAGCGCGTGTGGCACACCTTGCCGATCTGTGTCATCTCCAGCAAAACGGGGCCTACTCTAAGTTGGGAACCAACGCCAAGCTGGTCGATTTCAATTCCATCGATCACCAGATTCTCTCCGAAGGCGCCTGGCCTCAGCTTCAGTCCTTTGGCTCGCATCGATTCGATATCAGTGTGCGCCAGCAAGCTGACCTGACGGTGCCAGTCTCCTGCATGAGCATCGTTCTCCACGCCACAGTCTACACGCAGATCGGCTTGGGACACTTCACGCTTGGCGATTCCTTTTTTTGCGGAAGTGCAAATGTGCAACAAGATACCATCACTCATGGTCAGACTCCGCGCGATACGTGCCGCTCTTGCCGCCGGACTTGTAGAGCAGGCGTACGCCGTCGATCCGCAGTCTCTTGGACAATGCCTTCAACATGTCGTACAAGGTCAACGCTGTAATGGATGCAGCCGTAAGAGCCTCCATTTCGACGCCCGTTGAGCCAACGGTTCGTGCCTTGGTGCGAATCAAGATCGATTCATCGTTCAACTCCATATCGACAGAGATGTGGGAGAGATTCAGTTGATGACACAATGGAATCAGCTCCGAGGTGCGCTTAGCCCCCATCACACCCGCGATCCGCGCTGTCTCAAAGACATTTCCCTTGGGTGTTTTGCCGCTTCGTATTGCGCTCATAACTTCAGGACCGATCCATACGACGGCTTCCGCCTCAGCCTCGCGTACAGTCTCTGCCTTTGCACTCACGTCTACCATGCGGGCCAAACCCTGGCTATCGAGATGTGTTAATTCATTCGTCTCACTCATGGCTATCCTCCAATCTGGCTCATGGCGAATGGGCTGTCCATGGCCAGCGGACGAGCCTTGCCTACCATATAGCATTCAAATTCTTCGCGCACCGCAAGGCTGTTCCTGCTTCTCATGATCTCGGCCAGATTCAGTGTGGCCGGGTCCATCAGGCAGCGCCGCACCAGGCCGCGTGCATCCATGCGCAACCGCTCGCAACGATTGCAGAAGGGATGTGAGCGCGGCGTGATCCAACCTGCATTTATGACATGACCACGCCACTTCAGCAGAGTTCTTCGCGCTGGAGAGCGGTTCTGAGTGTCTTGGAAAAACATCTCCAAACCCAGGCCGCTACACACCTCATCCACCGAAACAAACTCGGTATTGCACCACTCCCGCTCCGTTCCCATGCGCATCAGTTCGATAAAGCGAATCTCCGCTCCAATTGCGGCCGCGTAGTCCAGCAACCGAGGCACCTCTTGCTTCCAGGTTGAGCGCTGCAATACGGTGTTGAGCTTGATGGGCGTCAGCCCCGCATCCTGCGCCGCTTTGATGCCATCCAGTGTGTCTTGCAGGTTCCCCCCGCGCGTAACAAGGGCAAAGCGCTCTTCGTCGAGAGAGTCCAGCGAAATGTTCACCCGCTTCAGCCCCGCTTCCTTCAAACTCCGGGCCATACGCGGCAGCAATGATCCATTCGTAGTGAGAGAAATCTCGCGAATTGCCGGAATCGTCGAGAGTTGCGCGATCAGGCTTGAAATTCCCTTGCGCGCCAGCGGCTCGCCTCCGGTCAGTTTTACACTGCTGATCCCGGTATAAACAGAAAGCCAGACGACAAGGCGCGCCATCTCTTCCAGCGGTAAAAGATCTTTATGTGCAAGTTTGGGCACGCCCTCGTCGGGCATGCAATAGCGGCAGCGAAAGTTGCAGCGATCCGTCACGGACAGCCGCAGCATCCGCAGACGCGGCGCGGCAACAGGCCTGGGGATCATTTGAAAATGAGCTGTCGGACCGGCATACGCCGCCGTTGGCTGTACCAGCATTCTATCTCCTTTCCAGTTCGGGAGGCGATGCTGTTTCCGGCATCACCCTTGGACCGAGGTCACGATCGACCCCGGTCGCCGTCGAAGTTCCCATGTACGCGAAAAGCGTTTTTAGGCAACCACGATCGAAGACTTTGGAACCTTACTCACTACTGTACTTCGACAGCATATGCACTTTGCGCAACTGTCGCTGTAACGCAACTTCAGCATTTCTGAAGCTTGCGATGCCGAAGCGGACCGGTGTTATCCCCTTCGGCGTCGCTGTGCCATCCGCAACTTTACCCGTCGCTGCGAAGATGGGTTACTGAATCCGCTTCGGCGCTGTGGCCACTCTTGCAACGCGAGTACGTGGTGTCCTTTCGCCTGCCGCCACCTGCAGTGCCAGATGGTTTTGTCTCGGTGACAGAGAGCACGCCGTATACGGATTCACTGCGCAAGGTTTGTTGACAGCCTGATTGAAGTCGAGCGTCACAGCATCGCCGTCGCCTTTTTCGATCTCAAGCGACCGGCCTCCGCCAAATGTAGTCTGCCCGTTGGTCTCGTCTGAGAAGAGCGCTGTCAGGCCATGAGGTCCACCTTCGACTTCGAGGCGATATTCGTGCCCATTCCTGGTGAAGACCACATACCCTGGGCTATCCGCATGATTGCTGCCGCCCAGCGCATTCTCATACACAATCGATTGATTGCCTGGATAAGCAACGAACTTGCCCGCGATCCGCCACTCCGAGTTGATTGGATACCAGTCGAGGCCACCGAAGTTAGCGCGATTGGGGCTCTGTGGGTCGCTTACAAATACCGTGTGCTCCCTATCGTTGCCAGAATAGAGCAGCAGCAAGCGACCCACGGCGAGCTTTCTTGGTGCGTGTGCGTCGGCTGAGGTCAGTTCCACCGTACTCACCGCACTCCCTTCGAGAGTAACCGTACCGGCTTCGAATGAAGTGAAGGTCACATGGCCATTAGACACAACGAACTTTCCCACTTGTGCCGGAGCCGATCCAGAGGGAAGGGGGATCTCATCGGTGGCGGTGGACCCGACGCGATTATCACCCTCTTTGAGACGATAGGATCCGACGAAGGACAGGATTCCGTGCTCCGATTTAAGAGTTGTTTCCTTCTGCAGCCGGATGGCAACAATGCGCTGCTCATACGGGTTATCGGCGGCCAGAACATACGTTGCTGCCAACAGCAGCGCGGGGGCGACTATGAGCTTCAAAATCCTTTTCATCACAACTCCTTGATTATGAGAAGAGTCAGCCATAGAAACGCTGATCTCTGCGTTGAGAGTATCTGTTACGGACAAATTCAATTCGTCGCACTGCGGCGCAAGGATTCGTCTATTGACGGCCGCTCTCGGTCGGTTTCAATACGTGCAAGAACGGATCGATATTGTCTGCGGCAACGCCCTTGTGCTGGACCAGCGCCACAAAGGCAATTGGCTCCGTCTTGCCTGTCAGCCTGTGAGCATGCTTCTTTGCTGCGAGTTGTTCTAAGTCGGCAAGTTCGCCGAAGGCCAGCGCTTCTCCTGGGCAAGTGGCGACGCAAGCAGGTTGCTTGCCCTCGGCCCGCCGCTCCAGGCAGAGATCGCATTTTTGCATCTTGCCATCAGCGCCAAATTGCGGCGCACCATAGGGACATGCTTGTTCGCAACTTCGGCAGCCCACGCACTCATTTCGATCGACCACTACGACGCCGTCTTCCGCTCGCTTGGTGATGGCTCCAGCAGGGCAGATTTCCACGCACGCGGGCTTGGCACAGTGAAAGCAAGAGATGGAGATCGTGCGATTGGCGACGTTGGGAAAGTCGCCTTCCCAGTAGTTCAATACCTTCCGCCAAGTCGGCCCAAGCTCCACTCCATGAACCGCCTTGCACGCTACTTGACAGGAGTGGCATTGCACGCAACGCCTGGAACTGAGATAGAAACCTAATTGTTTTGCCATGAATGGTCCTCCATCGACCGATTCGTTTCGATTCATCTGTCTAGCTGTCTTCGCGCTGCGCGTCAGAGACCTAAGCTTTTCTGACCTGCACCAGGGTTTGGCTGGACAGCGCCGTAACCAGTGGGTCCCAGGCCTTTTTTCCCGTGTTATACATACTGTTAACATTGGCGCCTCCGGCCAGAAGCGCGGAGTCCTCCTTCTTCAACTCCTTGCAGCCTTGCCACCATCCATGCAGCGCCATTACCGTATCCTTGCGAATTCCTCGATTGACCTCCGCCTTCAATCGAAGCGAGTTATACGGAGACTCGACGATGACCCAATCTCCATTGACAATGCCCCTCGCTTCCGCGGTCTCCGGATGGATTTGCACAGTTGGATCGGTCATAATCTCGCGCAGGTAAGGCACGTGACGCAACCACCCAGCGTTGTAAACCTTCGATGTGTGAAAGTCGGAGAACACTAACGGATAACGATTCAGCAACTCCGGCGTGGCAGTTGGACTTTCCGGCGGTTCTACCCATTGCGGCAATGGATTGAAGCCGTTCTCCTCAAAGGTTGTGTTATAGATCGCAACCTTTCCCTGCGGCAGCAATGGAGCACCGTTCAATCTCGTGCTGCGCGTCGCGAAGACCTGCGCATATTTCTTGTAGGCAGGCGGCCCCTTTTTGCCAGTTGCTACGCCGGTAGGATGAGAGCGCAACTCTTCCATGGTCAGGTTGAACGGAACAAGCAACTCCTTCATGCACTGATCGATGCTGCCGTGCCAGAAGTCTTTACCGTAGCCCATTCTCACCCCAAGATCGATCCAGAACTCATAGTCGGACTTGTAGTCGCCGAGCGGTTCGATGACCTTGTTGCGGGCCATGATCCACCCTTCTCCCGACTCGAATGGGTGATCGATTTCATACATCGAAGCCACCGGGATCACAATGTCGGCATAATTCATATCGGCCGTACGGCTTACGTCGACGACTACATAAAAGTCCAGCTTCTTGAGTGCTTCGATCACGCGACTGGTGCCGCGGGTAGTCACCGTTGGCTGCGTTCCGGGAGCAATGATCGCCCGCACCGGATACGGCTTCTCGGTCAGTATGCTTTCAAATATTCCGTAATATGCCGAGGAGGTTCCCTCATTCATCGGCTGAAAAGCTCGCGGAAACTCCGGCCAAACCAATTTATCGATCCACTCTTGCGTGTAACGTTCGCGCAAGGTAAAGGACTTTCTCCCTCCTTCCGGCTTTCCTGCCGCCAGCAAATCCCCTCCGGGTATATCCAGATTGCCGGTAATTGCTCTCAGAATGGCAAGCGATCGAATAGTGTCGTTGCAACTCGGTGCGTGCTCCAAACCATTGCCGTCTTCAATGCACGCCGGCTTGGTAGTGGCGTACAAGCGGGCCACGGAACGAATCTGGTCGGCTTTGACTCCAGTAATTGGCTCGGCCCACTCCGGTGTGTATTGGCGCACATGCTTCACGAGTTCAGGGAAGCCGTGAGTCCATTCCTCTACGAACTTGGCATCGTAGAGATGCTCGCCGATGATAACATGGATCATCGCCAGAGCCAGCGCGGCATCGGTTCCCGGTCGTACTGGAACCCACACATCGGCTAAGGCCACATCGGGCTCCATCGTTGGCTTGATGGCGACAATCTTCGCTCCCCGCTCCTTGGCTTCCAGAAGTTCCCGCACTCCGCCTTTTGAACTGCCGGCATAGACAGGCTGTTTGCCCCAGATCATGATCAGTTTGGTCTTGCTTATATCAGCGCGTGGACTGGTGCCTAGTGTGTATGCATAAGCAAAGGCCCTCTGCATTGCGCAAATGCCGCTATGCCCATAGTTAGGACTTCCATGTGCAACAAGAAAGCGATACATATAAGGGCTATATGTTCGGTGCGCTGGGGAGAGAACGGCCAGTGACTCAGGACCGTATTTCTCCTTCTGTTCCTTAAGCTTGTTAGCGATCGTGTCCAACGCCTCGTCCCAACTGATGCGCTCGAATTTGCCTTCACCCTTTTCTCCGATGCGGCGCAGCGGATACTTCAGACGCTGTTCCGAATAGACCCACTGCGGTGCGGCATGAGCCTTGGAGCAGAGGCGCCCTCGATTGAGCGGCAGTTCTTTCATCCCTTCCACGCCAACAAACTTTCCATTCTTCACGATGGCATAGATCCCGCAACCTGCGCTCGGCCCGCACATCCCGCAGAAGGTTGGAATCGCTTTCTCCTTCGCCTCTTTGGAATGAAATACCTTGGATGTGACGCGCTTCAGAACGCCTGGTAATCCACTCTTCTTTCCGCTCAGCGATGCTCCAGTGATAGCTGCGCCGGCCGCGACCGCCGATGCAGCGCCAACAATAGCTGTCTTCTTCAAAAAACTACGCCGTGAAGATTTTGCGTCGCTTTGTGTTTCCATTAGGAGCCATTCCTTTCAATACTCATGATCCGATCCATCGCTTGTGTTCGTGCCAATAATCTCGTACGTCATACCTTACGAAGTCGCATTCGAACTTTTGTTTTCGCCGCACAGCCCAACAGGAACATGCGTCTCGCGCACCAGGCCAAAAACGGCGATGGCCTTGCGTTCCTGCACAGGGCACTCGTATTCGCACCTGCCGCATCCGATGCACAGCAACGCCTTCACCTGTGGCAAGTGAAGATTTTCGCCGTAGGGAACTGTCTCGATTGCCTTGGCAGGGCAATGGTCGACGCAGAGAGTGCAGTTGATTCTCTTTGTTTGAACAACACAGCGGCTGGCATCGAGCCGTGCCAGTCCGACGCGTGTTCGCCGCTTGTCGGCAACACTCAGTTGGCTCAGAGCACCGCTTGGACAGACCTGGCCACAGCGTGTGCAATCGTAATCGCAGTAGGATGCAGCATAGTCCATCTGTGGCTTCAGCAGGCCGCCCAAGCCATCGTGCAGAGATGATGGTTGAAGTACCTGGGTAGGACAAGCGCTCACACAAAGATGGCACGCCGTACAACGATCAAGGAACTGTTCCACAGCAAATGATCCGGGAGGACGAACTGGACGATTATCCCGCGCGTTCGAGTCTGAATGCTTGCTCGGTGCGGACAGGTCGCTGCTTGTGTCCTCTTTTTGCTCGCTTGCCCAAAGTAGTTCGCTTCCAACTGCGCCGGCTAGAGCCAAAGCGCCCCCAGTAATGACTGCACGGCGCCTGTAATTAGGGGCAACGGCAGCTTCCGATTTGCTTGTCGAAGCAAGCGTTACAAGCGGGCCCTGCGCGACATGGGCTCGCTTTTTCCAACTCAGCCGATAGCCGATGAAATGACCTGCACACACTGGAACACAGTTGAAGCAGGAGACGCAGCGGGAGTTATCAATGCTGCCGGTGCGCGTATCGATGCATTGCGCCTTGCAGACTCGAATGCATCGCGCGCACTTTTTGCAATCCGCGTCAATCTGCAATTGAAATGCCGAGAACCGGGAGATGAATCCAAGCAGTGTACCCACCGGGCAGACCGTGTTGCAGTAGAGGCGCCCGCGCAGGAAAGCCATCGCGCCCACCAACCCTAACGCGGCAAGTGGGATGAGAATCGCCCACACACCGGCCCAGTGAACCACTCCGGGATGAGCGGCTAGAGCATCTTTTGCCGTTGCAAAGCCTGGGACGAAGCGAAGCGGCAGATGCAGCAGCGGCCGCAGCAACTCTGCGACGATGCGCCCGAAGGTGCTGTAGGGATCGAGCAACGAAACAACCAATCCTGTCCATCCGGATACAATGCCGAGAATCGCAATCAAAAGAACCGCAACGCGGATGCGCGGTACAGGCTTAGCGTAAGGCATTGGCCTCTTCTTCTTCTGGCGCAATGAAGCGAGCCGCGCGATCACGTCTTGCAGCGCTCCCAGGGGGCAAATGGAAGAGCAGTAGACGCGGCCCACCAGGAGTGTCGCAACGAGAATAACGACACACGCGAGCGACAAGGACGCTCCCGCCGTCAGCGCCAGCAGTGAAGGAGCAAACTGCACGGCCGCCAGCCAACTACCCACTTTCGCCAGGATCGACGACGAACTTCCCAGCAACGCCAGCGAGAGTCCTGTTAGAACCGTGACCGATATGCCCGTGCGGAAGTATTTCAACTGGTTCCAATTCATCATTTTCAACTTTCTCCGCCAGAGTTATGCCGGATGTTTCTGCTCGGCGGGAAATACAGGGGGATCCTTGGACCATTTGGCGAGCACTCCCAGCAACCGGTCAACCTGTTCCGGCGTGTTGTAGAAGTGCGTGGAAACACGCAACGCCTTGACGTCGCCATGCACAAGGCCGCGGATAACGATATTCTCCTGCTTCGCCATAAGACTCGCAGCCTGCGGTGGGGGAAGATTGGGCAGCGTGAAGACGTTGATGTTGGCGGCCAGACTGGGGTCGGAAGAACTGAGCAGCTTCGCGCCGGGAATCTTTGCGGCGCACTCGCGCACTTGCCGGCCAAGTTCTCTTGCCCGCGTCTCAATGTTCTCTTTGCCAATGTCCAACTGAAACTGAAGCGCGGAGGCGATGCCGAGAGCGGCCGGAATACCCAGTTGTCCGCTGCGCTCATAGCGAGGAGCGACATGAGAGTTGGGATCGTCGTATCCGTAAAGCGGCCACAATTTCTCCTGCAAGTCCTTGCGTACGAAGTTGACCCCGGTTCCCGTACCGGCCAGTAACCACTTCTGCCCCGCGCCCGCAAAATGATCGATCCCCGTCGCGGCCGTATCGAGCGGAAGCACGCCGAAGGACTGCGCGCCATCGACGGAAATCAGCGCTCCATGCGCGTGCGCCAGATCGGCCAATTCGCGTAGCGGCGCCACCAGCCCTGTTACATAGCTCACATGACTGACAACCAGCGCGCGCGTGCGCGGTGTAAAGGCTTTCGCATAGGCGCTCACGACTTGCTCGACACTCTCCGCGGGAATCGGCAGTTGCACCGTCACAATTTTGATTCCGTAGCGCTGCGCCAGCGTTTGATAGGGCTCGACAGCGCCGAAATGCTCCTGGTTGCCGAGGATGACCTCATCTCCCGGTTTCCAATCAACGCCGTGAGCAAAGATATTCAAGCCCTCGGTAGTGCTATGCGTAATGGATACCTCTCCCGGCTGAGCCTGAATGAATTTAGCTAACCGATCACGAACATCTTTCAGTTCTTTGGAGCGGAAGTTGTCGGTCGGGTCCTGGGCGAGAAGCTGGTTGTAGTACTCGCGGGTTTGAACAACGACATCGGGCGAGGGTCCGAGCGTGCCGTTATTCAAAAAAATGAGCTTGGGGTCGAGGCTGAAGTGCGCTCGTATCTTGGCCCAGGATGCTTGATCCGGCGTGCTGCCCGCCAGGAGTTCACGTTGAGGCGCAGTTGCGGACGGTACGGAGGCGACCTGAGCTTCAGCGCGTCCTCCCAGTGCCTGCGACAACGTGAGGCCGGCTGCCGCGGCTGCGGTTCCGGTCAAAAACCGGCGTCGAGAACGATTCAATTCGTGATTCATCACCCCTCCTCAAAAACTTTTGCATTGAACGCATGTTGAGCGAGGCGGATTCCGCCTTTCGCTCGACTGGTGAGAGATCGACTGCTGCATGGAGGCGCGGGATACATTCCGCTCCTCCATGCCCAACAGGCTTGCCGCGTGTATCTGCGGCATTCGCGCAGTTAAAAGCTAAATTTTGCCACGATTTGCGCATTGAACGGCTCGCCCGGCGCAACGCCCGGAGAGCCGCCTCCGCCGATGGTTCCAGTGACTCTGCCCACGGCCGAACTGGTGAAGCTGGCGGTGGGAGAAGCCAGGTTGAGGTGGTTGTATACATTGTTCAATTCCGCACGAAGCTGCAAGTTGGCGCGCTCGGTAAACTTGATATTTTTGATTACCGAGAGGTCAATATCCGCATAACCGGGCCCGCGAATCTGATTGCGCCGCTCGGAGCCGATGGTGCCATTGCTGGGTTTTGAGAAACTGCTCGCGATTGCCGCCGGGCTGAGATAGGCAACATATCCAGAGCTATACGGACTCGTGGAAGTCACGATCGTGCGCGAACTGCCGGCCAGCGGATGTCCGCCCGCAACTGCATTCGCATACTGCGTGCCGTCTCCGCTTCCGGTGTTGTCCGGATAAGTGATAGTGAAGGGCTGTCCGGAATGGAAGTTGAATCCGCTGCTCAATTCCCAGCCGCCGGTAAGAAACTGCGGTCCCGAGGCAAGGTGCGGCACGTTGTAAGAGGCATAGCCGGTGAAGACATTGGTCTGATCGATGTCCGCCGTAGCATAGAACTGCCTTAGGTTGTAATAGTTGGGGATCAGAGTCGCCGAGGTGAAGTAGTCGAGGTTATGGCTCCATGTGTATGAAGCTTGTCCCGCCAGACCGTGATATTGAGAGGTCTTGACCACTGCCTGCAGCGAGCTGTAGTTGGATGAGGTGTTGGTTGCAACCTCGGTAATCTTTCCATAGGTCGGATACGCCGTTGCATACGGACGCGAACTCTGCACGGTGTTGCCTGTAGAGTTTAGTGCGGAAGGGTTCAGATCTACTTTGCCAATCAGATTCCTTCCCTCCGTACCGACATACCCTAGCTGGAAGACGGCCTTGGTTCCCAGGCTCTTTTCCGTTTGCAGATAGTAGTTATAGTTTTTGGGCGATTTCCACGACTGACTTGCGGTGTAGATCGAGAGGTTTGGAGCCGTCTTGGCGGAACTGAAGTAGTTGGTCCCGGAGACCACCGGCACATAAGGAGCATTGGTGATTGCTTGTACGGGAGAGCTTCCGCCGGGGTTTGACTGCACATCGCCGGAGGAAAATAAGTTATCTGTTGCGGGCGTGTCGTAGTAAAGACCCGCTCCAGCCCGGATGACGAATCCCGGAAACGCCTGATAAGCAAAGCCGGCGCGCGGAGCAAACGGAGTCTTCGAGACCGGATACAGAGTACTGAGCCCGTTGCCCAGATACTCCACGCCACTCGACGCCACAAAGGACGAGAGATTGTTGTCGTTGTTGTAATAGGCTCCCTGGTACTCATAGCGGAGCCCGAAGTTCAACTCCAGTTTTTGCGTCAGCTTCCAGGTATCGGAGGCGAAGCCGGCAAAGGTGTTGAGCAGTACGAGACGCTCCTGATTGCCCAGAGTAATACCGGAAGAATAGAGTCTACCTGCCAGAAAATCTGCCAGCGCCCTGGCGTTATCGTCGACGGAAACCGCCGCGGTCCCGTCGGTAGGAATTACGGTCTTATCCGCGTACCACGGGTCTGTACTGGCGGACTGTGTTGTCAGAGTTCCTCGCGAGCTTCCAAAATTAAACTCATCGGTGTGGACGCGGCGATACTCTCCTCCGAAGCGGAACTGGTGCTTGCCCACAGTCCACGAAGCATTGTCCGTGAGGTGGCCGGTGGTTGAATTGCGGCCCGACGGCGGATTTTGACCGATGGAGTCGAATCCGGTGATGGTGATGGAAGGCGCTCCGAGAAACTCGGAACCAGTCACGAATCCCACCGTGCTGGGGTCCTGATCGTGTACGTAGTCGTTGAATTTTTGAAGAAACTCACTGGCGCCCAGCAGCAACTGATTGGTAAGAGTGGGAGTGAAAAGGTGATTGTACACAACGTTATAGTTCTGCACGTGCATCGGC
>Ga0182030_10014306_pt1 | contig 15679 bp, 13 predicted proteins | sample 812S3MmetaG_FD_121299 | JGI IMG/M metagenome (GOLD analysis project Ga0182030, IMG submission 121299) | Permafrost microbial communities from Stordalen Mire, Sweden - 812S3M metaG (Illumina Assembly) | ecosystem: Environmental > Terrestrial > Soil > Wetlands > Permafrost | place: Sweden...
AACAAAATATATTAGAAAAGAAATATATTATAGTTATATAAAAAGAATACATTCGCTTTTATTCTAGTATCTTAGATTTAGAATAAGAGCTTTTCTCTTTTCTCTTTAGATATCTAAAATATTAATAAACTTGTACTATTTTTTTATTTGTACCGAATTAAGGCCCTTATAAAGCAAGTACTGCGAGTGTAACATATATTATACCAAGGGCACCCCATTCTCAGTCCGAGATCAGAAATATAGTTTCCTGGAGTAGATCCTGATATTCTTTGATTGTCCTGAACTTCAGGGACACTGTCTTTACATAATTAACCGTGTTCATGCAATAATGTTAGACACCTTGAGTACAAGGAGTCCTTTCGAAGATTCGAATTGTAGGGAGACCTTCAAGGAATGAGACATTTCCTTCGTATTAAGTCGACATAATTATTTCGAGATCGGGCGCGTATTCTCTAGGTACGTATTACTCTACCCTAGGTAGAAAGTTCGTCCGTGTTCAAGTAAAGTTTAGATACCTGAAAGGAGTGGAACTCCGTTGCATCTATTTGAATCTTCGGTGACTCTCAATTCTGTTGTACTGCAAGACTTCTCTGTTGGCGTCCGTTTCTATCATAATACATAAGTGGTCGCGCCCGTACCTACATACACTCTATAAAAACAACAGAATTCCGGAAGAGGTACGAAATATCGACATCGAGATCTTCAAATTTGAAAAGCGTAGACTATGGGCATGGACATGGGGAATAAAGCAACCAGAAATATGTTGTAAAGGATGAGCTGCATACTATATTTCCAGTTTTAACGTGGCGTTACAAAATCAGGAATATTCCCGGGTTTTCTTATAGAGAGTTTGGCCAAGGCAAAGATAAAGTCCGATTTGAGTAATTCTTTGATCTGGGCCAATCTTGTTTATGGATCACGAACAAAGATACTGGATCCGAGATTAGTTGTTCATTCATTTTATCGCTCCCCACAAAATCGAGTAACATTTCCTTTTTTAACTTGTTCATCTTCATGATTAGCAAAAGTGGGGTTGGAGTGGGGGCAAATATATTGCATTTTGGGATATTATACGTTAAGGAAGGTGGTAAAGGGCCAAAATCTTAATATAAATTTCGCTCGAACTAGAATGGGGATTTGAATAAAACCCTTCAGCTGCATGGATACATTAGCATCCAATAGAAGAAAGAATCTTTCAAGGACTAGGAGGCTTGTGGGCTGGTGACTGGATTCCATTCTTGGCGTGGAAAAAAACAAGAACAAGAATCCTACTTATGAAAACCGTCTCATCGGAATCAGAGGTGATTGCATATCAAACCGGTTACTTCCAAAACCGAGCTGATTGAGTTATAGTTGCTGAGGAGCGCTTTGAATACCTGGCATATAGTCCATTGGTTATATAAAATCTCACTATGACCTATAAGGTTCGTCTAAAGTAAAAGCATATTCTGGATCGAAATATCTAATCCTTTATGATATATTATCGATACTATCGGGTTGCTCAATTTACACCATAGCACTCTCTCAGTCGGGCCCCTCTCAATACTACGTTCTATGGTTTAAAAATTTCCTCAGGTCAACCTAGACTGACCCTGTACTAAGATATTAACATTGGCATTGGAAGCCAACTCTATCACCGCTTGCAACGTCAACGTTATTTATACCTGGGAAATACATCGACTGCTGAGTACGAACAACCCAATAGATGCCTAGTATGAAACGATTAAATCACACCTACTTCTTTGAAGCTATTCTCAATGCTATTGAATATATTCAGAATTGCAGTGGTAGTCCCCTTAAGTTTGTGAAGAAGGACCTGACTTAACAGAAAGGAGTTATCGAAGGAGTTGGGTTTCGGTCGTTCGCTGAGACGCCTGTGATTCATATTTTGCTTGAGCATCTTGCGTCCTGCCAATAGTAAAATTGCATGGCTAGAGGTATAAATTGCACGCTCAACTCATAAATGAACTGGAGATCATATCAGTGTCTAGATTGTGAAGGTTCTCGTGATAATGTGGGAACTCAGTGGAGCAAGCCTAATGACTTAAGCGACAGAAAAGATAGGAATTTCGGGGAGTACAACGATCAAGTTCCATAGTATTCTTGGTAAAAGGCTATCTAGTCTTTATAGAAGATTTTATACACGCAGAAGTCGCGGAGTAACGTCGCGTATCACGTGGCTTCTCAGCGACGTTTCAGTTTAAGTACTATCATAATTACAAAATAGTGGAGCCCTTAGCAATAAACACGTGAAGTCCTGGTATTCAAGTAGAAGCCGAGGTTGGCCCTGCGACACCGTTAAGTAGGTCACCAGTGTGTGTTCACAGCCATATCTGGAAACAGTAGTGTAATTGCGTATTTCAATTTCCCTATACGTTTATCCAAGGGCTGTTCATTATAAGGAATAGCTCTCTCCTCTTGCCTACATATATTTCCTCAGAAATTGAGGACTGCTTTCGAGTTGGACTTCGGCGGAAAGTTTCCAGGTTCACTAGCTTCTGCGACCAGTATCATAACGACAAATGCATAAAACGTAAATATAAATACGCACCGAGCTACAGTAAATAGAATTGACAAGCACAGTTTTTAATTATGTTACGTTGTGAAACTACATGTGTGGCGAAAGTTGCTCTGTGGTGTAAGATTTATCACCCTTCGTAGCACATGTGAAATGAGAAGTTAGCATGGCCACATAAGGAACGAAGGAATCCTTACCTTTAGGGGCTATATGCCGTACTATATAAGCAATTTATCTCATTAGCACTGCAGCGACGTGGAATTCAGGCTGTTTCAGCCTTGACGTGGGGCTAAACACCTGGGTTTAAATTCAGCCTAAAATTCCGGGTTACGCGTGACCCTCCACCTTGGTAATTCTCACCACTTCTAAAGCTTGACACATTGCTTCAATAAATTTTCTGCAGCAAATTTTCACTTCTTGGGTTTCCTTCACGACCTTGGTAACATCATGGATCGTGTAAAACATGAACAGGATGAGGAGCAACAAGCATTCCTTTCCGGGTCTCAAGAAGACAGCTCGTGTTCAGAGGAAGGCCCACGAAAATCTTCTTGGGGTTTAAAAGAGTATCTGCGACTCATACTGGAGATTGGGATGGCGTTCACAATTGTCATTCTATCCATCCGTCCCTTTCGCAACCAATTGACACTCAAATCATCGCCAGTACCTAGCAGTCTGTCTATCAATTTTAATCTATAAGTTATTGAAGAGGATGTCATTGCTAATTTAGAGGTGTCAAAGTGCCCACGAAGATCTATACGTTCGTCGAGAATCCGAGATATTTACACCAGGATATGTTCGCGAGTGAAGAGGAGACCCTTCATACGCTCCACAACTGGATCGAATTAAGCGCAGGTCGGTATTTCCTTTTTTGATGGGGAAAGATGACTGATAAGCCCTCTCATAGACGGTAGAGGATTTGTCAAAATTGATGATTGGGAGTCCTTCGGCCTGGATGAACCTTACGAGCAGGCCGTGAATTCTACGTATACCGAGGGGGTATATATGGTATCTGTTTTCCACCAACTCCATTGCCTAGTTCGTAGCATTCCTATATCAATAATTGAAGTCAGGTGCTGACACCTTGCAAGTCATATCTTGCGCAACATTATCAGACCGCATTCGAAGAAACAAAGTTGACTGAGGAAGTCGGTTTTCACTCTGCTCACTGCTTTGACTATCTTCGACAGTCGATCATGTGTGCCGCGGATACCAGTCTTGAAGGGAAATCGGACGCTGGTCCAGGCTGGGGCTCAAAGCATGAGTGTACAGATTATGACTTGTTGTTGGCATGGGCGAACAAGCACACTATGTTCAAGTGGAGAAACAAACTTTTGCCAAGCGAAGCCGTGCTTTGAAATATGTTGTATATCAAGGGAGCTGTATGTACAAATTTATAAATTCAAGATCCTCGGTACTTTATATGGCTGGTGATCAGACCGTTACTGTTTGTCACGGGACTCGCTAGGCAGCATATATAGATTATCTACGCGTTTGGGGCACCATCACTCCTTAATATATTCATGAACTACACTATAGAGCCTTAGGCTCCCCTAACATTGTTGGTGGCCGTCACCAGGTACTGATGTCCCTACCCACCTGCTTGAAATGGATTTTTGGAGTTGCAACTTGAAAATTAAGTAATTGCTAGGAATAAGTACGCTTGGTTCTCAAGATATGCTTTTGACGCACATATATCAAATTCAGTGGTTGCATTGTGCAAAACGACATTGTTGTCGTATCACTATAAGTGTGATTTAAGTCAATTTTAAGTTGAAGGTTAAATTGGCTCTGCATTTTGAAACCTGCATATTTTCATTATAAAGCTAGTGTACAGTGTCTGCACTTCAGCCCCCAGAAACCTGCATTTGATTGATCAAAAAATTGTTTGTAACAGCCATTCGCATGTGAGAACACACGCATTCGGCGCCCCTGACATCATCACGTGCAGGGTTGCAAATCCTACCTTCCAGATTCAGGACGGCCCGATTGATCTTCAACTTAAACATCCATTTCAATCTTGAAATTGAGTCGTTCGCAGTCAATCATTCAATGCATTTTCAGGATACAATGCATTACCCAAAGCTACTCACCAGTATTTTCAGCGTTCTTTCTATCCTCTCAACCACATCCATTGCTCAGCATAGACTCACAGAACGTTCACTCCCGCTCCCCCTCTCAAGCAATGATCGCTGGATAGTAGACGCCAACAATAACCATGTCCCATACGTAGGCATTAACTGGCCTGGAGCGGCCGACACCATGCTACCTGAAGGACTTGGTTATCAATCAATTGCGGATGTCGTCCAGAAGATCACTGAGACAGGGTTCAATGCCGTTCGCCTTACATTTGCGGTTGAGATGGTAGATGACATTTTGGATGAGGGGGGCGATGTTACATTGAGCGATACGTTGATAAGAGCTTTAGGGGACGCAAATGGGACAATTGTTTTGGGGAATATCCTTGCGAATAATCCGGGATTCACGGCGAATACGACGAGGTTGGAGGTGCGAAACTGCTTTTCCGCGAAGAAAACAGCCTAACATTTGGGATTCTAGGTCTTCGATGCGGTGGCTGCTGAACTTGCGGCCCAAAACATTTACCTCCACCTAGACAACCATGTTTCAAAGGCAATGTGGTGCTGTTCCTTATCTGACGGCAATTCCTGGTTTGGCGATACTTATTTCAACACCACCAACTGGATTCGAGCCTTGTCTTACATTGCATCTCATGTAAGTGTTTCCGGCTTTCTCTTGACTTGGTCTTCTCCTTAACTCGCATGATAGGGCAAAGAAAATTGGCCCACATTTAGCAGTATTGGACTCCGCAACGAACTACGCCTCTCAACTACCGGCGCATCAACTCTTGAGCCCTACACCTGGAGTACCTGGAAGTCGCATATGACAGCCGCTGAATCAGCTGTCCACGCTGCGAACGCCGACCTCTTAATTTTCTTCTCAGGACTGGACTCTGATTTTAATATTGAGCCTATTGTTGGTGGATCTACACTTCTTGATCCAGGATTTTCCTTTTCTGCCGCGTCGTATGAGTGGGCGGATAAATTTGTCTTGGAGATTCATGAGTATGATGAGAACATCTCTTCGTCTTGTTTTATATACGAGCAGATTTTACTGTCATTTGGATTTGATGCTACGACTAAGGAGGGAACAGGGGTAAACAGAGCGCCATTAGTGGTATCAGAATGGGGCCATGATGAGACGGATGCTAGTGGTGCTTATAATAGCTCCTATAGTACTTGTCTTACTAACTTTATGGTTGAAAGAGAATTGGGTTGGATGTTATGGGTCCTTGCTGGCAGCTATTACATTAGGTCTGGTATTCAGGATTATGATGAGACTTACGGTAAGGATTCTCACTTTCTCTTTGGATGTGAATCTGAGACTGGTTTATTGACCGATAATTAGGGCTTCTGAATCACGATTGGAGTGACTACCGTGGGTCAGCCTCTCTGGCAGCTCTCAAGCAAGTGATTCAGGAAACTTACGCAGCATACGATTGACATGCATAGAGAAGCCGTTAAATTGTAATATTCGATAAAATAACGCAATTAATGGAATTAGTTTCAAGCGATTTAGAAAACATTAAAATCTCTTACTATCATCCAGCATATCGTTTAGGGACACAGCATACCGCACCAACGGCCTTAACTTCGCTTCATTGTTAAACCCTGATTCTTAAAACACTTGTATTTCTGCTTTCTAGGGTTATGCTTATTTTCCCTCCGAAACTAACGGGTCGTGCAATTAAGCATAGAAGTTAGTACCTGCCAAGTGGGGCGCAGTTGGGAACCGAATGAGACCAAAAGTCAAGCATCCCCCCTCTATTCCCCACCTGGTAGTTTCCCGAAACCCGTCAGTGGATCTCGTAGTCAGGCTCTCTCCATCATTTAAAAGATGCGTGATATACAATAAAGGATTCGGCGGCCTTCTTGATATGTATCTCGTGAGCCAAAATGCGCAGATTTGAGCAAGATTTATAAATCTGCCACGCTAGTTCACGGCGGAGATAGTGTCTCATATCTTGAATTTCAACAAGACCTTTTTCTTTCATTTCTACCACTACTGAAGATTACCCACAAACCATCTGGATACCAAGGCACGCGCCGCTTAATTTGGTGGCGCGTTGGGTTCAGTCATGCGCCGGCACCTGCGGAACGTCGCTGCCTCTTCCTCGGCGCTACTTGTGCTCTTGGCCACCACGAAGTGTGGTGCACATGAAATACCACCAGGACGACGCGTTCATTATGGACTTGTTGGATATGGAATCACTATGTACGAGCCCCCCTGTGCATTTGCATGCAAAGGTGTCCTGTCAGAATGCCGCTTGAACTGCTCCGCACCCTCCAACGACGGCTCAGAATTCGAGACCTCGGCTGATTGTTTCGCGTCTAATGATGCGTTCTTGCAGTCGTTGGCTTGGTGTACAAATTCGCATTGCGAGGGGGAAAAGGGGTGGAATATTGAGAGGTTTTGGGAGGTGGATGCTGTGGGGGAGGGTATGGAGCAGCCGGAGCCGAAGTATGGTTATCGAGTGGCTTTGAGTATGATTGTGGGGGAGCCGGGGGAGATTTTGGGAAGGAATGTGAGTCTTGGGGTGGTCGGGGCTGTGATAGAGGAGGAGTGGAAGGAAGTGTATTCTTCGATGAGGACGATGGCTTGGGTGGAGACGCAGCATTCGAAATACGGGTAGGTTTGGTTCAGAGAAATGATAAGGCAATTGTTGATAGCTAACGACCAACCAGAATTATTTTGCTCTTGACTTCAGTTTTTCTCCCGTTGTGCGCCGCTTTCTTCACCTTTCTGGCTTCTTTTACCTCCTTCGAGAGACCTACAGTCTCCTACCTAACCTATCCTGCACTCTGGGGTAAACGCCATGCCCGCCCCCTCCCCTTCGACATCGGTCTTCTACCAACTCGAGGACAAGCAATATTCATACTCATCCTCATCCTCCTCAACACAATCCTCTCCATCGCCGGATACAGGATATCATCGCCCGACATCTTGACCCCCAATTTCCACGACCGCACGGAATATATCGCAAACCGCGTCGGCGTCCTCTCGTTTGCAAATATTCCAGCCATAATCTTGTACAGCAGTAGAAATAATCCGCTCATTTCCCTCACAGGATGGTCATACAGTACCTTCCTCCTCTACCATAGATGGGTCGCTTATATATGTGTTTTTCAAGCTACGGTCCACTCAATCATCTGGTTCGTAATGCACATCGATGTCCTACCTCACAAATTCAGCCAGGCATATTGGAATGTTGGTACTATGGCTACCATAGTTTTCCTCCTCATGGTACCCTTCTCTGTATTATTTATACGACGGAGGTATTACGAGCTTTTCCTCAATATCCATGTCTTCTTGGCGATCCTCGGGGTTGGGGGCTGTTATTATCATATTCAATTAAATTTTGAACATGCGTGGGGATATGAAAACTGGATCTTCCTCGCGGTTCTCCTTTGGGTTATGGAGAAAGGTGCTAGGGGCGTCAAAATGTTGAAGAACGGACTAAAGACAGCGATAATCACCACGATCGACGAGGAGTATATTCGAGTGGACATTCCAGGTGTTCAGGCAACGGGCCAAGCATATCTTTATTTCCCGACCTTGGGGTGGCGATTCTGGGAGAATCATCCGTTTTCAATTGCATCCTCTGTTTATGAGTCGACAGAATTGGCGTTGGAGGGGAAAGATGATCCGAATCATCCGGTCTTCGAGCTTGTGGGATCAGACTCGGATTCTGATGATGAGCTGGATGGTGCGGAGGGACATAGGTTGGATGATTTAAAGCGAAATGAGAATCATTCAAAATCCAGTGTTTCGGAGACACCGCAGACTCCTCATTCGGGGGTTTGTCTACTGCCCCACGACAGCGCTGGGGGGAGGGACCCACTTGGAAGTTCACATGAAGACAACGATATCTTTGCAGCCTACGAGAATTCTACCTCAGGCCCATCCTTCTATATCCGCCGCGTGAAGGGTCTCACAGCACGCCTAGGTATGGATGGTAATTCACAGCTACCGGTCATGCTAGAAACGTCATACAACTCCCTCTCAATCTCTGTCTTCTCCACCTACAGACATCTCGTTTGTATCATAGGAGGTACCGGGATAACCACCGTGATGCCTATCTTGCGTGCTCGAGCTTCTGCGGACGTAGGCCGCACGGTGCTTTACTGGGGATGCCGAAGTCCGGCATTAGTACGTGAGGTAGGAGTTGAACGATTGTCGAGAGCAGGTGTGGAAGTCCAAGTAAGAACGAGAGAGCGGTGGAATGTGGAGGAGTTGGTGAAGCGCGAGGCTAGAAGCGGTGGTGCTGTGGTGGTGGTTGTGAGTGGGCCGTCGAGTATGGCAGACGACGTTCGGTATGCTATTGTTCAAGCAAACAGAAATCGGGGGAAAGAGGGGCGGAAGGGCGTCATTAGACTAGTAGAGGAGTGTTTTAGTTGGTAGGTTAGCTAGACTTTCATTGTGAACAAAGGAACGTGATTTCGAGTGCGGGTTTCGAAAGGCAGCCCCGGCAATAACTCCAGGATCCTAGGAATCTCCTGTTTGAATTTTCTTCCTGCCTTATTATTCTACAGCCAATCATCGAGAGCGGATCAATCATCCTCAATCCGTCTCCTCCTACTTTTATACCCCACCCCCTGCGCCCAGCCCCACAACAACCCAAATGGCCCACCATTCGTTTCCTCATTACCTGCTTTCCATTCTTCATATGACACCTCTTCTCCATCCCCATCAAATCCACACGTACTGAACTCCTGGTCCAGATCTATCCATTTTGCCTCTGTCATTTCAGATCAGCACTTGCTCCTCAGCCCTCAACCCTCATCTTCAAACCACTCTCTCGCAATCCCACCCCAAAGGTCTCCAACCTCAAAGTCCTCCGGAAGTATAGACTCCTTACCAACACTCAATCTATAGAACGCTTTCATGTCCTCATCCTGTGCTCCAGCGCTAGTCAACGCGTCAAATTGGTAGGGAATCGCTAGTTCCCAGTTATCCAGATCCTGCGTAAAACCCGAATTTAATCGCGCCTCGCCCATTTTTAAACCTATATAATTAGGAACATTGTTTAAGTCGAATGTTGTAAAATGGTTGAGTTACCTTATGTGGTAAAGAATCGTGTTTAGATTTTGGTTCACATCGTACTGGAATGTGATGCGAGGAAGCAGTTTTGCTTGCATGATGCCGAATTCTGGAGTGGAGGGTCGGAGATTTGAGATTCGGGGGTCTTGGTTGAATAGTGCTTCGAGATTTTTGTTCATGACAGACTTGAAGATCCTTACGTTGGTATTCTTGGGGTTATTGCCGGCAGTATCGAGTGCCATAATGAAAAGTCCAGGTGTGTCCAAATTTTTGACGGCGGAGCAATGTTTTGGGGTATCATGAATCAATTTTCTCTTTCTTGAGTTCTGTATAGAGCTTGCCGCTCTTGCTCAAGCGCTAATTACCCTCGGCTCACCAGTCACTCAAGCACGATTAGAGTAACACCATGTTACGGGCAGTGCTGGAGGTAGCATCATCCAAAATAGAGCTAATCTGTTATCATTTCAGCTGCGTGATTTTCTGTCCACAGCCTCAGCGAAACTTCCCATATTCCAAAAACAAAAAATTAAAATAATTAAATGTTGCACATACTCACGTGGTTTAAACGCCCGAGGCTCCTTCCTTAAGAAGCGAGCTGCGCGTGTGTGACAAGCCAGCTCTTTCACGCTTCACTCTCTTCTTAGACTGACAATTTACTACGATTACACTCGTTCATGTGCTCTATGCTTCAAAACGTGCTACAATAAATAAATAAATTCGGCGACATGAGTACAGCAATAGAATCCGGAAAATGGAGCGCTTTCTGTGAGGCTCGCCAATATCCAATCCATGGCATAGGCAGCAATGCTGCCCCCTTCGAAATCCCTGGCGAAGTGGCCAGCCGCCTTCTTAAGTCCTCCGCCGGGATTACCAGAGATGATGCTGCTTATGGAGCCGATTTGCTTAATGCTGTGCGAGCCCTCGATGGGTGGACCGCGGATCGACTGAAGTGTCGTGATGCTAGCTTGAGCGATTTCAAATTCAGAGCTATTCACTACCTTCCAAAGCGCAAAGAAAATATGCTGCCCTTCAAGGGGGAAGCACCAGATACAACGCGCGTGTCGTCGTATATTGCAGTCAGTTACTGCTGGCACTACGACACCTGGGAGCCTGCATTGGGGCTACAGTCCACTTCTGTCAAATCCGCAAGGGGCCAGAATCCACCATTGATGCCGGCAATGTTTGCTGCCGTCCTAGATGAGAGAGCAAGCGAAGCGGAGCCACTGTGGATTGACCAGTACTGTATCGACCAGAGCAGTGAGAACGAAAAAGCAGTTGCCATTGGCATGATGGATCTGTTGTACTCCAATGCCAGAGTGGTCACGGTCTGCCTCGAGGACGTCCGTCTAAGTGTCAAAGACATGGCGACTCTCGTAGAGTTTGGCACTTACCTCGGAGAGAAAACGATGCCCATCCTCGAAAACGTCTCAGGAATCGAGAAATTAGAGTGGGGCGGCAAAGAAGTTCATCTTTTCGAGGCCGTCACCAAGATATTCACTGCTAGATGGTTCTCCCGTGCTTGGTGTGCACACGAATTCTGGATGGGGCGTAATCTTGTCTTTCTCGCGCCAGTCACAGCTGACCCGACGGCCGCAGTTAGCGAGGATGGTGCTACCACAATTATCAGGTTCAACATTGCATTTTTAGGCACTGTTCACTTGCTGGCTTCTCGGTGGATCCCCGGTGACAACGCCAGTTCCGTAGAGAAGAAAATGCGCCATTGGGAAGAGCACGTGAAGCATTCTCATCCATACTTTCACGCCGGAATATTTGACTTTGATGCCAGCCAGCTAGGAACCAGGGCATCACTCACTCATAGCATGAAGTATTTTGGAGGCTTCGGAGCTGAGCGGATGGTTCCATCACACCAGCAAACCTTTGCTGTCGTCAACGCACTGGGGTCGTCGAACCCTGCAGATAAGTTGGCAATTACTCTAAACGTCGGACAAACCGGGCTGAACTTGAACCTGCCTGGGAGTGCATCCTTGTCTTCTGCAGAGATTGTGTGGATGGCAACCATCGTAGCACTTGCTTCAGGAGATGCTACTGTGCTGGCATCGACAGGGCCGTCAATACTCTCCTTGGGAAACGTTGGACTCAAGCATGATGATGAGTATGGCTGGGCTAATGTTCCCGAGGTAGACAGATTTTCCCGAATCGAAGATCAAGAGAAGCAGACGTCACTCCCTGTGGAAATATCGAAATATGGACTAGGCCTTGATGTTATCCATCTTGGAAAGTCTCCACAAATGCAAGAGCCCGACCCAGTAAAGACAAATCTGGGGATAGTCGCTATTGAATGGCTCCGCAAACGGGATAGTCAGAGCCGTATCTACTTGGGTAATGCCCTCAGACGCCGCCATCTGGTATCATCACTTGGCTGCCTGATCACTGGTGGTGCGAGCTGGACCATTGCCTGCGCCATATATCTACAACTGCATCCAATTTCCCCCTTGCTATATTTGAACATTGCTCAGAATATGCACTTGATTGATTCCGCATTTAAGGCATTGGATCGATTAGTATTGTTACCAGACAGCTCCGATCCAACCATCGTGAGGCTGGACTTAGAAGGCAGCAAGGAGATACTCGACGAAAAATACCGCGTTGAAGACATAATGCCGGGTCTTCGGGCACTGGTGACGGTAGCCGACGGCCTTCTGAGAACGGTGGTTGGAGAGGAGATTGAGTACCAGGAGAAGGAGATCAGCGAAACACACCAAATTCAGGTGTGCGTGAGCAACATCGCAGGACATGGAGGGATCGTTATCTTTGGACCATCGGCAGGTGAAGTTAAATATGAGCTAGTGTGCCCAAATATACTTCGAAAGACGAGTCAAAAGCATAAACACATGAGAAAGGGGTGGATTCTCCAGGAAACCCCAATAACAGAAGGAGACTTGGGGAATTCCGCAGGGAAGCTTCCTCGCACTTATCAGCTACTTTGTAAGACGGCATTGTTCATGCCATTGGCCGTCGACACGGATGATCCATTTGCTATATACAATCCGGAGAGAATCATCGTCGGGCATAGTTGAGAGATATTGAATAGAGTACAATTCGTCTTGCATTCCCCTGTGGTAGCTAGTGAAAAGTGGTGGTCCTCCATCTCTAGTAGCATTTGTATCTTCCATTAGTACTAACAACTCTCCTCTAGAAATTTTACTCATCCTATTCCGCCTTTGGACACGAGCATAGAAAGCCAACTAAGAAGATACCAACTTCAATATCAGAGAGGCAACAAAAGAGCCTCGAAACACCAACAACTTGCCGAAGTTCCATTCCGTGGTGATTATACTTAGTAAACATAGCTGGGCTGTACCTGCGAGAGAAAGCGACAAGAACGGCTGCGAACCAAAGACGCAAAAAGTATCGAGGTCGCACACCGGACGGACCCCGAAAATCTGTGTTTGATAGGTATCTTTGCCGACTTCTAAAGTACTTACTATTCCAGACCGTTGATCTATTTATCAAATGGGTAGGGAACGACCCGAGCAAAATAACATCCAAAACTGCGGTCTTCCCTGAATTCCCAACTTTCTTGTAAATTGTCTCCGTCCCAAGCCAGCATTCCATTCCCAGGACTCACGTTGAGCTGATCTAGCTCGACTTGTACGAAAGGGACGTCCTGTCGATGAGCTAGCCTCATAAATTGACCCTCATAAATGACCCTCATAAATGAGTGGTTCCGGGGGCTTCGTTCATGAAATGATAAAACTACCATTGTACCAATGGTTGCTGCTTCCAAGGTATCTTAGGCCACATGAAGTATACGAGAGGAACAGATATTACGTGACCTGTATGTAAGCCTCACTCCTCTTAGATTATGGCCTGAGTGCCTGAGGTATAAGACGAATGCCTTCAACTATAAAACTTGTTTTATATTGAAGCGTCATGCAAGGAGAAAAACCAACACTGGTCAAATTTGACACTGATTGGCTAGAACATCACATAACATACTGCTTTCTACTTTGAATACATTTACCTCGAGGGCCTTCGGCTAGACGGCGGGTGGTGGCCGAAGGCCCCCCATTCTAGTAATATCTAAATACCTATATTAGTATTTAAATACCTATTAGAAGCAGTAAGAAAGTTGAAGGCGGGGTTGTGTGCTCGCAGCGCACCCTGTATCTAGATATTAAGTAAGAAATAGTCACGTGACGGACACTTCTCGGAACCGTTTGTACCTAGGTATTATGAATCAATTTTCTCTCTCTTATACTTCCTATCCAGTTAGCAAGCTTGCCGATCATGCTCAGGCGCTACTCACCCTCGGCTCAGTCAACTTACCTGAGCCTCATGAGCAACCTGAGCAACTCACCCGAGTTAGTTTAGACGTTTTATTTCTATTATCAATCTAATATTAAACTCGAGAGAGATTCGTCTTTTTTACAGGAGGATGATTGACATGACATAATTATTACAATACTCTTCTAGTCTTATATCAGAGACCGTCTAATAGAGTTTGTTCACCTTTTAAAAGACAAAACCAATAAAGACTTGTCAATCAAAATTGCAAATACTCAGGAGTGAGTTCTCGATGCGGCCTTTGAAGACTTTGCAACGTCGTGAGTAATATCAACTATCTAATATGTTTTCTTCTAATATTATTTTGAGCTTCGCATGAAAGACCTTTTATCTCTCCACCCTGTGGTCGTTCAACTATTCGTTCACTTTCTTCTTTTAGCTTATCTGGGCTATTTTGTGAAAAGTCTTTTTTTACTCATTTATTTTATAGCTTTCGCTATGACCTACGTAATTTCCTTGGAGTTTTGTTAATGTTAAACCTTTTGTTATATAAGGGATGACAATTTACGTACTGTGCATAGCTAACTACAAACGTAGTATTTGAAACAGATATTTAATTTTGGACGGGCGACCTATAACTTCAAAAGCGCTTATATGATTGTGAATAGCATATCAGCATGTAACTTATCAAGCTCAGGACAAAACTCGGAATTACAAAATTGGTGCAAGCTGGTCTTTGTCATTTCGCATCGCCACACGCCAACCCTCATGTATTTTTCCTTTCCAACATCTTTGACGATAATTCCAATGACCCTTGATTTCGAAAAGCCTAGTATCAGCACTAGAGCCCGATCTGCCGCAGTAAAAGAGTCGAATACAGCATTATCGTCGAAGCAGAAATCATCAGCTAGATTATGAGTAGCCGGCTTCAATTGCTTTACCCGCTCACATATAGAGGCTGTAGTGTGAGAGGATGCTCTGATCCTCAACCAACCGCTGGTAACTGCACCGAAAGGAGCTTTTTGATCTTGTAGTTGCACATCATAGTCGATAATCTTAACCCTAATGTTGGTGATTTGCAAAAACAAAACCTGGGCGAAATATGATACCTATGACTAGGACGGGCCGTCGAGTTTTGAGACGGTCGGATTATCGCCTGGGTTCCGCATAAGCTCCCATGCTAGATTCTGTATCAGGTCGTTATGCCACATCCCGGCAATATAGGTATCCTTCCAATAAAGAGAAAGCTCACGAACAATCCCTAATATAGCTATCATCCGGTCACCATGGTAAGTAAGCTCACGTCCACTGTAGTCCTCAATAATGCGCTGTCAAATAGCAATCTGTCGTTCTTTCGATTCGACTTTGTGCGTGTCCGAGCCAGTGGGTGGAAAGATCCTCGAAGGTAGCGGCTTGTAGGCACTGTTTTCAGGCGGGATTTTCTTGATAATATCTGCTTGACATTACCAGCCCATTTCCTTGCTGCCATAAATGAGTAATCGAGATGATAACAGAGACTCCTGCAATACCCAAGCTCGTTTGTCAAGTGGTTCTCGTTGCCACCCAAAGTTTGGAGATTTGATACTAGGCTGGCCTGGGAACGCAGGGTCAATGAGAGTGACCTTTGAAGTAGCGAACGATCCATTTCCCGTTGGTAATAACGACCAAACGGCTAATTGAGAATTTAAATATTTTGAATTAAGAATTTAAATATTTTGAATTGAAAATTCAAAATTTAAGAATTTAGAAATATAGATTTGAAAATTAAGATTATATTATCTAATTATTAATTAAATA
>Ga0182030_10014307_pt1 | contig 15679 bp, 9 predicted proteins | sample 812S3MmetaG_FD_121299 | JGI IMG/M metagenome (GOLD analysis project Ga0182030, IMG submission 121299) | Permafrost microbial communities from Stordalen Mire, Sweden - 812S3M metaG (Illumina Assembly) | ecosystem: Environmental > Terrestrial > Soil > Wetlands > Permafrost | place: Sweden...
GCCTGTCCGCCAAGTTTTCCTTCAGATCCTACTTCCCTCGCCACACGCGTCACTTCAGATCCAAATGAGTTGAGCTGATCCACCATGGTATTGATAGTGTTCTTCAGTTCCAATATTTCACCCTTCACGTCTACTGTTATTTTACGGGAAAGGTCGCCTTTCGCAACCGCAGTTGTCACCTCAGCTATATTACGTACCTGGGCGGTCAGATTACTACCCATTTGGTTTACTGAGTCTGTTAAGTCTTTCCATGTTCCCCCCACACCTTGCACTTTTGCTTGTCCACCCAGTTTACCTTCTGTTCCCACTTCCAGCGCCACACGCGTTACTTCCGATGCAAAGGCACGAAGCTGCTCCACCATGGTATTAATCGTATTCTTCAACTCAAGGATTTCCCCTTCCACATTCACCGTTATTTTCTTCGACAAGTCACCATTCGCCACCGCAGTAGTCACTTCCGCAATATTTCTTACCTGTGCGGTCAAATTACTGCCCATCTGGTTAACAGAGTCCGTAAGCCCTTTCCATACGCCACCCACGCCCTTCACTTTTGCCTGGCCGCCCAGCTTCCCTTCCGTACCCACTTCCAGCGCCACACGCGTCACTTCCGATGCGAATGAGTTTAACTGGTCCACCATTGTATTAATGGTATTTTTCAGCTCCAGGATTTCACCCTCCACATCCACAGTAATTTTTTTCGACAAGTCGCCATTTGCAACAGCAGTCGTAACCTCTGCTATGTTTCGCACCTGTGCAGTCAGGTTGCTGGCCATTTGGTTCACGCTATAAGTAAGGTCTTTCCATACACCCCCTACCCCTTTTACAGTGGCCTGTCCGCCCAACTTACCTTCTGATCCCACCTCCTTTGCTACACGCGTCACTTCCGATCCAAAAGAATTAAGCTGGTCAACCATGGTGTTGATCGTCTTTTTCAGTTCAAGTATCTCTCCCTGCACATCCACGGTTATCTTTTTTGAAAGGTCTCCATTCGCCACCGCTGTAGTTACATCAGCTATATTTCTTACCTGGGCGGTCAGGTTACCCGCCATCAGGTTCACACTATCTGTGAGATCTTTCCAAACACCTCCTACTCCTTCCACTGTTGCCTGTCCGCCAAGTTTTCCTTCCGATCCCACTTCCCTTGCCACACGCGTTACTTCAGATCCAAATGAGTTTAGTTGGTCCACCATCGTATTAATAGTGTCTTTCAATTCTAATATTTCCCCCTTTACGTCCACTGTAATTTTACGAGATAAATCCCCTTTCGCCACTGCGGTTGTCACCTGCGCTATGTTTCGCACCTGTGCAGTGAGGTTACTACCCATCTGGTTCACAGAGTCCGTAAGGTCTTTCCATACACCGGCCACGCCCTTTACTTCTGCCTGCCCGCCGAGTTTACCTTCTGATCCTACTTCTCTTGCCACACGCGTAACTTCCGCAGAGAAGGAGTTGAGCTGGTCCACCATCGTATTGATGGTAAATTTCAATTCCGATATTTCACCTTTTACGTCAACGGTTATCTTTTTCGATAAATCACCTCTTGCAACGGCAGTTGTTACCTCTGCAATATTTCTTACCTGCCCTGTAAGGTTGCTCGCCATTTGGTTCACTGAGTCCGTAAGGTCTTTCCACGTCCCTGCTATTCCCTTTACCTGGGCCTGTCCACCCAGTTTACCTTCCGTTCCCACTTCAAGTGCCACGCGTGGTACTTCCGATGAGAACGAGTTGAGCTGGTCCACCATCGTATTGATCGTGTTTTTCAGCTCTAATATTTCCCCTTTCACATCCACAGTTATTTTTCTAGACAGGTCTCCCTTTGCCACCGCCGTTGTCACCTCGGCTATGTTACGCACCTGCGCAGTAAGGTTGCTCGCCATCTGGTTTACAGAGTCAGTAAGGTCTTTCCACACGCCGCCTACTCCTTTTACCGTCGCCTGGCCGCCCAGTTTACCTTCTGTACCTACTTCCAACGCCACGCGGGTCACTTCCATGGAGAAGAGGTTCAGCTGTTTCACCATATCATTCACTTCCTTGGCTATACGTGCAAATTCCCCCTGCAGCACGTGGTCGCCTATTTGTAGCGGCATTTGCTGTGATAGATTCCCTTTCGCCACAGAGCTGATAACCCCGGCTATCTCAATCGTAGGGTGCACCAGATCAGAGATAAGTGTGTTCAATGAGTCCACACCGGTACTCCACGACCCTTTAGCAAAAGGCACCTCTATCCGATGTGTCAGTTTCCCCTGCTTGCCTATTGTGTTACTGGCACGTGTAAATTCCTGCGTCATTTTCTGATTCATGAAAATGATCTCATTGAGCGTATCGCATATTTTGCCGCTGATACCTACCTGGTCAATAGGCATGCGCACATCAAAATTCCCGTTTCGCACCTCGATGAGTATCCTGAGCAACTCTTTATCAAGCACTTCCGCCGGTCGTGGATCGTAAAATGTCTCGTACTTCGGCAAAGTCGCATTTTTTTGTTTGCTCTTTCTTTTCGGCTTCGCCTGTTCCAGCATAGCTATTTCTTCTTGCGGGCTTAATACTGCTTCACTGCCTGAAGCTCCGTTGAAGTCAATGTTTTCTGTGCTCATAATAGAGGATATTGCGTAATTAATGATTGTTATTAATTATTATGCACGTAGCGGTAATATTGATTTCAACATCACCGGTTTAATTCTAAAAAAATTACAGTAGAAAAAGCCTGGTAAAAAATCGTGCCACAAAAAACATCTAAATCATTAGATATTGAAAAAGAAGATGTACACAAGAAAATCCGGCATGAATTTCCAAACTGTATAATTCCAAAAGCGAGTCAAACCACGCATAATCGAAAAGTCAAATCACCCAGGTTCATCCCGACTATCTTGCTGCTGCAAAAAAAATTACATGAAATTTACACTTGTGCTTCGCGTTAGGCCAATAATATACTCTCATTGAAAAATGTTCCAAGTATAATTGTGGCATTTGTTCCTCTATTTTACAACCACCTGGAAGGTTATTTATCTGACATTAATAATCACAATCGAATTTTTATTAATGAAAAAGACCCGGTTTACACCGGGTCCAAATCCAACATTCCAATTCGTAAATTCCGGCATCTTACGCCATCGCCTTCTTCTTATACTCACCCTTGCTCTTCCTGATATTACAGGCCACTACTTTGTACTCAGGGCACATAGCTTCAGAGTCTGATATGCTTGAGGTAATATTATTCATCATGATCTCAGGAAAATGGAAGGTGCTGCTCAGTATGCCGGGCTTCACCTCGTCGGTGATTTTTGCTTTGATATCCACCTTGCCGCGCGCTGATTCCACACACACCATATCACCCTCTGCTATCATGTGCTTAATTGCATCAGCGGGATTGATCATCAAAAAATCATCGGTTACAATGAGCGCATTGTTTGTCCGCCGGGTCATGGCCCCGCAGTTGTAATGTTCCAGTTCACGATTAGTAGTGATGATGTAAGGATAAGCCTTTTCATTCTGAACCAACTCTTCTGACTTCTTATATTTATTATGAATAAATTTCCCTTTACCTCTTTTAAAGGTTTCAATATGTAGAATGTCTGTCCCGATACCATCTTTATTTACAGGCCACTGCTTACCATTCTCACCAAGCTCATCCCATTTCACGCCTTCAAAGAATGGTACTATTTGGGCTATTTCTTCCAGCACCCATTCTGGATCATATTCGGCTGGCTGTGGATAACCCATGCGGTTCATGATGTCCACCATTATCTGCCCATCGCTTTTTGTGCCCTCTATAGGCGCTACTACAGCATTCACCCTTTGTATCCTTCTTTCACCATTGGTAAAAGTCCCGCTTTTCTCCAGGAAGGAGGAAGCCGGCAATATCACATTAGCCAGCTTTGCCGTTTCAGTCATAAAGAGTTCCTGCACAACAAATAGTTCCAGTTGGCTAAGCGCGGCAACAACATGATGTGTATTGGGGTCCGTCTGCGCCATATCTTCGCCTATCACCCACATCGCCTTCATCTTACCCTTCAGGGCAGCATCATACATCTGCGGTATCTTAAGTCCAGCATAATTGGGCAGTGAAGCATGATAGAAATCTTCGTATTTTTTATGAAATTCAGGTACGGTTACATCAAAGTAGCCCGCCCCCTGGTATGGCTGGCAACCCATGTCAGCAGCGCCCTGTACATTATTTTGACCACGGAGCGGATTGACACCCACACCCGGCCGGCCAACGTTGCCCGTAATCATAGCGAGGCTGGTGATCAGCATTATGGTAAATGTACCTTGTGAATGTTCGGTTACACCAAGCCCGTGAAACTCCATAGCATTTGGCGCTTTGGCATAAGCAATCGCGGCGTCGCGCACTAATTTTTTGTCCACACCGCAAATTGCTTCCAGTTCGTCCATGTTCTGGGCAAGGATCTCCTGTTTAAATTCTTCGTAACCTTCGGTGCGTTTCGCAATAAAATCCTTATCCTCCATGCCCTCTTTAATGATATAGTAGAGCATCATGTTGAGTACAGCCATGTTGGTGCCCGGGCGCAGTTGCAGGTGGTACGTCGCATAGTTGGCTAATTCAGTCCGCCTTGGGTCTATAACAATAGATGTCCTGCCGCTTATAGCTACTTGCTTGAGCTTTGCGCCAGTAACGGGGTGCCCGTCGGTTGGGTTAGCACCGATCACCAATATGCAATCCGTAAGTTTGAGGTCTTTAATAGAGTTGGTAGCAGCTCCGGTACCAAAAGTGCGCTGCATACCGATAGCAGTAGGCGAATGACATACCCGCGCGCAACTATCAATATTATTCGTACCCATCACCGCACGGATAAATTTCTGCATGAGGTAGTTCTCCTCATTAGTACCGCGGGCTGATGAAATTCCTGCAATAGAATCAGGGCCATATTTTGCTTTTATCTCAGTGAGCTTTTCAGCAATAAAGTCGTAGGCTTCTTCCCATGAAACCGGAACAAATTCACCATTCCTTTTTATTAATGGCGTCCTTAGCCTGTCTTTATGATTGTAAAAGGCAAATGCATAACGCCCCTTCAGGCAAGTATGCCCCTGGTTGGTTTCTGCTGTATAAGGAGCTTGTATTGATTTGATCTTCCCACCCTTCACTGCGACTTCCAAATTACAGCCTACACCGCAGTAGGTACATATTGTCCTGATTTTTTCATCAACCTGAATAGATTTAGATTCAAAAATGTCGGAAATGGCAGAAGTTGGGCAAGCCTGTGCGCATGCACCACAGCTTACACAATCAGATTCTTTAAAAGTAACCTCAGCTCCCTTTATTATATGGCTGTCGAAGCCTCTGCCACCCATACTTAGTACAAACTGCCCTTGAACTTCATCACATGCCCGTACACAACGGAAACAGTTGATGCACTTGGAAAAATCAGTGGTCATATAAGCATGACTCAGGTCCTTCTTACGGTCGAGATGGTTCTTTCCTTCCGGATACCGAACATCGCGTATCCCCACCCTTGCGGCTACTTCCTGCAGTTCACAATTATTGTTTACTTCGCACGTAAGGCAATCAAGCGGATGGTCAGTAAGCACTAGCTCAATAATATTTTTCCTCAGTTTCTGCACCCTGTCAGATTCCGGGTAAATAAAGGAGCCCGGCATAACGGGAGTATGGCAGGAAGCCATTGTTTTTACAGGGCCGCCTTTCGCTAATGCAACATCAACACTACAAACCCTGCAGGAGCCAAATGGATCAAGATTCGGTGCATCGCATAATGTGGGCACAGATTTTTGCCCAAAATACCTGCGCATAAGCGATAGAATAGTATCGCCTTCCTTTATTTCGTACGGCTTATCATCTATATAGGCAACTTTTGCAGCGGTCTGCACTTGGCCGTTACCGGAAGATATCCCCCCTGTTGCCGTCTTGCTTTCTACATAATATTGCTTGCTCATACCAGTTGTTTTATGAACTAAAATTTTGCTTTTTTCTGATTGTATAATTCCTTAATGTTATCATCACTTCTCAAAATACTCCCCCAATTCCGTATCAAAATACTTCAATGCGTTCCGCATTGGCAACGGCAACCCACCTCCCAAAGCACACAGTGATCCTATCTCCATCGTGGTAATGAGGTCAGTAAATAACTCCCTATCCATCCTATAATCAGAGGTTAGCGATTTATTTACCATTTCATAACCGCGGGTAGAGCCTAAGCGGCAAGGAAAACATTTCCCGCAGCTTTCATGGGCTGTGAATTGAAACAAATGCTCAATGTATTTTATAACCGGGAAATCGGTTGGCAGGCAAACTACTGATGCATGACCAAGCAAAAAACCGTTCTGAGCAAATGATTCAAAATCAACCGTTAGGTCACTTATTTTTTCAACAGGCACCAATCCCCCCAATGGCCCGCCTATGTGCATCGCCTTTACAGAAGAACGGAACCCGCCACCAAGATCGTTAATCAATACAGAAAGCGGAGTACCCATATCTACTTCATAAATGCCCGGGTTATTAAAAAATCCGTCGAGTGAAGCCAATTTTGTGCCTGTTGATTTACCTCTGCCTATTGCAGCAAATGCTGCACCGCCCTTATCCACTATCCACGGTATGCAGGCAAGTGTTTCGACATTATTTACAACTGTAGGCTTATTAAATAAGCCATGTTGTGTAGGATAGGGAGGGCGAACACGTACTTCAGGGCGCTGACCCTCAATAGAAGACAATAATGCGGTTTCTTCCCCACAGATGTATGCACCCTGCGCTTTTATGAGTTTGAAGTCATAAGAAAAACCAGAGCCTAAAATATTGTCCCCAATATATTCCTTCGCACGAATATCATCAATTGCCTTTTGGGTAATTTCAATAGCTTCCGGGTATTCTCCCCGAATATAGACTACACCTGAATTTGCCCCGGCAATATAACCGGCTATGATCATACCAAGCAGCACGGCATGTTGGCGTTCTTCCAGCAGATACCGGTCACTATATGCACCGGGATCACCTTCGTCAGCATTACAAACTATGAACTTAATATCGCCTGGAGTATTTTTGCACGATTCCAATTTAAACCCAATCGGGAAACCCGCACCACCGCGGCCACGCAGCCCGGAGGTTTTTAATTCAGCAAGCAAGCTATCGGGAGACATGCTTAATGCTTTGCCTAATGTCTTGTAAAAATCATCAATACCGGGAAAATCGCAGGTAAGAACGGCAGTACCGCAATGCGCTACATTGTATTTATCAATTGGCTGAAGATTGCCCTGTTTTATTGCTTCAATGTTATCAATGTCTTTCCCGGAATAATTATGCCCATCATAAAAAAAAGAACTGTTCTCATGGCACCTGCCCAGGCAGCACATCTCGCCAATTTCCTCCTCTTTAAACTCTGCATGGAGCTTTTCTTTTAGCTTATCTTGTGTGCCAGCGGTGAGGCAGGAACTACCATTACACACATATACCTTTTTTCCCTTGTTATCCGGCCTTAGAAAATCATAAAATGTAGCTGCGCCATATACATTTGCCTTACCAAACAAAAATTCTTTAGCAAGCTGCTCCGATTTTTCTACTGATACTGCACCCGTTTCTGAAGCGGCAATACCTAACTCCTCAAAAAGATTTTCTCTTAACCCTTTCCGGCCAGAGAGTTCACTAAGATTTTTAGACATAAAAACACATCCCTCTATTAGGAGGGGCTTCACATCAAATTTACTCAATATTTTTGAAAATATTGACTTTACGTGATACGGAGGTCATAATAATTCAATAATAAATAATTGCATATTTTACGAAAATCAATGATTTTTTCCTACAGTATATCCATCTAAACGAAAAAATATTGCATGTCCATTAAAAAGACGTGCAAATTTGAGATCAGGATTGTATGTTTGAGTGAATATTATGCTCAGGCACAGACTTTTAATCATTGTACTACTCACCACTCTCGCATTAGGTTTAGCCGGAGGAGCAGATGCTGCGTTTTACTCAAAAAAAGAAACCAGAAAACAGAAAAGAGAGCAAAGAAAGGAACTGAAAAAAAAGGGAAAACAGGAACATAAACAAGCTAAACTCCAGAAGAAAAAAGAGAAGGCAGCAAATAAAAAAGCTACCCTGGAAAAGAAAAAAAATACCCCTTCCCGGGTCCAAAAAAAACAACAGCAAAAAGAGCTGAAAAAGAAACAAAGGCAGGATCGAAAAAACCTGAAGAAAGAACTGAAAAAACGTAAGAAAGCGGGAACTGCCATAGTTAATGTACCGCATCCTCCGCCACCATCCCCTGTTATAGTTAAGAAAAAACGCGAGATTATTTATCCCCGCACCCAGATGAAACCCCGGTACAGGATTGATGTTTTGGCGCCCATGTACCTCGACGACCTGGTAAAAGACGGCTCGGTAACTTACAAAGATAAAATGCCGGAAAAAGCAACTGCCGGAATCGCTTTTTACGAAGGAGTATCTATAGCCGCAGATAGCCTGAAAAGAGCCGGCTTCAATATTGATATTTATGTGCACGATGTAGCCTCTGCTGCGGAGTCTGCTGATATGCTGGTAAAAAAAGGAAGTTTGGATACCGCTGACCTGATCATTGGGGCTGTACAATCTCATGATATACCGATGCTGGCTGATTATGCCAAGAGAAAACAGATCAATTTCATCTCAGTACTTTCTGCCTCAGACGCAGGTGTCAGGGACAACGAATATTTCACTATGATCCAGCCGTCTTTAAAAAGCCACTGTATGTGGATAGATAGCGACGTATCAAGAAAATTTACAGGGCTGAAACCAGCAATAATATACCGTACCTCAGTTCCGGCAGATAGTGTTGCTTATAGCTTTATCACCAATGATTCGGGAGCTAAATCTAATTTCAAGACCCTTCTATGCAATTCACTACCTCACAAAAACGACTTGCTTGCATTGTTCGATACGACCAAACCAAACGTGGTTATAGTCCCTGTTTTAGACAATACGTATGCTGATAGTTTACTTAAAGAACTGTCGCACGATTTCCCCGCCACTCATTTTGAAGTATATGGTATGCCAAGCTGGAATAGCATTCCCAGCCTGAGGAGTGGTAACCCATTCCCAAACCTTACCATTGACGTTACCACGGCAGTGAAAATAGACCCGTCAACCGCTGCCGCAAAATATGTCAGTCATACATTTAAAACAGACTATGGCGGAAAGGCATCAGAGATCGTGTATCGTGGCTATGAGACTATGTTCTGGTACGCTAATCTCTTAAAGTATTACGGTACATTTTTTAATACAAAGTATAGCGATAATACAACTGCTCCTTTTACTAAGTTTGAAATAAAGCCTAGCTGGGATAAGAATGATGATCTGATGTTTAACGAGAATACCCGCCTCTACCTGACTAAATACGAAAGCGGAAATACAACAACAGAATAGAATATCGCAAAGTAAATGTCAGAAGATATTGCCTGACTTAACTATCCACCATGTTTAACAAACGTAATTTTATCGCCCTTAATGGTTACGATATCTTTATGATTTTTTGTTGGTTTTCCGTGATAAAACAGGCCGAATTTATACGTTACAGTTACTGTGTCTTGTAGCACCGCAAAGCATAAATAACTATAGTCATTACTACCGGAGCTACTACCCGGATTACCTACATAACATTTGTTTTCAATTATTTCCTTTGCCGTTTTATCATTGCGGAACCATTTCCTAATCACAGCCATTTGGGCATCTGAACCTTGATAATCAAGGCCAAGGGCAGTCGTTAATTCGCAAATTACATTATTGGTACTGTCGTTTGTAATGCACTCACTCGCAGCCAGTCCACTATAATAAGCAGCCAAAGCTTTTAAGGGTTTAGTTAATTTGTCAATGTCCTTTTGATTAATTACAGAAACATTATAGAGCTTACTTTTCCCGGATATTTCCTCTCTTTTCCTAACGGTGTTTATAAGCAGATATTTCTTTTCAAAGGATTTACTTACTTGTCCAAATGATATATTTTGTAAACAAAGCAAAACGATTAGAATTATTTTATTCATTTAGTTGCATTCAAAATTTGATTTACGCTGTCCTTTTTGTTTTTCCTTCTTAGCCGGTTAATAATGAATGTCAATAGTACCATAAACATTGTGATGCACAATAGCACTATTATGGAATTTAATCCGAGTAAAAGCAGGGCCAAAACAATGATCACTATATTAATGCATATCAGGCTGAATGCAGCCTGTGCATGCGTACATCCGGCGTCCAGCAGGTAGTAGTGAAGGTGCGATCGGTCAGCTTTGAGCGGGGAAATACCTTTAGCTCCACGGATAATGAACACCCTTATGGCATCAAAAACAGGGAGATAAAGCATAGCTATCACGCCAAGCAGTGCCTTTTGGGGGCTTATAGCATCTAAACCGTTCGCACGCGCCTCTGTGCTAAACTGAACAAAAAGCAAAGAGAACATAAAAATATTGAAGCCGAGAAACATAGACCCTGTATCGCCCATATAAATTTTTGCGGGGGCAAAATTGTAAAATAATAATCCAGCGGTAGCGCCCGCCAGGGCGCAGCAAATACCCGCCGCGGCATACTGACCCATATACATAAACATACCGCCAGTAATGCCGAGGTACAATATGGCGAGCATACAGGCCAGCCCGTCTATGCCATCAATAAAATTGAAAACATTGATAAAAAAAGTGCAGCAGAGTGTGGTAAGACCAATACTTATCCAATATGGGATTGTTTCAATTCCCGCTATGCCATATAACGAATCCAACCTGATACCGGAAAAATAAACAGTAATAAACGAAGCAATAAGTTGGGCCAATAGCTTTTTGTATGGCCTCATGTTCATCAGGTCGTCATAGATGCCCGTAAAGAACAGGATAACCGTTGATGCTACAACGTAAGGCATATAAAATTGCAGCCTCGGCCAAAAAAACGCCGCAACAACTACATAGCCTATAAATATGCCTATCCCTCCCAAACTGGGTATCTCTGCCCCATGTATCTTCCTCGTATCATCTGGCACATCATATATTTTCCTGTTCCTCGTAATGAAAATGATCTTCTGAACAGCGTAGATGCTGATTGCAGCAGATACTACTACTCCGGCGAGGTATAAAATATATGTGGGTAAAAACTCGGTCATAAATTACAGTAACGCACTTTATCAATTTTTTATTTCAGTATTCCAATCCTATTATTTTATTGCCGGTTTTATAAAGTCCGTTGCATAAATCCTTTTGTGAAAGTGTATAAATTGAAATCGTCTTTTGTTATGGCAACTGCCAGTTCATTTTCAAGTTGGTTGTGGTCAATTTTTTTCATGCGCTGCGCTTGTATGAGCTGCCAGCTTTTCTCTGTAAGCAAGTGCAGCCGTTTTTCTGGAAGCTGGTTTTGATGGTTTAAAAAAGTGGTGATCGCATCCGCCAGCTCTGCTACCCCATCGTCTTGCGTAGCTATCGTTTTTATTACCGGCGTCTCTTCAATTCCGTTAGCTTTTTCATGAGCTAATATCCTCAGGTTCCTGTAAAGGCCTTCCGCATCGGCCCTGTCTGCTTTATTTACGACAAATATATTGGCTATCTCCATGATACCCGCTTTTATCGTTTGCACCTCATCTCCCGCCTCCGGCACTAGAGCCACTATGGTGCAATCTGCAAGGCCCGCAATTTCCACTTCACTTTGCCCCACACCTACAGTTTCTACCAGCACCAGGTCAAAGGGGGCATCCTTTACCAGGTCTGTGATCTCTATGATCTTTGCGCTAAGGCCCCCTAACGCCCCCCTGGTAGCAAGGGAGCGTATGAATACATTCGGGTTGGTATAATAGCCGCTCATTCGTATCCTGTCACCCAGCAGGGCCCCATAATTAAATGGAGAGGACGGGTCAACAGCTATCACAGCTATTTTTTTATTTTCTTTCAGCCAGTGGCTGAGTAGTGCGTTTACAAGCGTACTTTTGCCTGCGCCGGGTGGCCCGGTAACCCCAATCACCCGTGCATGGCGGCTTTCATGCAGGTTTTGCAGCAGAGATTCATAGCCATCAATCTCATTTTCAACTATGGTTATGCCTCTTGCCAGGGCAAGAAAGTTTCCTGCCCTGATCTGCTCATGAAGTTGTTTTATATTGCTTTGCACTAAATTGTGTTTTTGTCCGTTTAATAGAACCAGTGGCCGAACTTGTGAACAAAAGTAGTTTTCTAAATAATAAGGTGTTAGACAAATCCAATATTGCATTATTCTGCATATTGGGGATGATGGGTGGTTTTTTAGTTTCTAATTTAATTCTCTCCATTTTCACCTTCCTGTTTGGCATGAATGCCATCCGAGATGTTTCCCCCAGGCTTTGGCTAAAGAACAAATGGTGGCTGGTGGGTATTGGCTGGGTGGCATTTTATGCCCTGAGCTACTTCTGGAGTATCGATAAAAAGTATTGGGAAGTAGGCTTGCAGGTAAAGCTGCCCTTTTTGCTGCTACCTCTGGCATTCAATTTTCTTCCTCACTTCTCAGCAAAGCAACTACAAGCAATCACATTGATCATGGCGGCTATGCTACTTGCCGGCACTGCCTATAGTATTTCATTCCTCATCCGCGACCCTGTACTTTATATTACCCAATACAATGTCTCTCATCTTTTACCAACGCCAGTGTACCAGGATCATGTTCGGTTCAGTCTTAGCATTGCATTGTTTATTATATGGAGTGTGTATACATGGCCATTTTTGTTGTCTAGAGGTATAAAATGGTGTTTAGGCGTCAGTATTGGCATCTTAGTTTTGTACCTGCACATACTTGCCGCAAAGAGCGGGTTAATCGCTTTGTATTTATTTATTATCGCATGGAGCGTATATCTTTTGTTTGTCAAAAGAAAATTAGTGGGCATTATCATAGCGCTGGCCATTCCTTTATTTGTGCTTTTTGCCGTAAAGTTCATACCCACTTTCTGGATCAGAAGCACTTATGTAGGGTTTACCTATTTTCAGCTCAGGGCAGGTGACCGCTCAGGTAACTATGGAGATATTGGCAGGCTCATATCTTATGATATCGCCCTCAAAATAATAAAACAGCACCCTGTAAATGGCATTGGCACCGGTGACCTGATGGCCGAAATGAAAAATGGCTATGATCAATGGTTCCCAACTGTGGTACCTTATTCGAGGATCATCCCTCACAATCAATTTCTCATTGTAGGACTTGGCTGCGGTATCCCAGCAATGCTGTTATTCACGCTGTGGGTTTTTATGCCGCTGGCCTCGATAAGGAAGAACCGGCAGAGCTTTTTCTTCTTCATGGTATGGCTGGTGCTCTTTATCCAGTTGCTGATCGAGCCAATATTTGAAGTACAAATGGGGGTATTTGTATATCTCTTTTTCCTACTGTTACAAAAACATGAGCTTCCCCAAAATGACTTGGGTGCTTATTGATAACTATGAAAAGGAAGATATAACGTATAAAGCCACCTTTTGGGCGGCTTTATACCATCGGTAATCCTTTTACAGTCTTATGCGCTTACCAGTACTACCGGAGCCGCGGAACGGATCTCCTCGTTAGCCTGATCGGCATATTTGGCGAAGTTCTTTACAAAAAGCTGCGCCAGTTCGTTAGCCTTTTTATCATAAGCTTCCTTATCAGCCCATGTGTTACGGGGCACTAATATTTCTGACGGCACATTGGGAACAGTTGCTGGCATTAGCACTCCGAAAATCGGGTGCGGTTCATAGCCTACATTATCTAACTGTCCATTCAGCGCGGCGGTGATCATGGAGCGGGTATAGCCCAGTTTCATACGGCTGCCGGTGCCATAAGAGCCTCCGCTCCAGCCTGTGTTTATAAGCCATACATTCACATTGGTGTCAGCTTCCAGTTTTTTGCCCAAAAGCTCTGCATATTTTGTGGGATGCAGCGGCAGAAACACACGCCCAAAACACGCTGAGAACGTTGTCTGAGGCTCGGTAACGCCCACTTCAGTGCCGGCTACCTTGGCAGTATAACCACTAATAAAGTGATACATGGCCTGCGCCTTAGTCAGCTTAGATATGGGCGGCAATATGCCAAATGCATCGCAGGTGAGGAAGAATATGTTTTTGGGCAGGCCACCATAAGATGGCTCCTTGGCATTATTGATATAATCTATCTGATAAGCGGCGCGCGTATTTTCAGTGATGCTTGCATCCGCATAATCCACTTTGTTGGTACCTGGATAGAATTTGATGTTCTCCAGCAGGGTGCCTGGTTTTATTGCTGCATATATCTGCGGTTCTTTTTCCGCGCTGAGGTCTATACATTTTGCATAGCAGCCCCCTTCGAAGTTGAATACGGAATGATCGGCCCAGCCGTGCTCGTCATCACCTATAAGCGCACGGTCAGGGTCTGCGCTGAGGGTGGTCTTACCGGTACCGCTGAGGCCGAAGAACAGGGCTACATCGCCATCCGCACCTTCATTGGCAGAGCAGTGCATGCTCAACACTTTATGGTCATGCGGCAGTATGAAATTCAATACACCGAAAATACCCTTCTTCATTTCGCCAGTATAAGCAGAGCCACCTATCAGTACTATTTTTCTCGTGAAGTTAACCATAGTAAAATTGCCCTGGCGGGTGCCATCAGTGGCAGGATCGGCCTGGAAGCCGGGGGCCTGTAGTATCAGCCAGTCATGGTTTTGTGTTTCTATTTCCTGGGCTGAGGGGCGCAGAAAAAGGTCGTTACAAAACAGATTGGCCCAGGGTGCTTCATTTACTACCCTGATATTCAGGCGATAAGCAGGATCAGCGCAAGCATAAGCATCGCGCACCCAAACTTCTTTACCTGTCATATAGGCGCAAACCTTATCATACAGCTTATCAAAAGCTTCGGGCGAAATAGGAATATTCACGTCACCCCAGTCCACACTATGTTCCGTTTTAGCGTCTTTTACTGTAAACTTGTCTTTGGGCGACCTGCCTGTGAATTTACCGGTACTTACACACAGCGCGCCGGTATCATTAAGTACACCTTGCCCGAGGGCCAAAGTTGATTTTACCAACTCATCTGGTGAGAGGTTCCAATGCGCAATACCTACGTTAAGACCCAGGCCAGACAAGTTAGCTGACGGATTTTTTTTGCCAAATTCCTGCATACGTTATCTTTTTATGAAATAATTAAAACAGGCTGCAAAAATAATACTAAAAGCCGTAATTGGGGTGTTATTTTTCTACAACTGCTGTACCATGATTTGTCTCCCCGCAATAAGCCTACCGCGTACACACAATTGTTTAAAATATAATATGATCGTTTTTCATGCCAAAATATTCACTTATTAGAATGAAAAAGCTCCTATTTCCAGTCATTAAATTAGGTTTGGGCCGTATCGTCAAAATCCATGCTATTCCAAAAAAGATGTGGATAAACGGCAGGCAATTAGCGGGACAGGCAATGATAACCGTGGGGCAATAATCTTCAAAGCCTATTAGTAGCATCGTCCTTGAAAACTTAACCTTGCTTAACAAAACTTATCTAAACTTAACCTTTTGGCCGGGAGTGGTTCCCCCTCCCCATTTTTCCATACATTTTGGGAAAGTGAAATTTTTTTCGCACACTCCAGGGAACGAGATTCCAAACACACAAACAGGGTTCATTTATAAACGGCATTTTAAAAAGTAAAACCCCGGTATTTTAAAAAGTAAAACTTTTCAACCCACTTTCTAACTTTGGGTATATTAAAAAGTAAAACAATTAGGTCGTTTTTCGATTTTTAAAGCC
>Ga0182030_10014309_pt1 | contig 15678 bp, 13 predicted proteins | sample 812S3MmetaG_FD_121299 | JGI IMG/M metagenome (GOLD analysis project Ga0182030, IMG submission 121299) | Permafrost microbial communities from Stordalen Mire, Sweden - 812S3M metaG (Illumina Assembly) | ecosystem: Environmental > Terrestrial > Soil > Wetlands > Permafrost | place: Sweden...
CGAAGGCGTAGCGAACCCGAGTCCGTCTTGGCCGGGCGGCGGCGTCCCGGCCCTGGCGCGCACGGGCCAGGCGCTGCGCGCTACGCCACGCTGAGCCGGATCATCTGGTAGGAATGGGGCGCGAGCTTCGCCTGCAGGCGGCCGTCGGCGACGGTAGCGATCGCCGCCGTCTTCGGCTTCACCGCGAGCGGCGCCTTGGCCGTATTGACGGCCTCGAGGCTGGCGGCCGTCATCACCTGGCAATCGACGAGCTTCGCCGCGCCGAAGCCGTCGAGCGCGACGTCGAGCGCAATCGTCTCGCTCGCGTGGCGGTTGACGGCGAAGAAGGTCAACGCGCCGCCCGCTTCGTCGTGGACGCCGGCGATGTCGACATAGGGCACGTTGTCGGCGACCTTGGAATCGTAGCCGGGCGAGCTGACGCTGAGCCGCAGCGCCGCACCGCGGCCGAAGATCGAGGCGAAATAATAGGGGTAGTAGATCGTCTGCCGCCAGGCCGCGCCGCCGCGCTCGGTCATGATCGGCGCGATGACGTTCACCAGTTGCGCGATGCAGGCGATCTTCACCACGTCCGAACGGCGGATGAAGGTGTTGAGGATGCAGCCGACCTGCAGCACGTCCTCGAAATTGTAGACGTCCTCGAGCAGGGGCGGGGCGTGCGGCCAGCCCTTGGCGCCGCCGAGGATCTCCTTGTCCTGCGCCATCGAATGATACCAGACGTTCCATTCATCGAAGGAAATGGCGACGCGGTTCTTCGAGCGCTTCTGCGCGCGGACGACCTCGATCGTCGAAGCGATCGTCGCGATATAGGCGTCGAGCTTGGCGTTGAGGGCGAGGAACTCCGCCGTGTCCTTTTCGCGATTGTTGAAATACATGTGCAGCGAGATGTAGTCGACCGCGTCGTAGCAATGCTCGAGCACGACGCGCTCCCATTCGGGATAGGTCGCCATGTCCGAATGCGACGAGCCGCAGACGATCAGCTTCAGCGTCGGATCGAAGGCGCGCAGCGTCTTGGCGACCTCGTTGGCGAGGCGACCGTACTCGTGGGCGGTCTTGTGGCCGACCTGCCACGGGCCGTCCATCTCGTTGCCGAGGCACCAGTGCTTGACGCCGAACGGCTCGGCGTGGCCGTTGGCCTTGCGCAGGTCGCCCCAATAGCTGCCGGTCGGGCCGTTGACGTATTCGACGAAGTTGCGCGCTTCGTCGAGGCCGCGCGAGCCGAGATTGATCGCCAGCATCATCTCTGAGCCGACCGACGCGCACCAGTCGGCGAATTCGTGCACGCCGACGGCGTTGGATTCGGAGGTGTGCCAGGCGAGGTCGAGGCGGGTCGGGCGCTTGTCGCGCGGGCCGACGCCGTCCTCCCAGTTGTAGGCCGAGACGAAATTGCCGCCGGGATAGCGGACGACCGGAACCTTCAGCTCGCGCACGAGCTCGATCACGTCGCCGCGCATGCCGTTGGCGTCGGCGGTGGGATGGCCAGGCTCGTAGATGCCGGAATAGACCGCGCGGCCGAGGTGCTCGAGGAACGCGCCGTAGACCCGATCGTCGATCGTCGCGATGCGGTAATCGCGATGCGCGGTGACAGTCGCCCTCATGGTTCCTCGCCCCATTAGCATCAGAATGTTTGATACAATAAAGCTCTTTCCGACCCGCTCGTCAAGGGCTTCGAGTTCTGCGGCGGCGGCCCGTAAAAGTCATCAATATCAATATATTGTGCTCGGCGTCGGCTTGCCGGCGGCCGCGCGCGGACGAAATGTCGGGTCCGACAATATCTGGAATACAGATGAAAAGGCTTGGCGCCTTCGCGTTTCCCGGCTACGATCCGGCCCGCCAGGCTTCTCGACGACGGTCGGTCCAGCCAAGCGCGTTCCAGGCGGGCGAACCCGTCGGCGACATTGTGGGAGGAAATCGGCATGATCCGCAAAGCATTCATGGCCACTTTGGCGTGCGCCTTGCTCGCGGCGGGGGCCGCCCGCGCGACCGAAACCATCGTATGGTGGGACTTTCTCAGCGGCGGCGACGGCGTCCGCATGAAGGCGATGCTCGACGAATTCAACAAGGAATTCGACGGCAAGATCCATATCGACGCGACGACCCTCGAATGGGGCGTCCCTTATTACAGCAAGGTTCAGACTTCGACCGCGGTCGGCCAGGGGCCCGACGTGATGACCTACCACGAATCGCGCATGCCGCTCGGCATCTCGCAGAACGTGCTGAGCCCTATCGCGCCCGAAGAACTCGCGGCGGCGGGGATCAAGGCGAGCGACTTCGGCGACGCGAACTGGAAGGCGGCGCAAGGTCCCGACGGCAAACAATACGCCGTGCCGCTCGATATTCACTCTATCATCCTGTATTACAACAAGGACCTGCTGAAGAAGGCGGGACTGCTCGGCGACGACGGCAAGCCGAAAGGGCTCGACGGCGTGGCCAATTGGGACGCCGCGCTGGCGAAGCTGACCGCCAACGGGGTTGCGGCGCTGTCGGTGCCAAACGACTCGGCGACCGGGTGGCGTATCTTCTACACGCTGCTCAACCAGCAGGGCGGCCAGTTCTTGAAAGACGGCAAGTTCCTCGACGGCGACAATCTCGCCAAGGGCGAGACGGCGGTCGCCGAGATGCAAAAGTGGGTCAAGAGCGGCTGGACGCCGGCCAACACCGCCTATCCGGCCTCGATCGCGCTGTTCACCGCCGGCAAGGCGGCGATGCACATCAACGGCGTCTGGGAAGTGCCGACGATGGTCGACCTCGCCAAGAAGGGCCAGTTGTTCGACTGGGGCGCGATCCAGATCCCGGCGCTCTACAGCCAGCCGGCCACCTGGGCGGATTCGCACGCCTTCGCGATCCCCAACCGTCAGGGCAATCCTGTCGATCCCGCCAAGCGCAAGCTGGTGCTCCAGACGATCCACTGGTTCAACGAGCACTCGCTCGAATGGGCGAGCGGCGGCCATATCCCGGCCTATCTGCCGGTGCAGGAAAGCGCGGCGTTCAAGGCGCTGAAGCCCAATTCCGACTACGTGTCGCTGGCCAAGACCGCGGTTTTCGATCCGGTTTCGACCTTGGCGGGCGTCGCCTCGCCGGTCTATGACGCGACCGGCAATTACGTCATCCCGGCGATGATGGGGGAGATGACGCCGGCCGACGCCGTGAAAAAGATGCGCGACGATCTGCAGGACCAGGCCAAGTAGAGCTCGGTCGCGCGCCCGCCGGGCCTCGCGCCCCGGCGGGCGCAGACGTCGCGCGCCAAGGCCGTTCCGCCATGCTGAAGAGCAAACGGGCCGAATATTTCGCCGCCGCCGTGCTGATGGCGCCGTTCGTCGTCATCTACGGCGTCTTGTTCGTCTATCCGACGATCAAGATGGTCGAACTGAGCTTCACCAACGCGCCGCTGATCGGACCGGGCAAATGGGTCGGCCTCGACAACTACTGGCGGCTCGCAACCGAGCGGCTGTTTCCCACCGCGGTGTGGAACACGATCTATTTCGTGCTGCTGTCGGCGCTGCCGAGCACGCTGTTGGCGCTGGTCGTCGCGCTCGGCGTCAACCGCCTCAAGGGCTGGGCGCAAAGCGTCGCGCTGGCGGCGTTCTTCCTGCCCTATATCTTGCCGGTTTCGGTGGTCTATCGCATCTGGGACTGGATGTTCGACGCCAATTTCGGCATCGCGCAATATGCGATCGCCCCGCTCGACGGCGGGCAGCACTTGTCGGTCTTCCGCACCATCCCATTGTTCATGCCGATGGTCGCGGTGGTGACGATCTGGTGGCTGCTGGGCTTCAACGTCCTGCTGTTCGTCTCCGGCCTGCGCAACATCTCGACCGAGATCTACGAAGCCGCCGAGCTCGACGGCGCCAGCCGCTGGGCGCAGTTCAAGCGCATCACCTGGCCCCTGATCTGGCCGGTGACCGTGCTGGTGCTGACGATCCAGCTCATTCTGCAGTTCAAGATCTTCGACCAGGTCTACCTTTTCACCCAGGGCGGCTACCGGGTCGATGCGACCATGGTGATGGTCCAATACATCTACCGGGAGGCGTTCCAACTGAACAAAGGCGGCCTCGCCGCCTCGGCCTCGGTGGTCCTATTCGTGCTGATCGCGGTGATGTCCGTGCTGCAATTCCAGCTCTTGCGCGCGAGGGCCCAGCGATGACCGATGCGGCCCTCGTCTCCGACGCGCCGCCGCCGGCCGCTCGTCCGCTCGTCCGGCTGCGCCAGCTCGATCTGTTCGGGGCCGTCGTCACCCTCGCGACGCTCGCGGGGGCGGTTGTCTGGGCGTTTCCGCTCTATTGGGGGCTGGTGACGACGTTCAAGCCCGAGACCGAGATCGTGCAGCCCGGCGTTCACCTCTGGCCGCAGAACTTCACCTTCGAGAATTACGCCCACGTGCTGATGCAGACCAAGATCGGCCTGTGGTACGTGAATTCGCTGGTCACGTCGGGAGCGGTGACCGTCATCGTCGTCGTCATGGCCGCCGCCGCCGGCTACGCGATCTCGCAGCTCGAATTCCCCGGCCGCCGCGTCTTCTGGGCGATGATCCTGGCGAGCTTCATGGTTCCGATCCCGGCGCTGATCGTCAACCACTTCGTCCTGATGAGCCAGTTCGGCTGGATCAACACGCTCCAGGGCGTCGTCGCGCCGCAGCTCATCGCGCCGGTCACCGTCATCATCTACAAGCAGTTCTTCGACTCCGTGCCCAAGGACTTCCGCGAGGCGGCGGTCATGGACGGCGCCAACGACTTCCAGCTCCTTTTCCGCATCTACCTGCCGATGAACTGGGGCATCACGACCGCGCTGGCGATCATCACCTTCATCGGCGCCTGGAACCTGTTTCTGTGGCCGTTTCTCGCGGTCAGCTCCGAGGAAAAGCTCAACGTCGCCGTCGGCATCACGCAGGTCCACGACGCCTTCGGCGTCCAGTATGGGCGGGATCTCGCGGTGGCGATGCTGGCGGCGTTGCCGGTGGCGATCGTCTATCTGATCTTCCAGCGGCGGGTGACCCAGGCGATCATGCTTTCGGCGGGCATCAAGGGATGAGCGCGATTCCCGGGAATAAGGGCGGCGCCGCGGCGCCGCATGTCGAACTGAGGCGGGTGACGAAGCGCTATGGCGTCGTCACCGCGATCAACGACCTCACCCTCACCGTCGAAAAGGGATCGTTCACCGCGCTGCTCGGACCCTCGGGCTGCGGCAAGTCGACGCTTCTGCGCATGATCGCGGGGCTCGAGCGCATCAGCGCCGGCCAGTGCTTCCTCGACGGCGTCGACGTGACCGATGTCGCGCCGGCCAAGCGCCGCATCGCCATGGTGTTCCAGTCCTACGCGCTCTACCCGCACATGACCACGCGCCAGAACATCGCCTTCTCGCTGTCGCTCGCCGGCGCGTCGCGCAAGGAACAGGACGAGCGCACGCACGAGGTCGCGCGCATCCTTCAGCTCGAGGATTACCTCGACCGCCGCCCCGCCGAGCTGTCGGGCGGGCAGCGCCAGCGCGTCGCGATCGGCCGCGCGCTGGTGCGCCATCCCGAGGTCTTTCTGTTCGACGAGCCCTTGTCCAATCTCGACGCCAAGCTGAGGGTGCAGATGCGACTCGAGCTCGCCAAGCTGCACGCGACGCTGCACGCGACGATGATCTACGTCACCCATGATCAGACCGAAGCGATGACGCTCGCCGACAAGATCGTGGTGCTCGACCGGGGCAGGGTGGCGCAGGTCGGCTCGCCGCTCGAACTCTACAATCGTCCCGCCAACAAGTTCGTCGCCGCCTTCATCGGTTCGCCGAGCATGAACTTCCTTCCCGTCGGCCTGACGGCGGTGGAGGGAGGAATCGCGACGGTCGCGTTGCCGGGCGGCCGAACGGCGCGGGTCCGCGTCGGCGGCGCGCCGGCCAAGGCGGTGGCGACCGCTGAACTCGGCGTGCGGCCCGAGCATCTGTCGCTGGTCGTGGCGGACGACGCGAACGCGGCGCTGAGGGGCGAGGTCGCGATCGTCGAGCATCTCGGCAACTTGACGCTGCTCTATGTCGACACGCCAGCCGGACAGGTGATCGTCGAGGGGCCGGGAAACGTCAGCGTCAGGAGCGGCGACACGGTCGGTCTGAGCCTCCGCGAGGCCAACGCGAGGCTGTTCGGCGCCGACGGCGCGAGCCTGTGATCGCCTGCCGGCGGCGCCCCTAGGGCGCGGTCGTGATCCTCAGCACGATGTCCTGGTCGTAATTGCCGAAGCCGCGGCCGAAGATGTTGACGCCGCCGGGGTGTCGCGCGTGCGGCTTGACCTCGATGCGCAGCCGGATCGAGTGGTGGGCGGAAATGTCGAGGTCGTCGAGCGTCAGCGACGAGATCCTGACGCCGTCGACGAACGCGCCGTCTCGGGTGACCCGCCAGCTCTTCAGCATGCCGTACTGGCTGCCCTTGAGCTTCCACCAGTCGGGGGTGAAGACGCCACGCGTGTCGCCGTAGTCGCCCGGGCTCGTCCACAGGCCAAGCTCGCGGCCGTTGACCGCAACCGTGATGTCGGAGGGCCAGTCGGCGGAGGTGCCCGGCACCTCCGACGACAGCTCCATCGAGAACTCGAGCTCGACGATCGACTTGCCGACGATGCGGGCGTTGTTGGGGAACTGATATTCGACGAAGCCGCGCGTGAACCACATCAGCCCGGCGTTCATGCGGTCGGGATTGAGGAAGGACCCCGGCACGTCGAGCAGGCCGATAGTGCCGTCGGGCGAACAGAGGCCGCAGGGCGCGCTGACCTCGCAGCTGGTGTAAAGACCGATCGGCATCGCGACTTCGATCGCGTTGGCCTGGGCGCCGTTGGGATCGTCGCGGAACATGACCAGCACGTCGTCGAACGCGAGATAGCAGAGCTTCTGCTGGCCCTTTCGGCCCTTCTGGGTCTCGGTGCGGATCAGCGCCGCGTCTTCGAGAATCTGCAGGTTCGACGACACGGTCGATTGCGGAAGCGCCAGCGCGCCGGCGATGTCGTTGACGTTGACGCCGGGACGGCTGTGCAGCAGCCGCAGCATGCGGACCCGCTGCGGAGAGGCGAGCGCGCGCAGGACTTCCGGCCGCTGCTCGGGGTCGATCACCAGGAAATTGCGCGACATGGACCGCTTAGCGCCCCTTTGGTTCCTTCGGTCTATATCAAATTCCCCGATATTTTTATAATGCTGACTGAAAACGTATAATCACGAGGACGCGGACCCGGGCCGGTTCGCCGCCCCAGGTTTGCGCCGAGGCGTCTCTCGACGTCCGCCGGCCTACGACAAAAACTAATCAAGATCAGTATATTAAGGGGCTCCGCGAGCTGGCCTCGGTCCCGCGTGGCGCAACGTTGCGAGACGGGCGGCGCGCGTCCCCGTCGCCGCGCGTCTCTATCGCCGATCGTGATCTGGGCCGGCCGAACGGCCCGCTGTCGCGCGGACCCGCGCCGCTCAGCCCGCAGAGGCGATCTTGTCCTGCGTGCGGACCTCGAAATCGCTCGCGTCATGGCGCTCGCGCAGCTGGCTCGACGGCTCGCCGCTGGTGCGGTTGACCATCCGCCCGCGCTTCACCGCCGGCCGCTCGAGCAGCAGGTCGGTCCAGCGCTGAAGGTGCTTGTAGTCCTGCACGGCGAGGAACTCCGCGGCGCCGTACTGCCAGCCTTTCGCCAGCGCGCCGTACCAGGGCAGGATCGCCATGTCGGCGATCGTGTAGGCCGGGCCCGCGATATACGCGCTTTCGGCGAGGCGGCGGTCGAGCACGTCGAGCTGGCGCTTGACCTCCATCGCGTAGCGGTCGATCGCATATTCGATCTTGGTCGGCGCGTAGGCGTAGAAGTGGCCGAAGCCGCCGCCGAGATAGGGCGCGCTGCCCATCTGCCAGAACAGCCACGACAGGCATTCGGCGCGCGCCGTCGGCTCGGTCGGGACGAACGCGCCGAACTTCTCGGCGAGATGGAGCAGGATCGCGCCCGACTCGAACACCCGGATCGGCGCCGGGCCGCTGCGATCCATCAGCGCCGGGATCTTCGAATTGGGATTGACCGCGACGAAGCCGCTGCCGAACTGGTCGCCTTCGCCGATGTCGATCAGCCAGGCGTCGTATTCGGCGCCGCTCATGCCGAGCGCCAGCAGCTCCTCGAGCATGATCGTGACCTTCTGGCCGTTCGGCGTGCCAAGCGAATAGAGCTGCAGCGGATGGCGGCCGACCGGCAGCGCCTTCTCGTGAGTCGGTCCGGCGACCGGGCGGTTGGTCTTGGCGAAGCGCCCGCCGTTCGCGTTGTTCCCGGTCCACACCTTCGGCGGGACGTAGTCTGCCGGTTCGCCCATCTTCGACCTCCAACGCCATCGCCTGTGCGCTGCGCGCGCCTCGTGAACTGGCGATAAACCGGAGGAGCCTCGCGGTCGAGCCCAGCCTGCTTTGCGCCGACGCAAGCGGGTTCAAATCTTCGCCAGCGGCGGGCGCGAGCGGGGAAGGAGCGCTGGGCTCGATGATGCGCCTCGATCCCGCGCGGATCGCAGGGACAAACAACAAAAGCGCACGGACTCGACGAGTCGCTCGCGTTTCTCGACCGCTTCGAGGACCGCGTTGCAAACGGCCGAAGCGCGCCATTTGCAAGGGCCTAGCGATGTCGCGACAATCGGTCGCGCCACTAAACCGGTGACCATATGAAATCGTAAGCGTCGGCGCGTTGACCTCGCTCAATGCGCCGATGGCGAATTGATCTTGCGCAAGGCGCATGAGGCGGACAGAGCGATGGTGCCGATGCGAGCTTAAAGGTGGGAGGACCTGACGCTCGCGGCGGAGCTGGTCATGGAAAACCTCTCTTCGCATTCCTTGTCGGGAACAACAAAAAACTTCATCGACAAGGTCGTCTCGGAGGAGAATGGTCGCGCCGGAGCGCTGCTGGCCATCCTGCAGCGAGTCCAGGAAAGCCACGCGCGCAAGTTTCTTCCGCGCGAAACCCTCGAATACATATCCCAGAGAGCCAGTGTGCCGCTGTCGCGGCTGTTCAGCGTCGTGACGTTCTACGCGCTGTTCAATCTCGAGCCGCAGGGCCGCAACACCGTCTGCGTCTGTCGCGGCACCGCCTGCCACACCCGCGGCTCGAGCCGCCTGCTCGAGCAGGTGATGATGGATCTCGGGCTGCGCGCCAAGGAAGACGGGGAGTCGGACAAGCTGACGGCGACGACCGACGACGGCGAGACGACGCTGCGCACGGTCGCCTGTTTCGGCCAGTGCGCCCTCGCGCCGGTGGTCGAGGTCAATCACGTGATTTTCGGTCACATGAACGAGCGGTCGCTGCAGCGTGAACTCGAGGCGCTGAGCAAGCGGGAGGCACGTCCGTGACGCGAATTCGCGATCTGAGCACCTTCAATGCGGTGCGGAGCGCCGGTCTGGCCAAGTTGCAGCCTGCGCGCCCGCGCATCGCGGTCGGCATGGGCACCTGCGGAACCGGCAACGGGTCGGAGGGCGTCTACGCCGCGCTTGCCGACGCGATCGCGCAGCGTGGACTGGACGTGCACCTCGTCCGCACCGGCTGCTTCGGCTTCTGCGCCGAGGAGCCGCTGGTCAACGTCTGGATCCCCGGCCAGCCGCTCGTCATCCTCCATCGCGTGCAGACCGATCACGTCAACCAGATCCTCGACGCCCTGGCGACCAAGACGGTCCCGGAGCGACTGGCCCTTTGCAAGATCGAGGAGTGGGACCACATCACCGCGCAGCTCCATTACGGCAGCGGGTTTCCGAACATTCCGACGTGGAACGAGGTTCCGTTCTTCCGCGGACAGAAGAAGATCGTCCTGCGAAATTGCGGACTGATCAATCCCGACGACATCGAGGAATACATCGCCATCGGCGGTTACCAGTCGCTCTACAAGGTGCTGATCGACAAGACGCCGGAGCTGGTGAACGAGCAGATCAAGATTTCGCGGCTGCGCGGCCGCGGCGGCGCCGGCTTCCTGACCGGGCTGAAGTGGGAGTTCCTGCGCAAGGCGACGGCCGACCACAAGTATGTGATCTGCAACGCCGACGAAGGCGACCCCGGCGCCTACATGAATCGCAACGAGATCGAGGGCGATCCCCATTCGCTGATCGAAGGCATGGCGATCGGCGGCTACATCACCGGCGCCGACCAGGGCATCATCTATGTCCGCGCCGAATATCCGCTGGCGGTTCATCGGCTGAGGGTCGCGCTCGGCCAGGCGCGCGAGAGCGGGGTTCTCGGCGAAGACATCCTCGGACGCGGCTTCAAGTTCGACATCGATCTGGTCGAAGGCGCCGGGGCGTTCGTCTGCGGCGAAGAGACGGCGCTGATCAGTTCGCTCGAGGGACGTTCCGGGCGGCCGCGGCCGCGCCCGCCGTTTCCCGCCCAGAAGGGGCTGTGGGGCTATCCGACCAACATCAACAACGTCGAAACCTGGTTCAACATCGCTCCGATCGTCGCCAAGGGGCCGTCGTGGTTCAGCGAGACCGGCAGCGTCGCCAGCGCCGGGACGAAGGTGTTCTCGCTGGTCGGCAAGGTGAAGAACACCGGCCTGGTCGAAATGCCGTTCGGCACGCCGCTGTCGAGCTTCGTCTACGACGCCGGGTCCGGCAGCATGCGCGGCCATCCGGTCAAGGCGGTGCAGACCGGCGGACCGTCGGGCGGCTGCATCCCGCACGAACTGTTCGACACCCCCGTCGACTACGAGTCGCTCGGCAAGCTCGGCTCAATCATGGGCTCGGGCGGCATGGTGGTGATGGACGACGACAACTGCATGGTCGACGTCGCCCGCTACTTCGTCGAGTTCACCCGCTCCGAGTCGTGCGGCAAGTGCACGCCGTGTCGGGTCGGTCTCGACAAGGCGCTGCGCACGCTGACGCGGATCACCAAGGGCGAAGGCCGCGAGGAGGATCTCGCCGAGCTGAACGAGCTCGGGCGGATGATTCGCGACACGGCGCTGTGCGGGCTGGGCCAGACCGCGCCGAACTCGATCCTCACCACGCTCAGGCACTTCAACGACGAGTTCGAGGACCACATCAAGGCCAAGCGCTGCCGCGCCGGGGTCTGCCAGGACCTCGCGCTGTCGCCGTGCGAGAACAGTTGCCCGCTGCACATGAACATCCCGCGCTTCCTCCAGCTCTACAAGGAGGGCCGGCTCGCCGACGCGTTCGAATCCGTGATCATGGACAACCCGCTGCCCGCCTCGACCGGCCGGGTCTGTCAGCATCCGTGCGACGATCGCTGCCGCCGTCAGACCGTCGACGAGGCGGTCAACATGCGCGAGGTCCATCGCGTGATCGCCGACGCGATCCTGCTGTCGGATCGGTTCGACGAAATGGTCGACCGCATCCTCGCCAAGCGCCGCCCGCCGACGGGGAAGACCATCGCGGTGGCGGGCGCCGGCCCCACCGGGCTGACCGCCGGCTTCTACCTCGCCCTGCTCGGGCACGATGTGACGATTTTCGACTCCCACGCCGAAGCGGGCGGCATGCTGCGCTTCGCGCTGCCCGAATACCGTTTGCCGAAGGCTGTGCTCGACCGCGAAATCGAGATCATCCGCCGCCTCGGCGTCAAGTTCGTGTTCAACACCCGCATCGGCGCCGACGTCGCGCTCAACGATCTCGACGCGAAGTACGACGCGGTGTTCCTGTCGATCGGGACCTGGAAGGAAGGATGGGTCTACCTGTCCGGCACCGAGCTGACGGGCGTCACGCCGGCCTTGCCGTTCCTCGAGGCCGAAGCGGAGGCCAAGCCGGTCAAGCTGGGCGACCGCGTCGTCATCATCGGCGGCGGCAACGCCGCCATCGACTCGGCGCGCACCGTCATCCGCCGCGGCGCGGCGGCGACGGTCATCTACCGCCGCGAGCGCAAGGACATGCCGGCGATCCAGGAGGAAGTCGACGCGGCGGAGCAGGAGGGCGTGCGCTTCCGCTTCCTGGCGGCTCCGCACCGCATCGTCGGCGAGCAGGGCGACGTCAAGGCGATCGAAGTCGTCAAGACGCGGCTCGGCGAATTCGATTCGTCCGGACGTCGGCGGCCGATCGAGACCGACGAAGTGCACATCATTCCCTGCACCAGCGTCATCCTGGCGGTCGGCGAGAGCGTCGACACCGACTTCTCGCGCGCCTCCGGTCTGAGGATCAAGGAAAGCGCGATGCTCGAAGTCGATCGCTACACGCTGGCGACGAGCCGCGACAAGTTCTTCGCCGGCGGCGACTTGATCAGCGGCGCGTCGAATCTCTCCAACGCGATGGGCTTCGGCAAGAAGGCGGCGAGGAACATCGATCAGTTCCTCACCCGCGAGTCGCGCTTCGACGACGTCATGCCGAGCTTCGCCTATGACCAGACGGCGCCGGCCGAGACGAGCCCGTGTCGTCGCCACCATGCACACGAACTGCCGGCGGCGATTCGCACCAAGACGTTCCAGGAGGCTGCGGCGGCCTTGTTGCCGGAGGAGGCGTACGAGGAGTCCTGCCGCTGCCTGCGCTGCGACATCCGCGAAACCGCCGGCGCCGGCGCCCACCGCTAAGGAGATTCGACCGTGTCCCAACAGGTCTCGGTGCGCATCGACGGTGAACTCTGCACCGCTGCCGAGGGCCAGACGATCTACGAGGTCGCCCAGGCCAACGGGCGTTCCATCCCCGCGCTCTGCCACATGGAAGGCCTGAGCTCGGCGGGAGCCTGTCGATTGTGCCTGGTCGAAGTGGCGGGGATCGGGCGGCTGCTGCCCGCTTGCACGACGCCGGTCAACACCGGCATGTCGGTTACCACCGAATCGGAGAATCTGGCTCACCACCGCGTGATGGCGTTGGAGCTGCTGTTCGTCGAGCGCAACCACATCTGCTCGGTGTGCGTGTCGAACGGCCACTGCGAACTGCAGGCTCTGGCGCAGAAGCTGGGCGTCACCCACGTCCGCTACCCCTACAACTATCCGCGACTGTCGGTCGACACGTCGCATCCCCGCTTCGTGCTCGACCACAACCGCTGCATCTTGTGCTCGCGCTGCGTGCGCGTCTGCGACGAGATCGAAGGCGCGCATGTCTGGGACATCGCCGCGCGCGGCATCAACTCCATGCTGGTTTCCGATCTCGATCGCCCCTGGGGCGAGTCGGAGAACTGCACGAGCTGCGGCAAATGCGTACAGGCCTGTCCGACCGGCGCCCTGGTGGAAAAGGGCCGCGCGGTCGAGGAAATGACCAAGCGGAACGTCGTCGTCACGACGCTCGCCGCGAAGAGGGACGCCCACCCATGAAAAAGGCGAGGCTGGCCACCCTTTGGCTCGACGGCTGCTCCGGCTGCCACATGTCGCTGCTCGATATCGACGAAGCGATCATCGCCGTCGTCCAGCGGGCCGACATCGTCTATGGGCCTTTGGTCGACGCGCAGGAGTTTCCCGTCGACGTCGACGTCGCGATCGTCGAGGGCGCGGTCAGCAGCCAGGACGACCTGGAGAAGATCAAGCGCGTGCGCGAGCGCAGCCGCATCCTGGTGGCGCTCGGCGATTGCGCCATCACCGGCAATGTCCCGTCGATGCGCAACCGGTTTCTGGTGAAGACGATCCTCGAACGCGTCTACGTCGAAGGCGCCGACGCGCAGAAAGGAATTCCGACCGACGGCGTCCCGACTCTGTTGAAGCAGGCGATCCCGCTTCAGGACGTGGTCAAGGTCGATCTGCACGTGCCGGGCTGCCCTCCGTCCGCCTCGGCGATCCTGTTCGTTCTCAACGAGCTGCTGGACGGCCGGATCCCCGATTTGGGAACGAAAGTGCGCTTTGGCTGAGGACGCCGTCATGCGAACCATCGTCATCGACCCTGTCACGCGCATCGAAGGCCACGCGAAGATCACCATCCGCCTCGACGAGGACGGCAAGGTCGCCGATACCGCCTTCCATGTCACGCAGGTGCGCGGCTTCGAGGCGTTCACGGAAGGGCGGCCGTTCTACGAGATGCCGGCGATCACCGCGCGCATCTGCGGCATCTGTCCGATCAGCCATCTGCTCGCTTCGGTGAAGGCCTGTGACGCGATCATGAGCGTGCGCATCCCGCCGACCGCGGCGATGCTGCGCGAACTGCTGCACTGCGGCCAGATCACCCAGTCGCACGCGCTGAGCTTCTTCCATCTGTCGTCGCCCGACATGCTGCTCGGCTTCGATTCCGATCCGGCCCGGCGCAACGTCGTCGGCGTGATCGAAGACCATCCTGCGCTCGCCAAGGACGGCGTGACGCTGCGCAAGTTCGGCCAGCAGGTGATCGAGAGCCTGGCCAAGGAGCGCATCCATCCGTCGTGGACCGTTCCCGGCGGCGTCAACGCGCCGCTCGATCGCGCCGTGCGCGACCGCATCCTCGCCGGTCTGCCGGAGGCCAAGGCGATCGCGCTGCGCACCTTGAGCTTCTACAAGGGCGTGGTCGACCAGTTCAGCGACGAGATCGCCAATTTCGGCACCACGCCGTCGATGTACGCGGGGCTGGTCGACGACGGCGGCAATCTCCAGCTCTATGACGGCGGCCTGCGCTTCGTCGACGCCGCCGGCAAGGTGGTCGTCGACCGGATGGCGGCCGAGGACTACCAGCAGTTCATTGGCGAAGCGACGATTCCGACGTCCTATCTGAAGGCGCCCTATTTCAAGCCGCTCGGCTTCCCCGGCGGCGTCTATCGGGTCGGGCCGCTGGCGCGGCTCAACGTCGCCGATCGCTGCGGGACGCCGCTGGCCGACGCCGAGTTCGACGAGTTCCACCAGCGCTTCGGCGCGCCCGCCGAGAGTTCGTTCCATTTCCACTATGCGCGGCTGGTCGAGATCGTCTACGCGCTCGAGCGGATGGAGACGCTGCTCAACGACCCCGCGATTCTCGACAGGCACGTGCGCGCGACGGCCGGCGTCAACGCGCTCGAAGGCGTCGGCATGGCCGAAGCGCCGCGCGGCGTGCTGATCCACCACTACAAGGTCAACGAGGACGGCGCGATCGTGTGGGTCAATCTGATCGTCGCCACCGGCCACAACAACCTTGCGATCAGCCGCGGCGTCGATCAGGTCGCCCGCCGCTACGTCGACGGCGGCAAGTTCAAGGAGGGCATGCTCAACCGCGTCTCGGCGGTGGTGCGCTGCTACGATCCGTGCCTGAGCTGCTCGACCCACGCGGCAGATCAGTTCCCGCTCGACATCCAGCTCGTGAATCCCGCCGGCGAGATGGTCGACCGGATCCGCACCTGACGGCGACGTCCGCTCGGCGCAAGGCCTTTCATGCGGACCGCGGCGGCGCGAGCGCCAATCGGCGGACCGTCACGATGACCTCGGGCAGCGCCCTGGCGACCGGGGGCGACAGTTCCTCACCGAGCTCGAAGGAGCCCGCGCCGACGGTGACGAGATAAGCCTCGGGCGATCGCCCGTAGAGGCGCTGCGCCATGCCCAGCAATTCCGAGGGCTCGAAATGGTGGCCAAGACGCGCCGGACGCGCCGGCCCGGCCTGCAACGCGACGACGGAAATCGCGCCGGCCTCGCGTCCGGCGGCGGCGTCGACCAGGACGACGCGCGCCGCCGCGGCGAAGCGCTCGGCGAGCTCGGGCGCCAATTGGTGGCAGGCAAGCGCCTCAACGCCGTCGATCGCCGCCTCGCCGGCGAAGGCGCGCGCGACCGCCTGACCGAGGCCGTCGTCGCCGCGCAGCGGGTTGCCGTAGCCGACGATCAGCGTCGTCCGGGTCATTGACGACCTCTGGGAAGGTTGGCTGGGGCGCC
>Ga0182030_10014311_pt1 | contig 15675 bp, 19 predicted proteins | sample 812S3MmetaG_FD_121299 | JGI IMG/M metagenome (GOLD analysis project Ga0182030, IMG submission 121299) | Permafrost microbial communities from Stordalen Mire, Sweden - 812S3M metaG (Illumina Assembly) | ecosystem: Environmental > Terrestrial > Soil > Wetlands > Permafrost | place: Sweden...
CGGCATCGGCTGATCCTTCGAGCCGTAGCCGACGCCCTTGAGCGACGAGATGATGCCGATCGAGATGCCGTCATACGGCGACAGCACGGCGTCGACCTTCTTGCTGGTGTAGAAAGCCGACAGGAGGTTGTCCATGCGGGCCTGAGCGGTGGCGGCGTCCCAACGCAGGGTCGCGACCTTGTCCATGCCCATCTGCTTCGACTGAATGACGATCGTGCCCTTGTCGATCAGGGGCTGCAGAACCGACATGGCGCCGTTGTAGAAGAAGAAGGCGTTGTTGTCGTCGGCCGAACCGCCGAACAGCTCCATATTGAACGGGCCGGTCTTGCCGGCGTCGATGCCGAGGCCGTGGACGATCGAGGTCGCCTGCAGCACGCCGACCTTGTAGTTGTCGAAGGTGGCGTAATAGTCGACGTTGGCCGAGCCGCGGATCAGGCGGTCATAGGAAATGACCTTGATGCCGGCGTCGTGCGCCTTCTGCAGCGCGTCCGAGAGCGTCGTGCCGTCGATCGCCGCGATCACCAGGACTTTCTCGCCCTTGGTGATCATGTTCTCGATCTGCGCGAGCTGGTTGGGAATGTCGTTGTCGGCATACTGCAGGTCGGTGTTGAAACCTTTGCCCTGCAGCACCTTGACGATGTTATCGCCGTCGGCGATCCACCGCGCCGACGACTTGGTCGGCATCGCGATGCCGACCGTGACTTTGTCGGCGGCGTTGGCGACGCCGATCAGGGCGAATAGCCCGACTGCGACCGCCGCGGCGAAAGAATGAAATTTCATGCAAGTCCTCCCGATAGCACCAATTACCATACGATACGGCGCTCGCGCTCAGACAACACTCCTTCTCGGCCGCCCCCCGGCGGTCGGTCGTCGTCGCTCGAAATTGCGTCGCGCGGCTAGCTAGTTGAAAACTGCCATGACAGTCAAATGCTTGGAGTCGCGCAAACCATGCCGAATTGATATATCTTATTATAAGACTATCACCCTGGAATCTACTGACAATGGATGATAAATCTAACGTCGGCCACTCGAACCTCCGGCGGCGGCGGGCAATCGCGGTCGACGACGAAACAACCAGCCGCTTGAAACTGGCGCATTTGCGGCTGGTGGCGGCGCTTGCCGACACCGGCATGGTCAGCGCCGCGGCCAAGGCCGTCGGCATGACGCAGCCCGCCGCGTCGCGTCGCATCGCCGAATTGGAAGCGCTGCTCGACGCGCCCTTGTGCGACCGTCTGTCGCGTGGCGTGCGTCTCACGCCGCTCGGCCATGCGCTTGCGCGCCACGCGCGCTCGGTGTTGCTCCATCTCGCGCAAGCCGAACGCGAATTCGCCGATCTCCGGGCAGGCCGGCGCGGCGCCGTCGCCATCGGCGCCGTCTCGGGACCGGCGGTGGAAATCGCCGCGCCGGCGATGGCGCGCGTACGCGCCGAGGCGCCGGGCGTCGAAGTCGACATCCGCATCGACGTTTCAACCGCGCTGGCGCGCGAGCTGCTCGCTTCGCGGCTCGACTTCATCATCGCCCGCGTGCCCGACGAGCTCGACCCGCAGGCGTTCGAGAGCCTGGCGATCGGCGTCGAAGAGGCGCATGTCGTCGTCAGACGCGGCCATCCGCTGCTCGGACGTGGACCGGCGACGCTCGCCGACACGAGCGGCTACGAATGGGTGATGCAGCCGCGCGGCACGCCATTGCGCCGTACGGTCGAGACGCTGTTTCAGGCGGCCAATGTCGCCGCCCCCGATCGTTTCCTCGCCACGACTTCGATCTTCCTGACGATGATGCTGGTCGCGGGTTCGGACGCGCTGGCGCCGTTGGCGACCGCCGCGGCGCGCTTCGTCGACCACGACGGCGCTGTGGGCAGGCTGGCGATCCTGCCGACCGCCTTCTCGATCGTCGTGCAGCCCTACAGCCTCATCGCCCTACGCAATCGCGCGCTGTCGCCGGCGGCGCAGACGGTCTACGACATCGTCCGCCAACAGGCGTTCTCTGGCGCGCGCAGGGGCTAGGGCGCGAGCGCCGCCGCGCCCTGCAGGCGTCCGTCGCGCAGATCGGCGAGGGCGCGATTGGCGTCTTCGAGCCGATAGCGGGTCACCTCGGTGCGAATGTCGACGCGGCGCGCGATTGCGAAGAATTCGGCCGCGTCGGCGCGGGTCAGATTGGCCACCGAGACGATCTGCCGTTCCCCCCACAGCCAGCGGTAGGGAAAGCTCGGAATGTCGCTCATGTGGATGCCGGCGCATACGACGCGGCCGCCTTTTCGCGTCGCGCGCAGCGCGGCGGGAACGAGCGCGCCGACCGGCGCAAACAGGATCGCCGCGTCGAGCGGCGCCGGAGCGGGTTGATCCGAGCCGCCGGCCCACACGGCGCCGAGCCCGCGCGCGAAGCTTTGCGCCGCTTCGTCGCCGGGGCGGGTGAAGGCGTAGACCTCGCGGCCTTCGCTGCGGCAGATCTGGGCGAGGATGTGCGCAGCGGCGCCGAAGCCGTAGAGGCCGACGCGCCGGCCTGGCCCTGCAGCCTTGAGCGCGCGCCAGCCGATCAACCCGGCGCATAGCAGCGGCGCTGTCGCCACGGCGTCGACGTCGTCGGCGAGCGGCGCCACGAAGGCCGCCTCGGCGACGATATGGGTCGCGTAGCCGCCGTCGCGGTTGTAGCCGGTGAACTCGGGGTCGTCGCAGAGGTTCTCGCGGCCGTCGCGGCAATAAGGGCAATGGCCGCAGGCGCGCCCGAGCCACGCAACGCCGACTCGGGCGCCGATCGCGACGCCCTCGACGTCCGCCCCCCGCCGCACGACCCGGCCGACGACCTCGTGGCCGGGCACGATCGGCGGCCTCACGTCGGGCAGTTCGCCGTCGACGACGTGCAGGTCGGTGCGACAGACGCCGCAGGCTTCGACCCGGATCAGCAGCTCCGACGGCCCCGGTTCGGGGTCGGGGCGCTCCTCCAGAACCAACGGCTCGCCGACCCGTTTGAGCGCCATCGCCCACAAGACGCTCTCCCTCAGTGCGACATGAAGATCGGGGCCGTCGGCTGGCGCAGCAGGTCTTGGCTGACGCCGCCGAACAGAGTCTCGAACAGGCGCGAGTGGCTGAAGGCGCCGGCGACGATCAGGTCGGCGTCCTGGGTGTCGAGGCTGGCGAACAAGGCCTCGAGCGCCGAGACGTCGCCGGTGTCGGTCCAGTCGGAGATATGGGCGACGACGCCGTGGCGAAGCAGGTGATCGGAGAGGCGCTCCGCCGAGGCCCTGAACCCATGCGCGCGCGACGAGAAGCTGAAGATCGTCACCTTGTTGGCTTTCTCGAGCAGCGGCATCGCTTCGTGGACGGCGCGCGCCGCCTCGCGGCTCGCATTCCAGGCGATGACGATATTCTTGCCGAGCGGCCCGTAGGGCCAGTCCTGCGGCAGGATCAGAATCGGCCCGCCGGCTTCGATCAACACCCGGTCGGGCACCTCTTCGCGCACCAGTTTGCGCGCTTCGCCCTCCGGGCGCGAGGCGACAATCAGGTCGACGCAATGGGCGAAATCGCTGCCGAGCGCCGGCTCGGCGTCAGCGCCGATAAAATGGCCGACGACGCCGGCGTCCCTGACCGCCGCCTCGAACGCCGGGCGGATGAGCAGCGCGCGGTCGCCCCAAGCGCCGGCGAGCGCCGATTCGTCGCTCGCGTCGACGCCGATCAGCCGCGCGCCGTGCGTCTTGGCCAATTCCGCGGCCAGACGTAGACGATCGGTCGAGTCCTCGCTGGCGTCGAGATAGACCAGGATGTCTTTGTAGGCCATTTGCCCACTCCCCGTTTTCCTCGCCCCTTGGCCGGCGCGTCCGGGGCGCCAGCGTCCCTTCTTACCGCCTTTTTGCCTTGCCGGAGGCCGCGTCGAGGCCAATCCGACCCCGGACCGCGGCGGCTTCGGCCGGCGCAGGCGGCAAGAAATCCTTAGCGCCTTGTCGCCGCGATGCATTGATCCGGCCCAAGCTCGCGCCATGGCGCTTGATCGGCGCGGCTGAATCGGGCATAGGAGCGCGCTCATCGTTTCGTCGTGGGTTCGCCCGCAGCTCCTTGTCCCCTTGGTGCTCCCGTGAAAGTCCGTAACTCGCTCAAGTCGCTGCGCAATCGCCACCGCGACAACCGTCTGGTCCGTCGCAAGGGCCGCGTCTACATCATCAACAAGACCCAGAAGCGCTTCAAGGCGCGTCAGGGCTGAGCGCTCCGCCGGCCCTCCGGGCCTGCCGCAATCGTGTTTTGACCCTAGCGCGGCGAGGCTTTAGGCTGGCCGTCATGACGGGTCGGCCGCTCCTCGTCTTCTTCTGTCTGCTGGGAATCGCCGCGCCCGCGCGCGCGGGCGATGCGCCGGCGGCGTCCCCGCCTCCCGCCGCCGACGCCGACCAGGACGCCGGGCGCGACGCGTTGCTGGCGCGGCTCGCGATCGCCGCCGACCCCGACGAAGCCGACGGCATCGTCGCCCGCATCGACCGGCTCAATCAGCATTCTGGCTCCGACACCGGCGATCTGCTGCTCAACCGCGCCGCCGCGGCGATCGACGGCGAAAACGTCGAAGTGGCGCAGCGGCTGCTCGACGCGCTGACCGCGCTGCAACCGCAATGGGCAGAGGCGTGGGCGGCGCGCGCCAACGCCGACTATCTCGCCGGCGATCCCAAGGCGACGTTCGTCGACCTTGCGCGTGCGCTCGCCGACGACCCCAAGCACCTGAAGGCGCTGGCCGACCTGGGGGCGATGCTCGAGGACGCCGGGCGCCGGGACGACGCCCTGCGCGTCTATCAGCGCGCGCTCGAAATCGCGCCGCAATGGCGACCCGCTCGCGAGGCGACCGACCGACTGCGCGCGGCGATCGCCGGCAAAGACCTATGAACGCGCCGTGATCTTCGCGTTTGCCGGGCTCGCGGCGGCGGTGGCCGGCCTGCTCGCCTTCACCGCCCTCGCCTCGCACGTCATCGAAGCGCGTTTCCCGCCGGTCGGCGAACGCATTGCGGCAGGGCCGCGCGGCGCCGCGGTCCATGTCGTGGAGCGGCCGCCGCGCGCGCCTGAACGCGGCGCCGTCCTGCTCGTCCATGGCGCCTCGGGCAATTTCGCCGACCTGGACGTCGCTTTGGGCGAACGCCTCGCCGCGCTCGGTTTTCACGTTTTCGCCGTCGATCGTCCCGGCCACGGCTGGAGCGACCGTCTCGCCGGCGCGGACGCCGCCTCGCCCGCCGGTCAGGCCGCAGCGCTGCGCGCGGCGTTGGAGCGGCGCGGAGTCGGGCGAGCGATCGTCGTCGTCCATTCGCTCGCCGGCATGCTTGGCCTCGCGATGGCGCTCGACGCGCCGGAATTTGCGCGCGGCCTCGTGCTGCTTGCGCCGGTCAGCCATCCCTGGCCGGGCGGCGTCGCCTGGTACTACCGGCTGGCGGCGTCGCGGCTGTTCGGGCCGGCGTTTCGCCGCCTGTTCGTCCTACCGGCGGGCCTCGCCTCGATGCGCGGCGCCGTCGGCGAAGTCTTCGCTCCCAATCCGCCGCCGAAAGACTACGCCATCGCAACGCGCCTGCCGCTGGTTTTCCGGCCGCGCCACTTCCGCGCCAACGCCGAGGATGTCGTCGCTGCAGAGGCGCATGTCGCGGCGCTGTCGCCGAGCTACGTGGCGATCCGCGTCCCGACGGCGATCATCACCGGCGACCACGACGGCGTCGTCTACGCGAAGATCCATTCCGCCGGCTGCGCGCGCGACATTCCCGGCGCGACGCTGACGGTGCTGCCGGGCGTCGGCCATTCGCCGCACCACAGCGCGCCCGACAGCGTCGTCGCGGCGATCCTCGAGGTCGAAGCGCGCGCGCTCAGCGCAGAACGGCGTCAGCCGGACCAGGCCCCGGCGTCGGCCTGAGCCAACGCGCGACCAGCGCGTCGAGCGACCAGCCGCCGGCGCCGAGCGCGGCGAGGGCGAAGAGCCCGCCGGCGATGGCGAAGTCCTTGCGGAACTCGAGAATTTCGCTGTAATCCGCGCCCCGGTGGAAGATGAGCGCCGCCAGCAACGAGAAGATCCCGAGCGCCAGCGCTGACGGACGCGCCGCGAACCCGACCGCCAGCGCCAGCCCGCCGCCGAATTCGAGCGCAATGACGGGGGGCAGCAGCCACGGCTCGACGCCGAACTGCGCCATGTAAGACTGGACATCGGCGTAACTGCCGATCTTGCCCCAGCCTTCGAGAACAAAGAGGTAGGCGGCGAACAGCCGCGCCGCCAAGGCCGCCGCGTCGCCGAGCGCGGTAAAGCCGGCGAGGCGAGCGACGAACGTCTGCAATCCTGTCTGCATCAAAGTCGCGCCTCACAATGGAACCCGGTTTGAAGAAGCGGCGCGCCGCGGCCAGCGGCGCGCCGAGAGGGCTCACGCCCCGCCCGGATGGGCGAGCGCATCGGAAAGGTCCTCGTATTCCTCGCACGCGGTCGAGCCGCAGATCTTGGCGATCGTCTCGAGCTGCTGGCGCGCGAGGTCGAACTTGCCTTGTATCGCATAAGCCTCGCCGAGATACTCGCGCACCTGGGCATAGTTTGGATCCAACGCCACCGACTTCAGATAGTAGCCGATGCCCTCTTCGGTGCGGCCGAGCTTGCGGGTCGCATGGCCGCGGTAATTGAGTGCGCGCGGCGTGTTGGGGTCCTTCAGCAGATCGAGCGTCTGCAAGGCCTCGTCGTAGCGCTGCGCTTGGTCGAGGGCAAAGGCGTATTCGACCATCTGGTCGTCAGGCAGGACGTCGCTCTTCATCGTCAGGCAGCGCTTGCCCTTGACGTCCCAGATCTGACCTTTGGGACAGGTGGTGAGGTCTTCCTGTTGCGTCTGCCGTGGGCCGCCGCCGCCACTACCGCCGCCGCCGCCGCCGCCACCGCCGCCGCCTCCACCGCCGCCTCCGGCCGCAAGCGCGTAAGGCGCAGCGGCCGCCAGCGCGACGGCCAGAACCGTCGAGGTCAGAGTTCGCCTAGCGTTGATTTGAAAGTTAGTGCGCATTGAGCCAGTCTCCTTATCTCGGGACGCGATATGAACACGCGTCGGGCGCCGCTTATTCGGCCGCCGCGTGCGCGAGGCGACAGACGATGGGCGACGGACCCAAGGAGGAGGTGCGAGGCGGCCTCGAGGCGCATCTGGCGCGTCTGTGGCGCTACGCCCTGTCGCTCTCGGGCGCGCGCGACGTCGCCGAGGATCTCGTCCAGGCGACCTGCCTCAGAGCAATCGAACGCGCCGACCAGTTCCAGCCCGGCACGCGGCTGGACCGCTGGCTGTTCGCTATTCTGCGATCGATCTGGCTCAACGAAAGCCGGGCGCGGCGCGTCAGGGCCGGCCAGGGCGTGCTCGACGCCGGCGAGGCGCTCAGCGTCGACGGCGCGCACGAGATCGAAACGAATATTTCGGCTGCACAGGTGTTGAGGGCGATTGGCGCCCTGCCGTCGGCGCAACGCGAAACCGTGCTGCTGGTCTACGTCGAAGGCTATTCCTACCGCGAGGCGGCCGAACTCCTCGGCGCGCCGATCGGCACCGTGATGAGCCGCTTGGCGGCCGCGCGTGCGACGCTGATCCGGACGCACGAAACGAAGGACGCGTGATTGTGGCGACGAGCGATGACGACGACCGCAAGCTGACCGCCTATCTCGACGGCGAGCTCGACGAGGCCGAGCGGTCGGCGCTCGACGCGCGGCTCGCGGCCGATCCAACCCTGCGCGCGCGGCTCGATGCCTTGCGCGCGGCGGCGGACCGCACGCGCGCGGCTTTCGCGGCATTGCTCGAGACGGCGCCGCTCGCCGACATGCGGACGCGGCTCGACGCGGCGCTTGCCGCCTCGCCGGCGCGCGCCGCGCCGCCCTGGCGCAGGAGCGTCGCTGCGATCGCCGCCGCGGTCGCAATCGTCGCTTTCGCCGCCGGCCTCGCCGCTGGACGCTGGAGCGTCGGGTTCGGCGGCCTCGCCGAGCGCGACGATTGGCGTCAGGCGGTCGTCGAATACATGGCGCTCTACACCCCCGAGAGTTTCGGCGAAGCGGCTTCGCCGCGGCTTGGCGACGAACTTTCGACACTGTCGCAGCGCCTCGACGCGCCCCTCGACGTCGACCGCCTGAAGGTCGACGACCTGTCGCCGCGCCGCGCCGAACTGCTGCAATACGACGGCGCGCCGCTTGGCCAGATCGGCTACCTCGACGGCGCGACGCCGGTCGCCTTCTGCATCCTGCGCGACGGCGAAGCGGACGCGCCGCTGGCGAGTTCGTCGCGCGACGGCTTCGCCGTCGCCTCATGGGCGCAAGGGGGGCGCGGCTACATGCTGATCGGCAAGATTCCGGTCGAGCGGTTGACGGCGCTCGCCCGCTCGCTGAAGGAGAAGACGGGATGACGGCGACTCTTACGCTCACAGCGCCTCCGCGCCGCGCCAACGCGGTCGCCTGGCTCGTCGCGGTTGTCGCCGGCGCCGCCGCATTCGCCGATCGCGGCGCCGGCGCCGAACGCGACGCCTGGCGCATCGATCCGACGCACACGCACATCGGCTTCGTCGTCGACGCGGTCGGCTTTCCACGCACGCAGGGCGAGTTTCGCGTCTTCGACGGGCGGCTGTCGATCGACTTCGACCGGCCCGCTGCGAGCCGCGTCGCTTTCACCGTCCGCGCCGATTCGATCGAGGTCGGCTCGTCGTCGTTCGACGACACCCTGCGCGGGTCGAATTTCCTCGACGCGCAGCGTTTCCCCGACATCCATTTCGAATCGACGCGGGTCGAGAAGCGCGACGGGTCGACCATCGACCTGACCGGCGACCTGACGTTGCTCGGCGTCACCCGGCCGCTGACGGTCGAGGTCGAGGTCAAGCGTCTGGGCGGCGCGCGGCTCGGCTTCGTCGCCCACGCCCGCATCGACCGGCTCGCTTACGGCATGAATTCCGGCTTCCCGATCATTTCGCGCGACGTCGATTTGACCGTGTCGAGCGAGGCGCTGGCGGGATGACGGCGCCGCGGGCGCGCTGGAACGAAGGCGTGATCGCGCTCCACTGGCTGTCGGCGGCGGGACTGGCGCTGGTGTTCACGCTCGGCCTGGCGGCGACCGCGGGCAATTTCGACGCCGCGCGCAAGTTCGACCTCTACCAGACGCATAAGGCCCTCGGCTGGCTGACGCTCGCGCTTCTGGCGGCGCGCCTCGCCGCCCGCGCCGTTCGCGTCGCGCCGCCGCCGGCGCCGAGCTGGTCGCGGGCGACCCGCGCCGCCTCGCGTCTCGTCCACGCCGCGCTTTACGCGCTGCTGGCCGCGGTTCCGCTGATTGGCTGGCTGCGCGTCTCTTCGGCGATCGTGCCGATCCCGGTGAGCCTGTTCGGCCTGGCGACGATCCCCGACATCGCGCCGGTCGACGCCGATTTCTCTGAACGCATGGCGCTCGCCCACAAGCTCAGCGCCTGGGCGCTTGCGGCGCTCGTCGCGCTCCACGTCGCTGCGGCGCTCAAGCACCAGTTCGTCGACCGCGACGCGATTCTCTATCGCATGTGGCCGCGCGCCGGCGACCGGACGTCCTAGACGGCGCCGCCGTCGGGGCCGACCCGGGTGATGCGCAGATTGTTGGTGGCGCCGGAATTGCCGAACGGCACGCCGCAGACGACAATCACCCGTTCGCCGACGCCGACGAAGCCGTCGATATAGGCGTGGCGGCAGGCGCGGTCGGCCATGTCGCGTTCGTCGCGCGCGTCCTCGGTGACGACGGCGTGCACGCCCCAGGCGAGCGCCAGCCGACGCGCGACGGCGACGACCGGAGTCATCGCGATGATGGAGGATAACGGCCGCTCGCGAGCGATGCGAAGGCCGGTCGAACCGGAAGCGGTCCAGGCGCAGATGACTTTCGACTGCAGCGCCTCGGCGACGTCGCGCGTCGCCTCGGCGATCGCGTCGCCGCCGCTGCGGTCGTGCGTCGGTCGCTGGGCGGTGATGATCGCCGGATAGATGCCCTCCGATTCGACGGTCGTGGCGACGCGATCCATCGTCGTCACCGCCTCGATCGGATATTGGCCGGAGGCGCTTTCGGCCGACAGCATCACCGCGTCGGCGCCCTCGAACACCGCGGTCGCGACGTCGGAGACCTCGGCCCGGGTCGGCACCGGCGTGGTGATCATCGATTCGAGCATCTGGGTGGCGATGACGACCGGCTTGCCGAGGCGGCGGGCGCGGCGGGTGATCGTTTTCTGCAGACCCGGCACGCACTCGAGCGGCATTTCGACGCCGAGGTCGCCGCGCGCCACCATCACCGCGTCGGAAACAGCGAGGATGTCGTCGAGACGCTGAATCGCCTGCGGTTTTTCGATCTTGGCCATCACCAGCGCGCGTTCGCCGGCGATTTTCTTCACTTCGATGACGTCCTCGGGGCGCTGGACAAACGACAGCGCGATCCAGTCGATGCCCTCCTCGAGCGCCGCGGCGAGATCGGCGCGGTCCTTTTCGGTCATCGCCGAGGTCGGGATCGTCGTGTCGGGCAGACTGACGCCTTTCTTGTTGGAGACGCGGCCGGCGACCTCGACGATCGTTTCGGCGCTGCCGGGAGCGACGGCGGAGACGCGCAGCAGCACCTTGCCGTCGTCGATCAAAACCCGGTGTCCAGGCTCGACCGAGCCGAGGATTTCCGGGTGAGGCAGATAGACGCGGGCCGAGTCGCCGAGCTTCGGATTGGCGTCGAGGGTGAAGACGTCGCCCTTGCGCAACTGGACGCCGCCGGCTTCGAACTCGCCGACCCTGAGCTTTGGTCCCTGCAGGTCGACAAGAATGCCGATCGGCCGATCGAATTCCTCTTCGAGCGAGCGGATCATCGCGACCCGCTCGCGCATCGCCTCGTGCGAGGCGTGGCTCATGTTGATGCGGAAGACGTCGGCTCCCGCCTTGAACAGATTGGCGACCACGGCTCGATCGGCCGAGGCCGGACCAAGGGTGGCGATGATTTTGACGCGGCGGCTGCGACGGATCACGAACGTTCTCTCTTTTCAGTTTCGTCTGATTTTTCGGTTTCGTCGTTGTTGCGCGAGCCGGCGTTCGGCTTCATTGCGCGTCGTCAATTTAGCGCCCGGCGGGCGCTCACGGATTGGCCGGATCGGTGAGCTGAACGGTCCAGTTCTTGGCGTCCTTGCCGGTGTCGACCTCGAAGAAGCCGGTGCGATCGAAGCCGCGCACGAAGCAGTCCTGCCGACCGTCGATCTTGAACTCGCGGTCGCTGGTGCACATGAAGGCCTTGCCCTTCCACTCGCCGCCGCGTTCGTCCATCGCGTACACGTAATAATACTGCGCCGCCAGCGAGCCGCGCAGCAGCGTGTCGCAATCGGTCGGCTTGAGGTTCCACCAGCCCTCGCTGACCCAGGCTTGGCCGTCGGTATAGGCGAGCGCGACGCTGACGCGACGGTCGGTGAGATTGCACATGCGGAAGTCGGCGCGCGCCGCCGGCGCGGCGAGCGGCGCGGCGGCGATCAGCGTCAGCAGAAAGGCGTGGATACGCCGCATGGCCATTCGCGCTTGGTCTCCGGCGCCATAATCGTCGGCGCGACCGCCCTGTCAACCGCGGCCCGCCGCGCCGCCGCCAGCTGTCGCGCCCGTCGGGCGGGCGACGTAGATGCCGGCGAGAATCAGCAGCCCGCCGAGCCCCTGAACCAGCGAAACCGGCTCGCCGAGCAGCAGAAAGGCGAATCCGGCGGCGGCGATCGCCTCGAGGAAGATCACCAACGACGAGAACGCCGCCGGCAACCGGCCGAGCGCTATCGACAGCAGGCCCTGGCCGCCGGCATGGCTGATCCACGCCATGCCGACGAGCGCGCCGATCCCGCGCAGACTGTGCGGCAGGATCGCGTGATCGAGCGCAAGCGCCACGATCAACAGCAGCGCGGCGCAGATTACGGTGGCGACAAAGGTGACCCGCGCCGCCGAATGGACGCGCCGCGCCGCCTTCACCGCGAGAAAATAGAGGCCGAAGAAAATTCCGGTGGCGACGCCGTAAAGATCGCCGATCGCGGCGGCGGGGCGGAGATGGAAGCTCTGCGCCAGCAGCGCCGCGCCGCCGGCGACGCACAACGCGATGCCGATCAGCATCCTTCGCGCCGCGCGCTCGCCGAATATGAGCCAGCCGAACGCCACCACCCAGATCGGCGCGCAGGTGGCGAAGAAGGTCGCGTTGGCGACGCTGGTGGTGACGATCGACAGGTGCCAGAAGAACAGGTCGCCGGCGAAGGCGAGGCCGGCGAAGATGTCGGCGCGACCGATCCGCCCGTCGGACGGCTCGCGCGCTTCGGCGATTCTGAGCCAGGCCCACAGCAGCGGCAGCGCCAGCGTGACCCGCCAGAAGGCGCTGGCGAACGGCCCGACGTCGGCGAGGCGGACGAAAATCGGCGATATGCCCATCGCCAGCGCCCCGACGACCAGGGCGGCGAACGACGCGCCGAAGCCGCCCTGCGGCCTCGCCGCGGGGGAGGCTTGCGTCATCCGATTGCGATTCCTGCGCCCGGAGCGGGCGATGGCGTTGGCGTTGCGCCGCGCCGTCCTTATTCTTGCCGCAGGCGACCGGCAAGGGGACGGCATGGATGCGAGGGCGTGGCGCGAAGCCGACGAGGCCGACGACGATTTCGCGCCGTTTGAGCAAATTCCCGGCGCGCTCGACGGCGGCGTCCTCGTCGTCTGCGACCATGCCGCCAACGCACTGCCGCCGCGTTACGGCGACCTCGGCCTGCCGCGCGAGGCGCTCGAGCGCCACATCGCCTACGACATCGGCGCCGCCTGGCTGGCGCGCCGGCTGGCCGAAAGGCTCGGCGCGCCGGCGGTGCTCTCGACCTTCTCGCGGCTGCTGATCGACGCCAACCGCGGCGACGACGACCCGACGCTGGTGATGCGAGTGTCGGACGGCGACCTCGTGCCCGGCAACGCACGAATCGACGCGGCGGAAATCGAACGCCGCCGCAAGCTTTATTGGGCGCCCTACCGGTCGGCGATCACGGCGACGGTCGAGGCGATGCTGGCGAGCGGCGAGCCGCCGGCGATCCTGTCGGTTCACTCGTTCACGCCGCATTGGCGGGGACAGGCGCGGCCGTGGAAGGTCGGCGTGCTATGGGATTCCGATCCGCGCTTGCCCGCGCCGCTGATTCGCGCGCTCGGCGCGGAGCCCGACATCGGCCCCGATGCGGTCGGCGACAACGAGCCTTACGACGGCGGACTGCCCGGCGACACGATCAACGCGATCGCCACCGCGCGCGGCCTCGCCAACGCGCTGATCGAATTGCGCCAGGATCTGATCGGCGAGCGCGCCGCGGCGGAAGCCTGGGCCGACCGGTTGGCGCGAATCGTCGCGCCGCTCGCCGCGCCCGCTGCGATCCGGGCGCCACAGGACTGGGGCAGCCATGCCGAGGGCCGCCCGCGCCCCCCACCGCCGGCTTGACGCGCCGCGTGCGGGCGGCCATGGCTGGGCCGCAAAAAGTCTCCCAGATCGCAAGCAACGGAACGTGGAATGGCCAAGGAAGCCAAAGTCGCCGACTCTTCTGATCCGGTAAATGGCGGGCAGCTGCGCGCTTTCGTCGAGCGCATCGAGCGCCTCGAGGAAGAGAAGAAGGCGCTCGCCGACGACATCAAGGACGTCTATGCCGAAGCCAAAGGCAACGGCTTCGACGCCAAGGTGATCCGCAAGGTGGTCTCGATCCGCAAACAAGACCGCGACAAGCTGCGCGAGGAAGAGGAGATCCTCGATCTCTACCTCGCCGCGCTGGGCATGGCCTGACCCGCAGCGACGCTGAAAAACGATCAAGCAAGAGGTGAACGCCATGTCGATTCATGACGCCAACGCCGCCGACGACCGTCTCGGCGGCGAAGCCGATCGCGTCGCCGACGCCTTCGCCGCCGCCGCCGCCCGCCGTTCGAGTTTCGACGCGCCCTATCGCCACTATCTGTTGGAAGACGTCTTTCCCGCCGACGTCGCCGACGCGCTCGCCGACCTGCCGTTCGCCGCGCCCGACCTCGCCGGCGTCTCCGGGCGGCGCGAGCTGCACAACGACTCGCGCAGCTATTTCGACGCGGCGGCGATGGCGCGTTTTCCCGCCATGCGGGCGGTCGCGGAGGCGCTGCAGTCGCCGCGAATCGTCCGCCTGATCGCCGAATCCTTCGCCGCGCCGATCGACGACACGTTCCTTCGGCTCGAATATGCGCAGGACGTCGACGGCTTCTGGCTCGAACCACACACCGACCTCGGGGTGAAGAAGTTCACCTGCCTGATCTATCTTTCCAACGGCCCCGGCCACGGAAAGCTCGGCACCGACATTTACTGGAGCAAGGAGCGCCACTACGGCGTCTCGCCGTTCAAGCGCGGCGCGGCGATGGTGTTCGTGCCCGCCGACAACACCTGGCACGGCTTCGAAAAGCGCCGGATCGAGGGCGTGCGCCGCTCGGTGATCCTCAACTACGTCACCCACGACTGGCGGGCGAGGGAGCAACTGTCGTTCCCGGAGAGCCCGGTCCGGGTGTAGGCGAGGCAGGATCGCCAGACTCGCGCGCGCAATGTGTTGACAACAGCAACACATTATGGCATCGTCGAGCGATGAACGAGCAATCGACAATCGCCGAAGTGAATATCCACCTGCGCGCGCGGGCGCGGGATCGGGCGATCATCGACCAGGCGGCGGAACTCGTCGGCGCCAACCGCTCGCAGTTCATGATCGCCTCGGCTCTCAAAGAAGCCAAGAACGTTCTGCTCGATCAGACGACCATCCACGCCGACGCGAAGGCCTTCCAAAAGATCATGGATTGGATGGACTCTGGCGCGACCCCCGCCGAAACGATCGGGATGAAGCGCATCCTTCAATCCAAGTCCCCTTGGCGAAGTGAGTAACGCGCCGCCGTCCTTCGACGCTCCTGTCCTGCTGACGGAAGCTCACGACGGCTCGGCATTCGATTCCGGCGAACCCGTTCTCGACGAGTGGTTGCGCCGCCGCGCGTGGAACAATTTGCTGACGGCGGCCAGCCGAACCTATGTCGTCTGCCCGACCGGTTCGTCTCGCGTTATTGGCTACTTCGCCCTCAGCATGGGGCAAATCCTGGCCGACGAGGCCACAGGCTCCATGCGGCGAAACATGCCGAAGTTCATTCCGGCGGTTGTGCTCGGGCGGCTGGCGATCGATCGCCCGTGGCAGGGCAAGGGGTTGGGACGCGCTCTGCTCGCCGACGCTATCCAGCGTTCCCTGCGCGCATCGGCCGAGGTCTCGGCCCGGCTGGTGATCGTTCACGCGATCTCGCCGGCCGCCGAAGCCTTCTATGTCCACCACGGCTTCACTCGCCTTCCCGTGGAGACGCCGACGTTCGCGCTCGATTTGGTCAAGCTGCGAAAGGTCGCGGGGGAAGGGTAAAGGGGCGAGTTGGGTTGCGGCGATGCGGGTTGGTCAATGTCTATGTCTTCGCCCCGCGGCGCGCCGAATTACGCAATGCGAATCATGTCGCCGTAATTCGTAATTAATTGAAAACACCGACTTCGAAACGCCGAAACCAAAGTGCCGAATTGAAATTGTTTGATTGGTTTCTCTTTATTGATTCGCATCAGTAATAAAAATCGTAGTATTACTTGCTTCGTCTCGCGGACTGCTCTAACATTCGCTCATTCTCGAACAAACGAGGGTTCCATGAGTGTTCACATTGTCAGGTACAGCTATCAGCAAGCGTTTTTCGACACGCCAACGGTCGGCC
>Ga0182030_10014312_pt1 | contig 15673 bp, 10 predicted proteins | sample 812S3MmetaG_FD_121299 | JGI IMG/M metagenome (GOLD analysis project Ga0182030, IMG submission 121299) | Permafrost microbial communities from Stordalen Mire, Sweden - 812S3M metaG (Illumina Assembly) | ecosystem: Environmental > Terrestrial > Soil > Wetlands > Permafrost | place: Sweden...
CTATTGGGATAGCAAGATCATCAAGGGACCGGATGGTCGATACCATATGTTTGCCAGTCGTTGGGCTCAGTCTACCGGCCACAACAACTGGTGGAACTCTCAGGCCGTTTCGGCGGTCAGCAATAGCCTGCTGGGGCCCTACATCGACCAAGGCCTGATCTGGCCGAATGATGAAGGCGGCAGGGGCCATAACGTGACGGCGGTGACCATGCCGGATGGAAGATATGCGGTCATCATCAGTGAGACGAGGCCGGGTACTGTTTTCGTTTCGCAATCGCTGGATGGCCCGTGGACGCGGCTGGGAATCATCCAGATCGCCGATAATCAATACAAGGCCTTGGGAGCGTCTTCCAACATGTCCGTGCTGGTCCGCCCCGATGGCGATTTTGAGATTGTACCACGCTCCGGCGCCATCCTCATCAGCAAGACCGGCATCCTGGGGCCGTACACCGTTCAAGGACCAAGCATTTATCCGACGGTAGCCGGTCTTCCCCTGGATACTCTGGAAGATCCAGTCGTCTTTTACAGCGGCGGCTTGTATCACATTCTGGTCAATAGTTGGAGAAAACGAGAATCGTTTCACCTTATCTCAGCGGACGGCATCAAAGACTGGAAATTCGAGGGACTGGCCTATTCCCCAAAAAGGAAGTTTGTGCGTTACACCGATGGCACGGTTAATCGCTGGAGACTGATGGAGCGGCCTAATGTGTATATTGAGAACGGCCACGTCGCCGCGGTCACCTTCGCGGTGCTGGATGTGATGAAGAACGATTGTAAAGGAAACGACAATCATGGCAGCAAGGTCATCGTCATTCCCTTTGACGGTGCCGCCATGGATAGAGATATGACCAACGCGGCCTCTGCTCCCTCACTCGCGAATCTGCCGATAACAGATTCCGCAGGTGCGCCAAAAATTGTTAGCCCCCAGGATGCCGTACAGGGAGTTAAACTGACGGTAAAAGGCGGCCCTACCACCTTCACGGTGAGCGGTGACTATGGTGGCAATGGTACGCAGGAACCTCCGGCGAACGCCCTCGATGGTGATACCGGCAGCAAGTATTTCTGCCACGTCCAAAACGGAACGAAAGCTCCGGGCGTCGATACCGGATTGCTCATCACACCTAAAATCGGATCGAGCATCGTCACCGGTTTACAGTTTGATACTGCCGACGACATGCCGGACCGCGACCCGATGACAGTGACCTTGGAGGGTTCAAACGACCCGCAAGCCTCCACCGAAGGATTCAAGGACTTCAGCCTTATTTACGAAGGCACCTCAGGTCTCGACTCGGACCCGGATCGAGGTAATGAAGGAGAGCAGATTATTTTTCCCAATACCACGGCCTACAAAACGTATCGACTCTTGATTACCAAAACGCGTGCCCCGACCGATGCAACGCAATACGGCGAAGTAATTTTGTTTGGGAAGCCCGCTCACTAAAAAATCTCGAAGCATTGCCCAGTTTCAGAAGTTCCAACCGGTGGTCATCGACGCCAGCGGGTTGCAAACCAAGTTACGGTGGATGCTGGGATCGATCCAGAGTAGTTTAAGCATGAAACCCCCTTTACTTGCAAATATTGCGTTGCCAACCCACGATCTTTAGCGTAGTTTGGTCGTGCTGCGATATAGCAGATCCGAGCTGCGGCTAAGGATTCGCTTAAAAGAAATAGCGTATCGTTGTCATCGCGTTTATGATAATACTGCCATTCAGGTTCAAGACGGCTCGGCCATTAGCCCTGAGAATTAGGGTGCCACTAATGCTGCTAACTCAGATTGCGGCCTCCAGCAGTCTGCATCGGAGGCGGTCAGCGCCCCCCACGTTTCTTAAAGTTAAGAACGGCAAGAGGCTTTCTGACTCTCGCCATCTGAAGCGGGCGTATACGTTGTTCGAAATGCTTGCCGTCATGGCTATTATTGCCCTCCTAAGTGTGGGCGCGGTCGAATCCGTTTCAGGAATTATGGGCGCAGGCAACATCAGCCAAGCTAGCTCGGACATAAGCGGTGTCATTGAGCAAGGTCGAGCCTATGCCATGGCAAACAACACCTATGTGTATATCGGTTTTGATGAGGTCAGCAATGCCCAAGATGGAACTACACAGCAAGCGGGTGTTGGCCGGGTTGTCATCAGCGTGGTCGCGACGACAAACGGTTTTGCTGCCACCTCCTCGCCTATAACCTCCATTATGCCGATCACTAAGCTGAGGATTATTCGGAACCTTCATCTCGGCAACCTTGCCGCGGTCACGTCGGGAAATATGGCGCGTACCGCTTCTCCGGTATCTCTCTATGACGATTCTACAGGCACACCTGCAACTGCGGGCGCATTTACCTTCACTTGGCCCATAAACTCCGCTACGCCGCAGTATACCTTCAACACGGTGCTCCAGATCGATCCCCAGGGAGAGGTTTCCTTCGTACAGTCGGCTACAAGTGCAGCCCGGTATCTTGTACCCTCGATCGAAATTGGGCTGCAAGAGACATATGGCACAACCATTCCACCGACCGGCACCGGCCAACACAATTATGCCGCCGTGCAAGTCGAAGGAATAACCGGAAATGTGCAGATTTACCGTCCGTGAAAGCGAATCAACGAAATCGCAAGGCCTTTTCCTTGGTCGAAGTTGCGATCGCTATCGCCGTGGCGGCGTTCTGCCTGGTGACGCTGGTAGCTCTCTTTCCAACCGGGAATGCCGAGAATAGAGATTCCTTGCGCAGAACGATCGCAGCGAGCTTGGCCACGGCCGTCGTGAGTGATCTGCAAATTGTGACCAACGCGAGTTCGTCGTCTTCTCCGATCTACGGGATCAGCGTTCCATCCGCGGGTGGTGTAAATTCCATGACCGCTCCCGCTCAGACCCTTTATGCAGGCATTGATGGAACGACCAATACAAGCCCGACCGCAGCAGGCGTCGTTTACCGCATCTCCGTGGGTTTTAGCCCGCCTGCATCTGCGTCCCGGGCCGCGACAACTGCCCGGGTCCTCATTACTTGGCCCGCGGCAGCAGGCGGAGCTGCCACGGCCTGGCCGACGACTTACGATGGTTCGTTTGAGACGCAAACCGCCATCAATTGCAACTAGAGAGCATGGCGCTATCCAAGGCTTATTACTGCTCGAGAGTTGCTTTTACCCTCTTAGAGCTCTTGGTGGGCATAGTGGTGCTGACAATCCTACTGCTTTTGCTCAATCAACTTTTCGGGGAGGCATCCTTAATCACCAACTTAAATTACAAGCAGATGGAATCCGATGCGGAGGCGCGTCTGGTTTTCGATCGTATGGGCGAGGACCTTGTGGGAATGCTTCGGCGTACGGACATCGATTATCTCTTCGTCAAAAATAGCGGCTCGGCCACCGCGGGGGCAAACGACGGTTTTTTCATGTACAGCCAGGCGCCGGCTTATTTTGACACCTCCTTGTCTTCGTCTTCGGTAGATCCTCGGAGCCCGCTCTCCCTTCTCGGATATCGCGTCAACTCCTCGAGTTATCAGCTTGAACGGCTAGGCAAGGGCCTTACCTGGGACAATCAGGGAAGTGCCAGCACCGCGACCGCATCCTATAACAGCATTATTTTCCTCGCACCATCCACGGGCACAAGCGGCGGATGGAACCCAAACACCCTGCTCAGCGGAGCGTTTCCAAGCACGGTGGGAACACCGGGGAATAATTACAATGCGACGGAGCCCGATTACCAAGTGATCGCGCCGGATGCTTTTCGCCTGGAGATTTCTTACCTGCTCACCGATGGCACGGTCTCGGACATCCCCATCCTGTCGACAACTCCGGCTGGCTGGACCACTAATTCCTCGACCATCGGCGCGACCTTCTCTAACTCAAGCTCTTCCTGTCCTGTTTCTAGCAATGGATTTCCAACCTATGCCGCCGGCTCCCGTTGGTATGTCGCGGGTACTACTTCCAGTGAGCCTCAATGTTTCATTTGCACCAGCGCTCCTTCATCGGGTTCCAATACGACTTGGCAATCACTGGGCATGAAGGATGTTTCCGCGGTCATCGTCACCATGGCGGTGTTGGATGGCAATAGTCGTAAGCTTTTGGGAGCCACGTCTGTGGGCAGCCTCATCCCACTTTTTCTTGATTCTGGTTTCACCACTGCCCAAACTGCCAGCAGCGTCACTCTTCCTGGGGCTGTTTGGCAAGCTAAGCTGAACTCCTCCTCTCCCACGTTTGGATCCACGGCTCATATTCCACAAGCGGCCGCGGCACAGATTCGCGTCTATCAGCGGTTCTTCTACCTGAATCCGCAACCATGAAAATCTCCTCCTCTCCTCGTTCGTACAGATCACCCCAGCGTGCCAAACGCGGGATCGCCTTGGTTCTCGTTCTTGCCTTCGTGGTCATCCTTACCGTCCTGGCTCTTGCCTTTCTCTCCCGCGCCCTTTTGAATCAGCAAATCTCCGTCAGTAGCTCCAGCCGGGTTAAAGTCGATATCTTTGCCCAAGGCGCGCTCAAAACCATTTTGGGAGATCTCAACGACGAGATCGTTGCGGGCTCCAGGCAAACCGTGCCAGGCGCCTCAGGTTATACGTACACGATGTCACAGATCGACGGCCTCACCTCCTACAACAATATCAATATTTACATCCCCAATACGCCCGCGACGGTCATCCCGGCGGTCAGTCTTCCCACCAGCATTTGCAACACGAGTCTCGGCTCCAGTACTTTCCTCATTCCCTATGCTCCCGATTTGGTTAAAATGAGCTACTCCAACCAACCTTTCTTTCCAAACTCCTCGTCCTCTCCCTATGAAGGTGTGAATTCTGCGGGAGTTGTAGTTACCCCTCAACCTTCCAATCGCGCCTGCAATGTGGATACGAGCGTGGCGTCGCTAAACGGCCGTTCGATTTCCCCGGCCATCTGGAACAAGGCCTTGCTGCTTCCTAAGAACACGCCTTCCAGTACGACCGATTTTACCCCCCCGACAGCTGACTTTACCAACCCGGATTGGGTTTTGGTGGCGCGGGACGGATCAAATCCTGGATCAGGAGGATCTACTCCCACCTTTGGACCTACGACGAACGGAACGGTCAATAATCGAGCGCAAAGCAACTCCAAATACGTCGTGGGACGCTATGCCTATATGATCTACGATGAGGGTGGGCTGCTCGACGCCAATGCGGTAGGGAGACCGGCAGGGACACCTCCTAGCATCGCTCCCAATAATCAAGGGTACAATTATCAGAACTCCGAAGCCTTCGTCGATCTCACCCAGTCCCCCTTCAGTCTATCCTCCACCGCCATCAATAACCTGGTGGGTTGGCGGAACTACGCCTCGGCGGGGACATCGGGGAACTTTCCTAGTTTAACTCCTACTCTCACGACCTATTATAACAATATCCTGTTCAATCCAGCGGGAGTTTCGTCCACGAATCCTTTCGGGTTTGTCACAGGCTTCCTGACGCCCGCTGTGAACCTGGTTGGATCAAGCGTAGCCAACAATCAGACCGACCGGATGTTTGCCAGCCGCCAGCAGCTCATCGACTTTTTTAACGCCTGCGATACAACCAGTACCAGCACTTTGGCCACCTGCCAGAATATGCTTCAATACCTGACCCACTTCAGCCGCGATCTCGAGCAGCCGCTGATCATTCCCCGTCCTGACCGGCCGAAGATCGTCGATAAAGGCTATCCTGCAGGAGCGCAAAACAGCCAGGGAAACTCGGAGTCTCCGGCTGCCTCGGGCGGAGGTAATTTCGGTAATGATACCGATAACCCCGGCGACCCCTTCAACGGCAGCGCCAACATACCTTATTCGTATGTAAACCCCGATTTCCTGGAGGTGCAGGCAACCCTCTTCGGACCTCCCGTGACCATTAAACGATTTCCTCTCAACCGTCTCGCCCTCCTTACCTCTTCGGCGACGGGCAATGGCGCGGATCTGATCTATCAGTATTTCGGATTGAAGCGCAGTGCCAGTGCGACGGGCGATACCTCGAATGATGCGGTCAACAGTATTTGGATCTACGATCACGGTCCGGACCCGAAAAACCTCCAGACGGGCGGGCGCATTTTAACCATAGCCGAAGTGGCCCAACTGACCCCCCCTCGCGCTCCCGATTTTTTTGAAATGTTGAAGGGTGCCATTTCAGTTGGTTCTCTGGGGAGAAGCGCTGACCCCGGCTTAGCTTCGACGATATCGCAGTCCGAAGTCCTGCTCGATAATGACGTCGATTACCAGATCCTGCAGATTGGCGCCAACCTGATTGATCAGTACAAGGCGGACAACTTACCCACGCGAATCACGCCGTCCAATAACATTTCCGGCGGAACGGTTGGCGACTTCCGCGTTGTTTTTTCCGGGGATGAAGACTTGCCTTATCTCTACCGTCTGCGTGCTATTCCCGTTTTGACGACTGCGCCGCTTTTTCCTCTCAATCGTTATGCGACTAGTGGCCCGAATAATACTAACGGCACTGAGATCGTGGTTCCCGAAGTATGGAATCCGCATATGCAGAACTTAAATGATAGTTCCCTCACGGGTCCCGTTAAATTTCGAATCTGGATTTCTGGAACTGTCTACACTGATACCAGTATGATTGACAAACCTCGGCCTAATGAAACCGTTACGGTTCAAGAGCCTCAGGGGGGTACTCCTTCTGCTCCTATAAGCTGGCCAATTGGACAGACGTGGCCAACTGGAACTGATCCTGATACTTCGGCAACCGGAAACGACGTTATAAATTTCCAGTCCACGCCAAACGCAGTTTCCACGACCAATTTTCGTCAGCCCACCCTTCTTATCGACCCTTCTCAGTATGGTATCAATGAAACCGGGCCGAATCATCCTGTCACGGACTATAAAGGCGTGACTTTAGCAGGTTTTCCCTACGGCATTGTTTATTGGGCGTACAACACCCCTCAGGGCGTGTATGTTCAGAGTGAGGGTACTTCACCGCAAACTACCAATGGTATTACCGTGCACCTCGATTATTTTAATCCCAGCACTAGCAAATGGGTAGAGTATCAGAATATATATACCGATACAACCAATGTAGAAGCGGGTTATTACCGGAGTTATATCAATTCTACCAATTACCAGTACGGTCATTATTCTTTGTACGACCCAAGAACCGCTCGCTGGAATATGCTGGGAGCCAATAATGGTGCTTCGTATCTGAGCAGCGATTCCTCCACGTCAGGCCTTCCTGACACATTCACTTCTCAGCAAGATGGAGCGTCACCTGCCGGTGGCTCAGGTCTCTGGTGTTACGGTCCTCAATCCACTGCGTTCGATACCTCTTACAACGATCCCCTTCCTAACGCGGTGTATCAGGGTAGCTTTCAGCAAAATTTTCTATCGAATGGTCATTTGGATGCCGACGGCGTCAACCGTCCCGCCATGGGTCTTTTGGCTAGTGGCACGACGGGATTACCTTTGGCAGGCCCCCCGAACTCCAACCCCACCGGATGGACAAGTCGTCCGGTGATCCTGCATCGACCTTTCCGCAGTGTGGCCGAAATGGCCTATGCCTTTTCGGGCACACCCTGGACGAACATCGATTTCACCAATCCTTCCAGTGGAAGCGCAAATCTCCTGGAAGCCTTTTGTTTGAATGAGAGCGATCGCGCGGACGGGATGGTCGCGGGACGCGTCAATCTCAATACGCGCCAGCAGCCCGTGCTGGCCGCCCTTTTTAACGGTGCCTATGTGGACGAATTTGGAAGTATTCCCCCGATAGCAACTACCGCGGCGCAATCTCTCGCCGCCACTCTTACCAGCCGGACCGAGAGCACCAGTCTCACCACCGGCTTGGGACCGCTGGAAAGTCGCGCGGAGCTGGTCGGCCGGCTGGTGACGGGTGGCAATTCTCCGACGCTCGCATCCCAACCGACCTACAGCGGGTTTGTCAATGATAGAAGAACCCCGTCAGGCACGGGCCTGAACTCCTCGCTTGACGTATCTTCCGCCCTAAGCGCCAACAATATTCCCTATATCAACCGCTGGAGTGAATCCGCCATTCGCGGCTTGGCCGATGTTGGCACCGCCCGCACCTGGAACCTGATGATCGATATCATTGCCCAAACCGGACAATATCCGCCCAATGCGGCCTCGGCGGCCAATTTCCAGGTCGAAGGCCAAAAACGCTATTGGTTGCATGTCGCCATTGATCGCTTTACGGGGAAAATCATCGATCAACAACTGGAACCCGTCGTCCAATGAAACTCACTTTATTGATCTGCTTTTATCTGGGACTTTTGGGTCTGCCTGCTTTTGCCCAGACCACGAACGCTCCGACCATGGACGGTGGGGCGGACACCAGTCCGGTCCCGCCGGTTGCACCTGCCAGCCTTCCTCCCGGACCGACGATGGCCAAGCGAGCGCCCGATTTTGCGGCGTGGCGAGTCATCTATACCTACAAGGATAATTCCGACCAAAAACTCGCTCCAACCCCATCGACCGATCCCGCGACGGCGAAGGCGCAGCAAATGGATCCCATGGGGCTTCAGACAAATCCACCGAAAGTCAGATCGGAAGCTTTCACCAAGACGGGCCACGTGATTCATGTCACGGCAGAGTATGCGCGCGGGTTGACCGGCGAGAGATGGATTCTGAATGGGATTCAGTTGGTGAAACCTAGGGGATCCAAGGGCATCCTGGCCGTAACGAACACTGTCATGATGGGCGACCTTATTTTGGATCTCTCCCAAACCGATTTCCCTGGCTTGCAATGGGTTTCAGCCTCGAATTATGTAGGAGAGAAGCTGATCGGAGGCCGAAAATGTTATACCTTCGCCAAAGAAGGTGGCCGCATGCAACTGACCGATCCCTCGACTTACCGGCAGCTCCAGAATTTTCACAATTTTAAGGTTGGCCCGGGCGCGCCCGTTCATGTGGTAGCTGAAATCGATGAGGAAACAGGCCTGCCCGTGATGTTGAAAATTGGCGACGATACGAGGACCTATGCGTTTGGCTCTGCCCCCACTGCCATGCTGACCCTGCCAGATGATTACCTCGCCGCCTGGCGAGCGGCGGAAGCTCCCGTTACCTCCCTATTGAAATTACGTGCTCCCGTGCCTGGGTCCGTTGCGCAGCCGCCGGGAGAAACGGGTACGCCACCCAATCCCTGAACTTATTTATCTTGGGGAACTTACGCGCGAGATCAAGGCTGAAGGTTCGGTCTTCGCCGTGCCCCGCCGCAAACAGCAAATCGCAGCTTTCCCCATGCCTATTATCTCGCCTATGCCACATCATCCCCGCAATCTTAGCTCCACCCATCGGAGAACCTCTCTCTTTTGCTTCGCCTTTGCAGGAGTCCAGTTCCTCGCCCTGGGTCTCGATTCCTGCGCAAAAGCAGCGGTTACCTATCAAGGCGTCTTCGCTCCGCAGAATCCGATTGTAAGTAGCTACGAAATGCCGGCGCATCAGGAACTTTGCCTCAACGGGCAATGGAAGTTCGAGGCCAGCACCGATACATCGATCCCCACAGACGCCACAGAGCGGAAGGGCGATTGGGAGAAGACCCCGATCAAGATCCCGTCCCCATGGAATGTGAATGGTTTTTCGATGCACGAAAACGAGCACGGTGGCGATTATCGCGCTTATCCGTCTTATCCCGCTGACTGGGAGAATGTCAATGCGGCTTGGATGGAGAAAACGATTAAGGTTCCGGCAACTTGGAATGGCAGCCGGATCGTTTTGCGGTTTGGCGCCGTGGCGGGAAAATTTGTCGCGTTTGTGAATGGGAATCAGGTTGGGGGAGGCTTCGATATTTTCTTTGCCCACGAGTTTGATGTAACCAAATGGATCAAGCCAGGCGAAGACAACACGATTTTGGTCAAGGTGGTGCGCCCGAGCGTGTTCAAAAAGCCCGGCCCCTACGGTGATCGGGAATACGTGTCTGGATCCATGTGGGGGACCTATATTGCAGGGATTTGGCAGGACGTGTACCTGCTGGCGCAGCCGCAGATTTCAGTCTCCGACGTATTTGTGCAGCCGTATGTGAGCCGCGATGATTTGACGGTGGAAACAACGGTGGCAAATAACGGGAACACAAGCATCGATGCAACCGTGGGTGGCGACGTGCATGAGTGGCAGCCGACCGTGAAGCCACCCGAGGTAGGATGGCGACTGGCTTCGCCTGTCAACGTAAGTTTGGATGCTGCCCAAGTGACTGTACCGGCGGGCGAAACGCGGACTGTGACGCTGCATGCGAAAGTAGCTGGACGGCTTAAACTCTGGAGCCCGAACGAACCGAATCTCTACGGTCTATTAACGCGCCTGGCGGTAAATGGAAAAAGCGTGGACGTGAAATACACCCGTTTCGGATGGAGAGAATTTAGTTTCGACGGGTCAAAGTTCCTGCTCAATGGGCAGCAGATTACCATGAAGGGTGACTCTGGGCATTTCATGGGCATCCCACAGATGACCCGCCGCTATCCATGGGCGTGGTATACGATGTTGAAGGATGCTGGAGAGAACGCGATCCGTTTGCATGCGACCGTTTACCCGGAGTTTTATGAGGAACTAGCAGATGAGATGGGCGTGCTGATTCTGGACGAAAGCGCGGTGTGGTTCAGCGACGGTGGTCCGAAGGGGGATAGCGATCTCTACTGGGCGAATGCGCGGGATCATGTACAAAAGCTGGTGCTGCGGGACCGGGACCACCCGTGTGTCTACGGCTGGAGCGTGTGCAACGAGGTGACGCCCGTGATGCGGAACGTATGGAAGATGCCGCCGGAATTGACTGACCGAGGGATTAAAGAAATTGTGGGTTTCGTAGATATATGTCGCAAGAACGACCCGACGCATAGCTGGATCTCGGGTGACGGGGAAGATGACATCGATGGAAAGCTGCCCGTGTTTAACGACCACTATGGAGATGAGAACAAGCTGCGCAACGCCATGACCAAGGGTAAGCCAGTAGCGGTAGGCGAGACGGGAATGTCGTATTTTGCGACGCCCAAGCAGGTCGCACCGCTGAACGGAAACCGAGCTTATGAATCGCAACTGGGACGGATGGAGGGAATCGCCATCGAAGATTACGGGCTCTTGACGATGCAGGATAGGCTGGGACTGAACTACCATAGCGTTTTCAATACCTTCTGGTATTCGCTGGAGCCGCTCCGGCTGGGCTTGGCGGACATCGGGCGACCGTACACACTTGACGACGGTATTTTCTTCCGGAATTACCATGAAGGCCAAATCGGTGTGCAGCCCGAGCGTCTGGGGCCGTATTGCTCGACTTTCAACCCGGGGTATGACCCCTCGCTACCGCTCTATAAGCCATGGCCAAGCTTTTATGCGATTCAAGCCGCCAATCTAGGCAAGCCATGGCAACCGGTCGTGGCGCCAGCGGAACCGACAGCTCCGGCACCCGTAGACCCGGTCTCGACCCTTTTCTATCTCCCAGCGAATGGCAAGGGTCTGGTTGATGAGCTTGCACGGGCCGGAGCGGTGACTGCCCCGCTGACATCGGGTACCACCGCATCGGAACTGGCTCTGGACGGATCGAGCGCGGCAACTTTGGACGATCAGACAGTTGCGACCGCGCAGAGTGTGCTGAGGGGAGGGGGGACGGTCTGGATATGGAACGTGACCCAGGATAGCTCGCCGCAGGTAAGCCGGTTGCTGGGGGAAAAGGTGGTTGCGGAGCCGAGAGAGGCCTCCTCCTTCCTCGTCGCGTCGGCGGACCCGCTCGCCGCGGGATTGAATGCGCCGAATCTGTATTTTTCCGAGAATGATGACTGGCATCAGATGAGCTACGGACTTGCGGGAGACTTCGTGAAAGCGGGGAAGACGGTGATTGAGGCGTGCCCAACTGATTGGCGCGTCTGGAACAATGTCGCCGAGACGGTGAAGACGACCGCGGTCTTGCGCTCGGAGCGAGAACGGCACGGCTCACGGGTGGCGATTGTCGACCGTAATGTCGGCGGAGGACGGGTGATCTTGTGCAATCTGAGCCCTAAGGTCGAATCCAACAGCAAGCAGACGGTGCTGTCCCTGTTGCTGCGCAACGGGGGCGTGAAAATTCACGACATCACCGAAGGTGCGGCGTTTGTCGATTTCGACTGGCGCCTGAGGAAGGCGCTGGTGTGCGGGGCTATACCCATTTCCGATATGACCAGGGCCTACGGCAGCCCGCTGCCTGAAGGCACGGTTGCGGATGGAGCCGACTTTGCCGGCCAGAAATGGAAGGTGGGGCAGGTAGCAGGGGATAGCATGTTTGATTTTCGGAACCTTGGCTTGGATGGACCGATGGAAAATGCGGCGGCGTACGTGTCCATCTGGATCCGATCCCCGAAACCGCTCAATGATCTCCTCGCCGAGCCGAACCTACCCAAGCTCTCCTTTATTTATGGCTCCGATGACGGCTGCGAGGTCTGGCTGAACGGCAATCGGATAGCATCGCATGAGCGCACTGGCCCCATTGATCCGGCTGCGTTCACCGAAAACCCGCTGCTACTGAAACTCGGTTGGAATCAATTGATCATCAAGGTCGTCCAAGTTCAGGGAGAATGGAAGTTTGCTGGGAAGTTCGATTGTGACCAACGAGATTTTCTCTCAAATCTGGAGTTTGCCACAAAGCCGCCATCGGAAAACGGGGGCAACTAGGCAGATTTACGATTTGCCGAATCCCCTATTTCGAATTGGGAAAAGTCAACCCGATCATAGTTGCGTCGGCGAAGTGGCGCCCATCGCCCGCATGATGGACGTGCAGGGCGATGACATTCTTCCCGAGATGGAGCAATGACTTGTTGGGGTCGTCCGTGGAAAACGACTTCACCACCTTGTATTCGTGCGCCCAGTCTGTCTCCTTCCCGGCGAGTAGCCCGTTGACGAAGACTTCCATTTCCTGGTCGTGATAGACGTAAAGCCTGCCTCCGGACGGCAGTTTATTCAGGTCAAAGCGCGCGCGCATCCAGATGTCGTCTGACGTCCAGGGCGTTTGCGGAATCACTCCTTCGTCTTCCGTGCCGAATCCCGCAGCCCCTTGTGCCCAATTACCGTCCGCAAATTCCGGACGCATCCAATCATCGGAGGGCTTTGAAGGTAAGCGACACGTAGACCTCCTACTTGACGGAGCTACGACAACGGAGTGGTAAGCGTGATAGGTGTTGTTTACTACCACATCTATCATAGCGACCCTTATGCGGCTTTTGGGATAATGTTACTTTGCTGAGCCCAAGCCTCTGGGGTGAGTTGGGCCACTTGCCAGTTGGTCGCGTTTGGTAAACGAGTGAGAACGTCACGCAGGTAAGCGTAGGGATCAACGCCGCGCCGCCGACAGCATTCAACGACCGTATACAGGATGGCGCTACGTTCGCCCGCTTCTGCATCCCCGATAAACAACCAGTTCTTTTTTCCAATCGCGGTTGGCCTGATGGCATTTTCGCATAAGTTATTGTCGATCTCGACGCGGCCATCCTCGAGGTACCCGCCCAAAAGCTTCCAGTTAGTCAGGGCATATTCAAGAGCCAGCCCCATGCGGCTGCGCGGCAGGAAGCGCCTTTTCATTTTTAACCGGACGAAGGCGCGATGAAGTCGGTGGTAAATGGGTCTTGCCTCGTGAGCACGAACGACAGCGCGCAACTGGCAACCGCTTCGGCTTTGACGCAGTTGGCGCTCAATACGGTAAAGATGTCCGATCTGGCGCAGGAGCCATCCCGCAAGGCGTGGATGCTGTTCCCGCGCCTCGTAAACTTTTCGGCGCACGTGAGCCATGCAACCGAGCAACTCAATGCGCTCTTTGCCGCGGGCAAAACTGCCATACGCGGCATAGGCATCGCATTGGATTTTGCCCGCGAAGTTCGCCGGTATAATATTGTTTAGGCAACTGGCCCCACGGCTTATTTCCCAGTGGTAAACGGCGTCACCTCCCGGACGCGATGTCGTCCAAAGATAGCCTTGTTTGGTCTTGCCGTTTCCCGGTGCAAGATAGCGGATCGGCGTTTCGTCCACCTGCACGTAACCGTCGGCCAGCACTCCCGTCTGGATGCATTGATAGATCGGCTTGAGCCAGTCGGCGGCCAGTTCCATCCAGCGCACCAGATTTTGCCTCGGTAACCAGACCCGGTGTCGCGTCCGATAAATTTGCTCCTGACGATAAAGGGGAACGTGATCCACGAACTTACTGCCGATGATCTGCGCCAGCAGACCCGGCGCGGCCATGCCGCGCTCCTGTAAAACCGGAGGTAACGCTGCCATGATCGGGGCGTGGCGCGGATGCAGGCGCGAGACGTACTTGCGTCGTACCAGCCGGCGACGCAGGAACCGCGCTGGCTCATAATCAAGTTGTTCGCTCACCTCCTGGCCGATGCAGCGCCACTGCTCGGGCTGCGCGCTGACTTCAGCCGGATCGAGGATTTGTTCCACTACCGGAAGGTCATCCGGTAGACGTCGGCTCCGTGGCGGGACGGCACGACGTGAAGGCGAGGGTTCGGCCTCCTCCAGCGTGGAGGAGGCTTCCGTTTTTCCCGGCGCATCCTCCGATTGAAGCAAAAACAGATCGAGCTGCGATCCATCGAGCTTTTCACTGCTGGCCCCAAACACTTTTCGGACCAGCAAATCAATTTTCTGTTGCAACAGCGCGATCTGCTGGTCGCGCTGGGCGATGATTTCCAAAAGCTCTTTTTCTCGGGCACTTTTCACTCTTAGCTTCTGACCCCATCGAGCCCGCAGCGTTCGATCTTTTATCAGATAAAATTAAAAAGTTTTCTCTATTCGCCCCGGTCATACCACGGTCGCATTTTCGCCCCGTGCAACTCGACCCCATCGGTCAACATCGCGAAGGCTTCCGGGCGCAACTGCACCGACTTTTCCTCACCTCGTGGCCACGAGTAACTCCCGCGCTCCAGTCTCTTGTTCAGGACCCATAACCCGGTTCCGTCCCAATACAGGATCTTGAGCCTATTACGCCGCCGATTACTAAAAACAAAAAGCGCTCCGCTACGCACCTCTTGATTGAGTGCATGGGCGGTCAACGCCGAGAGCCCCTCAAAACCTTTTCGCATATCACACGGCTCGACCGCCACGTAGACCTTCAGGTTTCCCGTAAAACTTAGCATGCCGTTTCTGCCCCCAACCCGCGCAGGATTTGCACCGCCAGTTTTGCTTGGCTCGCGTTGCCGATTTCCATCCGCACCGATCCAGGGCCGTGCACGATTAGCCGCTCACCTTCCAACCCCTTCAGTTCTTTCTCGTCCGCCGGCGAAGCCATCGTCGCCTCCAGCCACCGCACCGGTTTTTCCTTCTCTATCTTCTGGGCCCTCTTGCCCCGCCGTTGTAACCAGTTCGCAAAAGTCGGGTACTTGATTCCGGCCCACGCCGCAAATTTCTGCCCGCTCATTCCACTCTGATCGAACTGCGCCAACAGCGCTTCACGTCGCTCCGGTGGGGTACGCACCCGCCCGCGAGTATCCATCTTCAATATTGCGTCTCCCGGCTCTATGGTAAGTGTCATAGCTTTCGAGCCTACGACATCTACCTTCCTTTTCTAGACGGTGCTATGACGACCGCTTACCTTTGAAGTCGTGTAACGCCAGACGACATGGCCGCTTTTGTCCGGCGGTAAAAGCGAAGACTCCTTAACCTCGGGTGACCTGACCCCGGAAAGTAGGACGGATTGAAAGTGTAGTTCTGATCCTTTAGGAAAGGACAGAACATGAAGAGAAGCCGATACAGCGAAGAGCAAGTGGTGGGGATCCTGCGGGAAGCCGCC
>Ga0182030_10014313_pt1 | contig 15672 bp, 26 predicted proteins | sample 812S3MmetaG_FD_121299 | JGI IMG/M metagenome (GOLD analysis project Ga0182030, IMG submission 121299) | Permafrost microbial communities from Stordalen Mire, Sweden - 812S3M metaG (Illumina Assembly) | ecosystem: Environmental > Terrestrial > Soil > Wetlands > Permafrost | place: Sweden...
AAACACTATCCCGGAAGAAAATGCAGGGCCTGCGTGAGAAACTGGGCAGCGAAATACAGAAAGAGGCGAGATGAAGGCAAGATTCCCTCACCAAAAAGAATGGTTTGAGAAGACAAAAGACCGCCCATTTTTTGCTTTTGAGTGGGAAGTGCGCGGAGGAAAATCGATACCTGCTATTGATACGGCTGTCTATAATTTTGAGCAGGGCCGCATAGACGCTGTTCTTTTGGTTTGTCCGAATATGGTGGATCTGAATTGGAGCCGAATAAATTTATTTGAGTACCTTCTTGAGATGAAGGCGGGGCATCTTGAAGACCTCAACAAGAATTCTATCAAGGTTATGGAAGAGTCCAAGATTTTGGAATGGAATAGGTCCGAATCCAAGGCCACCAAGCAGTCCCGCGAGGATATCCTGTCCCACCCTGGCCTGATTTGGTTTTGCGTTAATTTGGAGGGCATTGCGGATCGGATGAATAGCAAGGGTCGTGTAGTTTCCAGCCGAATGCAGGAGTACATTGAGGTATTTTTGAAACGCCGTAAGGTCATGCTGGTCCTGGATGAATCCCATAAATTCAAATCCCCAACCTCCGCTTGTACTAAGGCCATGATCAGGTTGGCCCCAGACACGATCATGCGCCGGAACCTGACCGGCACCCCAAGTGGAGGCAGCCCTTTCGATCTCTGGAGCCAATACCACATTGGGGACATGTTCATTATCCACAATGAGCTGGGCCAACCCATGATCTGGACAGATTTCAAAAATACATTTGCCATTTGGAAACGGGAATACGCCTATGGACGGTCCTTCAACGTCATTGATACGAGCCAGGGGGATGCAGGCTACCACAACCTAGACAAGCTTTATGCCATGATTGATCCTCACCGTTCCAGGATAACTCAAAAAGAGTTGAAGGAAATGTATCCAGCCACCTTTGGCTTTTTCAAAGAGCCCGTAGAGGAGAAGCGCGTTTTCGAGATGGCCCCCCACCAATGGAAAGTGTACTGTGAAATTCGGGATGAGATGATTGCCCAATTGGACTCAGGAGAAACCATCACGGCTGAACAGAAGATGACCAACATGCTTCGACTTCAGCAGATATCCCGGGGGTATGTGGGCGGAGTTACCCCTGGCCAGGTGATTGATTTGGGCCCACCATATCCATCCATTGACGCTTTGCTGGGGGATATTGAGCAGGTGGAAGGCAAGATAATTGTGTGGTGCAATTTTACTCCAGACGTGGAATTGATTTTACGGTCCCTCTACAAGGAAAAGATAAGGGCCGTTCGGTATGATGGCTTGGTCAGTAAAGAGGATCGGCTGAAGAATATGCAGCAGATGTGGGAAGATCCTACACTTAGGGTCATGGTGGGGAATCCAGCAGCCGGAGCCATTGGATCAGATTTTGCGTTCGCTGCCACCATGATTAACTATTCTTTTGACTACGACCTGATCAAACGGGCTCAGGCAATTGGACGATTCCAAGGGCCAAAGCAGACAGCCGCAGCCTTGTTGTTGGTGGATTTTGTGGCCGCGAACACAAATGATATTGTTTGCCTTAGCCGACTAGAAAGTAAGATGGAAATTAATGACATTTTGACCGGGGACAGCGAACGATTTAAGAAGTTTCTATTAGGAGAAAGGTTATGAAAGAGATCGTTTTATATCCTGATTCAACCCTTCGTGCTAAATCTAAATGAGATGGATCACATGGACGGAATTCTGTTTATCGATCATGAAATAAAGAAAGAGGAAACCATGAGCCACAAACTAGAGATTGAGCAGAAAAGCATTCGCCTTGACGGTAAGGAAATCGGCCCCTCTGTCCATTCGTGGCGGTATGAATTTCATCCGAATCATGCCCGGGTGACCAGTGGCAAGACGGCTTGCTGCGTCATGCTGACTCGCTATGTTCCGGAGGACGTGCATGACGATGTTTCAGATTGTACCTATGTCCAGACCTTTTATGACATTGACGTGAAGATAGATTTGGAAGGCCAATTCTCCCATATCGTAAAACCTCCGTTTATTAAGGGGAATTAGCCCCCAGCTGACACCCCTGGCCCCCATAAAATAGTAAAGAATGTTCTTTACAGTAAGCGCCCTCCCGTGTATATTCAGGGTGTAGGAAGAAACAGCGGGAGGTGTGGTCATGGAAAAGATTCTTCAGATTCTCTTTCCCCAGTTTTTCCCCATTCCAATCCTGGTTCCAAACCTAGTCGATAAAATCAGAAAGGGAGGCCAGTCATGAGTTGCTATCTAGTGGACAGGAAACACATCACCTACCTGATCGAAGCCGCGAAAAAATATGAGGCTTGGATCAAACGGCCCGGGGAGAACAAAGCTGGGAAATCCGGCTACGCTTATGTGGGGGACAATTACCGACACGCCGCTGATCTTTGCCTCTCCCATGAGGAGCAGGAAATCTTGGGTCAGATGCTTTGGGATGAGAACGTTCGGAGCATCGAGGGACGGTATCCGGATACGCGGAAAAATAGGGATTACCCCGGTACGATTGAGGCCGCTGAAGACGTGGCCTACTACGTCCACCCTGAAAAACCCATCTTTAGCGAAGAGATGGATTTTGAGCCTGTTCAGGTTTTCAAGGCGATTGCCTGCTACGACTACCAATCTTGCGAACACGCGGAATGGCCCCAGTCAGACGCATATGACTTTTGCCACCGGCTCATGGAGGCAGTCCAACGGAGGTTGCCTGGATACGACAAGGCAGCCTGGGGAGAGCCGGAACCCTGGAGCACTCGGGGGCCAAAAGTGAGAGCAGCCCTTCACGCAATCGTAGAGGGGGAGACGGCCTTTGCAAGGCAGCTAAGGATTTCACTTCAAGAAAGAGAGGGACACCATGACGGACCAACTAGCCCTAAAACTGCGGAATAAATTTCAGGAACTGGCCCTCAACTTCAACCTGGACCCTGGATTAAACCATGTGAACATTATCGGGAATCCGGAATGTGACCCCCAGCCTAACCTAAGTCCTTCCAATACAAGAAGGCATGCCTACGCTGTTTGCTACAGTATCGGGGACGTGAACTGTCCGGCCTTTGTTCGCAAACACCTTGGCCTTCCTCTTGGTGAAAATATTTTTGATCCTGAAATACCTGCCTTTAAACGTAAAGAATTAGGGTTGAAGCTTCAGCCCTACCACATGGAGGCCCAAAATGCCGGATATCCCTTTTTCCATGATCCGTGACGGTCAGGGAGAATATATTATGACAGTCAACGGGAAATCCTTTCCCATTCATCCTTGGGTGGGGGTCCAGTTGGACGAATGGACACAGACACCGAGGGACTGGAGCAACGAAAACTTCACGCGGAACCCGAATGATGACGTTCGGGATTTGAGGAATAGGTTTGTGGGGCACAGGTCGAATAATTTCATAATTAAAGTTAAAAACGATCAGGGGAAATATGTGCCTGTGGATGGGCTCAAATCCGGTAAGATTTCAATGAATGCTGCCACGCTGAATGTGCCTACAGTAAAATAAGATAACTATTTTCTTTACTTTTTGTTTCCAAACGGATATATTTCCAGTCACCTAAGAAACAGGAGCGGCCCTTGGACCCCATCGTAGATAAAGCCACCCTAGAAAAAATAATAACAGCGGCCAACAAGCAAATTGAGCTGGAACGCAAAATCGAGGAATGGAAGAACGTCAAAACATCCCTCGAAAGTGAGCTGTCCCTTATTGCCGGGGGATGGGCGGTAGAAAAAGGCATTGGACGTGCCGTGGATGGCCTGATCCCCAACCTCCTAGCCGAGGCTGGGGTCGAAAAGCTGGTCCTTACCGGTGGGATGATTGTCTCAGTCTCTCCCGAATTAAAATGTCCCTCCATGGCCGCAGATTCCGAAATGCGCCCAAAGGTGATTGCCTGGGCGGAAAAGGACGGCCATGAAGGATCAATCAAGGATTTCATCGCGGTTTATTGTGAGAAGGGGGATACCAGGGCTAACGATTTGGTGGCCTACCTCCTGAAAGAAAACATCGAATATGAGCGGGTCAGGAACATTCACCCTGGAACGTTGAAGGCGCTGATTAATGGATTGTTGGAAGACGGTAAGCCGGTGCCCTTGAGTGATTTAGGGGTGCAGCAGTACAAGAGGTCGGAGATTAGTTTACCAAAGGGGTAGATATGCTCACCAAAGAGTGCTGGTCCAGAGAAGATGGGGAATCGAAACTGCACATAATGGTCCCTCATGAACACAAAATGGAGCACCTGTGCACAACTATTGGGGGGTTTCCTGGAAAAATAGCTGTCGGTGAAAGAATTCATAAACTAGATATTTACCAATGCGTTCACTGTAAAAGCCTAGACGTTAGAGACGCTGGGCCAGCGCGAATAAATTAAGGAGCAACAAACACATGAAAATTCTGTCCCTGTCCGCCGAAAACATCAAGAAGCTGGTCGCTGTTGAAATTGTCCCCAAGGGAAATGTCATTGAACTGACCGGCAAGAATGGATCCGGGAAAACCTCTGTCCTGGACTGCATCTCCTGGGCGTTTGAGGGACTGGCCAAGGTACAAGATAAGCCCATCCGTAACGGTGAAACCAAGGCCTGGATCAAGCTAGACCTGGGGGATTACATTGTGGAGAGGACATTTAAGACCACGGATAAAGGCGATGTCACCTCGTCTATCACGGTCACCTCGAAAGATGGGTCCGTTTTCAAGCAGCCCCAGACCTTATTGGATGCCGTTTTCGGCCAACTCTCTTTTGATCCTTTGAAGTTCTCCAGGGCCGACAAAAAAGAGCAGGTTTCTCTCCTGGAATCCCTGGTCCCCGGGTTCGATTTCGCCAAGTCCAGGGTCGAGGAACAGTTGGCCTATGATGAACGGACAGCAGCTAACCGGAACGCCAAAAACTCCTCACTGGCCCACATGTCTTTTGTGGATGTGCCGGTCCCGGAGCCGGAGAGGGTGGATATCGCGGGATTGACGAAACAAATGGCAGAGGCCTCTAAGCAAAATACGGAACGGGAAAAAATAATTGCGGAGCGGGATGAAATGATCGCTGGGTACTCGGAAAAACAAGCCCAGTGCGAAGATAAAATCAAGGACGCTCAAAAAGCCCTGGAACACTGCCGGGGGAATATTGCCCAGTGGGAGATGGACATTAAAATGCTCCAGAATCAAGTTAAAGAAGCAACCCTTAACATCGAACAGATCGAAGCTAAGGGTATTCCTGATGTGCAGGCAGTCATCCAAACCCTGGCTTTAGGAAAATTGGAAGTAGCATCTTTTCCGGTTCCTCCATCCGTGGATATTGATTCTATCAAGCAACATTTGGACGAAGCCACTGCCAAAAATGCTCTCCACGAAAAGTGGGTAAAAAAGAACGAAGCCAAACTGGCCGTGGATCAGTTTGAAAAACAGTCGGCGGCCCTAACGGAAACAATCAATAGCATCCAGACAGCCAGGTTTAACGCGGTTAAAAATGCAGGCCTCCCTGTGCAAGGGCTTGGATTTGACGTGGACGGGGTTAATTTGAATGGCATTCCCTTTGAGCAGTGCTCATCCGGGGAACAACTGAGGGTCAGCGTGGCTCTTGCGATGCTTTCAAATCCCAAATTAAAAGTTATTCGAGTCAATGACGGTTCCCTCCTGGATGATGATGGACTGGCCCTCTTGGCTAAAATGGCTGATGAGCAGGACTATCAGGTGTGGCTGGAGAAAACGTCCGGGGATAAGACGGTCGGTATTTATTTGGAGGAAGGTAGAATCAAGACATCGTAACCCCCGGTCAAACGGGTAAATAATTTTTTAAAGGAGTAGAACCATGTCGCCAAAAGATACGGCGGATAAAACAGCCCCTGCTGCTGCGGCCCCAACGCCGGAGCAGGCATACTTGGCCATTATGAATGGTCAGGCGCAGGAGACGGGATTTGAGGAGTCAACAGCAGCGGATTTTATCATGCCGATGCTGAAGATTCTGAACGACCTTTCACCGGAAATGAAGGCTACGAACGCGAAGTATCGTCCCGGGGCGAAGCTGGGCCAGTTCATGGACACGTCTTCAGGGGAAATTTTTGACGGCCCCTTCTTCATGATCCCCTGTCTGTACCAGTCCAAAATGGTGGAGTGGAAGGCTAATCGAGGCGGGTTCGTGGCTACCCATGAGTCCGATTTTGGCGGTGGGCTGCCAGTCAATGACAAGGGCAAGAAGATCATGCCCAACGGCAACGAGGTCATCGACACGCGGTACTACTACTGCCTGCGGGTCAAGGGAGAGGAGCTGGTCCCCAACATCATTTCGTTGTCCTCCACCGCGATCAAGATTTCAAAGGAGCTGTACTCTAAACTGGACAGCCAGCGGGTTACCAGGAAGGATCAAACGGGCACGTTTAAGCCCCCCATGTGGGCCAACGTGGTCAAGGTTTCGTCTGTCCTTACTCATAAGGACACCAACGACTGGTTCGCCTGGAAGTTTGATCTGGATCATCTCATCAGCGAGAAGGAGGCAGCCATGCTGATGAAGGCCCAGCAGGCCCGGACGGTATTCCAGGAGTCCTCTAGCCGGATGAAGCCGGTACAGGAATCGGATGGGGGAGCACCGGACGCAAATCCGCATCTTTAAGCTGACATGTTGGGCCTCCGGCTCCCAATGGTGGGAGCGTTGGACCGGGGCGGTCTTCTCCCTGGCCCAAAGGCGCTAGGTTCGATTCCTAGGGGGTCCACCAACTAACTGTTGCCTGAAGCCAGGGGAGGGAAACAAGATTCCCTGGCTTTGAGGGAGCTGTTATGAAAACAAAAGGCATGAAAGGGCCAATGGCTGCTTGGCTGGACACAAGTGGCCCTGCCCCTTACAAGAAACCGCCTAAACGGATTTTAAATGAAGCTGAAGTTTTACGGCTTATTAACGCGGTAAGAAAAGAGCCCTGCAATGGACGACAAAAAAGAAGCCAGAAAAATCTTGAGAACAAAACTTCAGGATAAGCTGATTAAGATAAAGACCCTGCTCCACAGTCGTGTGGTCATTGAGATTGGCAAGATCGAAGATCTGGTCGATTCCTGTTTGAGTGAACTCAGGGGTAAGAAATGAAAGTTCCCATCTCCCCAGACATTAAGCTGGACATCATGCGGCTGGTGGAAAGTCGTCTTTTAGTCCAGGCCTCTTCCGGTGGCGGAGGATTTTTAAACAGTATTGGTAAGCTATGCACACTGGGCCTAGCAGTCCGGGAAAATGGTGGAATAAAACTCAACCCCGAAATCCAAAACCTATGATCCTCGATGAAGGCAGGCTACTAAATATCCTTTCCTCCCTGCCCGAGGACATAAAGGACACCATAGAAAGCCTGTTAGAAAAAATCGAACTAGACCTGGCCTACGAAAAAGGTTTGCAGTCCGACATCGAAGTTCTGGAAAAAACTATCGAGGAGTTGAAAAAGCAAATGGCACTAGATAAACAGCCTACACCGCCTCCAGCTGCACAGCCCCCAGCCGCACAATCCGGTAGGTACATTGCCACAGGGAACACCTATCCCGTCAAGGATTTGCTCAAGAGCTGGGGATTCAGGTGGAACGCCCTGGACAAACAGTGGTTCTTACCTGATTTGGGGCGATCTTCAGAAGAGGCGGTCATGAAGGTCAGGGGGCTTTTGAAAGAACAGGGCAAGGAAGACGCGGAAATTGTTTTTGTGGCGGGGAAGTAGGTGGAAGAGATTTGGAAGGATATCCCTGGTCACATTAATTACCAGGCTTCCAGTGAAGGCCGGATCAGGAACAAGACCAAAGGGAACATTTTGAAGCCCAAACGGTCCCCGTCTTCATGCAGGGTTTATTGGAAAGTGGATTTAGGCAAAGCCAGTAAGGACAAAAAGTTAAACAAGAAAAAGAGAAATCAGTACATCCATCGACTGGTTGCCTTGGCCTTTTTTAACACAGCCGGGGAACAGGTGGACCACAAAACCAGAGACACCTCCTGCAATAGGGCAGAGGATTTAGAGCCAGTGACTCAGGCAGAGAACCTGTCCAGGAGAGTCCTACCTTCTGGGGACGCTTGGGAACCGAAAGAGCAGGGGAATACAGATTTTGACCCAGGACAATTCGCATGATTGAAGGAACGGTGACCGGCCAAATGGAACAAATTAAACAAGAGTGGAAGCCCCCTGTCCTGTCGTCATTGCCCCACAAATTAGATGGACTGATTGCATTCGATTTGGAAACCAAGGATGACGGCATCCAAGCCAAACAAGGCCCCTCCTGGCCATGGGCGGACGGTGGCCATGTGGTGGGGTATTCTTTTTGTGCCGATAACTGGTCCGGGTACATCCCCCTCAACCATGAGGGCGGGGGTAATGTGGATCCGGTCCATGCCCGGGACATAATCAAAAGGTGGCTAGGCAACCCTTTACAATGCAAGGTTGGGGCGAATGTGCTCTATGACCTTGGGTGGTCCAAACGGGATGGGATTGAGGTAAAGGGTAAAGTTTACGATGTCCAGTGGGCCGAGGCCTTGATGGACGAATACAAATTTTCCTATTCCCTGGACTCCCTGGCTAAGGCTTATTTAAACGAAGGTAAGGATGAAGGGCTACTGCGGGAGAAGGCTGCGGAATGGGGTCTGGATGCAAAAGCGGGCCTTTGGGGGCTACCAGCGGCCTTTGTGGGCCCCTATGCCATGGCGGACGCGGATAGGACCAGGCGGGTATTCCTGGCCCAGGTGCCAAAGTTAAAGGAAAAAGGTCTTTGGGATTTGTTTGAGATGGAGTGCTCTTTACTGCCCTTGTATTTGGACATGAGGTGGAGGGGAATACGAATAGACACTGATCGGGCAGACCAACTAAAAACCCAGTTTGATAAAGAGGTCAAAGAGCTAACGGAAGAAATCCACAGGAAGACGGGAATTTACCCTGACCTGTGGGCTGCGGAATCCCTTTCCAAGATTCTTGAGAAAGAAGGCATCCCATTTGGTCTGACTGCCAAGACAAAAAAGACTTCTATCACGGCTGACTGGCTGGAAGAACAGACCCACTGGCTGCCTAAGATGATCCTTGCGGCCAGAAGGAAGCACCGGCTATCCCACACGTTCATTGACAGTCAAATTTTAGGTAATCTTCACCATGGCCGTATTCACTGTGAGTTTCACCCCTTGCGGGGGGAGGAAGGCGGGACCAAGACAGGGCGGTTGTCTTCCTCGAATCCCAATCTTCAGCAGGTGCCAAAGAGGACTGAGGAAGGCAAAAAATTAAGGGAATGTTTTTTACCGGAAGAGGGAGAGGAATTTTTTTCACTTGACTACAGCCAGCAGGAGCCGCGCCTAACTGTACACTACGCGGCAATCACGACCAGGGGCGGGGAACCTCTTCCTGGAGCCCTGGAGGCAGTTGCAAAATACCAATCAGACCCAAAGATGAGCTACCACAAGATGGTGGCAGAGCAGACTGGTTTAGGGTACGACCAGTCCAAAATTTTGAACTTGGGCATTATTTATGGAATGGGAGCTAAACACGCTTCCATGGACATGGGTGTGAGGTTAGAAGAAGGCGAGAAATTTATTGAAACCTACCACCAACGTCTTCCTTTCGTAAAAGCCTTGGATAATGTTTTGAAGGACAAGGTTGATTGTAGTGGAGAATTTAAAACCTTGTTGGGGCGAGTTTGCCGGTTTCCGTTGTGGGAGCTGGCAGATTTTGATGAGGCCAGGAAGGTAAAAAATCCAGTCCCTTATTGGAAGGCCTTACAGATTTATGCTGGCCAAAGGATCAAGAGGGCTGGAATGCACAAGAAACTAAACCGTCTTATTCAGGGAAGTGCCGCCGACCAATGCAAGCGAGCAATGCTGGACATCTGGAACGCAGGGCTAGGTTCCCACATGCTCTTGCAAATTCATGACGAACTTTGTTTTTCATTTAGGGACCGGAAGTTAGCGGAAGAGGCCGCGAGACTTATGGAACAGGCAGTTCAATTGAAAGTTCCTGTGATCGCAGAGATAAAGTCAGGGGTGAATTGGGGGCTGGTTAAGTAAATTTTATTCTTTACTTAATCCCAAAGAACGTGTATCTTACCACAAAAGGAGATGAGCATCATGGCCATTGAGACAAAGACGGTTGTCCTTAACGGGGTAAAAATCATCATGCAACGCTGCTGGAACCATGCGGACAAGCAGTGTAAGGGGTGGTTTTTGCAGAGCAAATCCGGCTGCAATGGCCATAAGGACTCCTGCTCCTCCCGGTGCGCGATGAAGAAGTGCCCTTCCTGGGTGAATAGGAATAAGAAGAAGGCTAACCGTGGATGACCGTATCTGTAAGGGAATTATATACTTAACTTCCTGAAAGTGGTGAAAGTATGGAAAAAATGAAGACCATTCTACATTTATGCGCTGATATTGGGAGTGACAGCAAGCCATACGCTGACGCCGGATATGAAGTTATTAAAGTTGGAAAAAACATTGGGGTTCAAAATTACCACCCAGACCGCGAAATATATGGAATTATTGCCAATCCAGTTTGCACAGAATTTAGCGTGGCGCAGGGATTTCATAAAATAGGAGACCATGAAAAAGGGTTGTTTTTGGTGCATGAGTGCGAAAGGATTATAAAAGAGGCTCATTTTCCGCATTTTGTGGTTATCGAAAATCCCGCAACGGGACATTTAAAGGATTATCTGGGTAAGCCCGCCTTTGTCTATGAGCCTTGGCAGTTTGGAAGCCCTTGGACTAAAAAAACTGCGTTATGGGGGAAATTTAATGTTCCTACTCCAAAATATACAAAATGGGCACAAGTACCAAAAAACGAGGCGTTATATATAAGACCGGGCAGACCCAAACCTTCAATGGCTTTTCTTCACAAAAGCGCTAAAAAAGCGATAAGAGAATTTGATTGTTTTGAAGTAGATGACGATATGAGTTTTAGGAGTCTTTGTAGCCAGAATTTTGCTAAGGCGTTTTTTGAGGTTAATAAGTGAACAGGGAAGTTAAGTATATAATTCCCATCTGTAAGATATGTTCCAAGAATCATGGGCATGAGCTCTGGTGCTTTATTGGAAAACGGGAGTCCCTACTGAAAAGGTACGGCCAAGAAGCTGCGGAAGCGTTTGATGAGTGGGTGGAAACCAAAAATTACCCTCAAACCACCGAGCTAACCGGCGATCCCGTCCACGACTATTTGGTCAATAAAGGGAGAATTTAGCCTTGCCGGATGCCCCCTCAAACGCTAAAACCGAGACGTAGAGCCAAAGACCAGACGTAGAGCCAAAGACCAGACGTAGAGCCAAAGACCAGAAGCCGAGGGGCATCCGGGAAGGTTAAAATAAGTAAAGTTTTTTGTTTACTCTTAGGTTGAACCCGTCTATAGTGGGCCTTGTTGGAAGAGAGAAGGAGGCAAGGTCATGGTAGACAAACACGGTTCTCCGGTTACGGACGGGACGAAAGTCAAAGCGGTTTTCAAGTACGAATCCAATTCTGGCTTCAGATTTAGAGGTGGTCCGATGAGCACTCCCGTTTCTACCCCCATCATCCCCGGCCAAGAAACCCCCAGCGTCCAGCAAGAGGCGGTTTTTGACTGGATACACACTAAAAAAGGCTCTCTCAACCTGGTTGCCAGGGCCGGGACCGGCAAAACCACGACCCTCCTCATGGCCACCAAATTCATGAGGGGAGACAGCATCATCCTGGCCTACAATAAATCCATCGCGGAAGAAATCAAGGCCAAGCTGATTAAACTGAAGGCTCCCTCCAACATTTCAGCCCAAACGGTTCATGCCCTTGGATTCTCATCCTGGAGGCGTGTTGCTCCCCAGGTCCAGGTCGATGCGGACAAGGTTTCCAAGATCATCAAAACCCTCTCCAAAGCCCCGGACGATTTCTACATCCGGAATATCGGCCAGATTTGCAAGCTGGTTTCCCTGGCTAAACAGTGCGCCTTTGGCTTCCTGATTCCCATCACGGACCAGGGGGCCTGGTTTGACCTCGCGGAGCACCATTCGGTGGACGATTTGGCCGACAACGATACCGTTGACGAACTAGTCAACGTCTCCATAACCGTCCTGGAAAAATCCCTCTCCTTTGACCGGGAGACGATTGATTTTGACGACATGATCCTGGCTCCCCTGGTCCATAATTCGCCGGTCTACTACAAGGACTGGATTCTTTTGGATGAGGCGCAGGACACGAACAATGCCCGGAGAGCCCTGGCCATGAAGTGCCTAAAGCCGGGGACTGGCAGATTGATCGCGGTGGGGGATGATCGACAGGCAATCTACGGATTTACGGGAGCCGACCACAACGCCATGGACCTGATCAAGGAAGAATTAGGCTCCGCAGAACTCAAGTTGACCGTCACCTACCGCTGCCCCAAGGCCGTTGTTGCGGAGGCGAACCAGTTTGTTCCGGACCTGGTGGCCCATGAATCCGCCCCCGAGGGTCTGGTTCGCAGCCTGGATGTTTACGATCCACGGACGGGCCAGCTTTGGTTCCTCACACAGCCCCCGGACAAAACCTCTGTCATCCTTTGCCGGAACACCAAGCCACTGATTGAACATGCTTACCTCTTCCTGGCCAACGGTATCGGCTGCAAGGTGGAGGGCCGGGATATCGGGGAGGGCTTAGTCTCCCTGGCCAAGCGGTGGAAATCAGTTGCCACTACCCACCAGCTCAAGGCCAAATTAGAGGACTACAAACTCAAAGAGATGCAGAAATACATGGCCAAGGGGAAAGAAGATTTGGCCCAGGCTATTGAGGACAAGGTGGGGGCCCTGGAGGCGGTTATTTCCAGAGTGAACGGTTTAGGGCTCTATGACATCGACTCAGTGGTTTCATCCATTAGGAGCCTGTTTGGGGACAGTAAAGCGGGAGAGGTGCCAAAGGTGGTGACCCTTTCCACGATCCATAAAGCAAAAGGAAGGGAATGGAATACCGTTTACATCCTGGACCGCGCTAACCTGATGCCTAGCAAATATGCCAGGAAAGAATGGCAGCTCAAGCAGGAAGAAAATCTGGAATACGTGGCCATCACCAGGAGTAAAAACGAGCTGGTTGACTTGGTGATGCCACGGAAGGAGGCCTGGGGATGATCTCCAAATTTAAGCACCCCATACGCCGAGAAGAGTGGGACTTTTATCTGGGGTATTTTACTTCACAAGAGCCTTTGCCAGGGATACCTGGGATTAAGACCTGTTCCCCCCTGTATGTTATCGGAATGGAAAGAGAAGATGGAGGAGAGGAATTCCCACTAAAAACCGAAATAGAGCTGGCTTTCTTTGTTCCAGAGAAATGGAGCCCCTTCCTATGAGCATGGACCGCGTAGCCGAGATTTTAAACGGCCCTTTCCGAGAAGTTGTTGACGAGGCTGCCCTGCTTAAAGTGGAACGCAAAAATGAAAACGACTATACTTTCCGGTATCGCGTGGCCTATGCCATGCAGGCGCATCTGCTGAGGGCAGAGAATCTACCCGTCCCTGACCGTGTTCAGCGCCGGATGGATTGGCTGGAGGCTGGGAACAATCTAAACGAAGGAGATTTAATACCTGTCAAATGAAAAACATCCCCAGACCCAGCGGAATGCTTCCTGATCGTGAATATCCCATCCGGCACAAGAAGGACGGCAGCCCTATCAATGACGGCATCAGGGCCAAGAAACGATTGGAACAGGAACGAAACGCTCCTCTGACTCGCAGACAAATCCAGGAACGAAAGAACGCGGATCGGAATTTGAAGAATAAGATCATGATGGAAAAAAGAAATCAGAAGCCGTATGTGCCAGAGGAACCAGAGGAGGCTGTATGAGATTACTGCAGGGGGACTGTTTGGAAGTAATGAAGGGGCTGGAACCTCATTCTGTTGATCTGGTGCTGTGTGATCTTCCCTATGGGACAACCCAATGTAAATGGGACACCGTAATTCCGTTTGTTGCTCTGTGGGAGCGGTATTTTCGTGTGGTCAAACATTCCGGAGCCGTTGTTCTTTTTGGGGCAGAGCCTTTTTCCTCTCTTTTACGTTGTTCAAATTTAGGAAACTACAAATATGATTGGGTGTGGCAAAAGGATAAGGGCACTGGGCATCTGAATGCCAAAAAACAGCCTCTGCGAAAAACAGAACGTATATCCGTGTTTTACTCTAGCCAATGTACCTACAACCCACAAATAACAGATAAGCCAAAAGATATTCGTCCTGCTGCCACAATCAGGAAAAACATCGACCACTACGGTTCTATGGACAAACCCTCTGTTCGAGGAATACCTGACGATAAGGCATATCCCGTGGATGTTCTTGTTTTTAGAAGATGCTTTGGGGATAAGGGGAAATCCAATCACCCAACTGAAAAACCTGTGGCCCTTCTTGAATATTTGATACGCACCTATAGCAATGAAGGCGATCTGGTACTGGATAATTGTATGGGATCAGGTTCTACAGGCGTGGCTTGTGTGAACACGAAGAGGCGCTTTACTGGAATAGAGAAGGATGAGATCTATTTCCAAACAGCTCAACGGCGGATAAGTGAAGCCCATGGATTACTGCAGAAGGAGGATACATCAGGTGAAACCGGAACAGCAGATGTGGCAGATATTATCGAAGGCCGTAGGTAAGTATTGGGACGCCACACGGCACGAACCCCCTCCCCGGGGCATTCCAGACGTGTCTTTTGGGGCCAGGGGTAAGAACGGCTGGATCGAGCTAAAGACCATTGATAAATGGCCTTCTCGCCCAGAAACCGGGGTTTATATCGAGCACTGCACCCCCCAACAACGCGTTTGGGGATTTCGCCGGGGTCAACACGGGGGGCACACCTGGCTTTTGCTCAAGGTTGGCCAGGAATGGCTTCTTTTCAACTATATAGCGGCCATGCACATTGGCCGGGGTACGTTGAACACCACGGAAACACGCCGGTTGGCCCAGAAGATTTGGCTAGGGGTTCCGGATCCGGTGGAGTTTACTGAGGCTATAACGCAATAAAAAGCCCTGGAGGAAAAATTCACTCCAAGGCTTTTTCAACAGCGGATTTTGACTACAGCAGATTTATGACTACAGCGGAAAACTAAGCATCAAATTGGGCTTGACCGGCGCGGATGTCCCAATGTTCACAAAGGATGTCCAGGGAACGGCCACTCCAACTCCCAGGACGAATCCCCATTTTTTGTAGTCCACCCCAAACGGGATGAAGTTATTAACGTCTCCCCCCCAATGAAGCCCAAATCCTAGAAGCGAAAAATAACGGATGCCTACAAAAGGCGAACAGTCCCCAACCGTTATATCAGCTCCCCCCAAAGGCTCCCACTCAAAGAACCGTTGCTTCTCCTGGACAGTCCCGTACTTGTCCACAGTGATGTAGGATTCCGGATCAAAATTGATGACGCTGTCCGGGCCAATGGCGTTTTTTTCCGTTATGACTCCATGGAGACAATCCACTTCAGCAAAAGTCACCGGGCCGGAAGCGGAAGGCACTTTCCCCAAGGTGGTGGCGCACCCTGTTAAAAAGGGAAGGGCCAGGATCAGCAGGATCCCGGCCCAGAGGATACGCTTCAATGCGAAGTCCCTGTGGTAGTTCCTTGAGGAGAAGGGGACATGCCGGTTGTCATGGAAGGCTGGTCCAGGAAGTCACTCTTAATGACATTGGTTCCAACGGTCAACAGAGCAACCGCAACAGAGCCCACCGCGATTCCAATGGACTGTCCAGTGGATAGGGCCGTGGTGAAGATCGGAGTTATTGCCCCAATGCCCAACACC
>Ga0182030_10014314_pt1 | contig 15671 bp, 10 predicted proteins | sample 812S3MmetaG_FD_121299 | JGI IMG/M metagenome (GOLD analysis project Ga0182030, IMG submission 121299) | Permafrost microbial communities from Stordalen Mire, Sweden - 812S3M metaG (Illumina Assembly) | ecosystem: Environmental > Terrestrial > Soil > Wetlands > Permafrost | place: Sweden...
ACAGCAGCCGCACAATCGGCGTGGCCAGCGCCACCAGTAGCACGCAGGCGATGGCGTTCATGAACAGCAGCGTCCCCAGCCCGTGCCGCAGCGTGGCGCGGAATTCCGGATAATTCTTGTCCGCCGCCAGCCCCGACAGCGCGGGGAGCAGGTACGTGGCCAGTGAAATACCGAAGACGCCCTGCGGCAGTTCCATCAGTCGCACCGCGCCGTTGAAGGACGAGACAATGCCCGTGCCCGCGTGCAGCGCCACGAGCTGCACCAGCGCCACGTTGATCTGAAACGCCGCCACGCCGATCGTGCCCGGGATCATCAGCCGCACCACGCGCTGCACCGTGGCGTCGCCCCACGGGGCCACCCAGCGGTAGCGAAAACCGTCGCGCCACAGCGTTGGCATTTGAAACGCCGCCTGCGCCGCCCCCGCCGCCAGCACCCCGTAGGCCAGCGCAAAAATCTGCACCGGCAGCCGCTGCGCTTTCGGCAGGTCCACCCCAAAGCGTGGCGCCAGCCAGAACACCGACGCGATCATCACGATGTTCAACATCGTCGCCCCCATGGCCGGAATGAAAAAATGTCCGCGGGCGTTGAGCATGCCCATCATCGCCGCCGCCAGGCACACCAGCAGCATGTAGGGGAACATCACCCGCAGCAGCTCCAGCATCAGCATCGTGCGCTCGCTGAACGCGTGCAGCCCCAGCGCCAGCGTGATGCCGAGCATCACCACCGCAATCACCACGCTCGCCGACACGATCAGCCCGGAGATCACGGCGTTGGCCGCGCGCCACATCTCGGTCTCGCCCTCCAGCCTTTCCTTGTGCTTGAACACCGGGATGAACGCCGCCGTCAACGCACCTTCCCCCAGCAGCCGGCGGAACAGATTCGGAATCGTGAAAGCGTATTGGAAGGCATCGTTGACCCAGCCCGTGCCCATGAAGCTGTAATAAACCATCTCCCGCACCATGCCCAGCAGGCGGCTCGACATCGTGGCCGCCGCCATGGCCCCGGAGGCTTTCAACATTTTTGACACCCACGCAGGTTAGAGTCCGCCGCCCCAAGTCCAAAGGGAAAAATCTTCCGTCCCGGGGGCATCCAATTTATCCTGTCCGCGTGAGCATATTGGAAGAATTAGAATGGCGCGGCCTTGTCGCCGACTGCACCGACCGCGTCGAACTGGCGAAAAAGATTGGCGCGCCGATCACGCTGTACTGCGGGTTCGATCCCACGGCGGACTCGCTGCACGTGGGCAATCTCGTCCCCCTGCTCGCCCTGCGCCGCTTTCAACTGCTCGGCCATCACCCCATTGCCGTGGCCGGCGGCGCCACCGGCTCCATCGGCGATCCCAGCGGCAAAACCCAGGAGCGGCAGTTGCTCACCCCGGAGGTGCTGGACCACAACATCGCCAGCGTCAAGCAGCAGCTCGCCCGCCTGCTGGATTTCGAGACGTCCTCAAACCCTGCGCGGCTCGTGGATAATGCCGCCTGGACCCGGGACATTTCCTTCCTGGATTTCCTGCGCGACATCGGCAAGCATTTTTCCGTCAACCAAATGGTGGCCAAGGAATCCATCCGCGCCCGCATGGAGGACCGCGAGGGCGGCATCAGCTACACCGAGTTCAGCTACATGCTGCTGCAGGCCTACGATTTCATGGTGCTCTGCCGCGATAGCAATTGCGAACTGCAGATCGGCGGCAGCGACCAGTGGGGCAACATCACCGCCGGCATCGAGTTCACCCGCAAAAAGCTCGGCAAAACGGTCTTCGGCCTCACGCTGCCCCTCATCACCAACGCCGACGGCTCGAAATTCGGCAAAACCGTCGCCGGCGCCATCTGGCTCGATCCCCGGCGCACCAGCGTTTACAAGTTCTACCAGTTCTGGATCAATGCGGACGACCGCGACGTCATCCCGCACCTGAAGTATTTCACGTTTATGTCCCCGGACCAGATTGAAGCGCTCGCCCAGCAGCACGCCCAAAATCCCGGCGCGCGCGCGGCCCACAAGGCGCTCGCCAAGACCGTCACGGATTTGATCCACGGCGAAACCGCCACGCAGGAGGCCATCCGCGCCAGCGAAATCCTGTTCGGTGGCAAGCTGGAGGGCATCGCCGAATCCACCTTCAATGAAATCGTGGGCGAAGTCCCCACGCGCGAGGTTGAAATATCGCAATTCGCCGGCGCCGGCCTGCCGCTGGTGGAGCTCTTGATCCAGGCCGGTTTGTGCCCCTCCAAGGGCCAGGCCCGCAAGGACATCGAAGGCGGCGGCGTGAACGTCAACAACGTCCGGGAAGCCGGCGCCGCGCGCTCAGTCACCACGAACGATCTGCTGTTCGGCAAGCACCTCCTCCTGCGCAAGGGCAAGAAGAACTACGTGGTGGTGACGGCCAAGTAAGCGCGGCCGCGCTCATCAAGGATCGCGCAATAGAGTGACCCGCGTTAAGCGGCACCGGACCGCGGCGTTTACGCCGCTTCAGCGTGCAAAGCTCAAGCGGGCTTGGCAGGTCACGGGCCGCGTGTTTTTGGATATCGAAGCGGGCTGAAGCCCGCGGTCCGTCACCTTATTGTGCGGGCCTCGATAGGCTTCGCGACGCCTTATTTCTTTTCCATGCACTCGCGGACGGTGGCCGCGATGGTGGCTGACGGACTGGGCTTGGGCAGATACACATAACCGGCATTCGCCGGCACGCCCTGCATGCTGATTTCCGTGCTGTAGCCACTGGAGATGATGATCTTGAGCTCCGGCTTTTCGCCGCGCAATTTGTCCGCCAGTTCCAGCCCGGTCACGCCTTCGGGCATCACCATGTCCGTGTACAGCAGGTCAATCTGGTCGCGGTGCCGGCGCCACAGTGTGAACGCCTGGTTGCCGTTGGCGGCCTCGATCACTTGGTAACCCAGCTTCCGCAAATAAATCCCGATGGGCCGGCGCACGATCTCCTCGTCCTCGACCAGCAGTAGCGTGCCGCGGCCGCCCACCACCGGCGAGATCCCGGGGGAGGCTTCGGCGGCGGCGGCGGGCAAAATCTTCACCGGCAGATACACGGCAAAGGTGGCGCCATGGCCGGGCTGGCTGTGCACCTCGATCCACCCGTGATGCTGCTTGATGATGCCGTGCGCCGTGGGCAGGCCCAGGCCGGTGCCCTTGCCCACGTCCTTGGTGGTGAAGAACGGCTCGAAAATGCGCTTGAGCGTGCCCTCGTCCATGCCCACGCCGGTGTCGGCCACGGTGAGCGTTACAAAATGTCCCGGCCGCCGCTCGGAATGCAGCTTGGCGGCCTCTTCATTCAATTCCACCGAGCCGGTGGCGATGGTCAACTTGCCGCCCCGGGGCATGGCGTCCCGCGCATTCACCGCCAGATTCATCAGCACCTGCTCGATCATGCCGATGTCCACGTCCACCGGCGGCAGGCGGTTCTGGCTGTCAAACGTGATGGCGATGTTTTCCCCCAGCAGGCGCCGCAGCATCTTCAGGAGGTTCTGAACCAGTTCGTTCAAGTCCGCGACGCGCGACTGGATGACCGAGCGGCGGCTGAACATCAACAGCTGGCGCGTGAGGTTGGCGGCGCGCTTGGTCTCCACCTCCAGTTCCTTGAGCGCCTCGGAGGTCTCCTCGTCCAGGTGCGGATTCTGCCGGAGCAGGCTCAGGTGCATCATGATCGCCGCCAGAATATTGTTGAAATCGTGCGCGATGCCGCCGGCAAGCTGGCCCACGGACTCGAGCTTTTGCACTTGGCGGAGCTGCGTTTCCAGGTGCCGGCGCTCGGTGACGTCGGTGAACATGGCGAAGGACCCGCGGTACCGCCCGGCGGCGTCGGAGAGCGGCGACCCGGAAACCCAGGTCCACAACTCGCGACCGTCCTTGTGCCGGAGCCGGCGCTCATACTGGCTGGGCTGCCCCTGCCGGGACGATTGCAGCCGCTGCTCGTGGTCCGTCAGGTCGGCCGGATCAATGAAATCGCGCGCGGGCCGGTACATCAGGTCGTCCGGCATATAGCCGAGCATCCGGGCCAGCCGATGATTGGCAAACGTGACGCGGTCCTGTTCGTCGGTGACCCAGATCCCTTCGTTGGCGGTCTGGACGATCTGCCGGTAGCGCTCGTCGCTGGCGCGCCGTTCGGCGTCCGTGCGCTTCCGGTTTTCCTCGCCGCCCAGCGCGGCGGCAAAAATTCCCAGCAGCCGGCGATCCGCTTCGGAAGCGCGGTAGGGCCGGTTGAAGTACAGGCAGAGAATGCCCGCCGGCTCCTGGTTGCATTCCACCACGTGCCCCAGGTGCGCATGGAGCTCCGAGACCTGGAGCGTCACCGGGTTGGCCAGCGGATTGCCGCGGGCGATGCTGACGTGCTGCAATTGGCCGGACGCGTAGTTGAGCGCCTCGGTGCACGCCGCACACCCGCAGCGCACGCACTCCGCCAGGTGCAGATCCACGTGCCATTCGGCCACCGCGCACAGCTTGTTCCCCACGATCTGGCTGTAAAAGACGAATTGCGCATCGAATTCCCGCGCCAGCAGGGTGATGAGCCGGCTGACGTTTTCCGCAAAATTCGGACCCATGGTGGCCAGCAGATGGTTGATGGCTTCCAGCCGGGATTCGGCCTGCTTGCGCTCCCGCAGGTTGCGCCAATCCCGCAGCGCCCGTTCCACCAGGTGGGGCACGTCCGCAAACATTTCCGGCGACTTGATGACATAGTCGAGCGCGCCCGCCTTGATGGCCTCCACCGCCGTGCGCTCGTTGCCGTACGCCGTCAGCAAAATGACGGGAAAGCGGTCGCCCGCCCAGCCCACGAACTCATCGCCGCTCCCGTCCGGCAGCCGGTAATCCACCAGCGCCAGGTCCGGCAGGTCCGTTCCCACCAAGGAACGTCCCGCCGCCAGGCTCTCCACGTGGGAAATCCGGCAGGGCGGGGTGGCGGAGGCGAGCGACCGCTGGATCAGATCCGCATGGTCGTGTTCGTCCTCGATGAGCAGGATGTGCCTCATGCGTCGCCGGTGCCGGGGGCGGGGCCGTTCCGCGCCGGCCGGTAAAATCCCAAATCCTGGATCAACTGGGAAAGCCGCGATAAATCCACAGGTTTCGTCACAAAGCTGTTGGCATGATATTCATAGGCCGCCGCCACGTCACGCTCCGCGTCCGAAGTGGTGAGCACGACAATGGGCGTGCGGTGCAGGGTGGGGTGACATTTGACGTGCCGCAACACTTCCAGGCCGTCCATGCGCGGCAGCCGCAAGTCCAGCAGCACCAAATCCGGCGCCGGAAACCGCACGCGGTCCGCGTAGCCGCCCTGCCCGAAAATGTAGTCCAGCGCCGTTTCGCCATCTTCCACATGATGGAGCAGACTCGCAGTGTCAAAACCCTCCAGGCTTCGGCGCACCAGTTCGGCATGGTCCGGGTTGTCTTCCACCAGGAGAATGTTCAAGGCTCGGCCGCTCATGTGTTGTTCTAGTTTACTGACACCGAAAATAATGCCTTGCGCGGGGCCAGAGTGAAATAAAAAGTTGCACCCTGGTCCGGCCCGGCGGATTCCACCCAAAGGCTGCCGCCGTGAAATTCCACGATCCGCCGCGCCAGCGCCAGCCCAATCCCCGTGCCGTCCGTCCGCGGATCCAGCTTGTGGAACAGGCCGAAAATGGACTCCTGGAACCGCCGCTCGATGCCGCGCCCCTGATCGCGGACGAAATAAACGGGCAGCTCGCCGTCCAGCTTGAACCCGAGCTCGATTTCGGGTGCGCGGCCCGGCGTGGAGAATTTGAGGGCGTTTTCCACCAGGTTTTGCAGGACTTCCTGCAGCCGCTGGGCGTCGCCAAAGGCGTTCGGCAGGCCCGGCTGGATCTTGACCGTGGCGTGGCGCTCGGCAATGGAGCCGGCCAGCAGTTCCAGCACGTCCTGGGCGAGCGCCGCCATGGAAACCTCCGTCGGCGGATTGACGATCCGCCCCACCCGGGAAAGCCGCAGCAGCCCGTTGAGCAGGTCCGACATTTTGTTGGCGGCCTGGATGATGCGCGCCAGGTCCGGCCGCATCCGGTCGGTGCGGCCGGCTTGGAAATCGGTCAGCAGCGCCCCGGCAAAACCCTTGATGGTGATCAGCGGGCTCCGCAGGTCGTGCGAAACCGTATAGGTGAAGCGTTCCAATTCCGTGTTCTTGCTTTTCAGCTCGTCCTCCTGCCGCTGGCGCTCCGTGACGTCGCGGACGATCACCAGTATGCCCCAGGGCACGCCCTCCGTATCGCGCAGCCGGGTGCCGGCCAGTTCGGCCACGAATTCGTGCCCGTCGCTCCGGCGCATCACCAGGCGCACGTTGGCCGGAAATTCCCCCGACCGTCCGCCCCGGAACAGCCCCGCCGCCCGCGCCCGGTGTTGTTTGCCCACAAAGTTCAGGGCGGTCCGCCCCTCCGGCGGCGGCTCGGCCTGCCCCGAGCCGTAAAACAGCTCCAGCGCCTTGGGCGAGGCGTACAGGACCCGGCCCTTCATGTCCAGCAGGCAAATCCCATCCGGCGAGGTGTTGACGAGCGTGCGGTAAAGTTGTTCTGCTTCGTGCTGCGCGGCTTCCGCCATCTTGCGCTCCGTCACGTCCCGCACAATCGCCTGGATCACCCGCTGCCCGCGCAGTTCCAGGCGGTTGAGGCTCACCTCGGCGTTGAATAACGTGCCGTTCCCGCGCTTATGGACCCAGTCGAAGAACTGCGGGGTGCCCGCCAGGGCCGCGTGGATTTTTTCCGCGATCACTTCGGATGACAACCGCCCGTCGGCTTGGCGTTCCGGGGAAAAATGCGCCGGCGATTGGCCGATGATCTGGTCGCGCGGGCGGCCATACACGGTCTCCGTCACTTGGTTGCAATCCAGGAACACGGCATCGCTCATCAGCAGGATGGCGTCGTTGGCCGATTCAAAGAGCATCTTGAACTTGTGTTCGCTTTCGCGGAGGGAGTCGATGGCCCGGTGCCGGATGGTCACGTCGCGGAAGCTCCAGACCCGCCCCACCACGCGGCCGGCCACCAGTTGCGGCCGGGAAAACCGCTCGTACACGCGGCCATCCGCAAATTCCAACATGTCAAACGTGTCCGCCTTGCCGGGGTCGTTGAAATTGCGGATGTGCGGCTGCATGGCCTCCGGATCGCGCAATTGGCGCAGGATGTATTCCGCCAGCCCGGCCGTGTCGTGCGCCTCCAGGATTTCCGGCGGCGCCTGCCACAGTTCGAGAAATTGCCGGTTGTAGCTGGTGATGCGGCCTTCGCTGGACACTGCCAGGATGCCGTCGGCGGTGGCCTGCAAGGCGCCTTCGAGCAGCGAATGCTGCTGGAGCAACGCCTCCTCCACGTGCCGCCGGTCCGTCACGTCCAGAATGAAGCCCGTCCAGAACGGCGGCCGGCCCGGCAGCAGCGTGGGCCGGGATTCCAGGTGCAGCCAGCGCCCTTCGCCGCGCACCTTCACGCGGCCTTCCCAGTTGAAGGGCCCCGGCTGCCGCACCGCCGCGCTTTTCCGCCGGTCAAACGCCCCGCGGTCTGCCCGTTCGATAATCTCAATGAGCGCGGCGGCATCGGCCAGCACGGCGGCCCGGGCCAGGCCCGTGATCTCGCAGAACCGCTCGCTGACGTAGGCGAACGCAAAGCTGTCGGTGCCCTTGGCGAGCAATTGAAAAACCCCCAGCGGCACGCTGGCCACCAGTTCCTCGTACAGGCGCCGGCTCTCGTGCAACGACTCCTCCGCCTGTTTGCGGGCCGTGATGTCCGAGAACACCACGGCAAACTGCCCCCGCTTGGGTGAAAACACCCAGGTGTCATAATATTTGCCGAGGTCGGAAAAAAAATTCTCATACGCCACCGGCTTGCCCGTGAGCGCCACCTCGCCAAACAGCTTGATCCAATATTTTTCCACGGCCGGCAGCGCCTCGCTCACCGTCCGGCCCACCAGTTCGGCGGCGGTCAGGCCGGTGAGCAGCTCGAAGGCGGGGTTCACCTCCAGGTAGCGGTAATCCACGGGCTGGCCCGCCGCATCGCAGACCACTTCATGCAGCGCGAAGCCGGTGACCATGTTCTCGAACAGGAGCCGGTATTGCATCTCGCGCTCCCGCAGTTTCGCCGCCGCCTGCCGCTGTTGGGTGATGTCCGCCGCCATGCCCAGAAATCCAAAAATCTCCCCCCGCTCGTCGCGCAGCGCCGTCACCGACAACCGCACCGGCACCAGCGCGCCGTCCTTGCGCCGGTAGTTCCATTCCCCGTCGCCGCGCAGGCCCGCCCGCGCCTCGGCCACCAATGTCTCAAAACCTGCCGCCACCGGTTTGCCCACCTGCGCGCTCAAGGCCTTGGCCCGGGCGGTGATTTCCTCCAGCAGGTGGAAGATTTCCGGCGTGGCCTTGCCCACCACTTCCCCGGTTTGCCATCCCAGCAGCTTTTCGGCGGCCGGATTGAAGCTGGTGATGCACCCCGTCGTGTCGGTGGAAATGATCGCGTACGCGGCGTCGTTCCAGATGGCGCGCTGGAAGCCGGCCATTTGCCGGAGTGCCGCTTCCCGCTGCTCCACCGCGGCCAGCAGCGCGTTGAAACGCTTGCCGAGCTGCCCCAGTTCGTCCCGGTCGTGCGCCGGCATCCGCGCCGAATAATCGCCCTGCCGGCCCGCGCTTTCGGCAATCGCCGTCAGTTGCCCCAGGGGCGAGAGCACCCACCGCCGCAGCAGGCTGAATTGCAGCCAGGCAAACAGCGAAAGCGTGAGGCCCACCGCCACCCACAGCTCCGTCAACATCTGCCATTCCCGCTGCATCAGCCCCGCCAGGCTCATGCGAATGCACAGATGCGCCGGCCGGGAATCGCTTACCGCAAAGCTGCGCACCAGTTCGCCCGTGCCATCCTCCACGTACGCCCCGTCCGGCCGGCTCCAGTCCGCCTTCGGCAGCGACGGCTGGTTCCCGGGAAACGTCGCCAGCGTCTCGCCGTCCGGCTGGATGATTTCCGCGCGCTCGATGTGCGGATTGGCCTTGAGACTGTTGAGGATTTCCAGCGCCCGGTCCTTGTCGCCGATGTCCACCGCCGGGGCCGCGCTCACGCCGATCAATTCCGCATACGGCACCAGCGTCTGCTGCACGCGCGTTTGCAGCAGGCTGTGGCGGTAAATCATGAGTCCCAGGCTGAAGGCGGCGAAGACCGGCAGCACCGTGCCGAGAATGGCGGCGACCGTGCGTTTTTGGATGCCGATCGGGGTCAGAAACATGGCCGTTTCGGGGATCTGTCAGACGGGATTTCCAATGGCCATAAAATGTCAGCCACCGCGAAATTGGCAACCGTAAAAGACGGCCGGTTTTAAATCCTCATCACCGGGCGCGTCCCGTCGGCCCGGGTGGCGGACCGGTCACCGCCGGAATGTGGCTTCCCGGCGCCGCTCAATAATACTCCGGCTCCTGGCCGGTCTTCCATTTGATGTTGCAGCCCAAGCTCGGCTTTTGATCGTTGGGCACGTCTTTGCCGGAGAGGGTGGCGTCCAGCGCGGCGCGCAAATCCTTGCCCATCACCGGCAGGGCATTTCCCGGCCGGCTGTCGTCGAATTGCCCGCGATAGACCAGGCGATGCTCCGTGTCGAACACAAAGAAATCCGGCGTGCATGCGGCGTGATACGCCTTGGCCACCGCCTGCGATTCGTCGTACAGATACGGAAACGGGTAGCCTGCCCGGCGTACTTCCTCCTTCATCCGCTCGGGGCTGTCGTCGGGATAATTCTCCACGTCGTTGGCGTTGATGGCCACGATGCCCAGGCCGCGGTCTTGGTAGTCGCGGCCCAGTTGCGCCAGTTGGGCGCTCACGTGCTTGACGTACGGGCAGTGGTTGCAGATGAACATCACCAGCACCGGCTTGCCGCGAAAGTCTGAAAGGGAAACGGTTTTTCCGTCCGTGTCCGGCAGCCCAAAAGCGGGGGCGGCCGTGCCCAGCGGCAACATGGTTGAAGGTGTCAGCGCCATGGCCGCAATCTCGCGTGAGCGCGCCCGTTGCGCAAGCTTCTTTTCCACCGCCTGGGTGGGACACAAAATCCAAGACGATACTGGATGGCCCATTGGCAATTCGATGGCCCGGGCCACTCGGCAGGTCTTCTGGCTGGCCACCTGGCTGCGGCTGGTCTGCGACCCAGCCGCGGTCCGCCATATTGGACGCGCGCCCGCTCGAAAAAGCTCGTAAACCACAAACCCCACTTCGTAAAATTGGAGTGATGGCCAGGAACATTGTCTATTTTGACCTTGAGACCCAGAGATCCGCCGAAGAGGTCGGCGGCTGGGACAATATCAGCAAGTTGGGCATGAGCGTGGGCGTGACCTACAGCACGGCCAGCGGCGAGTACCGGATTTACGATGAGCCGCATATTCATGAGCTGGTCACCGAGCTCCAGCGGGCCGACTTGGTGGTGGGCTTCAATAACCTGCGCTTTGATTACGAGGTGCTGCACGCTTACACCCCGCTGGATCTCACCCAGGTGCCCACGCTCGACATGCTGGTGGTGCTCAACGAAAAGCTGGGCCACCGCCTGTCCCTCGACTCGATCGCCACCGCCACCTTCGACGTGGAAAAAACCGCCGAAGGTCTTCAGGCCGTCCGCTGGTTCAAGGAGGGCAAGCTGCTGAACATCGCGGAATATTGCTGTTACGACGTGAAGATCACCCGCTTGATCCACGAATACGGCCATGCCCAAAAGCAACTGCACTATTTCAACCGCTTCAACAAAAAGCTCACGGTGCCCGTGAGCTGGTGACGCCGTTCTGCAATTGCCCGACCGCGTCGTGCAACTGCCCGGCCAGCACCTTGCGGTCGCTGGTCGTCCGTTGGAATTTCGCGAAGCGCAGCGTGGCCCGGATGGTTTTCTTGCCGAGCATATTCAGCACGTGCGGGAAAAATGTGTGGTCGCCCCAGTAGCAAACCTCCTGTCGGGCGTCGCCGTCCTCCAGTTCGTAATGCAGCCAGCCCACCGAAATCTCATGGCGGCCGCTGGCCGCCGGCTCCAGCAGCGAGGTGTGGAACGGCCGTACGATCGAGCCGTCCGAACTGGTGCCTTCGGGGAACACCACCACCAGTGCGCCCGCGTCCAGCGCGGCCTCAATTTCCCGGTTCACCGCGCCCACGTGCGTGCGCCGTTCCCGGTTCACGAATACCGTTCCGCCCATCGCCGCCAGCCACCCGAACACCGGCCACCGCCGCACTTCCGCCTTGGACACAAACACCGCCGGCGTCACCGCTGAAATCGCCAGGACGTCGAGATAGCCCAGGTGATTGCAGATCAGCAAACCGCTTTGGGGGACCGGGCCGGAAATCGTGGCCGAATAGCCGAAGATTTTGAGATGCCGCCGCGACGAACGGCTGAGCCACGCCGCCCGTTCCAGCCGCTCGGTGTCTTTCGGCGCGCGCGCGGCGGTGAGAAAATAGTTGAGGGTGATCACCCCCACCTCCCACATAAACCAGCAAAACCTGCCCGCGCTGCGAATCGTCATCCGTGGATTTCAAACGCGATGCCCGCCCGGGTCAACTGGGAAATCATCAGAAAAACCGCGTTCGCGTGGATTTCGGGAGCGCTTCCAAGTCCAGCACCGTCAGGAAATCGATCGTTTTGAACTGCCGGTCCAGCGCCGGCGGACCGCCAATTTTCGCGCCAATCGTCAGGTAGGCCCGCAACAGCTTTGGAATGGACACCGGCTCTTCGGTGACCGCGTGGAGCGGGCATTCATGGCTGGGCAAGGGGTCCGTGCGCCAAGCCGGTTCCGCCAAGTGATTCCGGCAGATTTCCGTGTAGGCGGAAGCGCCGACGGCCGGATCCTGCGACGTCAGCGAGCTGCACCCAAGCAAATAGCGGGCCCCGTGCGCCTTGGCATAGTCGGCGATTCCCTTCCAAAGCAGTCCCAGCACGAACAGGTTCCGGTGCTGGCGATGCACGCACGCGCGTCCCAGCTCCACAATCTTGCTCCGCGCCCCTTCAAAAACGCCGAAATGAAACTCCTGCGCGCAGTAATAGCCCAAATGCTGCTTCGCGTTCATTCCAGTCTGCAACCGGTAGGTACCCACGATTTGCCCCGTGGGAACATGCTCCACGATCAAATGGTCGCACACCGTGTCAAAGGGATCGGCATCCAAGCCCGTGTCATAAGAACGCGCCAGCCCCTCGTTTAACTCGAGGTTAAACACCTGAAAACGCAACACCTGCGCAGACTCAATCTCCTCTGGCGTAGTCGCCAGCCGGTGGGAGTACTGCGAAGGCGCGCTAACCAGTAAGCGAACTGATTCTTTGGATACTTTCACGGCAACAAGACTGCTCAACTAGTGTGTCGATTATGTGTCCGTCAGGTTAAATTATCAAGCGTGAAAAACCCTTTATAATCAACGACTTCTAGCGGTCAAAAAACGCTCCACATATTTGCCCAGCAAATCCGCCTCCAAGTTTACGGCATCTCCCACCTGCCGCTCCCGCAGTGCGGTCACCTCAAACGTGTGTGGAATGATCCAAATCCGGAAGCTTTTCTTCTGCACGGCCGCCACGGTCAGGCTGATGCCGTCCACTGCCACTGATCCCTTAAAGACCACGTACCGCATCACCTCCGCCGGCGCCGAAATGTCCAGCACATGGTCCTTGCCTGTTCGCTCCCAGCGAATGATCTTCCCCAGCCCGTCCACGTGGCCCGAGACAAAATGTCCACCCAGCTCGCCGTTGGCCCGGAGCGGCCGCTCCAAGTTCACCAGCGAACCCGGCCGGGCAAATTGAAAATTCGTCCGCTTCCAGCTCTCCTGCAACAGGTCAAATTGGATCGCCTTGCCCTTGCCGCGCGCCGCCACCTTCACCGCCGTCAGGCAACACCCGTTGACCGCCACGCTGTCGCCCACTTTCACTCCGCGGGCGTCCGCTCCCGCCCGGACCGTCATTTCAATGGCCTTCGCCGTCGGCGTGATTTTTTCAATGACGCCGGCTTCTGCTACAATACCTGTGAACATAGGGATTTAATATTGCCCGTTTTCCGCCGCCGCGGACAGGTTTTTTACACCCCTGTTTCGGAACCTTAGTGAGCGCCTTAACGGGAACCATGCTGTCGAACGAAGCATTAACCACAGATGGACGCAGATGGACACAGATTCGGAGATCTCATCCGGGTCAGAAATCCGGGCGCACCAATCAGTGACCGATGCCAATCAGTCAAAACAATCCTGTCCCTGTCTTCATCTGTGTCGATCTGTGTTTATCTGTGGTTAGACTGAATCGTTCCGCTTAGCCCGCTGGCCGCACTCGGGCCGTCAGCAATAGATCCCCGCCCAATTTGCGCCACTCGATGTCGTCGAGCTGGATGATCCCGCGCAAATTCCGGGCGCCTTCGCCGGCCACGGCCGCGTGCGCCTCGCGCCCACCCAAAACCTTGGGCGCATAAAAAAAGGCCACCCGCTGCGCCAGCCCGCCGAACAGAAACGACGCGTTCACCTCGCCGCCGCCTTCCACCAGCAGGCTCGTCACGTTCTCCGCGCCCAGCCGCTTCATCAGCCAGCCCAGGGAGATGCCCCGCTTGCCCGCCGGCGCCGTCCATACGTTCACCTGTTTGGCCAGGGCCGCCACGCGCCGCTTCGGCGCCCGCCGGCTGGTGACAATCGTGGTCAGCGCCGCCCATTCGTCGCTCACCGCCCGCGCTGTCAACGGCGTCCGCGCCAGCGAATCCAGCACGAGGCGCCGGAGTCCGCCGGAGGTGGAAAGGCTTTTCGCCGGCCGCACGGTGAGCGATGGATCGTCCGCCAAAATCGTGTTCACTCCCGCCAAAATCGCATCGTGTCCGCGCCGCAATTGCATGCTCCACGCCCGTGCCGCCGCGCCCGTGATCCATTTTGATTCGCCGTCCGCCGTGGCGATTTTTCCGTCCAGCGTCATCGCCGCCTTCACCGTGACGAACGGCGTCCGATGAACGATCCAATGGTTGAAAGCCTCGTTGAGCGTCGCGCAGGCGGCGGCGACCCGCCGGTCGGCTTCATTTCCCGCGTCCAAAGTCGCCGCCCGGATTCCCGCCCGCCGCAAGATCTTGAAGGCCCTCCCCGCGTGCCGCGGATTCGGATCGATCACCCCCGCCACCACCCGGCGGATGCCCGCGGCAATGATCGCGTCAGTGCACGGCGGCGTCCGGCCTTGTGTGCAACAGGGTTCCAGCGTCACGTACAGCGTGGCGCCCCGGGGCCGCTGGCCCCGTTGCTGCGCGTCGCGCAGCGCCTCAATTTCCGCATGCGGACCGCCCGCCTGGCGGTGCCAGCCGCGGCCGATGATTTTTCCGCCCCGCACCAGCACCGCGCCCACCATCGGGTTCGGCGACGTGGCGCCGTAGCCGCGGCGGGCCAGCCGCAGGGCCAGGCGTATGTATTGGGCGTCAGTCACTCCTCGAACAGCGCCTGCGCGAATTGTTTCCCGTCAAACGGCTGCAAATCGTCCGGTTGTTCGCCCAGGCCGATGAATTTGATCGGCAGTCCCAATTCCTTTTGGATGGCCACCACCATGCCGCCCTTGCTCGTGCCGTCCAGCTTGGTCACCACGAGTCCCGTCAGCGGCACCGCCTTGTTGAACTCGCGCGCCTGGGTCAGCGCGTTCATGCCCGTCGTGGCGTCCAGTACCAGCAGCACCTCGTGCGGCGCGCCCGGCAACTGCTTGCCGATCACCCGGTGCAGCTTCTGCAATTCCTGCATCAAATTGTGTTTCGTGTGCAGCCGTCCCGCCGTGTCAATGCACAGGTAATCCGCGTGCCGCGCCTGCGCCGCCGTTACCGCGTCGTGCGCCACCGATGCCGGGTCCGCCCCGTAGGCGCCGGCCACCACGTCCACTTGCAGCCGCGTGCCCCACAGCTTGATCTGTTCGATGGCCGCCGCCCGGAACGTGTCGCACGCCGCCAGCAGCACCGTCTGGTTTTGCGTCCGCAGCAAGTGCGCCAGCTTCGCGCTGGTCGTCGTCTTGCCCGTGCCGTTGACCCCCACGATGGACACCACCGTCGTCCCCTGCGGCGCCTTCTTGAGCCGTGCGTCGCCGGTGGAAACGCTCTTTTCAATTTCCGCCCGCGCAATGGCCAGGTAGTCCAAACCGTCGCCGCCCTGCGTCTCGTAAGCCTGCTTGACCGCCCCCGTGATCTGCGCCGTCATCGCCAGCCCCAGGTCCGCGCCGATCAGCGCCCGCTCCATTTCCTCCAGCGACTCCGCCGTCAGCTTCGGCGAGCGCGTCACGATCCGTTTGATTTCGTGTGTCAGCCGGGCCTGTGACCGTTGCAGGCCCGCTTTGAATTTGGCGAAGAGTCCCATGAAAAATTTAACCCGCGCGCCGGCTTAGCCGGAACGATTGAGTTGAAAAATGCATTAACCACAGATGGACACAGATGAACACCGATGCGAAGCCGGAACTGGTTGGTCCAGGGCGGCGCACCAATTGGTGAGTGATCCCCATGCTCCAAGAAAGCCCCGCCAAGCCCGCTTTCATCTGTGTTTATCTCTGTTCATCTGTGGTTTAAAAGACCGTTCCGGCCTAGGGCGCGCCGGTGACGGCCGGATTTTTTTTCCGCGCCGCGTGCAGCTTTTCCACGTGCTCGTACGGCAGCTTCACCGTGCCGATCAGCGGCTTGTTCTTGCTGAACCCGTGGCAGTCGCTGCCGCCCGTCACCAGCAGGCCGTACCGCTCCACAATCTCCAGGTACCGCTCCGACATCGCCGTGGAGTGCTTCG
>Ga0182030_10014315_pt1 | contig 15671 bp, 16 predicted proteins | sample 812S3MmetaG_FD_121299 | JGI IMG/M metagenome (GOLD analysis project Ga0182030, IMG submission 121299) | Permafrost microbial communities from Stordalen Mire, Sweden - 812S3M metaG (Illumina Assembly) | ecosystem: Environmental > Terrestrial > Soil > Wetlands > Permafrost | place: Sweden...
CAAGTACTGGTGCGGTCCATTGTCATACTTCACGCGAAGAATATGCACACCCTCAATGCTTAAAATCTGGTACTGCTTTGCGGAAAGACTGATTATATTGGACTGCGGCCACCCCGCCCAAACTCACCGGTGCGTTCAACTAACCGGAAACCCGTCTTCCCCGGAATCACTCAGCGGCGCACGATGCTCCATTGAATTCTGGTTGTCGCGCATTGCCTTTTCTGTGACGAAAGCTCGTCTGCGGCCGGGCAAGTGGACACACCTATCAGTCTACCGGAGCCAAGCGGGCCGGAGCTCGGTCGCAGACTTCGGACCAGGATCGTGCTCCACCATGCGCTGATTGTTTGTTCCTCTGCAGACCTTAGACGCACCGGAGCCTGGCATGACATCCTCGCTTCGAGAGGGTTTTGCAAGAATGGACGGCCGGCCCGAAAGTATCTACGCCTTTTCTGCGCCGCTGCTCGACGGCCGCGAGACCAGTCTCGCCGAATTCAAGGGAAAGGTCCTGCTTATTGTCAACACCGCGAGCAAGTGCGGCTTCACACCGCAGTACGCGGGGCTCGAGCGCCTCTACCAGACGTACAAAGATCGCGGATTCGCTGTGCTCGGCTTCCCCTCAAATCAATTCGGCAAGCAGGAACCGGGATCACCGGAAGAGATCAGCGCGTTTTGCGAGAAGAACTATGGCGTCAGCTTTCCCATCTTTGCCAAAATCGACGTGAATGGCCCGACGGCCCATCCGCTCTACCGGTTCCTTAAAGAGCGCAAACGCGGGTTTCTCGGGATGGGGCGCATTACGTGGAACTTCGCCAAGTTTCTTGTGGATCGCGAGGGCCACGTCGTGCGGCGCTTCGCGCCGGCCACCGACCCCAAGGCCATTGCGTCCGAAATCGAAAAGCTACTGTAGTGCCCTGCAAGGTTTGGGAATCTTCGATCAGTATGAAAATGGGTGCCCAGGTCTCGCCTTTGAGACCTGGGTGAGCAACAACCTAACCCAGCCGTCAACCTCAGCCTCGTTGACGGTCCATTCTTAGAGTAGTCGGCATGGCGTTGCTGTATGCTTCTTCCAGTCCGAGCGCTTGCGCCAACACAAAGCGCGCTGACCGGGCCATCGTATCAACAGCGCGACAGGAGAACCACAATGCGCAAGAACCTGCCCATGCTCCTGATCCGAGTGATCGTCGGGCTCGTGTTTGTTACCGAAGGCATTCTGAAATTCGTTCTCCCAAGCGAGCTTGGCTCCGGCCGCTTTGCGCATATCGGGCTGCCATACCCACACATGCTCGCGCCGTTTGTCGCGGTTGTTGAAATCGTTGGGGGCGCAGCGCTGATGCTGGGCGTCTATGCGGGCGATGCTGCCGTCCTCCTGCTGATCGTGATCCTCACCGCGATCTTCACCACCAAAGTGCCGATCCTGCTGGGGCACAACTTCAGCCGGTTCGAGCCGCCAAAGCTTAGTCACTACGGCCTGCTGAGTTTCCTCCACGAGGCCCGCACCGACCTATGCATGCTTGTGGGCTGCGTCGCGGTACTTCTCGACAGCGGCTTGACCATGGGCAGCAGCAAACGCATGTTCCAGCGTTAGTGCCGTCATGCCTGACCCGAAGCCAGAATCTTCGTTGCGTGAGATTCTCGGCCTGTTTCTCAAACTCGCGATAGATTAACCACCCGATTCAGCGAGGGCCATCCACTGGCGCGGCCATAAAGAACACATACACCAGCAGAGCCACGCCGATTAGGCCTGGAATCAGGCCGATCAGGTAAGGCCCGTCTTTGGGGTTAAGGGCCCAGAACATGCCTCCCAGACCGATTCCGACCGCGATATTGACCAGGCCACCGATTTTCATCCCCTCGCGCTTTTTGATCTGCCGGAGCCGTTCGTCCTCACGCAGGAACTCGACGGCCGCCCTTGCGCCTTCGCCTGATGCTTCCGCCAGCCGACGGAAAGTTTCCGCCTTATAAAAGGCTTCGCGCTCCTTGCGGCGAGTATCGATCCAATGGACGAGCGGAATGAACACAACAAACAGCGCCACAGCGCCGACCGAAAGAAATAGCCACATCCCGAAGTTGCCTGTCTCCGGGCCGCCGAACATTGAAATCGCCAAATGCGTCATACCGTCCTCCTTGCCTTGTCGGGGTCATGCTTTTGTCCCCTTGCGCTTGGTAGGACAGAGATGGCCGCCCGCCGGTTGCAATTTCTCAGGCGCGTGGAAGTAGCCGGTGAAAATCAGCGCCGATCAGGTCTCTTTGCGGTAGAGCATGTCGCGCATGGCATTGCGGCGGGCGGCGTTTAGTTCGGTGTCGCCGCTGCTGAGCCCGGAGCCGGGGCTATCCGTATCTTCGGGCTCACTGCACGATGGACAGCGGTTGGCAAAGCCTGGTTTATCGGGCTTCAGTTCGAACTCATCTCCACAAACAGCACACACTCGGATCGGGAACGGCATAGCTCTTCTATGGTAAAACGAACCGCGATTTTTTTGCAGTCTTCGCTCGGCCGGGCTCACCGCCTGGTCCCGCTCGAAACTGGTGGCGCACGAAAGAATAAAATGCAACCCACCTTGGGGAATACCGGTCCTACAGCACGGAGAGCGCCGGATTGAGCACGACTGCCAAAAGCGCGACGGACGGCCTGGCCGACCCCGATCTTGCGAGTGTCGAGCGGGTGCTGGCCGGCGATGCGGCCGCGTTCGAAGGGATTGTGCTTCGCTGGCAGGGACCGCTTGTGAATATGGCCTGGCGCTACTGCCGCGATCGCGCCCGCGCCGAGGAATTGGCGCAGGAGGCGTTTGTGCGTGCATGGCGAGGCCTGGGCCAGTGGCGCAGGGAATCGAGCTTTTCCACATGGCTGTTTGCGCTCGCAGCCAATGTATTTCGCAGCGACCTCAAACGGGTCCCTGCGGTGAACATTCCCATTGACGACATCGTTGAACCGGCGCGGCCTGCGACCCAGGGCGACGAACTCCAACGCAAATTGCGATACGAAGTTGTACGGCGAGCGGTGCTGGCACTGCCTTTACGCTATCGCGAACCGGTGCTGCTGTTCTACTTTCATGAGATGGATGTGGCCACGACGGCACGCACCATGGGTTTGGCCGAGGGGACCGTGAAGGCGCGGCTCTCTCGCGCGCGGGAGCTTCTGCGACGACGATTTCCACATCTAGCCGACGAACACGCGGCAATGGAACTCTCCGCATCAACCATCGGAAAGGAGGCCTGAGATGAAGGATGAATTGCTCGATCGTATCCTCGCAACAGAAGAAGAGTTGGTCCCGTCGTCCGGATTTGCGGCCTCTGTCATGGAGCGCATCCGCGAGGAGGCCGTTGCGCCTCGGCCGATTCCGTTCCCGTGGAAGCAAGCAATTCCTGGAATCGTGCTGGCTGTCGGCGTGTTCGGCTGGGGGGCAGTGGAACTGACGCGTCAGGCTGTCTCCGTAGCGCACAACGCGCCCTCTATTTCGTTGCATTTTCCGGTTTCGATGCTGCGGCCCGTGGAGGGAATTGCTTGGGTAGCGATTGCCTTATGCGCTTCGCTCGCGTCGTGGCTCTTGTCGCGATTCATGATTGCCGATTCCCGGCTGCTGTAGCCACCTTCGTCCAACGACGCTCATCGGCTCGCAAGAATTCGCCCTAGTTGATCGTCTTGGCGTATCGCTCGCCGAATTGCCGCAGCTTCGCCAAGGTCGCCGCCGCCTGTCCAGAATCGATGGCCTCAGCCCCCCGCGCAACGCCCTCTTTTAGATCGCCGGCTAATCCCGCAGCCACCAGCGCAGCCGCAGCATTGAGCAGCACGATATCGCGCCGCGCGCCAGGAATGCCGGTGAACACGTCGTAGAGCAGCGATGCATTGGTGGCGATGTCACCGCCCGCAAATCCTTCCAGCGTCGCGCGGGGCAACCCGGCCATCTCTGGCGTCACGCGTGCGCCCTTTAGCTCTGGAGGGCCGCCAGTCGCCGACTCCTCGATCCGCGCCACCACCGATTCGCCGGTCGTAGTCAGTTCATCGATTCCGTCGGTTCCGTGCACGACAAAAGCGCGCTTGGCTCCGAGCGCCGCCAGTGTGCGGCCCATAAGGAGCACGCGGCTCGGTGCCAGCACACCGATCACCTGCGACCGTGCCCCTGCCGGGTTGGTCAACGGCCCGCAAAGATTAAAGATGGTGCGGAAGCCCAGTGCGCGGCGCACCGGTCCCACAGCTTTCATCGCCGGATGATAGAGTGGCGCAAACAGAAACATGAATCCCGTCTCACGGAGGCACTCTGCGGCCATCTCCGGCCCAAGCGCAATCGGTACGCCGAGCGCCTCCAGCACATCGGCAGACCCGGCCTGCGAAGTCATGGCGCGATTGCCGTGCTTCGCCACCTTTGCTCCCGCGGCAGCAGCCACCAGCGCGGCGCCCGTCGAGATGTTGAAGGTCAGTGGCCCTCCGCCGCCGGTGCCGCACGTGTCCACCAACGCCGCGCGCTCTTCATCGGTGAGCGGAACGGATATGGCCCGCGCACGCATCGCGTCGACGAATCCCGCCAGCTCCGGCACCTGTTCGCCGCGCGTGGCCAATACCGTCAGCAACGCCGCAGTTTCCACTTCGGATGCCTCGCCCGCGAGAATCTCGTCGAGCACGGCGGCCGCCTGCTCGCGTGTCAGCGCTGCGCCATCTTCCGCCAGCAGCTTCAAATGCTCCTTCAATACACTCATCTCTCATTATGGTAATTCCCGCGTGTGTGACGCCGTCACAGAGAGTAAAAACGGTCCACGGTCGTTTGCGAGGCGTTCGTTGCGCAAGATACTATTTCAGTACCGCTGTTCCATCCGCATTGGTCTGGTGCAATTGCGCCCAGATCGAGCGACTCCAACCTCAGCGGATGGGTCGGTCCCAACCAAGATGAAAATTCACGAGTATCAGGCGAAAGAAATCCTGGCAAAATACGGCGTTGCCGTGCCCAAGGGCGAAGTGGCCAATACGCCGGAAGAAGCGGCAGCAGTGGCCCGCAAACTATTTGCAGAGGGCGCAAGCGGCGTAGTGGTGAAAGCGCAGATTCATGCGGGCGGCCGCGGCAAAGGTGGCGGCGTCAAGGTGGCCAAGACGCGCGAAGACGCCGAACTGCACGTCAAGAATATTTTGGGCATGCAATTGGTGACGCACCAGACTGGACCGCAAGGGCAGAAGGTGCAGCGGCTGCTGATTGAAGAGACGGCAGCTATCGATCGCGAGCTCTATCTCGGTATCGTGCTCGACCGCGCCACCGGCAAGCTGGTCTTCATGGCTTCGCAGGCAGGCGGCATGGAGATTGAAGAAGTCGCCGCGAAGACGCCGGATGCCATCTACAAAGAAAGCATCGATCCCGCCGTCGGCTTCGGGGCATGGCAGGCGCGCAAGCTGGCCTTCGCGCTTGGCTTGAAGTCAACGCAGATCAATCAGGCTGTCGGATTCTTCCAAAGCCTCTACAAAGCATTCGTCGATACGGATGCGTCTCTGCTCGAAATCAACCCCTTCATCACCACCAAAGACGATAAGCTTTTTGCCCTCGACGCGAAGATCAACTTCGACGACAACGCGCTGTTTCGCCATGCGGACATCAAGGCTTTGCGCGACACAGCCGAAGAAGATCCGCTGGAGGTCGAAGCGAGCAAATACGCGCTGAACTACATCAAACTTGACGGTTCCATCGCGTGTATGGTGAACGGCGCGGGCCTCGCCATGGCAACCATGGACATCATTCAATATGCAGGCGGCAGCCCGGCGAATTTTCTCGATGTAGGCGGCGGCGCAACGCAGGAACAGATCGAACATGCCTTCGAAATTCTCCTTTCGGATCAGAACGTGAAGGCCATCTTCATCAATATCTTTGGCGGCATTCTGCGTGTCGATCGGCTTGCGACCGGCGTCGTAGCCGCTGCGCGCAAGTTGCAGGTCGCAGTCCCCATCGTGCTGAGGCTCGAAGGAACCAACGTTGAAGAAGGCCGCAAAATCCTCAAAGAGTCGGGATTAAATTTCCAGGTGGGCGCAACGATGAAGGAAGCAGCGGAACTGGTCGTAAGAGCAGCCTCTAGCCATTAGCTTCTAGCTGCTAGCTCAAGAACAACTGGCCGGAGATGTACTGTGGCACAGGCGTTCCAAGATTTGACGGTTTGGCAAAGAGCCATGGAATTGACTGTTTGTGTCTATAGCCTGACTCGTTCTTTTCCAAAAGAAGAACAATACGGGTTGACATCGCAGTTACGTCGGGCAGCGGTTTCTGTGGCGAGTAACATTGCGGAAGGTCGAGGGAGAGGAACAGAAGGTGAGTTCAGGCAGTTCTTGAATATCGCGCAAGGCTCGACGTATGAGGTGCAGACGCAACTACTCGTGGCTAGGCAATTGAAGTTTGGCGATGGATCGCTTCTGCAAAAGGCAGAATCACTCTGCATCGAAACTTCGAAAATGCTGGGCGCGTTTATACACACTTTGAAAAGCTAGCGGCTAGAAGCTAGCGGCTAGGAGCTTGATCCATGTCAGTACTCGTAGGCAACGACACCCGGCTCATCGTGCAAGGCATTACGGGCAAAGAAGGAACCTTTCACGCCAAGGGCTGTGCGGAATACGGCACCAAGGTGGTTGGCGGCGTGACGCCCGGCAAAGGCGGGACCACGCACGAGGGTTGGCCAGTATTCAACACGGTGACCGACGCCGTCGCAAAGACCGGCGCCAATGCAACCATGATTTTCGTGCCGCCCCCGTTTGCCGCCGACGCCATTCTCGAGGCCGAGGACGCGGGGATTCCTCTGATCGTTTGCATCACCGAAGGCATTCCCACCCTCGATATGGTGAAGGTCTGGGCCAAGCTCAAGACTTCGAAGTCCCGTCTGATCGGCCCCAACTGCCCCGGCGTGATTTCCCCCGGCAAAGCCAAGATTGGCATCATGCCCGGACGCATTCACAAAGAAGGATCCGTCGGCATCGTGTCGCGCTCCGGCACGCTGACCTACGAAGCTGTCCACCAGCTCACTCAGCGCGGGATTGGCCAATCGACTGCTATCGGCATCGGCGGCGATCCGATTATCGGTACCACACACATCGACGCGCTCCGCCTGCTCAATGACGATCCGGGCACCGAGGCCATCATCATGATCGGTGAAATTGGCGGGTCTGCGGAGGAAGCTGCCGCGGAGTTCGTGAAGCAGCATGTGAAGAAGCCGGTGGTTGGTTTCATCGCCGGGCAGACCGCGCCTCCAGGGCGTCGCATGGGCCATGCGGGAGCAATCATCAGCGGAGGCCAGGGAACAGCCGCAGACAAAATGAAGGCCATGACCGCCGCGGGGATTCACGTCGTCGTATCTCCGGCCGAGATTGGCGCCGCGCTGGCGAAGGTGATCGGAAAAGCGTAGCGCACGACTTTGAGAAATTTAGGCTACTACTTTAAATTTCTCAAAGCGGCTTTCGCGGTCCTTGAATGAAAGCGCTCTGGATTGACGCGCAACATTCCGCTATTACCCATCGAAGCGTCCTGATCCAGTTCACTGAAACAGGAAGACCAGCTCATCAAGGCACCTTCGCATCGCCAGCGGGCGTTAGCCCGCGTCTGCCCCACCGCAGGTGGTCACCAGACTCTGCACGGCTGCGGATCCACCATCTTGTCCGTCTTCTTGCAGCTGAAGCTTTTCGCAAACTCGGGTAAGTCCGTCAGAACAGTATTGGTTCGGTATTCATCGGGGGCATGTGGGTCGGTCTGCGCTTGCGTGCGTAATTGCTCAGGCCGGGTCTGCGTACACCACTGCTGGGCATACGCAACCCAGAAGCGCTGGTCCGGCGTGTAGCCGTCGGTTTTTGCGCCCATGTCGAGGTGCGCCGTCTGCGCCTCGTCGAGCCATGCCAGCCAAGCGAGCCACAATCCGCCCAAATCAGCAAGATTCTCGCCCAGCGTGAGCTTGCCGTTCAGGTGCACACCTGGTACCGCTTCGATTGCGTCGTATTGCTTGACCTCGCAGTCCGCGCGGTCTTTGAATTTCTGTTCGTCTTCTTTCGTCCACCAGTCCTTCAGGTTTCCGTCCTTGTCGAACTGGCGCCCCTGGTCGTCGAATCCGTGGGTGAGTTCGTGTCCGATGGTCGAGCCCATGTCCCCATAGTTGGCTGCATCGTCTTCCTTGTCGCTGAAGAAGGGCGGCTGAAAATATCCGGCAGGAAAATTCACGTTGTTCTGCTGCGGATCGTAGTAGGCGTTTACGGTCGGGGGCGACATCAACCATTCGCTTTTATCTACCGGCTTGCCGATCTTGGCCAAATCGCGAGCAAATTCGAATTCCATCACTCGTTCCTCGTTGCCCAGCACGTCGCCGCGCACGATTTCGAGCTTGGAGTAATCGCGCCACTTGTCGGGGTAGCCGATTTTGTTCATCACGGTGTGCAGCTTTTCCTTGGCCTTCACCTTGGTGTCGGCGCTCATCCAATCCAGCCCGTCAACGTCTTTGTCCATTGCCTGTTCGATCGCCAGCGTCATCTCCAACGCGTGCTGCTTCGCATCCGGCGGAAAATATTTCGCGACATAAACTTGGCCCAGCGCTTCACCCATTTCGGCGTCGATGCGGCTTGTGCACCGCTTCCATCGCTCCTGCTGCTTCTCGGCTCCGTTGAGAGTATGCGAGTAGAAATGCCACGTCTCTTGGTCGAATGCGGTCGGCATGCTTGTGCCGGCATAAGCATGCAACAGGTGCCAACGCAGGTATGTTTTAATCTGATCCAGAGGGGTATCGCCAAGCAATGCGTTAAATTCCGCGAAGAATTTTGGCTCCATGTCGTTCATCTTGCCGGACGATGGCGCATGCGTCGCGTCAACGTATGCGCGCAGCGAGAAATGCGTCAGCTGCTTGCTGAAATTGTCGAGGTCGGTCGGGTGATTCAGGTTTTGCGGGTCGCGTTGTTCGGTGATCGTGAGCGATGCTTTGGCCAAACGCGTTTCAATCGCCAGCACAGTATCAGCATCCTTGCGAGCCTGCGCCTCCTCTTCACCGGCCAGCGCGAAAATCTTACCGACGTGGTCGACATACTCCTTGCGCTGCTCCACTGATTTGGCGTCGGTGCGCGTATAGTAGTCGCGCTCGGGAAGCCCGAGCCCACCCGCCCCATAAAAGCTGATCACCGAGTTGGCATCGGCATAATCTTGGTTTGAGCCCATCCCAAAGAAAGCATTTACGCCGATGGTTTGCAGATGCCCCACCAGGGCCGGCAATTCCCTCAACGACTTCAGCGCAGCGATTCGGTCGAGCTCCGGTTGCAGCGGCGCAATGCCCGCTTTGTCGATCGCGGCCGTATCCATGCAACTCGCATATTCGTCGCCAATCTTTTGCTCATTTGGCGTCCGCGATGGCGAAGGGATCGCTGCCTTTTCGAGAATCTGTTTCAAATGCAGCCGGTTCAGTTCGTATAACTCGGTAAAGCGGCCGTACGACGTTTGGTCGGGAGGCAGCGGGTTCCGTTTGAACCATCCGTTGCAGCTGTAGCGATAAAAGTTGTCGCACGGGTCCACGCTCTTGTCGATCAGGGATGGATCGAAAACGCGAAGTTCGGTTGTTGCAGGGGCGGCGGAAGCTGCGGCCTGGCAAAAAGCATTGGCTTGAAGATGCGCGGCCAAGAGCGCGAGAGAGCCAAGACGCGCACAACAACAAACGGAGAGACGCAGGATGCGAAACATGCCGAAACTCTATCAGATTTCCGTCGTCTGCCTTCGGGCTCAAATGGACCATTACAATCATGGATGAAACAGAACCCATTGAGGAGCAAATCGAGTGGCGCAACGCACGTTCAGCATCATCAAGCCCGACGCGGTCAACAAAGGCTACACCGGAGCGATCCTGGCCGAAATTGAAAAAGCCGGATTCAAGCTCGTCGCGATCAAGAAGGCTTCTATCTCTGGGTCGCAGGCGAAGGGGTTTTACCATGTACACGCCCAGCGTCCATTCTTCAACGATCTTTGCGCATTCATGGCCTCCGGCCCGCTGTTTCTCATGGTCCTCGAAAAAGAAAATGCGATCGCGGACCTGCGCAAGCTGATGGGCGCCACCAATCCCGCCAACGCCGACAAGGGAACCATCCGCAAGAAATTTGCGGGCTCGCTCCAGGAGAACGCCATCCACGGCTCCGATGCTGAAGACACGGCCGCTTTCGAAATCGGCTATTGGTTTGCCGGATATGAGCTGATTTAAAGACCAATCGCAGCCCGAAGGATTCCGCGAATCTGCACCGCGCAAAATAGTGCCGGAGCCAAGTACCTTCTTCACTAATCTCCGAACAGGTCATCGATTTTGAGCCGCAGCGCAGCGACTTCTTTCCGCAACTCCGCGACCTCGGTTTCCAAATGCGTGACGCGATCGTTCTCTACTGCGGAGGTTGGCACCCTTGCCGGCTCACCCGTCGGCACTGGTGAGGCATGCGCTTCGCCCGACAGCAAATGCGTATAGCGCGATTCCTTGGTGCCGGGCTGGCGCGGCAACACCGCCGCCAGCGACGGCTCGCGTTCCATCAGCTTTTGCAATCCGCCGAGTACGTCGCCAATCTCCTCGAAGCGATGCATGCGCTCCGTGCGGCCGCGCAGCTCGCCCGGTGTCTGCGGCCCGCGCAGCAGCAGCACGCAGAGCAGAGCTGTTTCTGCGCGGCTAAAGTTGAACGCTTCGCCGAGCCAGTGCTCATACTTGGTTACGCGGTTGTCGGCGCCACGTGCGGGTCCAGCCAATCGCTGCTCCTGCAACCCGTTCAGCGCATCGCGCACTTCGTCTTCAGCCAAATCCATCACCGGCTCGCGATTCGACCGCTGATTGCACGCGTTCACCAGCGCATTGAGAGAGAGCGGATAGTAATCCGGGGTGGTTGATTCCTTCTCAATCAGCGCTCCCAACACGCGCGCTTGAGCAGCATCCAGCACAATTGGTCCCGTTGGCGGCATAGGTCCATTCTGCCATTCGCCGTCAACGCACATTTAAGACACTACCCGCTTTTCCACACCCCCGCTGAACTCTGCGATACTAGATCGTTATGCTGATCGCCGATCTGCAAGAAGCCGCACAAAAGATAGCTGGATTCCTCGCCAATCTCAACAAGCTAGGCGGTCTGCGCCTCAAGTACCGCATCACGGCGGGCGACGGCGCGCATGATCCCGAGGGCCTTGAATCGCGTCAGATCCACGTTGAACTGGGCGGGCCCGATGTTCCGCTCGTGACGCAGCACAATGGCGAATTGCTGCAGGCGCTTGAGACCCTTGCCGCACAGATGCTTCGCCTCGATCAGCGCGAGCACGACCTGGTGAGTTTCGATGCCGGCAACTTCAAAGCGTTGCGCGCGCAGGAGCTGCGGATGGCCGCCGAGACCGCTGCGGAAAAAGTTCGCAAATCCGGTATCCCTTATGCCTTTCCGCCCATGAACAGCCGCGAACGCCGTCTGTTGCACTTGGCTTTCCGCAGCTTGGAAGGCGTGGAGACAGCAAGCTCGGGCGAAGGGCAGGATCGCTTTCTTGCCGTCTATCCCCAGGGCAAGACAGACCTGCCGGTCGCGGCACCCGTCAAACCGAGAGGCTTCGAGCGCAGACCTCGACGGTAGCGCAGCCGGTATTGCGCCGTGTGTATGCCACAATACCCGCAATGAAGATTCTCAGACTGCTGCATTTTCTTGCCCTCGCCGCGTCTCTCGCCTGCGCGCAAAAACGCCTCGTGCTCATCGATCAGGACGGTTCTGGTCCCGGCGGATCAAACCAGATGGCCATCCTGTCGCTGCTTCAGTCGCCCCAGGTCGAGGTCCTGGGCATCACTATGGTCACCGGCAATGCCTGGCGCGACGAAGAAGCCGCGCACACCCTGCGCATGCTCGAACTCACCGGCCACTCCAATGTCCCACTGGCCAAAGGCGCGGTCTTTCCTCTCGTCCGCACCGAGCGTGAGGCGCAACTCACTGCGGTGATCGACGGCAAAGTCACATGGCTCGGCGCATGGGGACAGGCGACCAGCACGATGGTAGAGACGCCCAAGGGGGACACACCCGTCGTCGCCGACGTTGCGAAGGCTCACGGACCCTACGAGATTCCGCCGCTGCCCGAAGGCCTGCCCACTCTCAAGCCGATTGAAGAAGATGCCGTTCACTTTCTCATTCGCCAGGTGCATGCGCATCCGCATCAGGTGACGATCTACGCGGCGGGGCCGATGACCAACATCGCTCTGGCTATCTCCATCGATTCCGAATTCGCCGCGCTCACACAGGGGATTGTGCTGATGGGCAGCAGTCTCAACCCGCAAACCGACGATCCTGAATTTGCAACCGATCCGCGCCACGAATTCAATTTCTGGTTCGACCCGGAAGCTGCACATATCGTACTGCGTGCCGATTGGCCGCGTGTCGATGTCACTACCGTCGATGTCTCCATCAAAGCTCCGTTCACGCAAAAGATGCTTGATGAGATCTCAAAATCGCAGTCGCCGACGGCCCGCTACATCGCCGCCTGGAGCCAGGACCGCTACTACATGTGGGACGAGCTTGCCGCCTGCGCGTGGCTCGATCCCACGCTGATCACGAAGGAATCTGTGCTCTATATGGATGTCGACCTCAGCCACGGACCAGCCTATGGCGACACGCTCGCCTGGACCGAGAAGCTGAAGCCGGCAACCGGCGTGCGTCTGGTCCACGCACAGGTTGACGTCGATCTGCCCCGGTTCCAAAAAATGTTTGTGGGGCTCATGACGGGAAACAACTAGAACCATTGGCCTAAAGAAAAACGGAATTGCTCAAGGCTCTCGAACGCAGCGCCGATAGGCGTTGAGGTGAGCGCATGGCACAAATCGCGAATTCTTGTCCTTGCGCTTGCCATTCTTTTGCCCGGCATGGCACGCACACAAGAGCCAGTCAACGCATCGTTGTTCGCGATAACCAGGCCAGCTTTCCCAGCGAAACAGGAATCTGCAGCCAGCCTCGATCGAGCACTTCACACCCTCGCGTGGCCAGCCTATGGCATTGTGCCGACCCGCGACTCTGCGATGGGCGATCACGGGGTTCTTGGCAGGACCGAGGAATTTGTGTTGGCAGGCGAGCGTTTCGGTTTCATGGCCGATATAGCGACCACCGAACTCGGCTTACGGGCCCGGTGTCATGAAGCCGACCCCTTGAATACCCTGTTCGGCAACCGGAATCAGCTGGGAGTCCTCAGCTCCATGACGGCCTGGGAGCTGGGTTCTTCCTATGCGTCGGTTGCGATTCCGCAATGGTTCGAGCATACCCGCTACCGTAAACCGGCACGCATCGCTGCCATCCTCGGCGGCAGCCTGTTTGCAGCCGATCGTCTAAGAACATCTGTTCGGAATTTCCAGCTCGCGCGATAAGCCCGATTACGTGCAGTTGGATTTCGATTTGCCGCGATTTCAGCGAACTTTCGTGGACCCGAGGCCTCAACCAAAGTAATGGGCTTTGAACCTCGGCGCACGCTCAGAGCCCGCTTCTAAAGCCTGTTTGGCCTAATTTGTTGCCATTTCTCATCGATGTAACCCATTAGTGTGTGACCAATGGTGCCTGGAGCGAGCACTTTTGTGGGCCCGTTCAAGCAGCCAAAGTAGTATGGCTGCGCGCAGCCCTTTGCGGGAGACTGAACCTGTCATCGTTCAGGGGTGCAGGTTCTGTGAGCAATACGACGAAATCACGAGTTGTTGTTCTTATGCTGGGCGCGCTTCTGGGCGCTGCACAAATGCATGCAGAGGATGCGTCGTCGTTTACTGAGCCGCCCTCCGCTCCCATACCCCAGCAGCAGGCAACGCGTTTGGACAAGACGCTCCGCATCTTCGACTGGCCCGCCTACAGCTTGAGTCCCAAATTCATTCCCACTGGGGAAGATCGCTCGAAGCTCGCGCGAACCGAAGAATTCGTTTTGGCCGGCGAGCGGCTTGGCTTTTTGGCGGACGCGACGACAACCCAGTTGGGCATGGGCCACGGGCAAGAGGGCGACCCGATGAACACACTTTTTGGAAGCAACAACCGGGTCGGTGTGGCCAGCTCCATGACGGCATGGGAACTCGGTTTCGCCTACTCGTCCGTAACGGTTCCCCGCTGGTTCCAACATACTCGTTATCACAAGGCGGCGCAGATTGTCGCAATCGCCGGGGGCAGTGCACTGACGGGGTTTCGCGTGAAGATGGCGATGCAGAATGCACAGTTTATAAAGTAGTACTTACATTAGAAAAGCGAAGGGCGCTTTCTCGATTGGGAAAGCGCCCTTTTATATTTGCCCCGGAATTCTGCTTATCCGTTCAACTGCTCCTGTAGCTTATTCAGCGTGCGGTGCAGGTCCTTGTCAGTACGCCGATGCTCGTCAATCTTGCCGATCGAGTGCATCACCGTGGTGTGGTGCTTGTTCCCGAATTGACGGCCAATCTCCGGCAAGCTCGCCTCGGTCATTTGCTTGGCCAGGTACATCGCGATCTGGCGTGGCACAACCACGTTGCGCGAATTATTTTTTTGCTTCAGGTCGCTCACCTTCATGCCGAATTGCTCCGCCACGGCGCGCTGAATCGACTCGATGGTGATCTTGCGAACCTGCATGTCGATGAACTGCTTGAGGCACTGCTGCGTTGCTACCAGCGTAATTTCCATCCGATTGAGCTGGCACCACGCGATGAGCCGCACCAGCGCTCCCTCAAGCTCGCGCACGTTGGTGCGCACATTCGACGCGATGAAGAGCGCGACATCCGTCGGCAACACCACCTGCTCGGACTCCGCCTTCTTTTGCAGGATGGCCACTTTCGTCTCGAGATCGGGCGGCTGAATGTCGGCGATCAGGCCCCACTCAAAACGCGAGCGCAAACGGTCCTCAATCTCTGCGAGTTCCTTTGGCGGACGGTCCGACGCGATCACGATCTGCCGCATGCTTTCATGCAGCGCGTTGAAGGTATGGAAAAATTCTTCCTGCGTCCGCTCCTTTTGCGCGATGAACTGAATGTCGTCGATCAGCAACACATCGACAGTACGGAAACGATCGCGGAAGCTGGTCATCCGGTCGTTGCGCAGCGAGGTGATCATTTCATTGGTGAATTTTTCCGCGGAAACATAGCAGATATTCGCCACCGGCTGGCGCCTCTTCACCTCGTGTCCAATGGCGTGCATCAAGTGCGTCTTGCCCATGCCGACCCCGCCATAGAGGAACAGCGGGTTGTAGGCCCGCGAAGGCCGCTCAGCGACCGCAAGCGACGCGGCACGCGCGAACTGGTTGCCATTCCCGATTACGAAGTTATCAAAGGTATAGCGCGAATTCAGCTGCGCTGCAGTCGACCAATCGAAGCGAGCCTGCTCCGGTGCAGCACGATGGTTCGGGGCTGGCGGGGGGGCGGTGGGCGCGTGCGCGGATAACGGACCGAATCCGCCATCTTTTCGTTGCGGCGGAATGGAAGGATCTTCGCTCGCCGTCACAAAAACAACATCGTCGAACTCAAGCGACTGCAGATCGATCGCTTCCTGAATCAAGTCGCCGTACTTGTCACCAATGTGTTGAAATTCTGCCGAAGGCACACGCACGTAAAGCGTGCGACCCGCCGCATGACTATAACGCGTGGGCTTGAGCCACGTCTCATACGATTGGCGGATAACCTTTTTTTCGAGAGCCCCGAGAATCTGGAGCCAGGGATTAACTGCCGCAACCGGCGAAATAGCGAATACCATCGACCGAGTCCTTGCCTGCGTC
>Ga0182030_10014316_pt1 | contig 15670 bp, 16 predicted proteins | sample 812S3MmetaG_FD_121299 | JGI IMG/M metagenome (GOLD analysis project Ga0182030, IMG submission 121299) | Permafrost microbial communities from Stordalen Mire, Sweden - 812S3M metaG (Illumina Assembly) | ecosystem: Environmental > Terrestrial > Soil > Wetlands > Permafrost | place: Sweden...
ACGCGCCGGAATCTCCCACCGCGGATAAAGTAGGACGGCGGCGGATGGCGGGCTCGCCCGCGACGCCGGAGGGCCGGGGGTGTGCCCGGGACGGCCGAGTCAACTTCAAACGATCACGCTCTAGGGCCGGGAGAGGCCGCCAAAATGGTGGCACCGCACGTTTGAGGCTGGAGGATCAAGCACCAGTGAAGGTAGCCAAACTACCGAAGACATCGAGACGTTGAGTAAGTCCCATTGTCGCGTGATTTCAAATGACGCCAGACTCTCGTAAGCCGTCAAGTTCACGGCGTATCATCGCGCGTAGTCCGGCAATGTTCCGATACTTCAAATACCTCTGACCCTGAACATCAAATCGAACCTGCTGGCCCTCTTTCACGGCGAGGACAGTCGGCTTTCCTCTGCCCCAGGCGTAACCAACTTCCAGATAAACGTTCGGATTGTCGCCGGTGAGGAGACCTACCAGCAGAGAACACGTGTCGATCCTGTCTTTAATTCTTCCCAATATGTCGCCTGTGATACCTCCGCGTCCATTCTCTCGCAGAGGAAATTTAGCTCGACAGCCGGCTCGCGGATCGCAATTTCCCATTCATCGTGGTAATCTTCAGCGAAAGGCATCGCGACGAAGATGTGCGGCTTTTTTTCAGATCCTCGTCCGATGTCCAGATGATTCCTTGTTCGATCCCGCTTGACACTTGCTTGATCGGAATTTCGATCGCTAGGATCCGAGGCTTGGTTCGTCGCCTTCGGCGACTCGGAATTAAGGAATTCGTTCAGATACGCATCGACACGACCTACTCTACGGGCATCTTTCTCCACGAGCAAAACCGACTCAAGCCGACAATTCGGGTCTCGTTGAGATCGTCGAGCGTCTATTATTCCCGCGATCAGGGCAAGAGCAGCCTCTTTCTCATCCAAACCATGATTCACACCGTGAAAGGTCATAGCGACGACCCGGGCGGCGGGTAATTCGCGCGTCACGGCCTCGATGGAGTCGCGTCCGAATTGCCTGATTTCCGCATACCGAAAGGCGGCCAACGGAACGACGCCGAGGAACATCACAGCCGGCGCGACGATTTTGTGAGTATGATGCGTGATGACTTGAAGGTTACCCGGCTCCAGCGCTCTGGGCGCCTCGGTCCCCAGCGCCCCCGCTGCGGCAAGATCAGCGCCATAAAAGCTCCCCGCGAACTTCATGACCAAAGCATCCGCCTCAATAGACAGGATGTCGCCCTGAATGACATTCACCCTGAACATTGCCGCTGCCGATCACTCTTGGTTCGAAGGTATCTCGTTCCGGTAGAGGATACACGGAAACCGAGCATGGTCCAGCCACGCGCGCAATAGCTGATACTGGCCAAAAAACCCGCCTAATGAAGTTCCGGTCGGCTCCCCAGTTGACCCGCCACGGATCGGGGCGTGTCCGCCAGTCCCCTACCCCAACGCCGCCCGCACCGCGTCCAGCGCCTCCTTCGTTTTTCCCCCGTCCGGTCCCCCCGCCTGGGCCATCTCCGGCCGTCCGCCGCCGCCCTTGCCGCCCACGGCCACCGCCGCTTTGCGCACCAGGTCCACCGCGTTCACCCGCCCGATCAGATCGGCCGACACACCCACGACGATGCTGGCCTTGCCCTCGGCAGAGGACACCAGCGCCACCACGCCCGACCCCATCTGCTTGCCGATCGCCTCGGCCAGACCTTTCAGGTCGCGCGCCGGCGTTTCACCCATGTCGCGAGCCGACAACGCGATGCCGTTCACCTGCTCGACCGCCGCCGCCGATCCGCCGGTCGCCAGTTGCCGGCGCAGATCGCCGATTGTCCCCTCCAGCCGCCGGCGCTCCTCCAACAGCGAAACGATCCGCTCGGGCACGTCGGCGGGCGCGGTGCGCAGGGCACCCGCCGCCTCGTTCAACCGGCCTTGAGTTTCCAGCACCAGTGCTTCGGCCGCGGCGCCGGTCACCGCCTCGATCCGGCGCACGCCCGCGGCGACCGCCGACTCTGAAACAATGCGAAAATAGCCGATGTCGCCCGTCCGGCGCACGTGCGTGCCGCCGCAGAGTTCGATGGACCAGGCTTGCTTGTTGCCCTCGCCCGTGCCCATCGAGACGACGCGGACCTCTTCGCCGTATTTCTCCCCGAACAGCGCCATCGCGCCGGTCTCGACCGCCGCTTCCGGCGTCATCAACCGTGTCGTGACATCGGAGTTCTCTCGGATGCGCGCGTTCACCACCGCCTCGACCCGGGTCAGTTCCTCGGCGGTGATCGGGCGCGGCTGGCTGACGTCGAAGCGCAGCCGGTCGGGCGCGTTCAAACTGCCCTTCTGCGCCACATGCGTGCCGAGTTCGCGCCGCAACGCCTCATGCAGCAGATGCGTCGCCGAGTGGTGCGCGCGGATCCCGGTCCGCCGCGCGTGATCCACCGTCGCGACGACGGCGGCATCGACCTGCACCGAGCCCGCCTCGACCACCCCCAGATGCACGAACAAATCAGAAAGTTTCTTCTGCGTATCGGTCACCCGGACGCGCAGCCCATCGGCGCCGGCGATCACCCCGGTATCGCCGACCTGGCCACCGCTCTCGCCGTAGAATGGCGTCTGGTTCAACACCAGCGCGACCTCGGTGCCGGCGGCCGCTTCCGTCACCGACTCACCGCCGGCGACGATGGCCAGCACGACCCCTTCCGACGCCTCGGTGCTATAGCCGAGGAATTCGGTGGCGCCGACCCGTTCCTTGATCTCGAACCAGACGCGTTCGGTCGCGGCCTCACCCGAGCCGGCCCATGCGGCGCGGGCGCGGACGCGTTGCTCGGCCATGGCGGACTCGAAACCGGCCAGGTCGACGGTGCGTTTTTGCTCGCGCAACGCGTCCTGCGTCAAGTCCAATGGGAAACCGTACGTGTCGTACAAGCGGAACGCGACGGCGCCGGGCAGCGGCTGGCTGTCGCCGATCCGGGAAAGTTCCTCGGACAACAGGTGCAAGCCGCGCTCCAGCAGATGCTTGAAGCGGGTTTCCTCCAACAGCAGCGTTTCGATGATCAGCGGCTCGGCGCGGACCAGTTCGGGATAAGCGCCGCCCATCTGACGCACCAGAGTGGGCACCAGGCGATACATCACCGGCTCCTTCGCGCCCATCATCGTGGCGTGGCGCATGGCGCGGCGCATGATGCGGCGAAGCACGTAGCCGCGGCCTTCGTTCGACGGCAGCATGCCATCGGCGATCAGGAAGGCGGAGGCGCGCAGGTGATCGGCGATGACGCGATGGCTGGCGCGGAACGGGCCGTCCGGGTCCTGGCCGGTGACCTCGGCGCTGGCCAGGATCAGCGCGCGGAACGTGTCGGTGTCGTAGTTGTCGTGCTTGCCCTGCAGGATCGCGGCGAACCGCTCCAACCCCATGCCGGTGTCGATCGACGGACGAGGCAACGGCACCCGCGTCCCGGGCGGCCCTTCCTCGTACTGCATGAACACGAGGTTCCAGATTTCGATGAACCGGTCGCCATCTTCGTCGGGGGAGCCAGGCGGCCCGCCGGGAATGGACGGGCCGTGGTCGTAGAAGATCTCGCTGCACGGGCCGCAGGGTCCGGTGTCGCCCATGCGCCAGAAATTGTCGGAGGTGGCGATGCGGATGATCCGCTCCTCCGGCAGGCCGGCGACTTTTTTCCACAGCACCGGGGCTTCCTCGTCCTCGGCGTAAACCGTGACCAGCAGGCGGGATTTATCGAGCCCGAAATCCTTGGTCAGCAGTTCCCAGGCGTAGGGGATCGCGGCTTCCTTGAAGTAATCGCCAAAACTGAAATTGCCGAGCATCTCGAAGAAAGTGTGATGGCGGGCGGTGTAGCCGACGTTGTCGAGGTCGTTGTGCTTGCCGCCCGCGCGCACGCATTTCTGCGCGGTGGTGGCGCGCGTGTACGGCCGCCTCTCCTGGCCCGTGAACACGTTCTTGAATTGCACCATGCCCGCGTTGGTGAACATCAAGGTCGGGTCGTTGCGCGGAACCAGTGGCGAGCTTTCGACCACCTGATGCCCATTACGAGCGAAATAGTCGAGGAACGTGGCGCGGATGTCGTTGCTGCTGGCCATGGGGTGCGGTCGGGTTCCTTTGGGGGCGGCGAAAGGACGGAGATAGCGCGCGGTCGGCCCAGAGTCACGCGGTGCGGTTATGGACGCTGGACATTCAGAACGCGTCGCGTGTATAGTGCTCCGCGATGATCCGCTCGTTCGCCGATCGGGACGCTGAGGCGCTGTTCCATGGCCGCTTCGCGCGCCGGATAGGCTCGGACATTCAGCGTGCCGCTCAGCGCAAGCTGGGGCAATTGCACAACGCCCAGGTTTTGAGCGATCTGGCGGCCCCTCCGGGGAACCGGCTGGAACCGCTGAGGGGCGCTCGAGCGGGTCAACACAGCATTCGGATCAACGACCAGTGGCGCATCTGCTTCGTCTGGACCGACAGCGGCCCGCGTGACGTCGAGATCGTCGATTATCATCGGGGATGACCACCATGCGAGACCTGCCGCCGATCCACCCGGGTGAACAATTACGGGAGGAATTCATGAAACCGCTCGGCCTGACCGCTTACCGGCTGGCCAAGGACCTGAATGTGCCGGTCACCCGGATCCAGGCCATCATCGCCGAGCGCCGCGGCATCACCGGCGACACCGCCCTTCGACTGGGCCGCTATTTCGGCACGACGCCGGAATTCTGGCTGAACATGCAGCGCGACTTCGAGTTGGCACAGGCGGCGGAGACTTTGGGGGAGCGGTTGAACGCGGAGGTGACCCCGCGGGCGGCGTGAGTGGGGGCGGTGAAGATTGGAACTGCCGCCACGTCCCAACTCGCACCAGATTCATGCACCAGAACAACCGTCGCATCTCGAGTCTCCGATTTTGGTGCGTGAATCCTGGTTTATGCAACAAGCGTGGAATTGTCGTAGCATACGAATTCGACCGTGTGGTCGTCGGGGTCTGAGACATAAATCGAACGCCACCCGATCCACGGGTGAACCTGTACATTGGGCTTTAATCCCCGCTCAACGAGGTATGCCAGGACTCTATCGTAATCCTTCAACGAAATTTCGACTACGAAGTGATGCAACGTTGAACGCTCTTGATCGGCGCCAATCCATGTCTTGCCTTCTCGATTCGAGTGCCATGAGTCGCTGAACAACCCGATGATCTGGGTATGACCTTCGACTCCGTCGGCAACGCGCATGAAGGCAATAGCGTCCTGAATCACTCGAATAAGCGGAAACCCAAGCACATCTCTGTAAAACGCGATGGAGCTCTTAAGATCGGCGACCCGCACGACCACCTCGCCAACCCCCAGCGGTCTGATCGGACTCACGGCATTCTCGGTCATTGCGTTTCCCCACTCTGCATAGCAGAAACGTCATACTTGAACGACCCGCGGTCAAGTCTGACTGGTGGTCCATCCTTGACCTTTCGGAATAGTCCAAGCCGCGTTGTTCGACGCCCGCGACACCAGGCAATTGGGCGGCCATTTTTCACGGTTTTAGTCGTCACGCATTTCTTGATTCGCGCACCACGATCTACCGGCCCAACCGGGCAAACCCCTTTGATCACCTGTCCGCCGCGGGACCGCTCCCACCCTGGTCCGCCAGTTAAACCACCCCCGAGGAGGACCTTCCCGGTAATCCGGGAGCGCGACGCCAACCCTTGACTCCCCGACGCGCCCACCGCCACGGTCCCCGTAACGACAAAAACGGGAGGAACCAAAATGCCGCGCAAAACACTAACGAGACGCCGCGTCGTGACCACGGCCGCCGGCCTCACCGCCGCCACGATTCTCCGCTGGCCGGCCAACGCCGCCGAATTCTCCTACAAACTGGGCGGGTCCTCGCCGATGGAGCATCCGGCGATGGCGCACGCGCAAATCGCCGCCGACAGAATCAAACAGGAGACCAACGGCCGCCTGGAAATCACCATGTATCCCAGCAGCCAGTTGGGCGGCGACACGGCGATGATCTCGCAGGCGATCTCGGGCGCTTTGCAAATGTATATCCTGCCGATCGATCTGCTGGCGCCGCGCAATCCGGCCTGCGGCATCACCGGCGTTGGTTTCGCATTTCCCGATTACGATCACGTCTGGCCGGCGATGGACGGCGATCTTGGCAGGTTTCTGCGCGACATCGCGGAAAAGATCGGACTGTATTGCCTGGACAAGGGCTGGGACCACGGGTTTCGTCAGGTCACGTCTCGTAACAAGCCGATCACCGGGCCGGACGATCTGCGCGGCTTCAAGATTCGCCTGCCGGTCGCGCCGTTCCTGGTGTCGCTGTTCCGTCACCTCGGCGCCGCGCCGACGACGCTCAATTTCAATGAGGTCTACAGCGCGTTGCAGACCGGCATCGTTGACGGGCAGGAAAATCCGCTGGTCCTGATCGATACCGCCAAGCTGTACGAGGTGCAGAAATATTGCAGTCTCACCAACCACGTCTGGGCTGGTTTCCATACGTCTTTCAACGTCGCCGCCTGGAAGAAACTGCCCCCCGACGTGCAGGAAATCGTGCATCGCGAGTTCAGCGCCGAGGCATTGGCGGAACGTCAGGACTTCGTCGCCATGACGGATTCGGAACGGAAAAATCTGACCGATAAAGGCCTGACATTCAACGCCCCCGATGTCCAACCGTTTCGCGCGGCGCTGGCGAAATCCGGGTTTTACCAGGATATCAGGAAGACCTCCGGCGACGAGGCGTGGAACCTGCTGGAGAAATACGTCGGCACACTGGGGTGACGCCCGGTTGCTCGCCGTGGGGTGGACGTTCTACGGAACGCCGCTCTGTTCAAAGGATCGCGCCCCACCATGACCCATCCGACGCTCGACCGCGCCCGCGCCGCTCAGGCCGAACTCACCGCCATCCGCCACGACATCCACGCCCACCCGGAACTCGGCATGACCGAACATCACACGGCCGATCTGGTGGCGCGCAAGCTGGAAGAATGGGGCATCGAGGCGCATCGCGGCGTCGGCGTAAGCGGCGTGGTGGGCGTGTTGCGCAATGGCAACGGCCAGGCCTCGATCGGGCTGCGCGCGGACCTGGACGCGTTGCCCATTCAGGAGGCGACAGGCCAGCCGCATGCCAGCCGGACGCCGGGACTGATGCACGCGTGCGGCCATGACGGGCACACGACGATGCTTCTGGGCGCCGCGAAACTGCTGGCGGAAACACGCGCGTTCAATGGCACCGTCAACTTCATCTTCCAGCCGGGTGAGGAAGGCGCCGGCGGTGCGCTGGCGATGTTGAACGATGGCTTGTTCGATCGGTTTCCCTGCGACGCCGTCTACGGCATGCACAACCGTCCCGGCCTGCCCGTCGGCAAATTCCTGATCGGCCCGGGCGCGCGGTATGCCGGAGCGGCGTTCTTCGACGTTCACGTGACCGGCAAGGGCTCGCACGGCGCGCGGCCCGAGGACGGCATCGATTCGGCGCTGATCGTCTGTCATCTGGCGACCGCGTTGCAGTCGATCGTGTCCCGCAATGTTTCCGCGCGCGAAACGGCAGTGGTCAGCATCACCCGGGTACACGCCGGCGCCGCCTATAACGTCGTGCCGGAAACCGGATCCCTGGGTGGCACGGTACGGGCGATGAAGCCGGAGATCATGGAACTGGTGGAGCGCAACATAGCCCGGATCGCGACGACGATCGCGGCGGGGTTTGGCGCGACCGCGACAGTGTCGTTTCGCACCATCGCGTCGCCGCTGCTCAACGACACAGCCGAGGCGCTGGTCTATGGCGATGCCGCCGTCGCCGTGGCGGGAGAGGCGAACGTCGATCGCGACGCGCCGCCGGTGATGGGATCGGAGGATTTTTCCTACATGATGGAACGCGTGCCTGGCGCGCACATCACGATCGGCAATGGGGAGACGTCGGCGCTGCATAATCACGGCTACGACTTCAACGATGAGGCGATTCCGTACGGGGTGGCGCTGTACGCCGAAATCGTCGAGCGGAAGTTGCCGAAAGGCATCGACGATTGACCGCGGGGCAAAAGCTTTTCGTGACCGGTTCGCGGGTCGGCCGTTGCGCGAAGGCCTTCCTGAACTGTCCGCGTTCTTCGCACCTTGAAAAAGCAAGACTTTAACACGGAGAGCACCGAGGGCCACGGAGGGCCACGGAGGGCCACGGAGAAGAAAATATGACGCTCCGCGCGGTGTCCGATCAGGCTCCAGCGCGAAGCGCCATTATTCTGTTCCGCTCCGTGGCCCTCGGTGGTCCTCGGTGTTCTCCGTGTTAAAACCTTACCGGCCGCGCCGCGACCTCGTAGCATGGGCGAGGCGATCGAAATGGAGAAGACCCATGACGGACATTTACGCGGATCGCGGCTATGGCAGCCGCAAGCTGGGGTTTGGCGCGAAGATCGGCCTCGTGGTGGTGGATTTCCAGCGCGGCTTCATCGATCCATCGTTCCCGATGGGCGGCGCGCCGATGGTCGATGAGGCGGTGCGCAACACCGTCCCGCTGATCGAGGCGGCGAAACGCGCCGGTCTGCCGGTAATCGCCTGCGTCAACGGCTATGATTCCCCACGCGCCGCGCCGCATTGGAAGGTGGGCCCGGTGCTGGATTTGTTAAGCGGCACGCCAGCCGTTGAACTCGACCCGCGCATCGCCGCCGCCGGTCCGGATGTGTTGTTGATGAAATCCGCGCCGTCGATTTTCTTCGCCACGCCCGCCGCCGCGATCCTCACGAAGGAACGCGTGGATACCGTGATCGTCACCGGGTGCATCACCTCCGGCTGCGTCCGGGCGAGCGTGATCGACGCGTTCTCCCTGGGGTTCCGCGTCATGGTGCCGCACGACTGCGTCGCTGATCATGACGAAGTCGCGCACGCGCAAAACCTGACGGATGTCGAACGCCGCTATGCCGATGTCATCGACGCCGCCACGGCGATCGAGGCGATCGAGCGCTGGCGCCGGGCGAACGACCGGGGGTAGCCGGATCGAGATCGTGACGAATGTCACGTCCCGCGTCCTGGTCCTCGGCGCCTACGGCCTGATTGGCCTGGAGATCGTGCGTCGGCTCCGAGCGTCCGGGCATGATGTCGTGGGACTGGGCCGTTCGATCGCGACGGGCCGGCGATTGGCGCCGGAGATCGACTGGATCGGCGCGGACCTCGCGTCGCTGACGACCCCGGAGGCCTGGCGGCGGCACCTTCATGGGATCGCCGCCGTGGTCAACGCGTCGGGTGCGTTGCAGGATGGCGCCCGCGATAATCTCGCGGCGTCGCAAAGTCTCGCCATTCGCACGCTGATCGCCGCCTGCGAGGAAGTCGGCGTGACTCGTTTCATCCAAATCTCCGCGCCCAGTGCCGATCCGGCGGCACGGAGCGCGTTCTTGCGCACGAAAGGCGAAGCGGACGCGGTACTCCGAGGCAGCACGCTGGATTGGCTGATCCTGAAGCCCGGCCTCGTGATCGGCGCGAACGCTTACGGCGGCACCGCTTTGCTGCGCATGCTGGCGGCGTTTCCCGTCGTCCAGCCCTTGGTCCTTGGCGACAGCCTCGTGCAGACTGTCGCCGCGGACGACGTCGCCGAGGCGGTGGCCATGGCCCTCGCCGGCACGGTCCCCATGCGGTCCGATTACGACCTGATGGAGGACACGCCACAGACCCTGCGAAACATCGTCCGGCGGTTCCGTCGCTGGCTCGGGTTCGCGGAAGCACGGGCGACCCTCGATTTGCCTCCGTGGATCGGCTTCACCACGGCAAGGATCGCCGATACGGCCGGCTGGTTCGGCTGGCGGTCGCCGTTGCGCTCGACCGCCCTAAGCGTTCTGTCGCATGGCGTAACGGGCGATCCTGGCCCCTGGCGGCGCGCTACCGGTCACACGTGCAGGTCGTTACGGGACACGCTCGCCGCGTTACCAAACACGGCTCAGGAGCGGGTGTTCGCGCGGGCGCGGCTGGTGTTTCCGGTTTTGCTCGTCGTGCTCTCGATCTTTTGGATCGCGTCCGGCGTGATCGGTATCGTCCAACGCGAGGCCGCCGCGACCCTGCTGGACGGCGTCCTGTCCACGCCGGCCGCCAATATACTGATCCTGGCGGGCGATGCCATCGACATCGCGATCGGCGTCGGCCTGATCGTCCGCTCCTGGACACGGCACGCCGCGGTCGCCGCGATCATCGTTTCGTTCGGCTATCTTCTGGCGGGAACCGTTCTCATCCCCTGGCTCTGGGCCGATCCGATCGGGCCGTTCGTCAAGGTGCTTCCCGGCATCGCACTGGCACTCGCGGTCGCCGCGCTGATGGAAGAACGCTGATGGAATGGCCTCTTTTGCTCCGGTGGTTGCATCTGATCGGAGCGACGGTGCTTCTGGGCACCGGGGCAGGCATCGCGTTCTTCATGGTGATGGCGCATCGGACGCGAGACGCCCGATTGATCGCGCACACCGCGGCGACGGTTGTCGTCGCCGACTGGGTTTTCACCGCCTCCGCCGTGGTGCTGCAACCGATCACGGGGGCCTTGCTGGCGCGCGCGATCGGCTGGCCGTTGACCGAGGGCTGGATCGTGCTGTCGGTGACGCTCTACATCGTGACGGGATTGTTCTGGTTGCCGGTCGTTTGGATACAGCATCGGATGCGCGACCTGGCGACGACCGCGGCGCGCGACGGGCAGGCGCTGCCAGCCACATATTTCCGGCTGTATCGTTGCTGGTTCGCGTGTGGCGTCCCGGCGTTTCTCGCTGTGCTGGCGATCGTCTGGCTGATGGCGTCGCGACCTCAATTCGGTATCCCGTGGCCGTGACGCGCACTTACCCAACCGGCTTGCCGTCCCGCCGCCGGCGAAACGCATCGACCGCCTTATCCGCCCGTCGCAGAGCCGGATTGTTCCGCAACGCCGCGCAGGTGACCTCCAGCGTATCGGCGGCGAAATCCTCCAGCGCTTCCATGTCCCCATACCCTAACGCGGCGCCCGCCTGATCGCTTCCGGGCGCGCGCGCCAGTCCGGCATCGTCCGTCGCCGCGCTGCCCGTCGCCGTTTGTTTCGCGGCCCGGCGCAAATCGGCCGACCACGCCTCGTCCCGCAAGCCGCACAACGAAGCCAGCGTGGCGACCGCGCCGAACGTCGCGGCATCAGCGAGCCCCTGTCCGGCCGGCGTCTGCGCGCTCGCCAGCGACGTCCAGCCGACACACAGCAAAACAACGCCAAACCGCATCATGATCCCTCGCCAGAGCGCCGATCATGCCCCCAACATTGACACGCCGCCAGCGACGACGCCCCATACCGCCCGATATGGGAGGTCCGGATGAAGCACACCTTGCGTGGCGCGCTGATGATGCTGATCGCGGCGATCGCGCCAGCGCTCGCGCAAACGGTGCCGGAGATCGCGTTCGACTCGGTGCCTGAGCCACTGAAATTGCCACCCAATCTTTATCTCGGCGAAGTCTCCGGCGTCGCGGTGAATTCGCAAGGCCACGTCTTCGCCTTTTCTCGCGGCAGCACGACAGGTCCAGCGTACGGCGCGGCGGCGGCGCAACTGCTGGAGTTCGACCAAACCGGCAAATTCCTGCGCGAGATCGGCCACAATCTCTACGCCTGGTCGTTCGCGCACTCGGTGAAAGTCGATAAGCGGGACAACATCTGGGTCACCGACAAAGGCTCCGACCAGGTCGTCCGATTCGACCCGTCCGGTCGTGTGACGATGGTGTTCGGCCGCAAGCAGGAAGCCTCGGACGAAAGCACGGAGCCGTTGAAACACCCGAAACCGCCGTTACCGCCGGTGGACGGAATGTTCCGCCAGGTGACCGATATCGCGTGGGACAAAGCGGGCAACGGCTACATCAGCGACGGGTATATCAATTCGAGGATTGCCCGGGTGGCGGCGGACGGTCAGTGGCTCGGCTCCTTCGGCACGCCCGGTTCAGCGCCTGGGCAATTCATGACGCCGCACAGCATCGCGACCGACGCGAACGACAACGTCTATGTCGCGGATCGCGGCAACCGGCGTATCCAGGTGTTCGACACCAACGGAACGTTCCTGCGGGCGATCATCATCGACGTGCCGTACGATCCCAACGCCAAACCGGCGATCGGCAACAAGCCGTCTCTCCCCATGCCCGAGGGCTCCCCCCAAACCATGGCCCCCGGCTCGCCCTGGGCCATCTGCATCACGCCCGGACCGAACCAGGTGCTGTACAGCGCTGACGCGTTTCCAGGCCGGATCTATAAGCTCAGCCTGGACGGCAAGGTGCTCGGCGTGCTTGGCAGGTCGGGCAAGCAGTTGAAGGAGTTCGGCTGGATCCACGAAATGGCCTGCCCGTCGGAGAACACCCTGTTCGTGGCGGAGTTGCTGAACTGGCGGGTGCAGAAGCTGCTCCTGCATCCGTGAGCACGGCGCGCCGGGGATTCACTGGAACCTCGGGGTGCCTCGGAGTAGAGTCCAACCCATGCACGACGATTTGTACGACCGAGATGCTCTCGCCTGGTCGGAACGCCAGGCCGAACTGCTACGCCGTGTCGCGCGCGGGGAGCGTGTGAACGAAGTCGATTGGGATCACGTTGTCGAGGAGATCGAGGACGTGGGCCTGTCGCAATTGAACGCTGTGCATTCCTACCTGCGACAAATGCTCGCGCATCTTCTGGAATTATATGGTTGGCCAGACTCCGACGCCCGTGAGCACTGGCGAAACGAACTCGCCACGTTTCAGGTCGATGCCATCGCGCGTTACGCGCCATCGATGCGCCAGAGGATCGATTTGCCGAGAACATACGAGCTTGCCCAGAGGCAAATTGCCCCCATGAGGCGCGGCGATCATGCCGGATTGCCAGCGCTTGCTTCCTGCCCGGTCACGCTCGATCAATTACTGACGGCGTCGGTCGAGGGTCTGGAAACGGCGTTTTCAGGCAACGACTCATCGGTGGAAGCCCAGGCGTAAGACGCCTATACTGACAGGATGCCGGACGATCTGTACGACCGTGACGCCCTTGCCTGGTCGGAACGCCAGGCCGCCCTTTTGCGCCGCGTCGCGCGCGGGGAACGGGTGAACGACGTCGATTGGGACCACGTTGTCGAGGAGATCGAGGACGTGGGGATCTCGGAGCTCAACGCGGTTCACTCATATTTGCTCGAAATTCTGGTGCATCTGCTGAAATTACGTGGTTGGCCGGAGCTCAGCGCGGGCCAGAACTGGCGCAGCGAGATCATCGGCTTTCAGACCAATGCCGATCGGCGCTTCGCGCCCTCCATGCGGCAACGGATCGACTTGCAACAGATCCACGAACGCGCCCTCCGGCAAATCGAGCAGTCGCGCTATGGCGGGCACACGGCGGCCGATCCACTCGCTGTCTGTCCCGTCACGCTCGACCAGTTGCTATCGGCGCCAATCGAGGTTCTGGAGGCGGCGTTTTCCGCCCAGGCCGCTGATTGACCGGGAGCCCATCGCCGCGGCACGGGGCGGGATCGTCCTGATCCAGATCATGGCGAGCCGACTGGAACGCGCCTACCCGATCCTGCCGGCGCGTTGCAGCTTCGCGCCTTGCCCCGGGGACGTCCGATGCTCTATGCCGCGCCGCATCGAGATAACTGAAAATCACGCATGACCGACCGCCCGCTTTCCTTCCAGGACCTGATCCTGCGGCTCCACTCCTTCTGGTCGCGGCAGGGGTGCGTCATCCTGCAGCCGTACGACGTGGAGATGGGCGCCGGAACGTTCCACCCCGCGACCACGCTACGCGCTCTGGGCCCGAAGCCATGGGCCGCCGCCTATGTGCAGCCCTCGCGCCGGCCGACGGATGGGCGGTATGGCGAAAACCCCAACCGGCTACAGCATTATTACCAGTATCAGGTGATCATGAAGCCCTCCCCCGCGGATGCGCAGGACCTGCTGCTGGCGAGTTATCGACACATCGGGCTCGATCCGCTGCGCCACGATTTTCGCTTCGTGGAGGACGACTGGGAAAGTCCGACCCTGGGCGCCTGGGGCCTGGGGTGGGAGGTCTGGTGCGACGGCATGGAAGTCGGCCAGTTCACCTATTTCCAGCAGGTTGGCGGCATTCCGGTCGTGCTGCCGAGCTTCGAGATGACCTATGGCCTGGAACGCCTGACCATGTACGTCCAGGACAAGGAGAACGTGTTCGACCTCGATTTCAACGCGCCGGGCAACGGCTCCACCGTCAAATATGGCGACGTCTTCCTGCGCGCCGAGCGCGAATACAGCGCCTACAACTTCGAATACGCCGACACCGCGCTGCTGACCCGCCACTTCGCCGACGCCGAGGCGGAGTGCGCCTCACTGCTGAAGCACGATCTGGCGCTGCCGGCCTACGACCAGTGCATCAAGGCGAGCCATTTGTTCAACCTGCTGGACGCGCGCGGGGTCATCAGCGTGACCGAACGGGCGAGCTATATCGGCCGGGTGCGGACATTGGCGAAGGCGTGTTGCGAAGCATGGGTCGCGGGGGATGTGGGATGACCGGCAAGACCAGGCCTGCACGCGACGTCGAGGCTGAGGTCGAACGAATGCTGGCGATGGGCAGGGAGATCCGCGACCATATGACAGGGCCTGCCAGCTCCGATCTGAGCGATCTATACGACGAGAATGGCTTTCCGGGAGAGCCTGGCGACTTCTCCCAGACTGACATCGAACCGGCTTGGAAACCCTGACCATGGCCGAGCTCTTCCTCGAACTCTTCAGCGAAGAAATCCCCGCCCGCATGCAGCCGCGCGCGGCCGAGGATCTCGCCCGTCTGGTCGCCGAAGCCCTGGCCGGCCTGTCGCCCACCAATGTCCGCACCTGGTACGGCCCGCGCCGCATCGCCCTGGCCGCGGAAATCGCGGACCGAGTCGCCGCCGCCGGATCCACCGAACGCGGCCCTCGCGCCAACGCGCCCGAGCAGGCGCTGCAAGGCTTCCTCCGCAAGCACGGAGCCTCACGGGAGCAACTGCGTCAGGAAGGCGATTACTGGGTGCTGGAGAAGCGCGCCGACGCCGTTCCCGCACCGGAGTTGATCGCCAGCGCGATGCCAGGCGTATTGCGCCGCTTCCCGTGGCTCAAATCCATGCGCTGGGGCGGCACCAGTTCCTTCACCTGGGTTCGCCCATTACGCCGCATCGTCTGCCTGCTGGATGGCGCTGTCGTACCCTTCGACCTGCGCGACGGCGCCGATGACGGACACGGCCTGGCGTCGGGCGACCTGACCGAGGGCCACCGCTTCCACGCTCCGGGCGCCTTCCCCGTCACCTCCGCCGCCGATTGGGCCGCCAAATTGTGCGAACATCGCGTGCTGGTCGATGCGGCGGACCGCAAGACAGTCATCGCCAAGGGGCTCGCTTGCATCGCGGCGGAGAGGTCGGTCATCATCGTCGATGATCCCGGCCTGCTGGACGAAGTCGCCGGCCTGGTGGAATGGCCGGTCGTTCTGGCCGGCCGCGTCGCCGCCGAGCACATGGACCTGCCGCCCGAAGTCATGCAGGTTTCCATGCGCGTCAACCAGCGCTACTTCGCCTCCCGCACGCCAGAGGGAAAAGCCGCGCCCTGGTTCGTCTTCGCCGCCAATATCGAGGCGGACGACGGCGGCGCGGCCATCGTCGCGGGCAACGAACGTGTGCTGCGCGCCCGGTTCTCCGACGCGCGGCACTTCTGGGACCTCGACCGCAAGGCGCCGCTGGAAAGCCGGGTGCCGTCGCTGGACCACGTCACCTATCACGCCAAACTCGGCACCCAGGGC
>Ga0182030_10014318_pt1 | contig 15669 bp, 9 predicted proteins | sample 812S3MmetaG_FD_121299 | JGI IMG/M metagenome (GOLD analysis project Ga0182030, IMG submission 121299) | Permafrost microbial communities from Stordalen Mire, Sweden - 812S3M metaG (Illumina Assembly) | ecosystem: Environmental > Terrestrial > Soil > Wetlands > Permafrost | place: Sweden...
CGCGCGAATCGGGCCCGTGGATTGCCGCTACGCTGGCCGCCGGTCTGCGGGAGTCTGGAGCCCTCGTTGAGAGCGCAGGCGTCATCACCACTCCCGCCATTGCCTTCCTGGCGCGCACCCACGGCTTTCAGGCCGGCGTCGTCATTTCCGCCTCGCACAATCCCTGGCGCGACAACGGCATCAAGCTGTTTGGCGGTGACGGCTTCAAGCTGGCCGACGCGGTCGAGCTGGCCATGGAAGACGAGATCCTCCAGCATGCTGCCAAAATTGATGCGCCCGATCCGGCTTCCCTGCCCCCGGTTGAGGACAATCCCGCCTTCCTGGGCGACTACATTCAGTTCCTCATCGATGCTGTCCCGGGGCTGAACCTGGCCGGGCTGCGGATCGTGGCCGACTGCGCCAATGGCGCGGCAGCGGCGGTTGCACCGAAGCTTTTCGCAAGGACTAAAGACAGGTCAGTCTCTGCTCTGAGAACAGCCAGTTTCACTCCTGAGTTTGGCAGCGAACTTGTACGTCGTCTCAACGCCAACGTCGAATTTCTCAACATCGCGCCCGATGGTCGCAATATCAATGATGAATGTGGCGCATTGCATCCTAATGTCGTGGCTGCAAAAGTGGCGGCGCGCGGCGCAAGTGTCGGTCTCACCTTCGACGGGGACGCCGATCGCTGCATGTTGGCTGGCGCGCACGAAAACATCTTCAACGGCGACGCCATTCTCCTTATGGTCGCGCGAGACCTGAAAGCCCGCGGCCTGTTGACGGGAGATTTAGTTGTCGCCACCGCCATGTCCAACATGGGCCTTGAAGCCGCGCTCAAGCGTTCCGGCATTCGCATGTTGCGCGCCCCGGTGGGCGACCGCTACGTGCTTGAGCAGATGCTGAAAAATAACGCCGCTCTCGGAGGCGAACAGTCCGGGCACATCCTGCTGCCGCATCTTGCCACCACAGGCGACGGGCTGCTCACGGCTCTTGTCGTTTTGGATCTGGTCGTTCGCTCCGGCAAGAGCATCGACGAATTGACCGCCGACCTAAAGGTCTTTCCGCAGGTCATCGTCAATGTGAAAGTGCGCGAAAGAAAGCCGCTCGAGTCGATTCCCACCGTAGCCGCCGCCATCCGCGCCGCCGAAGCAGACTTGGAAGAGTCGGGCCGCGTGGTCATCCGCTACAGCGGCACCGAAGCTCTGGCTCGCGTGATGATTGAAGCCGAAAGCGAAGACGCCATGCGCTTTCACGCCAACGCCATTGCCAACGCTATCCGCGCAGAGTTGGGTGCGTGAGAACCATGGTTGGAGCTGGTGCCTGCCACGAGGCACCAGCGTTCTATCGCGCCCTAAGACACAGAATACTCGGGCGATCTCAAGCGAAGCACGACAATCAGATCTTTCGATAGCGGCTCCAGTCTTTTTCCAGCAGCTTCGCCATGTCCACTGCGGCGTCCTGCAGCCAGCCCCGCTTTCGCATCTTGAGGTCTTTCAAGATTCTCTCGGTCTGGCCTTTCGTTCCTATATGTACATTTGCGGCTTCAGAGCCCATCGCCATGAGGAGTATCTCTTCGTCGCTGTGCTTCGGCAGTGCTTGAATATCGATCGGATTCGAGTCTGGCGACAGTCGCCGGATCAGCCACGATCCATCAATTACCTGAAATGGATCAGGCGACCGAACTGCGGAACTGATCGCCTTTTCATACCAGGACTGCCGATGTCCAACCTGGTCATGCAACCATGAGCAAGCAGAAGGAACCATCAGCTTTGCTTCTCGCGCGATACAACCGCCCTGCCACTTGGCAATCGCCACGAAGCGTTCCTGTCCCAGGCTGCCCAACCCTGCTTGACGCCGCACGACTTTATAATCCATTCCTGTGACGGGCAGCGTCCTCTCCAAGGCGTGTTTGAGGTCTTTGGCGATTGGCTGGCTCACCGCCGGAAGTCGATTCAGTTTTCCCCAGAAGTCGGTAGGCGGCTTGAAGCTGTCCACTCCCAGCTTGCCCAGTTCCTGCTCGCGTTCAGCGAGAACGATGGGACATCCTCCTGCGCGTAGTGTCTCCGAGTATCCCTTGAGGATGGCGTTACAGCCGTCTTTCAATTTGATAGAGAGGCCCTCGGCATCGAGAACAATCTTCAGACTGGCCGCAAGCCGAACCAGATCGTTGGTGTAGGGTAGCGGATACGATTCGTCGAAATCGTCGACGCCCCAACAAAGCCGGCCTTCTGCATCCCGCCACGTACCAAAGCTGTTTACATGCAAGTCACCCACAGCGAGGACCTTCGGAGCGCTGCACAGATCGGCGCACACGGACGGCCACAATTGAGCCCATCTGTAAAAAGTTCCCCGAAGAAATCCAAATGGGGTTTCCTTCATCTGCTCGTACTTCGATCGAAGATCCGATTGCACAACCTTCGTGCAACTGCGCATCCACGCCTCGTAGCTGCGGGTAACGCTTTCGATGTTTCGCTTTTTGCCTTCGAACGAGGGCGACTGACCGCGGGAACTATCTTTTCGCGACTTGATCTTCATTGCCTGCCTTGCTTTGGAGAGAGTTTTGATCTGTGAGCAATAGATGCTCACCAGCCCGCATACGTTGTGTGTTCCAAAAGCTCTACGACATTTAGCGTTTGTGCGGCCCGGCTTCGCAATCGCGGCGAATTCTCTTGAATCGTCAGTTTCACGCCGAGACCCTTTCCAGCCTGCCCGCCTGAATCCGCGAGTTCCCGTGATAGACATTGAAATGGTTGTCGCGCAGGAGGCCCACAAGCGTCACCTCAAATGCACGCGCGACCTCGACTGCCAGGCTGGAAGGTGCTCCGACCGACGCCACCATCGGAACACCGCCCATCACCGCCTTCTGCAGCAACTCAAAGCTCGCCCTGCCCGAGAGCAACAGCAAACTATCCCGCAGCGGCACCCGATCTTCGAGCAGCGCCGCGCCAATCAACTTGTCCACCGCGTTATGTCGCCCAACATCTTCACGCATGCCGCCCAGTTCTCCCGCCCTGCTGAACAAGCCCGCGGCATGGAGCCCACCTGTCCTATTAAAGATTCCCTGCGCCTCCCGAAGTCTCGCGGGGAGCGAACACAAAGTGTCAGAATCAATCACAAAATTATTTGGAAGCCGCGGCGGGCACACTGTCCGCAGCGCCAGAAGCGACGCCTTGCCGCAGATGCCACAACTTGAAGTCGTATAGAAATTGCGCTGCAGCGTACTCAGGTTTACCTCGACCGTCGGCGCAAGTTCCACGGTAACCACGTTCCCCGAAGAACTGTTCCAAACCTCCGCATGCGCTGCGGCCTCCGTGAATCCGGTCGATATGGAGGCGATCTCAAGTTCGTCGCGGATCACGCCCTCGGTCATCAGAAAGCCCGCTGCCAGTTCCGCGTCACTTCCTGGTGTTCGCATGGTGACTGAAATCGACTTCAACTGGCGCGCATGGGCCGGTCCGAACGCCAGCCGAATCTCCAATGGCTCCTCGACTGCAAGCACATCTTCGGTCGCTTGTAATTGCTGGCCATCAAAGCGATCGATAAGCGCCTCCCGGCATTCTCGACTGTTCCGCTCCACCAATCGTCTCACCCCGCTTCGTTATGTTTCGTTGCCCCGCCAATCGCGCTCAGCATCCTCGTCATAAACGACAATCCCCGCCGCGCGTGCGGTGTGCGCATCCGCTTGAACAACTGCCAGAGACTGGGCGGCTCCTTCTCCGCCCTATGCTCCTCAGCCGCGGCAACCATGGCCTTTGAGACGCGCGAAAGCGGCTCGGGTTCCAGCGTTCCGACGATTTTGCCCAGTGCCAGCAGGTTGCGAACCACATGCACAGCCATCGGTTCGGCAGAATAAGCGGCCAGCGAGGCAACAATCGTATCCTTCGCCCCAATCGCTCCATGGATTGCGTCCAGAACTCCCTGCCGATGCGCCTCTTCGAGAACATCAAATGCCACCAGCAGCGCTTCGGCATGCTCCATTGGCGCAGCCGTCAACCGACGTTGTAACTCCAGCTTTGGATCTATCGCCTTGGGAACGAATTGAATCGGATTCGCCATGATTGTCCTATTCCCGTGAGAACATCCATGAACGCGGAACAAATCCCACGCGAAGAAGATCGCCATGCAATTCGTCCGGCGCCCAAAATCAGACAGTCGTCGTCTTGATCTGCACCAGCTTGTCGCCCGCGCTTTCTCCGGGCACGCGATAGTCCGGACGCTTCCACTTGCGTTCGATCTCCACGCCCGATTGCGGAGTGCGCTTGCCGTTGCGAAAATTCTCAGCCGGCAGCGGACTTGGGCCCGTTTGTTCAAGGACGGTCATCTGCACTGAGGTCTCTTTGTACGCCGGAGTGTGGGTGGCACGATCGACCTGTGAGCCAGTGAGCCGATTCACCGGCTCTTTTACTGAGTTCAGCGGCATATAAAGCTGCGAGCCCTCCACGCGATCCGTCACCAACACAGGCACAGTGGCCTCGCCCGCCGGACTGCGCAAACTCACCATCGTGCCCGTCACCATTCCACGCGTTTTCGCATGCTCGGGCGAGACCTCCACAAAGTTTCTCGGTGTCATGCGCTTGATGCCTTTGGTTCGATAGGTCATCGAGCCCTGCTCGAAATGCTCCAGCAGCCGGCCGTTATTCAGATGATTTGGGAATTCTTCGTTGTGAACCTCGCACGGCTCAACCCATTCAATGGGATGAAAGTGCGCCTTTCCATCGGGAAAGGGAAATTTCTCCGTGAACAGGATCGGTGAGTCTTTCCCGTCCTTGGTAACGGGCCATTGCAGGCTCTGATAGCCTTCCAGGCGCTCGTAATTCACGCCCGCAAACAGCGGCACCAGAGAAGCCGCTTCGTCCATGATCTGCGACGGATGCCGGTATTCCCAGCCGGCACCCATCCGATTCGCAATAAGCTGAATAATCTCCCAGTCCGGCTTTGATTCGCCCAGTGGTTCCAACGCCTTGTACAACCGCTGGATGCGCCGCTCCGTATTCGTAAACGTTCCCTCTTTCTCAAGCGAGGGGGATGCCGGGAGGACCACGTCCGCAAACGCGCAGGTCTCGGAGAAATTCACATCCTGCATCACCAGGAATTCCAGCTTTGCGAACGCGCTCCTCACATCGTTCTCGTTGGCATCGGACGTAATGGTATCCTCGCCCTTGATGTACATGCTTCGCAGCTTGCCCTCATGGATCGCGCGAATCATTTCGTGGTTATCCAGGCCTTTGATTGTGGGCAGCTTTACGCCCCACCCAGCCTCGAACTTTTTTCGGTTCTCTTCCTCCGCCACCTTCTGGTAGCCGGGATACGAATCGGGCATCGACCCAAAATCGCTCGCCCCTTGAACATTGTTATGACCGCGCAGTGGATACGCCCCTGTCCCTGGCCGCATGTAGTTCCCGGTCAACAGGAGCAAGTTCGAGATGGAAGTCGACGTATCTGATCCGCCGCAGTGCTGGGTCACGCCCATCGCCCACAAGATGCAGACACTATCGGACTCCGCAATTTCCTTTGCCACGCGCTGCAGCAACTCAATCGAAAGCCCCGTCGTGCGCTCCGCAAACTCCAGCGTGTACGGCTCAAGCGACTTCTTGTACTCCTCAAATCCATTCACCCACTGCGCCACGAACTCCTGCTTGTGCCATCCCTGGTCCAGAACGTATTTGGCAATCGCATTCAGCCATACAGCGTCCGTCGATGGCTTCGGCCTGAAAAAGATATCCGCGCGCTCCGCCATCTCGTGCTTTCGCAAATCCGCCACAATCAGCCGCTGCCCGCGCAGTTTGTGCGAACGCTTTACCCGCGTCGCGAGCACCGGATGGCTCTCTGCGGTGTTGGACCCGATGATGACCACAAGCGCCGCTTTCTCGATATCCGCAATGGATCCGCTGTCGCCGCCGTACCCCACCGTGCGGCTCAGCCCCATGGTCGCCGGTGTCTGGCAATAGCGGGAGCAATTGTCGACATTGTTTGTCCCCACCACAGCCCGAGCAAGTTTCTGCATCAGATAGCTTTCTTCATTCGTACACTTCGACGACGCAATAAACGCCAGCGCGTCCGGTCCGTGCTCGTCACGAATCTGCTTGAACTTCTTTTCAATTAAGTCGAGCGTTTTGTCCCACGTCGCCTCGCGGAATGTATCTTCCCCGCGCGCCGTTTTCGTTCGGATCAGCGGCGTCGTCAGCCGGTCCTCGGAGTTGATGTATTCCCAGGCGAATTTGCCTTTGATACAGGTCGAAATCCCGTTTGCCGGCCCCTCAGCCGGCTCGATCTTCAGGATGTGCCGGTCGCGCGTCCACACATCGAAAGAGCAGCCCACGCCACAAAACGTGCACACCGTCTTGGTCCGCTTCACCCGCACGGCGCGCATAGCAGATTCGCTCGCTGATACCGCCAGGATCGGCCCATACCCAACCTCGGGCTCCATCTCTTTCACTGTTTTGATCATCGTGTTCAACACCGGCTCAGGCAGGTTTGTCAGGTAGCCAGCGTGCCCCAGCATTGACTTCTCCATCAGCGCATTGCAGGGACAAACCGTCACGCAATGTCCGCAACTCACGCAGGAGGAGCCCGCAATCTGCTCACCGCCATCCCACAGCACCCGGGGATGGGACGATTCCCAATCAATCGTCAGCGTCTCGTTCACCTGGACGTTCTGGCACGCCTCTACGCACCGGCCGCACAGAATGCATTGGTCCGGGTTGTACCGGTAGAACGGATTCGAGTGGTCCTGCACATAAGGCTTTTCACGATATTCGCGTACCTGGTGCTTCACGGCCAGATCGCTCGTCGTGTTGTGGATCGTGCAGTTGCCGTTGTTGTTGTCACAGACAGTGCAATAGAGTTGGTGATTCTCTAAAATGCGGTCGAACGCCTCGCGCTGCGCGATGTCCGCCCGATCGCTGGCGGTTTCCACCGTCATCCCTTCAACGACCTCGGTGGCACAGGCTCGGACCAGCTTCCCGTCGACCTCCACCATGCAGGTGTCGCAGGATTCGATCGGGCCCAGTTGTCGGTGATAGCAAACTTGCGCCAGATTCCGGCCTGGAATCGCCCGGCTCACCGTTTCCACCAGCAATTCGCCCGTAATGGCAGGCACCCGGGCTCCGTCGAGCGTAATCGTGATGTCGGGATCCTGTTTTAGATGCGTGTTCAGAAAATGCTTAAGGACCGGCATACCGACTTCTGATGCAACACAACTGGGACGCGTTACTTATGTAGCGCTACAATCTTCCTTTGCTGCACCGGACCCGACGACGCCTTGTAATCCCCGTCGCCCATGAGCCCTCTTGTTCAGCAAGGAAAGTGAATGGAAAGGTGAATCGTAGTGGCTGGCAGTTTCGCAATCTCATTCCAGCGCTGTACAGTGAATTGGGGCGGTTTCTTGGCCTGGCAAATTCTTGAACGAGATGTCCCCGGGGACATCGGGAGCAGAGCATCCATGCGTTTCTGCCGTAGCTGTTTGTGGCTTTTCCTCGCCTTTTTTGCCTTGGTTCCGCTGGTGCTGGCCGGTCAGGCTCCGATTCCCGCAGAAATAGAGAACGAGCAGGTCTTGGGTATCAACAAAGAGCCGTATCACGCGACCCTGATGCCCTACGCGAACCGTGCCGAGGCGCTGGCTGCGAATCGCAAGGCTTCCACCTGGGCCAGGAGCCTGAATGGCCAGTGGAAGTTTCACTGGGTGCCGCGTCCCGAGCAGCGGCCAGTGGACTTCTACAAGCCCGATTTCGACGTGAGCGCGTGGAAGGAAATCCCTGTGCCGTCGAATATGGAGATTGAGGGCTACGGTACCCCGATCTACACCAACTTCACCTATCCCTTCAAGAGCGACTGGCCGCGCGTGATGGGCGAGCCGCCGGTGGAATACACCGCCTACAAGGAGCGGAATCCGGTGGGCAGCTACCGCCGCGACTTCGAGGTGCCGGCTGGCTGGAACGGCCGCCGCATCTTCCTCAAGTTTGACGGCGTCGATTCAGCGTTCTTCGTGTGGGTCAATGGCCAGAAGGTCGGCTACAGCGTCAACAGCCGCAACCCTGCCGAGTTCGACATCAGTTCCTACCTCAAAGCCGGTCAGAAAAACGTGCTGGCAGTCGAGGTCTACCGGCTCAGTTCGGGCAGCTACATGGAAGATCAAGACATGTGGCGTCTGAGTGGCATCTTCCGCAACGTCACGTTGTGGAGTGCGCCGCAAGTGCACGTGCGGGACTTCTCCGTCGTGACCGATCTGGACTCTGCCTATCGCGACGCCACGGTGAAGGTCACGGCCAAGGTGCGAAATTACTCGAACGCGCCGGAGCCCGCACGGCAGCTGAATGTCGAACTGTTGACGCTGGACAAGAAGCCAGTCAACGGCGGCCAGGGTTCCGTCGAAGTTTCCGCGCTGCAGCCGGGAGAAGAGCAGGTTGTCTCGGTCAGCATTCCCGTCTCCAATCCGGCCAAGTGGACGGCTGAGACCCCGAACCTGTACACGGCGGTTCTGACGCTGGCCCGGAACAAGCAGACCGAAGAACTGCTCTCCACGCGCGTCGGCTTCCGCAAGATCGAGATCAAAGACGCCGTCTTCATGATCAACGGAGTCCCGGTAAAGCTCAAGGGCGCGGATCGACACGAAAATTGGCCGGATACGGGCCACTACGTGACAGAAGAACGCATGATTCGCGATCTGGAGTTGCTAAAGCAGGTGAATGCGAACCACGTGCGCACGTCGCACTATACCGACGACCCACGCTGGTATGAATTGGCCGACGAGTACGGCATCTACCTGGTGGCGGAAGCCAATGTAGAGTGCCACGGCGACTACGGGATTCTGGACCACGAGCCGCGCTATGAAAAGAGCATTGTGGACCGCAACGTGGCCAACGTCGAGAATCTGAAGAACCACCCCTCGGTGGTGATCTGGTCCATGGGCAATGAATGCGGCGGCGGCAGCAGCTTCGTTACGGCCATTAACGCTGTGAAGAAGATCGATCCGACTCGCCCGACGCACTATGAGCCCTTCGGTGGCGGCGACAAACTGCCCGCTGACGTCGAAAGCCACATGTATACGACTGTGGAAGATTTGGAGAAGGCGGCCAAAGAGCCAAATCGCACCAAGCCGTTTTATCTGTGCGAATATGCGCACGCGATGAACAATTCGATGGGCTCGGTGGGCGATTACAACGACCTTTTCGACAAATATCCGAAGCTGATGGGCGGCGCAATCTGGGAGTGGGAAGATCAGGGCTTATGGAATCGCCGCGATCCGAAGCATCCCTTCATCGCTTACGGCGGCGGATTCGGTGATTTCCCCAATGACAAATACTTCATTCACAAGGGCGTCGTCTTCTCCGACCGTTCGCCGAAGCCGCACTATCCTGAACTGAAGCGCGCCTACCAGTGGGTCAGCTTGAGCGCCGTCGATCTGGAGCATGGGACCCTTTCGATTCGCAATCGCTACGCCTTTACCAATCTCAATAAGTTCGCGGTTCAGTGGAGCGTGAGCGAGGATGGCGTGCAGCTTGAGAAGGGGACACTGCCGGCACTCGATCTGGCACCTGGGGCCACTGCGGAAGTCCACGTGCCGTTCAAGGCGATTGCGCCGAAGCCGGGACGCGAGTATTTCCTGCAGTTCTCTTTCCTGTTGGCCAAGCCGGAGATCTGGGCGAAGAGTGGCTATGAAGTCGCGACAGCGCAGTTCAAGCTACCCTTTGAAAAGCCTGCGGAAGCCGCGACCACAAAGGTAAGCAGTGAAGTGAGCTTCAAAGAAGACGATGCACAGATCACCGTGCAGGGCGAGCGATTCAGCGTCGCGTTTGACAAGACGCAGGGAACAATCTCGCAGATCACACGCGATAAGATCCCAATGCTGGTCCCGGGCGGCGGCCCCAAGCTATATCTGTGGCGCGCTCCTCACCAGAAAGACGACATTTGGGCCAACGACGAATGGGTCAAATATGGTGTGAACAAGCTGCAGACCAAGGTGCTGAGCATCAAGGCAGTTCAACTCACACCAGCTTCGGTGCGCGTTGAAGCCGCGACGCAGCAGCTTGGATTGAATGGCTGGTCGGCAACGCACAAGGCTGTTTACACAGTGAACGCCGGCGGCAGCATTGAGGTAAAGAACGCATTTTCGGCCGAGGGGGCGCGTATTCCACTCGCCCGCATTGGCGTTCGCATGCTGTTGGACAAACGCTACGACCGCTTCACGTATCTGGGTCGCGGACCGATGGAAAACTACTCGGATCGCGATCGCGGGTCGGACATCGGCCTGTACTCAAGCTCGGTGCGCGAACAGTTGACTCCGTATTCAAAGCCGATGGAAGCCGGCAACCACGAAGATATCCGCTGGGCAGCTCTGGGCGGAAATGGACTTCCCGGATTGTTGGCGGTGAGTGCCGGAAAACCGATGCAGGCCTCCGCGCTTCCTTACACGGATGAGCAATTGAACAGTGTCGAATACTCGGTAGACCTGCCGCCGAGCAATGCGACGGTGCTCATGCTCGATGCGCGGACGCTGGGCGTCGGTTCCAGCAGTTGTGGTCCGCATCCGCTGGAGAGATACATCATCTGGTCAGATCCGACGGAGTTCTCATACCTGCTTCGCGTTCTTCCCGCAGGGCAGAACAATTTCTCGGCCGCATCACGCGTGGCGGCTTCCAACCCCCAGCCGTAAAGACCAGCACGTTGAGATAATCGAGGGCGGCGCAGACATTGCGCCGCCCTTTTCACATGATTCGGGAACTGCTCATCGGGGATGTGAAGGTTTCACAGCAGCCTTCGCCGCCTTCCATTCCGCCGTTCGGGTACGAATGTAATCGGTATAGTCGGCGTTGGTCTTCAACTCCGGCATCGTGTGATGAGTACCGCCCCTGGCGTCAGGAATCGGGAGCCGTGAGACAAGCTCCGCATGAACCTCCTGCAAATGAGACGGCCTGTCGGCATCCGGATTCTGGCTTGCAGACACCGGCACAACCACTCCTGCAAGAGGATCGTCCGTGCGCGGCGTAGTCAACGTCAACGCCGCGCTGACATCGGGCGCGGCGGCGTCGCGTGCCGTCAGGCTTGGCAGGCTCCAGCGCGTCTCCAGCGTCTTGAGAATCGACGTATGATCAAATGGCACGGAGCCATCCGGAACGCGAAAGACTGTTCCCGCCGCAATCAGGGGCGAAACCAGAACAGTTGGTACACGCGGACCGAAGCGCGTGAAATCGAAGCCATATTCACCGGCCGAGTTATCCGGCGGCACGGCTCCCTGCGGCGGCGGGACATGGTCGTAGCAACCTCCATGCTCATCGTAGGTAATGATCATCAGCGTTTGATTCCAATTCGGGCCATTGCGCAGCGCATAATACACATCGTGAATCAACTGCTCGCCCAGAGCTACATCGTAGTTGGGATGTTGGCTGTTTCCTGTCGCACTCCAGCTAGGCTCCAGAAAGACATACGACGCAAGAGTTCCAGCGGCCGCGGCCGATTGGAAATCAGTGAACAGGCCAAAGTGACTTTCGTCTGCGTTGGTGGTATCGGTAAAATCCTGCCGAGTCAGCGGAGGATCGTCGTAGCCGTAAATTGCCCAGCTTATGTTGTTCGTCGACAGAAGGCCGTAAATACTGGGGCAGGTATACGTTTTTGTTTTGTCGTCCATGTGCCCCTGCGAAGTGCCCGCATTCACAAAGGCGCGGTTGGGCAAGGTCTCTGTCGGCGCGGAGCCGAACCAGTAATCGCACACCGCAAAGCCCTGCGCCAAACCTGAAAGCACCGGCAGCATCTGGGGTGTGAAGATGCCCATGATGCTGTTCGCGGTCGTCCCGGCTAGAATCGACCACTTCTCCCGCGCCTCCCAGCCAAGCGTGTAGCGATAATCCGTGACGAAGCCCTGGTTAGTCGCGACGGGCGGCGCTGGAGCGGTAGTGGAACCAAAGAGTTGCGAGTTGGTCGCGGTATATCCTTCGCCGGGGTCTGCGCCCGGCATGAAGTAGGCATTCGCGTCGCCGGCCTGAATTTGGTAGACAGGAACCGCGCCCCCATTGTCGTCTGGATTGGATTCCGTACCGGTGAGTCCTTCGAAGGGCTGGCCGGCGGGAGAGACATTCCCATTCGCCGCGTAAAGAAAGCCGAGCATGTGATCGAAGGAGCGATTCTCCAGCATCAGAACCACAATGTTCGTAATCGAAGACAGCGGACCGTTGGCCATAGGCGCACCTCTCTAAGATGTTGGGTCGCCGGAGAGTAGCCGAACGACTTTCGCACTCCCCTCTCCGGGTTCGGCGCCAGTATACGCTCAGCGCGTTTCGCCCAAGCGACGGTTAGAATTCTTGCCCGCCGGCGGTGGTGCTGTTCGCGGGGCAACTTCCACATCTACAGCGGTTTCTGGTCTATTTACTTTGGTTGTGTCTCGATCAACAGATCAATGATGCGCCTGATGAGCAGTCCTGGATAATCGATTGCCACTCGAAGCATTGCTATGAAGATAACCGTCGGAAGGCCGCGCGCCAGTTTGCATCCAGACGGCCAACCGTTCATCCAATCGGCTATGACGAATGGACTACTCGCGGTTTCAGTGTTGGATCTGGTGGGCCTTCGGGCTGGTGAGTCGACAAGCAGCGCGATTGCGCGGTCGGTAGATTTGGCACGCATAGTGGAGCAGTTGGGCTACAGACGCTATTGGCTGGCCGAACATCATTCCATCGCCGGACTGGCTTGCTCTGCAACCCCTGTACTGATCGGGCATATCGCCGGTGCCACCCAAACCATCCGCGTGGGCAGTGGAGGGGTGATGCTGCCCAACCATGCGCCCTTGATCGTCGCGGAGGAGTTTGGAACACTGGATGCGCTCTATCCCGGCCGAATCGACCTGGGACTGGGCCGCGCTCCTGGCGGGGACCTTCAAACCATGCAGGCGCTGCGGCGGGCCTTGCATCAGGACGGAGACGATTTCCCGGCGCTGCTTCAGGAATTGCAAGACTATCTGGGGCCGGAAGGGCCTGGGCAGGTGGTCAAGGCGATTCCGGGCCAAGGCAGCCGTGTGCCAATCACTTTGTTGGGTTCAAGCGTATTCAGTGCACAGTTAGCCGCTGAGTTGGGCCTTCCCTTTGCCTTCGCCGCGCACTTCGCGCCGCAGTATCTCCATGCAGCCGCAGAACTGTACCAGACGAGTTTTCAGCCCAGCGAAGTTCTCAGAAAGCCTTACTTGATGGTGGCCGTAGCGGTCATTGCCGCAGAGACGGATGCGATTGCGCAGCGATTGTTCACGACACCGCAGCAGCGCTTCTTGCGCCTCCTCCGAAACCAGCCAGTAGAGTTGGTGCCTCCGGTAGATTCCATGCAATCGCTGTGGCGCAGCGGAGAACGGGAAGCCGTGCAAAGCAGATTGAGCGAGGCCATCGTTGGATCGGAAGCAACAGTCAAGGCCGGCATGGCAAGAGTGACCAAAGAAACAGGAGCGGACGAACTGATTGTCGTTACAGACCTGTACGAGCACGGCGACAGAATTGAGTCGTATCGGCGCGTGGCAAGAGCCGCCGATGCGATCGGCCTGACGATGGCTCCAGTTGGTGTAGAACGAAGGTGAACCAGCCGATTCTCAATGCCTGGAACTCTTGGGAGCACTTAGCGACAAGCAGGCTGTGTCGCTAAGTGCCTTGAACGACAGCCTACCCGGTGCCGATAGACACAATGTGCATTTCTGTGGGTCTGGGAGGGCCAATGAAAAGGGTTATTCTTGAACCGAGTCCATTTGGATTGACAAGCGCAGCAACAAAGGTGTTGCAAACGGCGGCGCTCTTACTCGTAATGACGATGGCAATCACAGCCAAGGCGGACGATCGCGCGGTGAAAAGCCGGGTTTCACCTATCTACCCGGATATTGCAAAGCGTATGCATGTCTCCGGCACAGTCAATATTGAGGCAACGGTAGACGCCGACGGTAAGGTGAGTAGCGCAAAGGCCCTTTCAGGCAACCCGCTTCTTGCGCCAGCCGCCGAAGATGCGGTACGCAAATGGAGATTCGAGCCAGGTCAGGGGCCGTCGAAGGTTCCCGTCGTCATCAACTTCACGCCAGTTCAGTGAGATCGCACGTTGGCGAAGATCAAGTTCAAGTGGCTCCATCACAAGGAAGGAGCCACTTGAACTCATCTTTCCGTCATGGCATTAGCGCATGATGGGTCGTTCTACTGTCAATGTGCTTCCGCGATCTATTTGTCGCATCAAATCTAACCCGCAATAAGACTTCTCAGGCAAGCGTGTCCAAAATGATATTGAGGTTGTTCTCGGCTGCCTGGGCGGTTGCGCCGCTTGCGCTCACCCCCGGGGGGACAGGAACAGACGCCAGGTACGTGTCTCCAGATTCCTCGATGGTTCCGGCATAGCTTTTTCCCGCCACAGTTGTGCAATAGGCCGAGGAGACTGGTGCCGAATGATTGGCGGCCGCAGATTTTTGGACGGTTGAAGTTGATGACGATTGAGCCGCAACGTTGGAGAGCGAAGAGCCTGCGGGTTTGGATCCGCTCGGCGAGCTCGAGTAATCCGATGTAGATGGCGTGACTTGTGACACGTTGCCAATCTGCATGATTCTCCCTCCGAATTCTAAAGCGTGGTCTGCTTGGAGTTGACTATCGGCAGACAGCACGCATCTGTTCAGCCCGCGCCCATAGAAACGGCTAATCACTTTGATCCGCGACTTCACTCGATGCAGAGCAAGCTTGCAGTTTTCCCCGCCGGGATTCCGAGACACACTTCACGAGTCCCCGTCCAAGGCCCCTGCTGAGAAACACTGATGACTAGATTTGGATGCCAATCCCAAGAGGGTGCAATCCAGGGTTGGGTAGGGCGCGCTCGAAGCGCCGCCCCGCAGCCGGCGCTTCGACAGCGCGCTCACATCCTGCGCAGCCGGACTTCGAACGCCGGTAACGAATTAGCTTGTGGGCTGGCGAAGCGCGCTCCAGTTGATTTGGTGCATATTCGCCAAACTGGCGCAGCACGCCTGCGTAATCAAGGAATCAGTGATGCAGCGCGGAGTGACTGCTCGCGGCGCCACTTGAATGCCTGCTTCGCGTTCACCCGCAGATACCCACACCACCGCTGAGACAAGGCCACTTTAGGCAGCAACCTTTTGAGGGGCATCGTAACCCCAGAGATTTATTCGCCAGAACACGGTCCCGTGTGGCTTCCCCCACCGACCCAGCGCTATGGCGTTTTAGGATTCGCTGACTTATCTTGTGGCTTCTGCACGTTCGGCGTGCCCGACACAACGACAATGTCGACGCGTCTATCCTCCTTTCGACCGTCCGCGTTATCGTTGCCCGCGGCCGGATGATACTCACCATAGCCCGCAATCGACATGCGCCTGGGGTCAAAGCCGGCTTCATCGATCAGCATCATGGCCACTGCCATTGCGCGCGCGGTCGACAGATCCCAATTCGAAGCAAACTCATCGTTATGGATTGGCACGTTGTCGGAGTGCCCTTCCACCCTCATGTCCAGGCCGTACTCCGTCAGAACCGCCGCGATCCGCTTGACCTTATCGGCCGCCCCAGGCAGCAGGTGCGCTTCTCCACTATTGAAGAACCCCAATTCATGAAGACTAATCACGAATCCTTCAGGGGTCACCTTCAATTCGACCTCTTTCTTCTCAATCTCCTTGCCAAGCGCCTTGGTGAGCTTCCTTTGTAACTCGGTGACATCGATCCCCGCATTTCCCGACACGACGCTGAC
>Ga0182030_10014319_pt1 | contig 15668 bp, 14 predicted proteins | sample 812S3MmetaG_FD_121299 | JGI IMG/M metagenome (GOLD analysis project Ga0182030, IMG submission 121299) | Permafrost microbial communities from Stordalen Mire, Sweden - 812S3M metaG (Illumina Assembly) | ecosystem: Environmental > Terrestrial > Soil > Wetlands > Permafrost | place: Sweden...
CGCGTAAACGACCGCAGGCAAAAGCTGATGATGACGTCTGCGACGATCAGGCGATGGCTGAGTATTTGCAAAAACTGAGAAAAGGCACATCGGCTAGCGCTGATGCTCCTTCAATAAGCAAGAGGGCCAGTCGCAATGCCAATAGATCTGGCTGGGTTGATGATTCTGCCATGCCAGCAAAAGGTCTGGATCCTGATTATTCATCGGATGACGACAATCCCCCCATAATCGTTGGCGGCAACAGCTCAATGTCAAGCATGCAGGCACAAGGTTCTGTGCAGAATTTCAGCTCTGGCACGAATCAAATGAACAACCCTAGTTTATTTTCCAAACTCGGTCAGGCACTCGGCGGAAGAAACAGTCCTTACGGCGGTTATGGCGGAACGTATGGCGGCTATCCAAATGTGATGCCGTATGGCTACGGCAGCATGAGTCCATACGGAGCGGGTGTGCCCTATGGTGGAATGAGTCCTTACGGCGGCTACGGCATGATGCCACCAGTCATGGGACCATCGCTGGGCGGCATTGGTTCGTACGGCAACGTCTCACCATATGGTGTGGGTGGACCGCGTGCCGGAAATCCTTATGGCATCAATCCTTACAGCGCCAGCCCCCAACCCTACGGGTATGGCGGAGTGGTCAGACGCTTCTAAACTTTAGACGCCCTTTCCCGTCATACGGATGGGATTGCGCCCGCGTTGAATATAAACATTGGTCAAGCGGGTATGCTTGACTTCTTTGATTCCATCCAGTTCTGCAACGTATGGCAGACATTCAGGATTGTATTCAATCTTGCCAACTACATCGCCCGCGGCATCGAAGAAACGTCCTTCAATTTCGTACTCGCCGTCAGGAAAAGAGTCAATTTTAGGATTGACGAAATAGCCGACATAATTGCGTGCCGGAGTAAAGATTTTGACGGTTGTTTCAGCCATTTGCCGCTCCAGATTGATTAGTCACACTTATTATCACTCAAACCGATCGCAAATAAAAATGTCTGTGAGTTCCACATCAATAGGCAGCAATGTTTTGAGGGAACAAAGTAAGAGAAGTCACGATCTTTAGTGACCAACGGCCGGCTATGTATGAAAGACCGAGAAACCTTGACATCGCTGAGAAATTGAAGTTTGCATACGTCGTCGATCTCCACGCTATGGCTCGATACACAGCCTTGCATCTACCTTTAAATACAGCAAATGCATATCAAGAAAGTCTATTCAAAATCTGTGTTAAGAAATTGCAGAAACGGATTGCGCATGAGGGATAATCGTGGAGTGTCGTGGTTAAGTAGAACAGGTTCTAATTAATGTAGGACCTTAATATCAAGAGCGCTATGAAGGAGTTTGCCAAATGTCCTACACCATAGTTGCCGATGTCTGCGAAGGTATCGGAGATTGCATCCCAGTCTGTCCCGTTGAATGTATTTCATGGGTTGACGGGAAAACAAATGCAAAAAGTACGAAATACACAATAATTGATGATTCAACCTGCATCGATTGTGGAGCTTGCCTTTCGGTATGCCCAATCGAAGGAGCGATCCTCGATGAATGGAAGCCCGAACTTCAAAAACCATAGTTTTTGAAATTAGCGCTCGTCGTTTGAGCTTCCGCCTCCACAAAAGAAAGAACTCTAGCGATTTGTAAAACGTTAAGAATGTCACACACCATGTCTCGGATGGAGACATGGTGTTGTTGTAATGAGCCTTGATCAAACCAACTAAGAGCGGTCAGTGCTGGTTTTACGACCAATTTCGCAAAATAACTGGACTTTAATAAAGTGGGACAAAACGCCCCACCACCCGTGTCGAGAGGGCCGCTTGGAATCTCATCAAGCACGTCTAAAGCAGGTGCTATGAGCAGCTGTGCTATCATCTACAAACACCAAAAATTAGGTAAAAACGGAAGAAGCTTAAATGGCACTTTTAGCAGAGAAGAAAAAAGAAATTATCGACGCCCATCGCACCCACGGAAAGGACACTGGTTCACCGGAAGTGCAAGTTGCAATGTTGACTGTCAGAATCAATGAATTGACTGATCACCTGCGCACTCACACAAAAGATTTCCACAGCCGTCGTGGCTTGCTGATGCTGGTCGGGAAACGCCGTCGGCTTTTGCAATACATCGGTCGCGAAAGTCAAGAACGCTACCGCGCTTTGATCGAAAAACTCGGACTAAGACGATAGATTATAAATGGGCGGGCCGCCAGGCTCGCCCATACGTTTTATTAGCAGCCGCGTTAGAAGCGCTGCAGGCATCATATTCGACTCAGTCAATATTCCGGTTCGATACTAAGGCCACCAAGAAGGTGTGCCTGCATATTTTATCGATTGAAATTCTGAGCCAGCGAATCCGCTTTAGCAACTGTCAACGAACAGGATTAACCAGGTAGGTAATAACATGGACACAATGACTGCCAGTCAGACAACATCGTTCGAAATGGACGGCAAAACGATTGAACTTCGCACAGGACGCATGGCGAAACAAGCCTCCGGCGCCTGCGAAGTCTATTGCGGCGACACAATGCTTTTAGTCACAGCAACAGCTAGTAAAAACGCTCGTGAAGGCATAGATTTCTTTCCTCTATTAGTAGATTACGAAGAAAAGCTCTATGCAGTCGGTCGAGTTCCTGGAAGTTTCGGTCGTCGTGAAGGCAAAGCCCCCGACAAAGCGATTTTGACAAGCCGTCTGATCGACAGACCAGTCCGTCCTTTGTTTGAAGAAGGCTATAGAAATGATGTCCAGATCGTCGCCACAGCCATGAGCTCCGATCAAGAAAACCCGACAGATGTTCTGGCCATGCTTGGTGCGTCCGCCGCTCTAGAACTTGCTGGTCTACCTTTTAAAGGGCCAATCGGCGCTGTACGCGTCGGTCGCATCAATGGCAAATTAGTAGCCAATCCAACCTACGAACAATTAGACGAATCCGACCTGGATTTAGTCGTTTCTGGCACGGCCACTTCCATCATGATGGTTGAAGCTGGTTGCAAATTCATCTCAGAAAGAGACATGCTGGCTGCTATTGATTTCGGTCACAACTGGATCAAAAAACAAGTCGAGATCATCAAGAACTTTGCCCGTGCAAATGGTGCACCCAAAAAGGAATTTGCAGCTCCAGAAGAAAACACTGAATTAAAAGAACTAATCAAAGCGACCGCCACTGAAAAGCTTAAAGCTTCTATGAATGGCGTCACAGACAAAGCCGTACGCAACAAATTCATCGACGAAGTTCACGCTGACGTGAAAGCGGCAATTACTGCTCTGGGTCCAGATCACCAACTGGCATCAGTCAGCAGTGGCAAGATGAAAGAGTACGTTGAATTGCATGAAGCAGATTTGATGCGTGCTCAAGTTCTTGATACTGGGTTGCGCGCTGATGGTCGCCGTTGCGAAGAAATCAGACCAATCACAGTCGAAGTCGGTGTTCTACCACGCACCCACGGAACTGGACTCTTTACGAGAGGCACAACTCAAGTGTTGTCTATAGCCACGCTTGGCATTGGCAGCGACGCTCAACGTTTAGACTCAATCGATCCACAAACAGAAAAGCGCTACATGCACCACTACAACTTCCCAGCCTTCTCGGTTGGTGAAGTAAGACCTAGCCGTGGTCCTGGTCGTCGTGAAATCGGTCACGGTGCGCTGGCCGAGCGTGCATTGATTCCTGTGTTACCAACACAAGAACAGTTCCCTTATACAATCCGCGTTGTTTCTGAAGTGCTTGAATCTAATGGTTCTACTTCTATGGCTTCAACTTGCGGATCAAGCCTTGCTCTGGCTAACGCTGGCGTGCCAATTTCGGCCACAGTTGGCGGTATCGCGATGGGATTGATTCTAGAAGGCGATCGCTTTGCAGTTCTGTCGGACATCCAGGGTCTGGAAGATTTCCTTGGCGACATGGACTTTAAGGTTACCGGTACCAAAGACGGTATTACCGCCATGCAAATGGACATCAAAATCGAAGGCATCTCGCTGGCCATCATGAGCGTTGCTCTTGACCAAGCCAAGCGCGGACGCATGCACATCATTGAAAAAATGGAAGCTGTCATGCCATCGCCAAACAAAGAACTCTCTCAGTGGGCGCCAAGAATCCTCACGATTCAAATCGATCCTGAAGATATCGGCACGGTTATTGGACCTGGTGGCAAAATGATTCGTCGAATCATTGAAGAAACTGGCGCTACCATCGACATCGAAGATTCAGGCATCGTCCTTATAGGCTCTGTTGAAGGAGCTGGCGGTGAAGCAGCCAGAGATTGGATCTTGCGCCTGGTAAAGCGCATCGAAGTAGGCGGAGTCTATGAAGGTCGTGTGACACGAATCATTCCTATGGGCTGCTTCGTTGAAGTGCTGCCAGGTAAAGAAGGCATGGTGCACATCTCGCAACTCGAAAACCGCCGCGTCGAAAAAGTTGAAGACGTGGTCACAATCGGTCAAAAAGTAGTTGTGAAAGTGCGCGAAGTCGATGAGCGTAATCGCGTCAATCTGACAATGAAAGGCGTAACTGATGAAGAGAAAGCTCAATTCGGCATCGCTCCTACTCCAGCTCCAGCCGGTGCAACGGCTGATTCGGAAAATTAATCACAAGGCTTTAGAGCCGCGTTTTGCTGAGAACAGTGAAAACAAAATTCGAAGCTGATCATAAAAATTCAGGGCGCAAGCTTAGCGTTGAGACGACAAATCTCAATTTAAAAGGCTTGCGCCCCTGTTTTCTCGTGCTTATTATCTTGCTGAGCATGACGTCTGAAGCTCAAGCAAAAAAGCATGCGGCGACGACTATAAAAAAGACCACGACACGCGTTAGCACCGCAAGCACCGTCAGGACCGATCACCACTTGCGACTGAGCGGCGCGCAGACGAATCGTCATCATCTAGCACCGCTAAAAAACGCTCAAACCAACAAGCACGAAACCAAATCGGTTAAGACAGTTCATGTCGTTCGTGACAGACATGGTCGCATCATCAGAAGAGAAACGGTAGTCACCTTCGAAAAAGTGAAGAGTCAGCACAAGCATCACGGCGCTCTGCAAAAAGAAGAACAAGTGGTGACGGCTAAAGAAAAAATTGAGCGACAATCACCACCAGAAAATCAAGAATTACCGTCTGAATATCACGACTTTCAAAAGGCCTATTCTCTATACGACGAGGGCACCAATGCCCGACTCTCAGGTAATTATTCCGAAGCGGTCACGCAAATCAGCCGGGCGCTCAGTCTGGTGCCAGGCAATGCTCACGGCGGCCCATCCGTGCTTGTGTTGAATATGGAATATGATCTGGCGCAAGCGGCAGAAAGTTCTGGAGATCTTTCTCTGGCTGCTCGCTATTATGCAAGAGCTTTGGCAGATCGCCCTAACTTTCCGGAAGCAAGCGTTCACCTGGCCCGCGTCCTTGCCCTGAGCGGAAAACTGGATGAGGCGCTGCGAGCCGCTCGCGATGGTGTAGCCCGCAGTCCAAATGACGCTCGAGTGCATTCTATGCTCGCCATTTTATTGAACAAAAATGGTCAAGCCACTGAAGCGACTATAGAAACCAGGAAAGCGCAAAGTATGCTCAGCTCGGGCAGCTCTAGAACTTATGTCCAGCCCGGTCCAGGCTCTTCTCCTTCTTTCCAATCGAATTCTCAAAATACTTTCTCAGGAGCTGAGAACAGCAATGGAATTGCCCCCGCCAGCTCAGCCGGTGCCGACGACGACACTGCTGGAGCTAACAAAGGCAATTCTAAAAACCCGGAAGACGAAGGCTTTATGCCTTAGCCAATTTAGTTATTGTCGAGAGCTGGATCCTTGCGATCAATAATGGTTGTAGGCGTCACCGAACGTTCTTCATTCACTGTCGTTCTAGTTGCAGTTTGTACTTTTTCGACTCTTTCAGTGGCTTTGCTAGAACGCATAGCGACATAGCTTCTTGGCGCACGTCTGTGAGCGATATGTGTGACATGTCTGGGGTGTGAGAGGACCACCACTTTCGAGGCAGAGTGAGATTGTGATTTGATCACAGTCGTTGGCACAACCGTTTTCTCGGTTTGCACCGTGGTTGTAGCCGATTCGCTACCTGGAATGGCAACCGTTTCGTGGCGTTCCATGATCATTGGTTCGACCACTTTTTCAGTTTCGCCGCCAGAGGAAACTTCCTTGGTGCGCGAGTAAACTGGTTTCATATAGCTGTCCAACACAACAGGAGGCGCGGTCTGGGTTTCTGTGGTTTGTACCGTCGATGTATTGACCAAGGGCGCTTCACCATCAGCCAGTGCTGGCAAAGTGCTGAAACCAATGATGGCCAGTAATGACAAATAAGTGTATGCGCGACTTTTCATTTCAAATCTCCTGTCTTTAATCTTGTGCTGAATGTGACGTAGACAGAAATTAGTCGGTTCCAGACGAGTGCAGCAATTTTGCAAAGGGCCGTTCGTCGTTTAGTGAGCGCAAACCTATCATATGGGTAATGTTCAGATCTTTGATGGGTGTCCCATTTTCGATGGCCATGCGGCCCCAATTTAATTTGCCAAAATCAAGCTCAGGGTTCGATAATCCTATGATAGATATTTTCCTTTTGTGCAAGAACACCCCAAAATCAGTTGTTCAAAGTCGGTAGTAATTTATTGTCATCAACATTCACCTACCATGCCTGACTTGAGCTAACGTACTATTACGAATCCAGTTTCACCTCATTTTTATGCCCGCTGCTTAAACTGTTTGCAAACGAGAACAAGAGGATTTATCATGAGTTTTGAACAAAATGCCATGCCTAATTTTTCCGCTGAAGAAGTAGCTGACAAGCTTGAGATTTTGGCACAGAAACGCATGAAGGTCGGAGGAATTGGACAAAGTGCAACTCCAGAAGGGCAAAGATTAGCCAAAGAAGCTTGCGAAACATGGCGAGATCTCAATAAAGAGCAACGAGCTGAGGTTGGCAATGAACTGGTTAGAAAGTATGACAACGCTGACCTAAATACCTTGCCTCGTCCAGCAATAGAAACAAATCCTCAGGGCGAAATGATCGGAATTCAATTTCACAAATCCGGTTTGGAGCTGATACCGGGACCGAGTCACCTTCATATTGTGGCAGACAAAGGAATGATAACGATGAAGAAGGGATTCGGAGGAGAATCGTCGGGAATATATAGCATACCGGATAAACAGTAGGAGCCTCTTTAGAGCAGGCGCTATCTTACGTCGGTACGATCATTCGAACAGGCATGTTGAACAATGCTGTCGTAAAGATCGGTGGAATCGGAGTCAAAACCCATCAATCTGCGCTCATCAAGATTCTGTCGATGTCGCTAGCGGGCACGAAGATAGCAAAGCTGTCACCAGGGGCAACACAAAGCCACAAAGCCTTGCCAGATAAGCGTTTTAAAATCGGGTAATTTTTGCGCTGCTTTGCAAATGCAGTAAAATCCAGTCATACTGGGAACTTCTTGATTGCTTGATCATATTCTTCCTGTGCTACAGCCAAACTCATCCGAGAGTAGATCTAGTTTTAGAGCGTTCGTGCCCTTCTATTAACCGCGGTCATCACTTACTGGCGGCGTGGGCGGACTCAAGATGAGTCTTTTGTCGGGGACAGAGCGTGGAGGGGCTCTGAGACTGAGTCTAATCAATTTAATCGACCTCGTGTCGATGACACTATCCCAGTGCCTTATAGCGACTTTAATAGTGTTGATCTGAAGTTTGCTCAGGCGGATTGAGGCGCCCGAAGACATTTGATCTGACAGTTTTTCGCGAACCTAAATCCAATTGTTTTTGTAGCGTCGGATCGAAGGCTCTGGCAGTGGCTTGCATGGGCGATTCAAATTTTCCTCTTTGAGCATCCGCTGAATCATTAATCGTCACAGTAGCTGGATTTGGCGTATAAGAGGAATTGCTCTGCGGCACATTGTATTGGCGCACATAGAAATTGGTGCCGTCTTCTTTTAAATGGAAGCCGTTTTTCGAGCCAGAATTGATTTGCGATGCCAGGTTCGCGGCGGCTGCCTGGGTTTCAAAAACCTTTTGTTGCGCAAATTGCACCGCAGCATCGGCCCGACCTTTATTTTCCGCGCGTAGTTGAGCGGCCTTTTCAGTGATCAGATCGCGCTGGTATTGAATTTGCTCAGGACTATAACGGGGCACAGAGGTATTCCCAACCCTGACAACAGCCCTCTGCATAGCGTCGATAGTTCTCAGATCGCCAGCATTGCCAGCTTCAAGCTCGCCTCTATTGAAGAAATAATTCTGCTGCGTCGTACCATCCATCAATATACTGTTGCTGTCCGCATCCGCCTGCCGAGTTATGCGGTCGACCGAAGGGCTGACCGCTGGCGCGGCGCTCGGCTTATTGATTTGGGCACTAAGAGCGGGGGCAGTTGCCGCCAATGAATCGAGGGCCTGTTTACAGTAACCTTTCACCTTGACGTCCATGGAATTTTCTAAAACGTATTGGTAGTCCGATTTCGCATCAGCAAAATTGTGCAGATTGACCAAAATATTGGCATGCCAATACCGCAAACTAACATCAATTGGGCGTTTGTATATAGCGGTTTCGCAGGCATTCAGGGCTTCTTTCATTCGATTTGCGTTATAAAGACTTTGAATAGTCGGCTGAGAAGTGGCAGGCTGCGCCGCCAAAGCCGACTCTAAGGGAAACAACGCATCAGATAAGAAAGATAGGCAACCTAGCAAGATAATGACGATTAAGCTTGAAGATAAGGCGCACCGCATCTGGTGTAAAACGTCTGTTTTTCTCAAAATTCTCACAGCTGAGACCCTACCGTGTCGCCGATTGATTGGATCGCTTCCTCTTTAGAACTTAACCTAAACACGTGGAGAAAACATGAAGCTGAAAGTCAACCGATAACGCTTGAGACTCGAACTGCAAACTGCCCACTTAGCAAGAGCACCGTTAATGGTGGCAACCATGTTGAAAACCAGTACTAAACGGCGCTGACAACTTATAAGTGATCCTTGTCAACAAAAAACTCAAAAAAAGAGGATGTATCTCTACATCCCCTCTTTTATATCTAGCTAAAATCTCGGACTGAGCTTACTTTTTGTCAACTCTGTCTTTGAATTCTTTACCAGGAGCAAAGGCTGGCACTTTTTTGGCTGGCACTTTGATCTTTTCGCCTGGTTTTTGTGGATTGTTTGTTTCACGTGCATTGCGATTGCGACGTTCAAACGTTCCAAAACCTACTAGCGTCACGCGGTCGCCTTTTGCGACAACTTCGGTAACACAATCTGTAAATGCTGCAAGCATCTCTTCGACGGCCTTTTTCGTATTGTTAGTACGCGCGGCGATTTCTGCAGCGAGTTCTGCTTTGTTCACTGAGCTTCCTCCTAAACTTCAACCTAAAAATTCAACCTAAACTTCGAACGTTGGTAAAAACCACGTAACCGGCAAGGATACAGCACCTCCAGGCATGAAACAAGACATTCCAGGAAAATTTTGGTTCTTGATAATCAAAATATTTGGGCACTCGTGAGATTCAAGCCTTTTAAAAGCCAAAAGCCGTCTCACTTTCATGCAAATTGAGCGAATAAAAAAGCACGAAATATCCCTCTCGATTTCTTTCTATATGGAAGTCCAACTATGAGGGCTAGAAAGCGTAAACAAGGTAAAAAACATCAGACCAATCAAGTGAAATACAATCTGATTTGGGAACAACTATATTACGGAAGAAAAAGGAAGGACCTTTTGAGTCAATCTACTGGCGCTAAAAACGCGACATCAGCTCGCATAGCCGCATATGCAGCTGCAAACGCAGCTGAATCGAAAAAAGCCAACGGCACTGTCGTGCTTGACGTTAAACAAGTGACAACCATGGCTGAATTCTTCGTCATTACAGGCGGAGATTCCCCGGCTCAAATTAGAGCTATTGTCGACGCTATAGACGACGCTCTAGGCGAACTCGGTTATAAGCACGGCAAAGTCGAAGGCAGACAAGATGGGAGATGGGTGCTCATAGATTTCGGAGATGTCATCATCCACGTGTTGCATGAGAAAGAGCGCAGCTTCTACAAACTGGAACAATTTTGGAATCATGCCTTGATTGTGCAAAAAGACGAATGGGATGCTGACAAAAATGGGTAAAACATACTTAGAGTGATTTACAGAAAAGTCTTCGTCATACCGATTCTTATCAAAAGAACGGTTGTCGGGTAGGCGTCATCATCGGGGGTTAGGGGTTCGTATGAGTTTCAGGACCAGACTGCAAGGGTTCGTAGAAAACAGGCAGAAAATCCAAATCTGGTACGGGATGGGATGCCACAATACCGTGACCGGTCGGGTTCTATCCGTCGATCACGACCATATTGATATTGAATCATATTCGCACGAAAGTGATGGACAGATTCACATAAGACGAATCCTCGTACCATTGCACCTTATTCTGCACATTGACATCACCTCAGCAGAGATTGCCGAGGAAGAAGACCCGACCTTGGCAACAGAGCAACGAGAGGGAAAAGCACAAGCGTCTGACGGGTCAGTCATTGATCTGCCAGACGCGCCAAGAGGTTACGCAGTCCGAGTTCTCTCTCAACTTAATCCGTCTTTTTCCAATCGCTTCTCAAGAATGGCTACCGGTCCCGGCGGAGTTTATTTCGCCTGCGACGGTAGTGTCTGGTTCATTGACGCCAATGGACAGCTCTCCGAATACGCAAGAATTCGTGGCAACAGCACTATTTCTGGTCTGAGATTTGATCGCAAAGGCGTTCTATATGTCTCGACCATTCAGGGCACGGTCTATCGCATCGACCCAACCAAAAGTGGACGCATATTGGCCCAGCTTGATGGCAGTTTGACTGGCGGCGGCACGTTCCTTTCGGATCTGGCCATCGGCAAAAACGAAGAAATCTTCGTGTCGAACTTTCCGTCTAACACTGGCGGCATCTTCAAAATCGACAAAACTGGCGAATATGAAGTGCTAATAGGTGGTCCAGGTCACGGTACGCAAGGTCTTTTGTTAGATCCAGATGGCTTCCTCTGGTGTCTGGAGCACGCTACAGGATCTGTAGTGAAGCGCTCTCTGGATAGTCGCGAGATTGCCCGGGTGATGGTCGCCGAGCCCGAAAGCTTTAATTTTGCTGATGGATATGATGGTAATTTGTCTATGGACAGCCTCGGTCGACTTTATGTGACAGCCGGACGAGCCGGTACCTTACTAAGAGTCAATCGCGAAGGCAAGAGTGAAGTCTTCCTTAGTGGATTGCTGAATCCAACTGGAGTGGCCTTTGGTCCAGACGGAGCGCTCTTTGTTCTTGAAGCCGGGCGCTCAAGAGTACTGCGCGTAGCGGCTTTAGAAAAAGGTGACCGCACAGCTTCTGCTACTGCGCTCAACTAATATTAAACCAGTCGACTCACGAATTTAAAGAGATGCAGTTTAAACGCTGCATCCCTTTTTGCTTGTACTTATATAAGTACAGGCGAATCTCCTGAGTATTCTTCGTCAGACCGGCTAGCTCTTAGGACTTGGATAAACAAAGAGATAATCATAGTCGCGCATAAAGTGGGGCACTGTGGCGTATTTGCTTTCTGGAAGACCACTAAGAGTTGGGGTTTTATCGGTTTCAACTGCAACTGGACTCTTAACACCTGTCGTTATTTCATTGATTGGATAGAGTCCGTCGCCCCTGCTGGCATAGATGGGGTCTATTGTGACCGTTGATGTTTTTTCCTTCAGCAAATCAGCGGCAGTTTTGTAGTTCGGACTTTCTGATTTTTCCAAATGACCACTACCGACCCAGAAAACGACCTTATTGGCAGGATTCTTGTCAAGAATTTCACCTACGCTATCGGCCATGTACTTATCGCGATTGACGTAGGGTTCGCGTTCGGCAAAGGGATTTTTTCGATTTGCGTCTACCGCAGTAATCTTCAAGCCACTGGTGCGCGCCGCTTCCAACATTTTCAGATAATCGTTATCGCGCAATAGCGGTGGTAAAACTTTTGGGTCCAGCTTGCCAGTGCGCATATACTCATTGAGTTCAGGCTGAATGCGTTCCGGTGCTTCGATAGCTAAATGAGTGGCACCTGCCTTTTTCAAGTCGGCCATTGCTAAGGCGCCGAGATCGCGCTCAGGATTGGGGCTTTCGTGCGTTTCGCCGATTGCCACCACTCTGTTTTTTTTCATTAGCTCAGGCAATAGCGAGCTAGGGTCCTGACCGTTTTGATTAATTTCGGCTCGCACTTTTTCGGCGGCTTCCTTGGAGACGCCAGCATCTGTAAGCACATTTAGCAGTTTATCGTCTACTTTTGGAGGAACAAATTTGCCATCACCTTGATCAGTCGGTGTCTGCAAGGTTTTGCCTTCGGCGACATCAGCTTTTGCTGCTAATCGAGCGGATTCGCCTTTCGCCCCATACAGTTCTTTTTGTGTACCACAGTCAAGCTCTGAACCTTTTACCTTTCCAATTTGCAAACTCGACGGCTCAAACTTGCAAGAGCGATACTGGTCCAGAGACGAATCATGCTCCTTCTCGAGAGGTTGAAGCGGTGCAATTCTTTCGACCTCTGGATGCTCGGCTGGCAAAATCAAACCTCTGCTGTAAACTATGAGAGTTACACTGGCGCAGCACTTTCAAGTTCTATTAGGATATATACCACCATCTAACGGTAATGCCACTTGAGAAAATCAAGCAACACGATCAACCGAACCGTTTTAATGGCACTGCTAACATTTGCAGTTGGTGCCCAATCTTATGCAAAAAAATCTGATCAAAGGGAGACGAAGGTAAAGACTATGGATTTTCAAGGCAAGCCATATTCAGCTTCTCAGCTCGAGTGGAAAGAAGGCAGCGCGCCGCAACGAGCAATTTTCGACCTGGCCTTTAATTTGCAGGAACATCACCATCTGACTCAGGCGCTAGAAAAATACAGAGAACTTTCAACGTCTTTGGATAACTTCGCTTTATTTTTCAACCTGGGCATTTGCGAAGCACAGGCAGGAGATTTAGCGAGCGCTGAACTAGATTTGAAGAGATCAGCAAACCTAAATCCACAACATCGAGACACTTACAAAATGCTATCGACTGTGCAAGCAGCACTCGGCAAAGATGCAGAAGCAAAAGATTCGCATAACCGTTACTTGAAACTGTAGGTCTCTACGACGGAAGCGCTTTTCTCGCCGCGTCATTTAAATTTCAGCCGACAAGATATCGATAATATTTCCTCAAAAGTGCGAGCTTGATTATTGCTCGAAAGAGCCTAACGTCTGCCTTTAGCCAGTTCAGAATCACCACCTGAACTTGCTTTCTCACTATACAGTTCTTGAATAATATCTGCATACCGGCTGGCAATAGCCGGGCGCTTCACTTTCAAGGTAGCCGTCAGCTCGCCACCGTCGACAGAGAGATCTTGGGCAAGCACGCGAAATTTTTTCACTTGCTCGTAATCGGCCAGTTGCCCTGAACGCAGGCGAATTTCCTTTTTCAAATAGTTGGTTATCTCAGGATTTGAGACGAGATCCTCAAAGGCATTGAACTCCCAGTTTTTCTCTCTGGCATATTCGATGGCTGCGTGCTCATCCAACGTAATGAGAGCAACCAGCGCCTTTTGCTTATCACCAAAAACTACAGCCTGACTGACTAACGGCACACTCTTAATAATTGCCTCGATTCTTTGAGGAGCAATATTTTTACCAGCAGAATTGATAATCAAATCTTTCTTGCGGTCGGTAATACGCAAGAAATTGTCACCGTCGACAGTGCCAATGTCACCTGTATGAAACCAACCGTCTTTAAATGCTTCTTTAGAAGCCTCATCATTTCTAAAGTAGCTTTGCACAATTGATGGGCCCCGCAAAAGAATTTCACCATCCTCGGCGATTTTCATTTCAACAGATGGAAGTTGTGGGCCAACAGTGCCTATTTTGACTTTATTCATCAAATTAACATGCGATGGTGCGCAGGTTTCAGTCAAACCGTAACCTTCAAGAGTGCAAATGCCGATGGCATTAAAGAATTCAATCGCTGACGGCGTGGCAGGTGCACCGCCTGAAACGACAAGCCGCAGCCGTTTGCCGATGCGTTCTCTCAATTTCTTGAAGACAAGCTTTTCTGAAATTGCATGTTTCAACTTCAATGCCAGGCGAATTTCTTTGCCTTCTGACTTCGCGCGAACCACTTCTTTACCCACTTCAAGGGCCCATTCAATAAGTTTTTGTGCACGTGGAGAAGCTCCCGAGATGCCACTTTTAACTTTGTTGTAAATGCGATCGAGAACTCTTGGTACAACCAGGATCATGGTCGGCTCAACTTCGCCAAGATTTTTAGCCATGGTTTCGATACTTTCGGCAAAAGCATAAATGCCGCCCGAATAAGCCCAGTAAAATTCACCACAAATTCGTTCAAAAACGTGTGAAAGCGGCAGGTAAGAAAGATAAACATCGGCCTCTGAAATAGGCAATACCGGAGTTATAGCTTCTAGTACCGACAAAATATTTTTGTGAGTGATCACTGCACCTTTAGGTGTGCCTGTGGTGCCCGACGTGTAAATGAGTGTGGCTGGGTCTTCCAACTGAATTTGCTCGGCTCTATCTTTAAGCAGTGACGGCTGCTTTGCGCCAAACTCGCGACCGACTTCGCGAAGTTTCTCGAAGGTGATAAAACCGTCGCCGTCCTTAACGGTTACTTCGATGTTTGTAGCCTTGAGCAAAACGACTTGCTTCAATGCGGGCAATTGCGCGCGCACTGCGTCAACCTTTTTCATCAGCTTTTCGTCTTGCACGAACACGAATTTAGCTTCTGAATTGGCAAGTATTGCCTCGATGTCAGATTGAGAACTGGTCGGATAAATAGGAACACTCTTGCCACCATTAATGATGGTAGCGAAGTCGACGCCTATCCAATTAGGTGATCCCTGAGCGAAAATGGCGACGGAGTCTCTAGGGTTAAGACCGTAGCTGGCTAAGCCAAAACCCAGCTCTTCGACCATCGTTTGAAATTGTTGCCAGGTCAAATTGTTGTAGCCGTTGCGCCCATCCTTGAAACTCACCGCTGGCTTAGCAAGCCGGCCGCTTGAGCGATCGAAGAACATTTGGGCAAGGTTTTTATACACTTAAAGAACCTCGGGCATTTAGTTAAACGGACGCCCCACTATTATACTTAGTTCCGATGGCAATCGCTTCTCCTGAATTGGCTGCCCATGCGCCTTGGCGCTTCAGGGAAAATACCTTAAAGAAAGCAAAAACCTTTACCCATACGGTCTTGACAGCCGCGAGAAGGACTGCCTGACACATAAACAATGAATATTCCTTAACTAGCTGGTGCCCACAGCCGTATTCAGTTCTTTCATCCAGGTCAATAATGCCGAAACGACCTCGTCAAGCACCGGATCGAACATCAGGTCGTGAAAAGCATGTTCATAAGTATGTTGCGACTTCTTCACTGCACCCAGCCTCTCAAAGAAGCGCTGATTGAGCGATGTGTCAACCAATTTGTCGATGCCTGCGTTGAGCATTATCGTCGGACAATGCACATTGCGCGCGTCACTCACTATACCCCGCGTCATTTTCAATATTTCCAAAAGCATCTTGGCGGGCATGGTCAGTCGCATATCCGGATCATTGGCAATCCATTTACGGACAAACTCATCGCGAGTGACGAGATCTGGACCATATGGCAATGTCAGAAGAGACTCAGGCGCGGTCAGGGCTTGAAAGAGCGCCCGCAGTCGATAAGTCAACTTAAAAGTCTC
>Ga0182030_10014320_pt1 | contig 15668 bp, 11 predicted proteins | sample 812S3MmetaG_FD_121299 | JGI IMG/M metagenome (GOLD analysis project Ga0182030, IMG submission 121299) | Permafrost microbial communities from Stordalen Mire, Sweden - 812S3M metaG (Illumina Assembly) | ecosystem: Environmental > Terrestrial > Soil > Wetlands > Permafrost | place: Sweden...
CGGCCGAGCCCGCACCTTCGGTGCCCATGTCGCGTTCCGCCGTGAAGCCGGCCATCAAGTCGTCTCTTGCCGCGATGATCGCCAGTACGGTCCGCTGCGGCACCGATTCTTGGACAGTCTGGAGGTCTTCGGCACCCGGGTGGAGGAACAGATGCACATGCGCGTCAATCAGCCCCGGCAACAGCGTAGTGTCTCCCAGATCGATCACCTGCGCACCGGCCGGACGCGGCACCGCCGTGCCCACGGCTGTGATGCGCTCACCGTCGACCAAGATTTCTCCGGGGGAAATGACGCGCCCGGTGTCGATTTCAAGCAAGCGCGCCGCGTGCAGCACGATGGAATGAGGTGCAGCTTGCTGTGCGAAGAGCTGGGAATGTCCCGCCAACATGGGCGCCAGCATCCAAGCCGCCGCGAACTTCGCTTTCTTGATCGCGCTGAAGATCAGCGCCTTGCCTGCGTTAGCCATTACGTAACTCTCCGAGGTGTCGGTCACTTCAACGCTGGGAACTTCGGCGGCGGATGTCGATTCTTAGTCGCCTGCTCGTAGGCGTATGCGAATTTTATCAACGTGCCTTCACTGAAGCTGTCGCCGAGAAATGTCAGTCCCGCCGGCAGCACTTCATAGGTGTAGCCCATCGGCACCGTGATCGCCGGAAACCCGGTCTGCGGCGATAAGACCTGGCTGTTGTCTCCGGCAGGGCTCTTGGTGTCGCCCACTTTGCGAGGCGCGTTGCTCCACGTGGGATAGACGATCGCCTGCACGTTGTACTGCGTCATTGCCGCACGGATCGCGGCGCGGAACGCGATCTTCTTTTCGTTGTGGTACGCATCCGGGCAAACGGTGTGATCGGCTTCGGTCTGCGGTTTGGCGGCGGCCGTTTGTTTCAGCCGGTTTTCGATGTAGGGAAGGTACAACCCGGATTCGATAATTTCTGCGAGATTTTTATAGGTCGCGCCGCTGCCGTGTTTCGCAAGATAGCTGTTCAAATCGGATTGGAAATCGCCGCAGTAGATATCCTTGGTCAGTTCTTCGAAATTAGGAATCACGAAAGGATCGATCATTTCCGCCCCGCGCGCCCTCAAATCGCCAATCGCCTTTTCAGTCAGCGCTTTGATTTGCGGATCCGTCGTCGGCGATTCTATATAGGGACGAAATACGCCGATTCGCGCACCGCGCAGGCCGTTCTTATCCAGAAATATCGTGTAAGACTTCGGAATATGCCCCTCGGAATTCTTGGTAATCGGATCTTCCGGGTCATACCCCGCGACCGCGTCGAGCAGCACCGCGGCATCCTCGACGGTACGCGCAATGGGGCCGCCCACATCTGCGCTGAGGAACAAGGGAATGATGCCGTCGCGGCTGGTGAGCCCGATCGTCGGCCGAATCCCAACGAGGGCATTGTGAGATGAGGGTCCGCGTATCGAATTCCCGGTGTCTGTGCCCAGCCCGACGGCGCCGAAGTTCGCCGCGACCGCGGCGGCCGTTCCGCCGCTCGACCCGGCCGGCACGAAATCGAGGTTGTAGGGGTTGCGCGTAATGCCGGCAATCGAACTCACCGTTTCGTAGGGGCTGAACGCCCATTCGGCCATGTTTGATTTTGCGAGGATGATCGCGCCGGCTTCGCGAAGCCGTCGAACCATAAAGGCATCGGAGGACGGGACAAATCCCTTCATGGCCAGCGAGCCGCCGGTGGTCTGCAAATCCTTGGTATCGTAATTGTCCTTGACGATGACGGCGATGCATTGCAGTCCACGGATCTTCTGGCTGAGTTTGAATTCGCCATCGAACTTGTCGGCTTCGGCCAGTGCTCTGGGATTGAGCAAGACCAGGGAGTTCAAGCGCGTGCTCTGATCGTAGGCCCGTATACGGTTCAGGTATCCTTCGACGACCTGACGGCAAGTCACGCGATGATCGCGAATGGCCTGCTGCGTCTGCGCGATCGTGGTTTCAGTGATTTCAAAGGGCTCTGCAGCGCCGGCGCGCTGCACCATGCCTGCCATACTGACGAGTAGAACTGCCGCATAAGCAAAGGCCATGCGTATGCAAACAGTGATTGGCCGCATTTCCGGGGGATCTTAGTTTAGGAGCGGACAGTATAGCCTCGTGATCCGCGCGTCGCAGGCGTTCGCGCCTGGTCATGGCAATCTTTGAGTTTGGGCCGCTGCAGGACCTACCGTAGGCCCTTGCACGGGGAAAAGTTGCCTCGACGCAGGCCGCCGGCGCGTGTATACTGCGCCCAGCTTAAAAGAGGTTGGTGCTCGGTCAGTGCTACCTTTAGCTCGCGGTCCGTCTTCGACGCACTTCGTTTTTTCACCCTCCTCGCTGCTGACCGCTGCGGACGCTTAAATGTCCGTCGTGCGAGTCCTTACTTCTAAAGGTTTAATAATGTCATTTTCCGATCTCGGGCTATTGCCCGAATTGATGCGTGCTGTCGCCGATAAAGGCTACGACACGCCCTCTCCCATCCAGGTTCAAGCGATACCCGCGGTGCTCGCGGGACGCGATGTTCTCGCCGGCGCGCAAACCGGCACCGGCAAGACGGCCGGCTTCGTTCTGCCCATCCTCCAGCTTCTCGCTGCCGATCAGGCGCATGGCAGCAGCCGAGCGCCGCGTGCGCTGGTGCTGACGCCGACCCGAGAGTTGGCGGCCCAGGTCGCGCAAAGCGCGCGCGACTACGGCAAGTACATGCAGCTGCGCACCTACCAGGTGTTCGGCGGCGTGAGCATCAATCCGCAGATCAGCGCCTTGCGCGGCGGCTGCGACATCTTGGTTGCAACGCCGGGCCGGCTGCTCGATCTCGCACAACAACGCGCCGCGGATTTATCCAAGGTGCAGGTGCTGGTGCTGGATGAGGCCGACCGCATGCTCGACATGGGTTTCATCCCCGACATTCGCAGAATCATCAAGCTACTGCCGCAGAAGCGTCAAAATCTACTGTTCTCGGCCACGTATTCGGACGACATCCGCGGCTTGGCGGAGCGGCTGTTGCACAATCCCCTGTCGGTGCAAGTCGCGCCGCGCAACGCGCCGATCGAACTCGTCGAACAGCGCGCGTATCGGGTGCAGAAGGAACAGAAAAGGCATCTGCTCGTGCATCTGATTCAGGAAGGTCAATGGCGTCAAGTGCTGATCTTCACGCGCACCAAGCACGGCGCCAACCGCCTCACGCAACAGCTCGAGGGCGCCGGCATTCTGGCCGCGGCGATTCATGGAAACAAGAGTCAGGCTGCCCGAGTAAAAGCGCTCGACATGTTCAAGCGCGGTCAGGTCACCTGCCTGGTCGCCACCGAGGTTGCGGCTCGCGGACTGGACATCAAAGAGCTGCCGCAGGTGGTCAACTACGAGTTGCCCAACGTTCCCGAAGACTACGTGCATCGCATCGGCCGCACGGGCCGAGCCGGAGCCAACGGCGAGGCGATCTCCTTGGTGTCTTCCGATGAGACCGGGTTATTGCGGGACATCGAACGTGTTCTTCGGCGCAGCATTCCGACGCTGCCGACGCCTGTCTTCAAGATCGTCGAATCCGCCTCGCCGCCCCTGTCTCGCGAAAGCCGTCCTCCACAAGCGCACGGCCGCCACGGCGGACACGGCGGGCAGAGTCAAGGCGGGGGTGGACGCCGGGATGGAAATACTGAGCGCCGAGATTCACGCCGTCCGGCAAATGCAGGCGCGCGTTCGAACACGGGCACCGGATCGAGTTCGGGTACGCGAAGCTTCGGCCAGCCGCAGCGCGGCCGTTTTCGCTAGGACAGTTTTTCGCCGGTACTTTTTTCGCTACGACAGTTTTGGCACCAGATCGCGCAGATAGTGCGCGAATTCCGGACCCAGGCTCGGATGCTTCAATCCGTACTCCACGGTCGCTTGTAAGTATCCGAGCTTGCTGCCGCAATCGTAGCGCTTGCCCTCGAACTCGAAGGCATACACGGGTTCGCGCTGCATGAGACGGGCGATGCCGTCGGTGAGCTGGATCTCACCGCCGGCACCCTTGCCGATTTTGGAGAGATCATCGAAGATCGCCGAGGTCAGTAGGTAGCGCCCCACCACGGCCAGCGTGGAGGCGGCCTTGTCGGGCTTTGGTTTCTCCACGATATGCGAGATCTTGCCGATGCGCGGCGCAACCGATCGCTCCAACGTCACGATTCCATATTTGTCCGTGTCCTGCTTCGGAACGTTCTGCACGCCAAGGACACTGACCTGGTGCTTATCGAAAACGTCGACCATCTGCTTGAGACAAGGCACTTTCGCGTCGATCAGATCGTCTGCCAGGTGCACCATGAACGGCGCATCGCGGACCACGGGCCGCGCGCATAACACCGCATGTCCCAACCCTAAGGGCGCGGGCTGGCGGATGTATACGCAGGAAGCCCAACTGGGCAGAATACCGCGCAGCGTATCGAGCAACTCCTGCTTTCCCTGCGCCTGCAGCACGGCCTCAAGCTCCGGATTCGAATCGAAGTGATCCTCGATAGCGCGCTTGGAACTGCCGGTGATGAATATCAAGGTATCCGCACCGGCCGAGAGCGCTTCATCCACGGCGTATTGAATCAGCGGCTTGTCCACGATAGGAAGCATTTCCTTCGGGCTCGCCTTAGTGACCGGTAGAAACCTCGTGCCGCGCCCGGCAACGGGGAATACGACTGCTTTTACGGGTTGTGTCATCCACAAAGCATAGCGGATTTCCAATGGGTTCGCCGTCGGACAATTCTCACGCGCGACGCTTAGCTCTCACACGCGCAGCCCGCCTCGAGAGCTAGCGCAATTTGACGATGGCATATGCCTCGAAACTGTCCCAGGAATGACATGCCGGGCAATGCCAATAAAAGTTACGCCCGGAAAAGCCGCATTCATTGCAGCGGTATTTCTCCGCTTGCGCCAACAGTGCGCCGATCTCTTGCGCGATGCGTTCGGACTGCGTCGGACCTTCTTGCCAAACCGCCTTCAATGTGGCGTCTTGCGAGAAGACTTTTTCAATCGACGCACGCAGCGGCGCGGCCCCGCCCAAGTCCGCGGCGATTGCGGCGAAGACCAGGCGCTTCAGTTCGTCAAAATCACGCAGCTCGGTCGTTGCCACGAGTTCGCTCAAGATGGCGTCCCGTGCCGCGGGCCCCGCCAGTTTGAGCAGGTGCGGCAATTCTTCCTGCAGCAGGGTCGGCGATTCGGCGAGAGCAGCCTTAAGAAGTTTTACCGCGAGATCAGGCTGTGCTTCTCGTTCCGCGATCTGCGCAGCCAGCAGCGCCGCCCGGGGAAACACCGGCGCTTCTCCGCGCGCTTCGCTTAAGTGCGCGCGGGCGCCCTCCATATCCCCGCGTTCGATCGCCGCGGCCGCCAATTCGCACAAATAGTGCGCGGCCACAGTGCGCGCCGGCGCCGCCTTGATGCGGGCCAATTGCCGATATGCGCCCAGCGCCTGCTGCCAGTCATGTTGCCGCTCATAGACGCCGCGCAGCGCGTCGAGCGCGCTGGCGCGTAAGCGAGGCACCTCGCTGACTTGCTGGAACAGCCCTTCCGCACGGTCGAGAACCCCGGCGCGCAGGTAATCCTGCGCCAATGCCAGCAACGCCTGTTCGCGGTGCTCAGGAGCCAACTCTTTGCGCGCCAGTAGATTTTGATGAATGCGGATGGCGCGCTCGACTTCGCCGCGGCGGCGGTACAAAGAACCCAGGGCGAAATGCGTTTCAATGGTTTCCGCATTGGCGTCCATCAGCTTCAAGAACATGTCGAGCGCCCGGTCGGGCTGCTCGGTCACCAAGTAATCGAGTCCTGTCAGATAGTCAGGATGGAGCTTGTTGCTCAAGGATCCGGGCCAGCGCTTGCCCCAGCCGAAGTGGCCGGCGAGAATACCCAACACCAGCGCCGCCAGCACTAAGCCCCAAGTCACTAAATCGGACACGAGCCCGTGGCGGATCTTAAGTTGGGAGGCTAGTCGCGGATCGGCTGATCCGCACCGTCGTTGACGCGTTCGCGCAGGTCTTTGCCCGGCTTGAAATGCGGCACATGTTTGCCGGCAAGCGCGACTGCCTCGCCGGTCTTCGGATTGCGTCCCTGCCTGGGGGGGCGAAAATGCAGCGAGAAGCTCCCGAAACCGCGTATCTCGATGCGCTCGCCCGTCGCCAGCGCGTCGCTCATGATTTCAAGAAGCTGCTTGACGGCCAGCTCCACATCCTTCGCCGGCAAATGCTTCTGCTTCGCCGAAATGATCTCAATGAGTTCCGATTTCGTCATTACCGATCCGTGCGCTTCGCTGGACATACTTCAGAAAAGGCAGCCGCAGCGGATCCGCAGCGGCCGCCTTAGGTCCTTATCAATCCTGCCCGGAGATCTGTTCTTTCAGAAGATCTCCCAAACTCGTTCCGGTGGGTGAGTCGGTCCGATAATTCTGCATGGCCTCCTGCTCCTCGTGGATGTCCTTGGCCTTGATCGACAGCGAAATACTGCGGCCCTTGCGATCCACACCGGTAAATCTGGCTTCGACTTCGTCGCCTACTTTAAGCATCAGGCGAGCGTCTTCCACGCGATCGCGAGAAATGTCGGAAGCGCGCAACTGGCCGTCGACTCCATTGCCGAGATCGATGATCGCGCCCTTGGCATCCACTTCGCGCACCACGCCTTTGACGACGCTGCCTTTCGGATGCTCGGCGATGTAGGCCGAGAAAGGATCCTTGGCGAGCTGCTTGATCCCTAGGCTGATGCGCTCACGTTCCGGATCGATCGACAGCACCATGGCATCGACCTGCTGCGCTTTTTGATAGCTGCGCACGGCCTCTTCGCCGGGCATGTCCCAGGAGATATCCGACAGATGCACCAAACCGTCGATGCCGCCGGCCAGTCCGATAAAGATGCCGAAATCGGTGATCGATTTGATTTGACCGCTGACCTTGTCGCCGCGGTTGTAGTTATCGGCGAATTCCTTCCAGGGATTGGCCTTGCACTGCTTCACGCCCAAGCTGATGCGGCGGCGCTCCTCGTCGATATCGAGCACCATGACCTCGACTTCCTGGCCGACATGCACAACCTTGGCAGGGTTGACGTTCTTGTTGGTCCAGTCCATTTCGGAGACATGCACCAAGCCTTCGACGCCCTCTTCGATTTCGACGAAGCAGCCATAGTCGGCGATGTTCGTGACTTTGCCGAACAGACGCGTATTAGCCGGATAGCGCCGCGCGATGTTCTGCCAGGGATCGGCGCCCAACTGCTTCAGCCCCAACGACACGCGCTGGCGTTCGCGGTCGAACTTCAAAATCCGTACATCGATTTCTTCGCCCACCTTCACGACTTCTGAAGGGTGTTTGACGCGCTTCCACGCCATGTCGGTGATGTGCAGCAGACCATCGATGCCGCCCAAATCGACGAATGCGCCGTAGTCGGTGAGGTTCTTGACCACCCCTTTGACCGCCGCGCCTTCCTGCAAATTATCCAGCAGCGCAGAACGCTCGGCGCTGTATTCCTGCTCGACGACCGCACGGCGCGAAACCACCACGTTGTTGCGCTTCTGATCGAGCTTGATGACTTTGAATTCGAGCGGCTTGTTCTCCAAGTAAGACGGATCGCGAACCGGACGCACGTCCACCAGGGAGCCCGGCAGGAATGCCCGAACGTTGTCGATCTCGACGGTGAAGCCGCCTTTGACCCTGCCGGTAATGATGCCGATGACGACCTCTTGCTTCTCAAAGGCCGTTTCCAGCCGAGTCCAGGTCCGCGCGCGCTTGGCTTTCTCGCGCGAAAGCCGCGTTTCTCCCGAGCCATCCTCGACGCTGTCCAAGGCGACTTCGACGGTTTCGCCGACGGAGACCTCGATTTCACCTTTTTCATTCTTGAATTGATCGGATGGAATGACCGCTTCGGATTTCAATCCGACATTCACGATCACATAGTCCTGGCCGACTTCGACGATCAATCCATTAAGGATGGTGCCAGGACGAATGCGCTGGCTCGCAATGCTTTGTTCGAACAGTTCCGCAAAACTTTCTGTCATGTTCTCTCTTACTAAATCCCTGGCACGGGTCCTTAAGTGCCCAAAGGGGTTAACCTAAAAAACGGCGATCGATCCGATGAAAGCCGCTACCTAAACAAAATCGCGGGCGATGTTCAGCACGCGCCCGACCACGCTATCCACGGACATACCCGTTGTATCCAACATGGTGGCGTCTGCGCTTGCGACAAGAGGCGAAGCGGTACGCGTAGAATCGCGCCTATCACGCTCCGCTATCTCCAGCGAAAGGGCGGCAAGGTTAGCAGCAACCCCCTTTTCTTTCAACTGCTTATAGCGTCTTAGGGCCCGCTCAGCAGGGCTTGCGGTGAGAAAAATCTTGACCCTTGCCTCGGGGAATACGACGGTGCCCATGTCGCGCCCGTCGGCCACCAAACCCGGCGGGACGGCAAAACGGCGTTGACGGTCCAAGAGCGCGGCGCGCACTGGTGTTAGGGCGGCTACCTTGGAGGCATCATTGCCCGCCTCCTCGGTGCGAATGGCCCGGGTGACGTCCTGGCCGTCCAGCCACACCAGCTCTTCCCCTGACTCGTTGGAGTCAAACCGTATGTTAAATCGCCTCGCCAGTTCCCCTAGAGCGGGTGCGTCCTCCAGGCTGATGGAGGCGCGCCGCGCGCCTAAGGCTACGAGACGGTACAAAGCCCCGCTGTCGAGAAGCGACCACGCCAACGCCTTGGCGACAGCCCGGCTGACGGTACCCTTGCCGGACCCGGAAGGGCCATCGATGGTAATGACGGGAACATGCATCGAAGCCCCTAACTTGCCGTCTCGCGTATCGGCAACCCCACCGACTGGGCCAGAGCCACGAACCCGGGAAAGGATGTGGCTACATTGGCCACATCCCGGATCCTAATCGGCCCGGCGGCACGCAGGCTCGCGATGGCGAAAGACATGGCGATACGGTGATCGCCGAAGCTGTCGACCTCCCCGCTCGCGAATGCGTTGCCCTCGCCGCGACCCTCGATCCGCATGCCATCGGGCAATGGGCTATGTGCCACTTTTAATGCCGTCAGGCCCGCGCTCATGGCGGCAATTCGATCGCTCTCCTTCACCCGCAGTTCCTCGGCTCCGGTAACCCAGGTTTCGCCCCGCGCACAGGCGGCGGCGATGAACAAGATCGGAAGCTCATCGATGGCTAAGGACACTAAATCTTTCCGGACCCGGATGCCTCGCAGCACCGAGGGCCGCACGCGCAAATCCGCCACCGGCTCCGCGCCGCTCTCGTGCGCATCCAAAATATCGATTCTTCCGCCCATGCCGCGCAGGATATCCAGCAATCCGATCCGAGTCGGATTCAGCCCCACATTTTGAATCAGCAAGCCTTCCTCGGGACCGCCCAGAAGCCCTGCGACGATAAAAAAGGCGGCGGATGAAAAATCGCCGGGGACGTTCAGTTTCTGACCGGTAAGCCGCTGTGGAGGATGCACCGTGGTGCGTAGTCCGTCGCTGCTAATGCGTACGCCGCAGCTTTTGAGCATGCGCTCACTGTGATCGCGGCTCACGCCGGGCGCCGTTATCGTGGTGGGCTCGCCGGCGTAAAGCGATGCCAGAAGAATCGCCGACTTCACTTGGGCACTGGCGATCGGCATGCGGTAGTCAATTCCGTGCAAGCGGCGCGCGCCGCCGATGTCAACGGGCGGCGTGCCGTTACGCGTGCGCACATCCGCGCCCATTTCGCGCAAAGGCCTGGCCACGCGCTCCATGGGCCGCTTCATGAGCGATGCATCCCCGACCAGCTGCGAATAGAATTTCTGCGCCGACAACAGACCGGTGAACAGGCGTATGGCGGTGCCCGCGTTGCCCATGTCGAGCGGCCCGGCGGCAGCCCGCAAACCGTGCAGACCCGCGCCGTGGATCAACACATGGGTCGCGCTGGGCTGCTCGATGCGCACGCCGAGCGCGCGCATGGCACTTAAAGTAGCCAGACAGTCCTCGCTGGCAAGAAAACCGGTGACTTCGCTGACGCCCTCCGCAATCCCGGACAGCATCAGCGCACGATGCGAAATCGATTTGTCGCCGGGCACGCTCATCGTGCCGAACACGCGCATCGCCGGATGCGCTTCGAACCCCCGCATCAGAGCACGGCCCGCGGATACGAGCCCAAAACTTTGAACAATGATGCCCGCGATTCCAGCGCGGCCAAGGCCTTCGCCACCGGCGGGTCGCTGACGTGGCCTTCGATGTCGATGAAGAACACATAGTCCCATTTGCGTTTGCGCGAAGGACGCGACTCTATCCGGGTCATGTTGACTCGATGCTGCGCGAGCGGCTGGAGCAATTGAAACAGCGCCCCCGAATCGTCAGTGTCGCTGGTCGACACCAATAGGGTCGTGCGGTCCGCACCGCTGGCGCTGAACAGTTTTCTTCCCACCACGAGGAAGCGTGTGGTGTTGTCGGGCCGATCTTCGATCTCGTTGGCAAGCAGATTGAGCGAATAAATCTCGGCGGCGGCGCGGCCGGCGATTGCCGCGGTACCGCGCTCATCGCGCGCGCGCCGCGCGCCCTCGGCGTTGCTGGAGACCCCGATGCGCTCCGCCTCGGGGAGTTGGTCATCCAACCAGCCGCGGCACTGGGCCAAGCCTTGAGGATGCGCGCACACGCGCTTGATGGCTTCGAAGCCGCTCATCTTGCCCATCAGATAATGACTGATGCGCAGTTCCACTTCGCCGCAGATCTTAAGGCCCGAGGACAAGAACATGTCGAGCGTGTGGTTGACCGTTCCCTCGCTGGAATTTTCGATGGGCACCACGCCGAAGTCCGCAACGCCGCCTTCGACTTCGTGGAATATCTCATCGATCGCCGCCAAGGGCAGCGCTCGGACCGAGGAGCCGAAGTGCTTGAGCACGGCGGCCTGCGTGAAAGTTCCTTCCGGGCCCAAGAAAGCCACCTTGAGCGGCTCCTGCTGTGCAAGGCAAGCGGACATGATTTCGCGAAACAGCCGCGCGATTTCCTCGTCGCGCAAGGGACCCTGGTTACGTTTGAGCGCCATGCGCAGCACTTCCGCCTCGCGTTCGGGCCGATAGTAATCCACCGCCTTGCCCGAAGCGGACTTGGAGATTCCGACCAATTGCGCGAATCGCGCGCGTTCGTTGAGCAGAGCATGAATGCGCGCGTCGATGGCATCGATGCTGTCGCGGATATTTCCAAGACCCGCACCCGCAGGCGTTGCACCCGGCACAGCCGTCGGCGCGGCGAGCCTAGCCGCTGGAGATTTTTTGGCCTTCTGGCGCTTCATGGGTGGCGGCGCTCGAATTCCTGCATGAACGCCGTTAATTTCTCCACGCCTGCAATCGGCATGGCGTTGTAAATGCTGGCGCGCATTCCCCCCAACACTCGATGACCTTTCAGTCCCTTGAGGCCTGCCGCTGCCGCGGCCGCCAGAAATTCCGCATCCAGGTCCGGGCTGCTCAAGCTGAAGGTAACGTTCATCCGCGAGCGGGCGTCCTTCGCCACCGAATTCCTGTACAGACGCGAAGCGTCGATGGCGGCATAAAGCATCTCTGCCTTGAGCCGGTTGCGCTCACCCATCGCCTGCACGCCTCCCTCGTTCTTCAGCCATTCGAATACCAGCCCAGCCATGTACCAGGCAAAGGTCGGCGGCGTATTCAACATGGAATCATTGTCCGCGATCGCCTTGTAGTCAAACACGTGGGGCGTATCGGCGCGCGCGTGTCCGATGAGATTATCGCGCACGATGACGACCGTCAGTCCGGAGGGGCCGATGTTCTTCTGGGCGCCGGCATAAATTACCCCGAACTTCGACACATCGACCGGCCGCGACAGAATGCTGGATGACATGTCCGCCACCAGCGGCACACCGCCCGTATCGGGGATGTAACCAAACTCCACCCCGGCGATGGTTTCATTCGGCGTGTAATGCACGTAACAGGCGCGGCCGCTGAAGCGCAGCTCCTCCTGCGGCGGCACGCGGCTGTAGCTGCCGCCGGCATCGCCTGCGACATGAACGCGGCAGTACCGGGCCGCTTCGGTTATGCCCTTTTGCGACCAATGTCCGGTGTTGATGTAATCGGCCGTGGCTTGCGGCGTCGAAAGATTCATCGGCACCAAGGAAAATTGCGCTGAGGCGCCGCCTTGCATGAACAACACCTTGTAATTGGCGGGTATGGACATCAGCTCGCGTAAATCGCTCTCGGCGCGCGCCGCAACCTCGACGAAAGCCTTGCTGCGGTGGCTGATCTCCATCACCGACATGCCGCTGCTCTGCCATTCGAGCAGTTCGTCGCGCGCTTTCTCCAGGACCTCGAGCGGCAACACTGCGGGTCCCGGCGAGAAATTGAAAACGCGCACCGGTGCGGCCTATGAGTCGTCGGCAGTGGGACCGGGCTGCTGGGGCTCTACGTCCTCGCCATTGCCATTGCCATCGGCGTTGCCATCGGCGTTGCCGTTGCCATCCCCTGCCAAACCCTCGATGCGCTCCAGACCCGAGAGCTGATCCCCGTCTTCGAGCCGGATCAAACGCACACCTTGAGTGTTGCGTCCGACGACGGAAATGTCCTTTACCGGCGTGCGCACCAGCACGCCATTCTGGCTCATCAACATGATCTCATCGTCCAGACTGACCTGCAGCGCTCCGACCATGATTCCGTTGCGGTCGGTGATCTGCAATGCAATGACACCCTGGCCGCCGCGGCCGTGTTTAGGGAAATCCTCGAGCGGCGTCAATTTACCGAAGCCATTCTGCGATGCGGTGAGAATGAAGCCGTCCTGGGCAACGATCAAGGCATTGACCCGTTGCTCGTCGGTAAGTTTGACGCCGCGCACGCCTGCCGCCTCGCGGCCCATCGCGCGCACCTCCTCCTCGACGAAGCGAATCGCCTTGCCCGCCGTGGTGAATAGCAGAATGTCCTTCGTGCCGTCGGTAATCGCGACTCCGACCAGCTTGTCGCCCGGATCGAGCGCCACAGCGATGATCCCGCTGGCGCGCGGCCGCGAGAACAGGGCAAGCGACGTCTTCTTGACCGTGCCCAAGCTCGTGGCCATGAAAACAAATTTTCCCTCTTCGAATTCCTTGATCGACAGCATCGCGCTGATACGCTCGCCTTCTTGAAGCGGCAGCAGATTGACGATGGGCTTGCCGCGCGAGCCCCGGCTGGCCTGAGGCAGCTGATAGACCTTCAGCCAGTACAGCTTGCCGCGATCGGAAAAGCACAGCAGCGTATCGTGGGTGTTGGCCACGAACAGCTTGTCGACGAAATCCTCGTCCTTGACGCTGGTGGCCGCTTTGCCGCGGCCGCCGCGGCGCTGGGCCTGATAGTCCGAGATGGGTTGCGCCTTGGCATATCCGCCGTGCGACAGCGTGACCACCACATCCTCCGGCGAAATAAGATCCTCGGTGGTGAGATCCTCGTGATTGACGAGAATTTCAGTGCGGCGCTTATCGCCGAAAGTGTCGCGGATGTACTCCAGCTCCATACGTATCACTTGCAGCAGGCGCTCGGGGCGCGCCAGAATATCCGACAGATCTCGTATCTGTTCCAGCAACTCTTGGAACTCGGCAAGGATCTTGTCCTGCTCGAGTCCCGTGAGGCGGTTCAACCTCATCTCCAGAATTGCCTGCGCCTGGGTTTCAGTCAGGCGATAGCCGCCCTCGACGATCCCTAACGCGGTGATTTCACCGTCGGGCCGCGTGCTGATGGCGCCGGCGCGCGTCAGCATTTCGGGCACGGCGCCCGAGGCCCAAGCCCGCGACATCAGTGCAATCTTCGCCTCGGCCGGCGATGGAGACGCCTTGATGGCGGCGATGATCTCGTCGATGTTGGCGAGCGCAATCGCCAAACCTTCCAAAATATGTCCGCGCTCGCGCGCCTTGCGCAGCTCATACACGGTGCGCCGCGTGACGACTTCGCGGCGATGCCGTAGGAATGCGTCCAGCATCTCCTTGAGGCTAAGCAGCCGCGGTTGGCCATCGACCAGCGCCACCATGTTGATGCCGAACACCTGCTCCATGGGGGTCTGCGCATAGAGGTTATTGAGCAGGATCTCGGGCACTTCGCCGCGCTTCAATTCGATCACGACGCGCATGCCGTCCTTGTCGGACTCATCGCGCAGTCCGTCGGAGGCAATGCCTTCGATGAGCTTGTCGCGCACCAGATCGGCGATGCGTTCGATCAGCCGCGCCTTGTTCACCTGGTACGGCAGTTCGGTGATGATGATGGCCTGGCGGTCGCCCTTGCCCACATCCTCGATATGCGTGCGCGCGCGCACGTGCAGCCGCCCGCGCCCGGTCTTGTAGGCGAGGACGATTTCCTGGGCTCCGTTGATCAATCCAGCGGTCGGGAAATCCGGGCCCGGGACGATCTGCATCAATTCGCCGAGCGTGATGCCGGGATTCTCGATGAGCGCGATGCAGGCGGTGACGATTTCGTGAAGATTGTGCGGCGGAATATTGGTCGCCATGCCGACCGCAATTCCGGAGGATCCGTTGATCAGCAGGTTCGGAATGCGCGTCGGCAGTACCGCAGGCTCGCTCTCCGATTCATCGTAGTTGGGGACGAAATCCACCGTCTCCTTGTCGATGTCGGCGAGCAATTCCGCCGCGAGCTTGGACATGCGCACTTCCGTGTAGCGCATCGCCGCCGGCGGATCGCCGTCCACGGAGCCGAAGTTCCCCTGGCCGTCGATGAGCATGTAGCGCATCGAGAATTCCTGCGCCATGCGCACGATGGCGTCGTACACCGACTGATCGCCGTGCGGATGGTACTTGCCGATGACGTCGCCCACGACGCGGGCCGATTTCTTGTAGGCTCTGTTCCAGTCGTTGCCCAGCTCGCGCATGGCGTGCAGCACGCGCCGGTGCACGGGTTTCAAGCCGTCGCGCACATCCGGCAAGGCGCGTCCCACGATCACGCTCATGGCGTAATCGAGATAGGACTTGCGCATCTCGTCCTCGAGATTTACGGGCAATATTTCGCGTGCAATCTCGGCCATTTTGCGAGAATCCGGGTCAGCCGTCAGGCTGAAATTAAGCGGGTTTTAAGGAGGCGAGACTGGGTCTCAACATGGGCGAATTCTAGCACATATCCGCATCAGTCTTAAGCCTCCTGAGCATTAGCCGATATACTAGGTGGAATGGATAGCGACCCGCATGTTTCGACCCGCAATGCCGACCCCGCGGAACTCGCAAAGTTCGCCGCGCTCGCGCAAAGCTGGTGGGATCCGGCGGGTCCTTCGAGGCCGCTGCATGAGCTGAATCCACTGCGGCTGCAGTATGTCGAACGCGCCGTGGGCTTGGGCGCCGCAGATCATCAGGCTGCGAAAAACGTGCTCGATGTGGGCTGCGGCGGCGGGATTTTGTCGGAGGCCATGGCGCGCGCCGGCGCCCGCGTGCTGGGCATAGACCTGGCCAGGGAGGTGCTCGCGGTGGCCGAACTGCACGCGCTCGAATCCAAGCTCGAGGTTCGCTATCGCGAAATCGCCGCGGAAGATCTGGCCCGCGAGCGCTGCGCCGAATTCGATCTGGTGACGTGCATGGAAATGCTCGAGCATGTGCCCGACCCCGCCGCAACCTTGGGCGCGCTGGCCGCGCTGGCCAAGCCCGGCGGGGACGTGATCGTGTCCACCTTGAATCGCAACCCGCTGGCGTTCTTGGTCGCCATCCTGGGCGCAGAGTATGTCGCCCGTGTGTTGCCGCGAGGCACGCACGACTATTTGAAATTCATC
>Ga0182030_10014322_pt1 | contig 15667 bp, 12 predicted proteins | sample 812S3MmetaG_FD_121299 | JGI IMG/M metagenome (GOLD analysis project Ga0182030, IMG submission 121299) | Permafrost microbial communities from Stordalen Mire, Sweden - 812S3M metaG (Illumina Assembly) | ecosystem: Environmental > Terrestrial > Soil > Wetlands > Permafrost | place: Sweden...
TGGTCGTAGTCGACGTCTTTGCCAAAGACAGGAACGGGAATCCAGTCCCGAACCTGAAAGCCGACGACTTCGCCGTCTCGGAAGACGGTAAGCCGCAAAAGATTACGATTTGCCAGTATCAGGAACTGGCGAGCGCTCCCGTCACCGATGCGCCTCAAACCGCTGAGGGTTTGAAGACGCGCGGTCCGGAGCTGGCCGAGGCCAAAGCACCCGATGCGGGGGCGGCGCTCAAGTCGGTGACCGCCAATCAGATTACCCCGGCCAAAGCGGGCGAAGTGAAGTACAAGGACCGGCGCCTGATGGTCCTGTTCTTCGATATGACTTCCATGCCGATAGCGGACCAGATCCGGGCCCAGGATTCCGCCGTCAAGTTCATCAAGACGCAGATCACCGCGTCCGACCTGGTAGCCCTGATGACGTTCTCCGCGGACGTCAAGGTGGTGGACGATTTCACCGACGACCGCGATAAGCTCGTCAAAGACGTCAAGAACCTGACCGTCGGTGAAGGCCAAGGTTTCGACATTGCCGACACCAGCGATGCCGCGGCCGATACCGGCGCGGCTTTCACGGCCGACGATTCGGAATTCGATATCTTCAACACCGACCGCCAGTTGTCCGCTTTGGAGACGGCGGCCAAGATGCTGGGCACGCTGCCGGAAAAGAAAGCCCTGGTTTATTTCGCCAGCGGCATGACCCGCGACAGCAATGGCAACAACCAGGCGCAGTTGACCGCGACCGTGAACGCCGCCATTAAAGCCAACGTGTCGTTCTACCCCATCGACGCGCGCGGCCTGGTGGCCTCGGCGCCCCTCGGCGACGCCACTAAAGGCTCTTCCAGCGCTTCCAGCGTGCGGAGCGGCGGCGCGCAGCAGTCGGCGCAGGCGAGCTTCCAGGCCCAGCAGGAAACCCTCACCACCCTCGCCGGCGACACCGGCGGCAAATCGCTGCTCGACGAGAACGATCTCTCCGTGGGCATCGTGCAGGCGCAGAAGGATATTTCCAGCTATTACATTCTGGGCTATTACAGCACCAACACCAACCTGGACGGCCACTATCGCAAGATCGACCTCAAGATCAAGAAAGACCTGGCCGCCAAGCTGGATTACCGGCGCGGATACTTTGCCAGCAAGAACTGGGGAAAGTTCGATTCCGAGGACAAAGAGCGGCAACTGTCGGAAGCTCTCATGATGGACGACCCCATCACGGACATCGACGTTCGGGCGGAGATCGATTACTTCCGCCTGGGGCGCGATAGTTACTTCGTTCCCGTGGAAGTGAAGATTCCGGGCGCCGACCTGGAGATGGCCAAACACGGCGACGCCGAGCGGACGCGTCTGGACTTTATCGGTGTGGTGAAGGATGCCAAGGGCGACGTAGCCGGCGGCGGCAACGTCCGCGATTTCGTCGATCTGCAACTGAAAGGCGATAAGGCCTTGGAAATCACCAAGCACCCGATAGCTTACGACACCGGTTTCACGTTGAAACCCGGGACTTACACGCTCAAGTTTCTGGTGCGCGAAAATGAAACCGGTAAGATCGGCACCTTCGAGCAGAAATTCACCATTCCCAACCTGACCACCGATCAGCCGATGCTTCCCACCAGCTCGGTGATTCTGAGCAATCAGATTCAGCCCGTTACGGACTCTTTGTACTCGGCGGAAAAGGACAAGAAGCTGCTGGACGAGAACCCCCTGGTGCAAAACAAAGAGAAGCTCATTCCCAGCGTGACGCGCGTGTTCAAGAAAAATCAGGAGATGTACGTCTACGTGGAAGTCTACGAGCCGCTGGCCACCACCACACAACCGGTGGTAGCCGCGGTGAGCTTCTTCCGTGGCAAGACCAGGGTTTTCCAGACCGAGCCGCTGATTGTAAGGGACGGGCTGAATGCCAAGACGAAGGCTCTTCCGGTGCGCTTTAGTGTGCCGCTGAGCAAACTGACTCCCGGCAAGTACATGTGCCAGGTTACGTTACTCGATCCGGAATCGCACAAGCCCAGCTATACCCGCGCCGAGGTCTACGTAACGCCGTAGGCCTCTAACCCGGGTTCACCGCCGAGACGCGGAGACGCAGAGGAAAACCTAAAGAAAGACCGGTATCAAGCAGGAGAGCGCCACGTCATCCTCGAGGTAGACGCAGAGGAGGCAGAGAGCGCAGAGCGGGAACGGCGGGGGCGCGGAGCAGCGGCCCCCCGCTCAGTTTATTAAGGGCGCTGTTCGATCCGCGCTATACTGGCATTTCCACATGCTACGAGTTCGTTTTGCGCCTTCCCCCACTGGTTTTCTGCACATCGGAAGCGCGCGCACCTTCATCTTCAACTGGCTGTACGCCCGTCACAACGGCGGCGTCATGATCCTGCGCATCGACGATACCGACGCGGGGCGCAATACCGAGGTATCTCTCAACTCCATCTTCGACGGACTGCGCTGGCTGGAGCTCGGCTGGGACGAAGAGTACCGGCAGTCCGACCGTCTGGCGCTGCACCGCCAGTTAGCCGAAGCGATCTTCCAAAAGGGTATGGCCTACCGCGATTTCACGCCCGCGCAGGCCGCCGAAAGCGAAAGATCGGGCGCCCACGGCACCTGGCTTTTCAACGCCGGAATGCGCGAGATGACGAGCGAGGAAAGCGACCGCCGCGCTGCCGCCGGCGAGCCGTTCGCGCTGCGCTTCCGCGTGCCGCGCGACCGCGTGCGCGAAGTGCGTTTCGCCGACGCGGTGTACGGCGACCAGGCGAAATCCACCGCCGATATCGAAGACTTCGCGCTCCTGCGCAGCGACGGCATGCCCACGTATCACCTGGCATCCTGCGCCGATGACGCCGATCTCGGCATCAGCCACATCATCCGCGGGCAGGACCATCTCACCAACACCTTCAAGCACGTGCTGATTTTCGAAGCCGCCGGCATTACCCCGCCGCAGTTCGGACATCTGCCGCTGCTGGTGGCGCCCGACGGCACCAAGCTCTCCAAGCGGCGCCACGGGCCGGTAGTGAGCGTCACCACGTACCGCGATGCCGGCTTTCTGGCGGAGGCGTTCGCCAATTTCATCGTGCTGCTGGGCTGGTCGCCGAAGAACGATCGCGAGCAGATGACGCTCGCGGAACTGGTGGAGGCTTTCACGCTGGAGGGCGTGAACCGGTCGAACGCGGTGGTCAATTTCAAGGAAGAAGACCCGTTCGATCCCAAGGCCGTATGGCTCAACGCCGAGCATATCCGCACCATGCCGGTGGCGGATCTTTCGGCGCGCCTGCTACCGGTAGTGGAAGGCGCGGGTTTCCCCATCGGGGCGGACAAAATGGCGCGCATCGCGCCGCTGATCCGCGAGCGCATCAAGGTGCTGAACGACGTTCTGACGGTGGCCGACTTCTTCCTGGTGGAGACTCTGGCCCCCTACGACAGCAGCGAACTCATCCCCAAGAAGGGGGATGCCGCGATGGCGCTGCGGGTGCTCGAAAAGGCGCGCGCGGTGCTGGCCGGCGTGGAATTCTCGCACGACGCGCTGGAAGCGGCGCTGCGCCAGGCGGCGGCGGACCTGGGCGTAAAAGCCGGCCAGATGTTCGAGCCGATCCGCGTGGCGGTGTGCGGCCGCAAGACGGCCCCGCCGCTGTTTGGCACACTGGAAGTATTGGGCCGCGACGTGGCGCTCGAGCGCATCGGCGAGGCCACCGGAAAGCTGAAAACTTTATGAATCCGTCTACTCCCGGGGAGCCGCCGGAAGGTGCGGGCGCTCCCTCGAATTTTATCCGCGATATCGTCATCGACGATCTGAAGACCAATAAGTTCGGAGGCCGCGTGCACACGCGATTTCCTCCCGAGCCTAACGGGTATCTTCACCTGGGCCACGCCAAGTCCATCTGCCTGAATTTCGGACTGGCCGACGAGTTCGGCGGCAAGACCAATCTGCGCTTCGACGACACCAACCCCTGCAAGGAAGAGACCGAGTACGTGGACTCCATCATGGAGAACGTGCGCTGGCTGGGCTTCGAGTGGGACGGCCTCTTCTACGCCTCCGATTATTTCGGACAGTTGTACCGGTGGGCGCTGCAGACGATCCGAGAAGGCAAGGCCTTCGTGTGCGATCTGAGCGCCGAGGAAGTGCGCCGGACGCGCGGCACCCTGACCGAGGCGGGCATCGAGAGCCCCTATCGCAACCGCACGGTGGAAGAGAACCTGGACCTGTTCGAACGCATGAAGAACGGCGAGTTTCCCGATGGCGCGCGCACTCTGCGGGCCAAGGTGGATATGGCCTCGCCCAATCTGAATATGCGCGACCCGGTTATGTACCGCATCCTGCACGCCGACCATCACCGCACCGGAAGCGAGTGGTGCATCTACCCGATGTACGACTACGCCCACGGGCAGTCCGACTCCATCGAAGGCATTACCCACTCCATCTGCACGCTGGAGTTCGAAGACCACCGGCCGCTGTACGACTGGTATGTGGAGGCGCTGGGGATCTATCATCCGCAGCAGATCGAATTCGACCGGCTGAACGTCACCTACACGCTGTTGAGCAAGCGCAAGCTGCTGACGCTGGTGGAGGACGGCCACGTGCGCGGCTGGGACGATCCGCGCATGCCGACGCTGGCGGGCATCCGCCGGCGCGGCTATCCTGCCGAGGCGCTGCGCAGCTTCTGCGGAGCCATCGGCGTTTCGAAAACCAACGGCACCATCGAGCTGGGTCTGTTGGAGCACCACGTGCGCGAGAATTTGAACCGCACCTCACCGCGCGCCATGGCCGTGCTGCGGCCGCTGCGCGTGGTGATCGACAACTACCCCGAAGGCCAGGTGGAAGAGATGGAGGCGGTCAATAACCCCGAGGACGCCGCCGCGGGGACGCGCCGGGTTCCCTTCTCGAAGGTGCTGTATATCGAACAGGACGATTTCCGCGAAGTCCCGCCGCCGAAATATTTCCGCCTTTCGCCCGGCAAGGAAGTCCGTCTGCGCTACGGCTATTTCATCACCTGCACCGCAGTGGTGAAGGACGAAAAAGGCCAGGTGACGGAGATCCACTGCACTTACGACCCGGCCACGCACGGAGGCAACGCGCCCGACGGCCGCAAGGTGAAGTCCACCATCCACTGGGTGTCGGCGGCGCACGCCATCGACGCCGAGGTGCGCCTGTACGAGAACCTGTTCCTGAAAGAAAACCCGGGCGAGACGGAGGAAGGGCAGGATTTCACGGCGAATTTGAACCCGCATTCGCTGGAAATCTTGAGCGGCGGCAAACTGGAGCCGTCGCTGGCCACGGCATCGGCGGGCGGCCGCTTTCAGTTCGAGCGGCTCGGATACTTCTGCGCGGACCTGGATTCCGCCGCCGGCAGACTGGTTTTCAACCGCACCGTGGGGTTGAAGGACGCGTGGGCCAAGATCGAAAAACAGGCAAAGGGCAAGAAGTAATGATCATCCTGGGAATCGGCGGCATTTTGGGCGATGCCGCCAGCGCCCTGCTCAAGGACGGCGAGCTGGTGGCCGCCGTGGAGGAGTCCAAGCTGGCGCGGCGGCGCACCCATTGGGGCGGCGCAGATGCGCTGCCGGAGCATTCCATCGCGACTTGTCTGGAACTGGCGGGCGTGCGCTCCGGCGAGGTGGACGCGGTGGCCATGGTGCGGCCGATTCCAGAATCGGACCTGCTGCTGAAGTTGCGCGCGCAGTTCCCGCAGAGCCGCATCGTGCTGGTGGAACACCACCTAGCGCACGCCGCCTCGGCGTATTACCCGTCGCCGTTCGAGCGGGCCACGGTGCTGACGCTCGACCGCGGCGGCGATTTCCGGTGCGGCTCGCGCTGGCACGCCGAGGGCACCGTCATGACGCTCGATCAGGAACACTACGCGCCGGATTCGTTGGGCGATCTCTACGGGCGGGTGACCGAACTGCTGGGGTTTTCGGCCAACGAAGACGAGCACAAAGTGCAGTGGCTCTCGGTGTGCGGCGACGAGCGATATCGCGATCTGTTCCTGGAGATTCTCAACCTGTCGGACGCCGGTCCGCACCCCGAGCGTTCGTTTTTCAGCCACCAGCGGCTGCAATCCGGCGGCTTCAGCGCGCGTTTCTACGAGCGGCTGAGCCTTCACGATGGCGAAGCGGTTCCGGAAGCCATGCGGGCGCACCTGGCGGCCGGCATCCAGAAGGCCGTCGAGGCCGCGGCGTTGCGGCTGGCGGGAGCGGACGGCAATCTCTGCCTGGCCGGCGGGTTGGGATTGAACTCCCTGCTGGTTTCCGCGCTGGAGCACGCCCTGGGCAACGAGAACGTGTTCGTGCAGCCGGTGGCGGGCAACGCGGGGACGGCCATCGGGGCGGTGCTGAATACCTGGCACACGGTCTACCGGCAGGAGACGCGCGTGCCGCTGCGCACGCTCTCGCTGGGACCGGCCTATTCCGCCGCGGACACCAAGAAGGTGCTGGAAAACTGCAAATTGCGGTTCCGCTATCTGCTGACCACCGGCGAGATCGTGGACACCGCGGTGGAACAGTTGACCGACAACAAGATTGTCGCCTGGATGCACGGGCGCATGGAATTCGGACCGCGCGCGCTGGGCAACCGCAGCATTCTGGCGTCGCCTCTGGACCCGTATTCCACCGAGAACCTGAATATTTTTATCAAGCATCGCGAGCCCATCCGCAAGTTCGCCGCCAGCGTGCCGGCGGAGCTGTGCGGGCGGTATTTCGAAGTGGGCGCCAACGCGCGCTACCTCTCGACGGTGGGCCGCGTGCGGCCGGAATGCCGCGAGCAGTTCGCGGCGGCCATCGTGGCGGGCGACATGGTGCGGGTGCACGCCGTGGACCGCGACGAGAATCCGCTGTATTGGAACCTGCTGCACGCCGCCGGGAAAGCCACCGGGCTGCCGGTGCTCTACAATACGTCGTTCAATCTGTTCGGCGAGCCGCTGGTCTGTACGCCGCGCGACGCGGTGCGCAGCTTTTATTCATCGGGGATCGATGCGATGCTGGTGGGGAATTTCTTCCTCGGGAAGTAAGTCCTCGCCGCGGTCGGGCAGGCTGATGGCGTCGTGAATCGCCGGGCGGTGCTTGAGCAGGTCGGAGCGATACTCCGATTCCAACCTGGAAAGCTTCTTGCCGTAGACTTTCCGGATGCTCTTAGTGCCGTTCTTCCAGACCTTCTCAAAGCGGGCGACTCCGTAGGTCTCGTACAGGTATTCCACGAAGCCTCCCAGCTCGGGATACGTGTCGTCGGGAGAATAACTCGATGACTCCCATTCGGGGCTGACCAGTTTCGTGAGCTTGATCCATTGCTTGCTCTGCATCATGCCGAGACACTGCCGCTTCATCAGGGACGACCGGTTATCCACCGCGAAGTTGGCCAGTCCTTCTTCCAGCCAGTGCTCCGCCGGTCCCCAAAGATTGGTGGCGATTTCGTGGGTCAGCTCGTGTTTCAGGCTCAACTCGGAGAACGGCGCCACCACGCAGAACACGGCGTGTTGCGTAGGCCGCGAGCGGCCGATCACTTCCGAACCGATGAGCTCTCGCATGCGCTCGATCGATTCCACGAAAAAGACATGGATCGTGGGCTGGTAGCTACTCTCGCCCAGCAGTTGCAGGATGGACGTGCGCGAGCGTTCGGCGACGTCTTCCAGTTGGCTGAGGCGGCGGTCGGCTTCGGTGTTCGCCTCGTAATTCAACTCGAAATGAGACACGCGGTCGATCTTCCAGGAAAAGCCGGTATGGGCGTAGTAGGGGCGCAGATCGTCTTCGACGAACCGCTCTGCCGGCGCCGGTTGGGCGAACGAGACCGCCCCGCCCGCCACCGCGAGCAGGGACAACGCGCGGATGATCCCTGTCTGCACTTCTGCTTCAAATTATCTCATGCGGCGCGCGTCGGCCGGGGCCGGTTTCGCCGAAAGATAGTTGCGGGCTGGGGGAGCCATCCGGCAGGAGGCGCGTTCCCCGTCCCGGAGCACTGCGCGCATGCGCTCGAACTATGGACGGTACGAAATCGCACGGCAAGTTCCGTGGGTAATGGAATTCCCAATTTATGAGTCTTGCATTCGGGGAATTCTCTACTATACTCGCTAGTAGGTTCTCGGTTCACGTCGGTTTTGGGCGGTTCTGTTTGACTCCAATGGCGCCACGGCCCTGGGTTTCCGTTATCGTGGCTAACAAACGAAAATAGGTGAAGCAGTATGCGAAGGCCTGGTTCGACTGAACCGGATCCGCCCGGCGGGCGGGCGCAGGAACGCCTGCGCGAGTTTCTGAGGGAGCGCGATCCCTCCGCCGTACCGCCGGAAGAAACTCAGCCTGACGAAACTCAGGAAGAAGACCCCGGAAAAGAGAAGAAACCGGTCCCACCGGAAGATGCCGGCGGCGAGTCGCCCGGCAAGGAGAAATAGCCATGCGCGGTCCTCTAGACGATGCCGTCAATCAGGCGGAAGCAGCCGGTGAGCCGGCGGTCCCTACGGGCCGCGAGGAGTTGGCCGCCCCCGTTGCGAGGCGGGTTCAGGGTGGTAAAGCCCTCCGGCGGCTGCTCTATTTTCTTGGCCGCCGGGGATTCACGGCCACGGCGGAGCAGACCATTGCGACCGCTGTCGCCGAGGAGCACCAGGCCGCTCTGCGACACCAATTGGCACAGTTCGCCACTGGCGCGAGCGGTGACGCAGGAACTTCCGCGGCCGTGCCAGGCCCGCCGACCGGCCCGCCGACGGGAACGGGCCCCCAATGGAGTTCGCTGGGACCGACCACCATACCCAACGGGCAGACGTACGGATCGAGCCGTGTGAACGTATCGGGCCGTGTCGCCGCTATCGCCATCGATCCATCGAAACCCGCGCATGTGCTCTGCGGAGCAGCGGGCGGAGGTGTCTGGGAAAGCGCAGACAGCGGGGCGACTTGGGCGCCGCGCACCGATTTCGCGGCCAGCCTCGCCGTCGGCGCCATCGTCTTCGACCCAACCAAGCCGGCGACGGTATACTGCGGAACCGGCGAGGGGAACTTTTACTCGACGCTGGGCGCGGGTATACTGCGGTCGAGCGACGGCGGCACTACATGGAGCACGCTCTGCACCAGTCCTTTCGTCGGCCAGGGGTTTTTCGACCTCAAGGTTCATCCGGCAAACAACCAGCATCTGCTTTCCGCATCCACCGCCGGTTTGCATGTCTCGACCAATGGCGGCGTCGCCTGGACACAGCGCCGTAACGTGATCACCTGGAGCCTCTCGATCGCGCCCACCGGCGGCGCCAACGCCGAGATCTTAGCGGCATCGAGCGACGGCGTTCACCAATCGGGCGACGGCGGCACGACCTGGACCGCCGTGACTTTACCGGGGGCTCCTGCCAGTTTCAACCGGCTGGCCGTAGCTTACGCGCCCTCCAACGGAGTGGCCTACGCATTCGGAGCCGGCTTGCCGGAGATACAAACGCCGGGCTCTACCGACCCAACGAATAAGATGGCTACGCCTTACCTCTGGCGGCTTGCGGGCGGAGCGTGGTCGGCGGTTTCTCTCGCTGGCCTGCTGACTGCAAACGCGCCGATCGGCACCAATCAGGCATGGTACGACTGGTTTGTAGCAGCCGCGCCCGATCTGGACACACAGGTCTACCTGGGCGCCATCGATTCCTACCGGGGAGACCTGAGCGGCACTACCTGGACGTGGACGCGGCTCAGCGACAAGGGGTCGAGCGGCGACTCGATTCACCCGGACCAGCATGCCATCGCGTTCCAGCCGGGCCAGCCCAACACGATCTACATCGGATGCGACGGCGGCCTGTTTCGCAGTCCCGATCGCGGCGTGACGTGGGTTTCCTGCAACAACGGGATGGTGATCACGGAATTCGAATACATCGCGCAGAATGTCGGGGAGTCGCAATGGCTGATCGGCGGCACTCAGGATAACGGCACGGAACGATGGACCGGAAATTCCGCCTGGACCCACGTGATGGATGGCGACGGCGGCGACTGTGCCGTGAACCGAACCGATCCGACGATCGTATTTGCCGAGTATTACGGCATCAGCCCGCAGATTTCGAAGAGCAGCGGCGACTGGACCACGTTCGGCAGCCTTTCCCCGCCCGTGCCGAAAGGCGAAGGCAGCCAGTTTTATTGCCCCTTTACCTGCAGTTCGAACGGCGGCAACACGATCGCTCTGGGCACTGCCGCGGTTTACGTGTCGCGCGACAACGGAACGACCTGGTCGCGCCTCGCTTTTCCGAGTGCTGCTACCGCCAGCGCGATCTATGTGCCGGATACGAACGACGTTTACGTCGGGACCGGCAACGGCCTCCTGTTCCACACAAGCTGGAACGGTTCCGCGTGGACCAGCCTCACGGCGCTGACCACCCCGAACACCAGCGCCGGCGTGACCAGGATTTTCGTGGATTCCGGCAACCTCCAGCGGATCTGGGTGACCGCCAACACCGGCGGCACGGGCAAAGTATACGTTTCGAGCAACGGCGGATCGTCGTGGACGGACCGCACGGCGGGCCTGCCGAACATTCCGTTCAACGCCATCGAGGTGGACTCCCGCAATGCCAACCGGGTGTGGCTGGGAACCGATAGCGGGGTCTACCAAAGTCTCGATTTGGGGGCTACGTGGACCAATTTCTCCAACGGCCTGCCGAACGTGCTGATCGGCGATCTGCTGTTTCATCCCGATGCCTGGGTGCTGCGAGCCGGCACGCGCAATCGCGGCGCCTGGCAGATTCCAGTGGATGGATGGATGACGGCGCCGGTGTGCGGCGTGCAGTTCACGGGCACCCTGACGGCGAACCAGACGCAGCGTTATTACACGTTCAACTGGCCGGCCACATGGCATATGATCTGGACGGTTATGCCCACAACCGTGAATACGGCCAACGCGCAGTTGACATGGACTGTGCAGGTGCAGAGAGCCAGCGCCGAGTTCCTGACTTATTGGATTACGGTGCAAAACCTGACTGCGGCGACGGTGGCGTTCGAAGGCCGTTACTGCATTCTTAGCCGGTATTAGAGCGCAAAAGGAGATCGGGATGACAACCGGAACACAATTTACGGGAACGCTGACGGCGAATCAGACGTCGAAATACTACACATTCGGGTGGAACGCGGCGAACGATATCGTGTGGTACTGCGTTCCGACATCGGTGAACGCCACCGTGCCGGAGGTTCAGTGGACCGTGGCGGTGCAAAGAACCAGCGCCACGCAGTGCACGTATTGGATTACCGTCACGAATCTTACTGCCGCGACGGTAACTTTCGAAGGCCGCTATGCGATTCTTGGTTGAAGAGGAGTGACCGCTTTATGCGAATTACCATCGATATCGACGGCGTAACGTCCGCCGCGGCAGTCGCGCCCACCGCGCCGTCCGCGTCTCCAGAAGCTCCGCCGGAAGTGCTGGCGCAAGCGGCCGCCAGCGGAGCGATTAATGCCGGACCGGCGCCCGGTTCTTCGAGCGCGGCGCCACAACCTTCGGCTCCGGCGGAGACAACTGCCAGCGAGCTGGCGACGGCGATATCCGCCGGCGCCGCGCCCTCTTAATTCAAGGACCACACAAGAACAACTTCTCAGTCACCGATGTGGCGCAGACTCTCAGTCTGCCGCGTCCTGACTCCTCGGGACGCGCGTTTTCGAGCACGCCCGGCAGGCGTCCCGATGAGCGAAAGACGATCCCGCCCGAAAGCGGGCTGAACGCCCGGACGGGAGCGTCTCTGGCGTCAGAAACGGGTGCCCGCGCCACATGGCCCACGCTGCCAAATGTGAAGTTACTTCTGCGTGGTCGCTTAGGAAGACCTCAGCGGACTGGCGCAAAGAAGCGGCTACGTATTGTAGACTGCTGGCAGGAGGCGCCATGTTCGAAAGGTACACCGAGAAGGCCAGACGGGCCATCTCTTTTGCCCGATATGAAGCATCCCAGTGCGGCAGCCGGTATATCGAGGCGCCGCATCTCCTGCTGGGCCTGGTGCGGGAGAGCTTCCCGACAATCGAGATGGTCTCGGGCGCAAGTCAGGAAGCGCTTCGGCAGTCGATAGAGGCCCTCTGCACCAAGTCGGGTGAGCGGATCGCCACCAGTGTGGACTTGCCGCTGAGCCATCCCTGCAAGCGGGTGCTGAGCTTTGCAGCCGAAGAAGCGGAAAGGATGGGGCACGGTCACATCGGGCCGGAGCACCTGCTCTTGGGCGTGCTGCGAGAGAACGGGCCGGAAGCGCAGGCGCTGGGCAGTTTCGGAATCGGGCTGGACGCGGCCCGGGAGGTTTTTCGCGGGTCCACGGGCGAAGCTCCGGGCCAGTTGGCCGAAGGGTTGGCTCAACCGCATTGGCAGCGTCCCGTGCGAACCGTGGCCCAACAGCTTCTGGCCCGAGTGCCGGAGGAACGCCTGGCGGCCGCCGCCCAGCTTCTGCTTGGTCTTGCGAGCGAGTACTTCAAGGTAGAAGGGGTCTCTTCGGCGGGGCCGTTTGCGTTTAGCTTCGGGAAGGAGCCGCCGGCCACGACGTAGTGCGCCAGGGAATGCAGTCCGCTCGCTTACGCTCGCGGCTCGGTAAGCCTGGCGAAATCGACCCGACTGCATTTGCGAGGGCGTGGGCTGGCTGGCTTCTCCCGATCAGAAGTTGGCGATGGGGCAGCGCTGGGCATCTGCGGCGCGCGCCAGGTCGGCGGGAGCGAGCAGCATCTGCAGACCGCGCAGTCCGGCGCTCACCGAGACGGCGTCCCACAGATCGGCGGTTTCGTCCAGATACACGGGGTACGGTTTGCGGGCGCCCACCGGCGACACGCCGCCGCGAATGTATCCGGTGAGAGCGAGCACTTCCTTCAGGGCCACCAACTCCACTTTCTTGTTCCCGCTGGCGGCGGCCAGCGCTTTCAGATCGAGCTCGGCGTTGGCGGGGATGCAGGCGAGCAGCACCCCGGTGCGGTCGCCGCGCGCCACCAGCGTCTTGAAAACCTGCTCCGGCGGCATGCCGATGGCCGCCGCTACGTGCGGCGCGCTCAGATCGTTTTCGTCAACCTGGTATTCCCGCAGCTCGTAATGGATGCCCGCGCGGTCCAGCATGCGGGCGGCGTTGGTCTTGGTCATTTTCGCCCCTCCGGACGGGCTGCTACGTGGACCGCGGTGGTCTTCACGATGGCGCACACGTGGTCGTCGGGCTGCAAATCCATCTCCCGCGCCGATTGCGCGGTGATCACCGCCATCAGCGGAAAGCCGCAATCGAGCGCCACGCGCGCCAGCGGGCCCTCGAAGGTCAGCGAGCGAACGCGGCCGGCCAGCCGGTTGCGGATGCTCGATGCCGGCGACAACTCGCGCGTGAGCGCGACATCTTCGGCGCGAATGCAGGCCACCACCGGACCGGTTTCGCCGGAATCGACGGACTGCAAGTGCGCCCCGCCGGTGGCGAGCGTCAGCAGGCCGGCGGAGCGGTCCACGATGTGCGCCGGCAGCACGTTTTCGACCCCCACGGATTCGGCCACCTGGGCGTCGGCGGGGCGCTGGAAGACGTCCTCGACGGGTCCGCACTGGCGGATTCGTCCGTCCGCCATTACGGCGATCCAATCGCCCAGCGCGACGGCCTCCATGCGGTCGTGGGTGACGATGATGCTGGGCACGCCGCTCGAGAGCAGCAGTTGGCGCAATTGTTCGCGCGTGCGGATGCGCGCGGCGGCGTCCAACGCGGAGAGCGGCTCATCAAGCAGCAATAACGCCGGCTCTGCCGCCAGGGCGCGAGCCAGGGCGACGCGCTGCCGCTGGCCGCTCGAAATGGCGCGCGGATGGCGCGCGGCGAGGGCGGAAAGTCCGAACGCCTCCAGGAATTCGCGGCCGCGGCCGGGGCGCGCCGCGTAAGCGATATTAGCGGCCACGGTGAGGTGCGGGAACAGCGCGTAGTCCTGCGCCACGAAGCCGGCGCGGCGCTGCTGCGGCCGAAGACAGATGCCGCGTGCGGCGTCGAACCAGGGGTCGCCGCGGAAGGCGATGGCGCCCTCGGTGGGGCGGTCGAGGCCCGCGAGCATCCGCAGCAGCGTGGTCTTGCCTGCGCCCGATGGGCCGAAGAGCACGGTGATGGGCGCGCCGTCGAGCGGCAGCACGAGGCTGGCGTCCAACTCGAAGCCGGAGGTCAGGCGCGTGCGGCAGACGCAGCTCAGCTCAGCGGCCATACACTCCAGGCGCGGCGCTGGAAGCCGTAGGTGAGCGCCAGCACGGTGAACGAGAGCGCCAGCAGAAAGAGCGAGGTTTCGGTGGCGGCGGCGTAGTCGAGCGCCTGCACCTGGTCGTAGATGGAGATGGAGACGGTGCGCGTGACCCCGGCGATATTGCCGCCCACCATGAGGACCACGCCGAATTCGCCCATGGTGTGAGCGAAGCTGAGGATGGCGCCGGTGGCGATGCCGCGCAGCGAGAGCGGCGCCACCACGCGGCGGAAGGTGGCGAAGCGGGAAACGCCCAGGCACCAGGAAGTCTCCACCAGTCCGCGATCGACGGCGGCGAAAGAGGCGGCCACCGGCTGCACCGTAAAGGGCAGACTGTACAGGCACGAGGCCAGCAGCAAGCCTTGAAAAGAGAAGGGCAGCATGCCGCCGGTGAGCTTGCCGTAAAGCGCGCCCAGCGGACTGCGCGGGCCGATGGCCAGCAGAATGTAGAAGCCGAGGACGGTGGGCGGCAGAACGAGGGGCAGCGCCACCACCGCTTCCACCAGGAACTTCCAGCGCCGCCGCGAGAAGGCCAGCCAGGCAGCCAGGGGCGTGCCCACCGCGAGCAGGATGGCGGTGGTGGAAACCGAAAGCCGCAGGCTGAGCCAAATCGCTTGCCAATCCATGTCAATCGCCGGGCAAAGAGAAGCCGTACTGCTGGAGCAGGCACCGGCCCGCGGGGCCGAGCAGCCAGTCGCGAAATTCGCGCGCCGCCGTGGACTCTTTCAGAATAACGCCGCCCTGCTCCATTTTCGGATACGATTCCAGTGGAACTTCCCAGTATCGCCCCTGGGGGCGCACCGTGGGCGCCAGCGCCAGGGAAAGCGCCACGATTCCGGCGTCGGCCGCGCCGCTTTGCACGAACTGCAGCGTCTGCGAGATGTCTTCGCCCAGCACGAGTTTCGGGGCGACGCTGTCGTAGATTCCCATGTGGCGGAGAGCAGCCTCGGCGGCGCGGCCGTAGGGCGCGTGCTGCGGGTTGGCGATAGCGATGCGGCGGACAGCAGGGTCGCGCAAGGCGGTGGCAGGGTCGAACGGCGAAGATGCCGGCACCCACACCGCGAGCCTGCCGTTGGCGTAGACGAACACGGAGCCGGCCCGGACGACGCCATCTTGCACCAGAGCGCGGGGATACTGGAGGTCGGCGGAGAGGAACAGGTCGAAGGGCGCGCCGTTGCGGATCTGGGCGTAGAAATTGCCGGAGGATCCGTAGTCGATGGCGAGGGTGGTCTGGGGATGCCGCTGGTGGAACTGGCGGGCGCCGTCGGCAAGGGCAAATTGCAGGTCGGACGCGGCGGCAATGGAGAGCTTGTGGGGCGCGGCGGAATGGCTACAGGCCGCGCCCAGGAGCGCGAGCAGGGCGAGGATGGCGGTGGCGGGTCGCGATATCACTTTTGCAAGACAATGGTAGCGTATCGAAGACAGTGCCTGCCGGGAGGGATCTGAAGGCGGCGAAAGTTGTGGCGGAGAGGAGAGGATTCGAACCTCCGGACCCCGTAAAGGGTCAACGGTTTTCGAGACCGCCGCAATCGACCACTCTGCCACCTCTCCGCGACTGAGACCA
>Ga0182030_10014323_pt1 | contig 15666 bp, 10 predicted proteins | sample 812S3MmetaG_FD_121299 | JGI IMG/M metagenome (GOLD analysis project Ga0182030, IMG submission 121299) | Permafrost microbial communities from Stordalen Mire, Sweden - 812S3M metaG (Illumina Assembly) | ecosystem: Environmental > Terrestrial > Soil > Wetlands > Permafrost | place: Sweden...
GCGAAGCGGGGGGGGGAGAAGCCCATGCATGTGTGGGGGGGGGAGGCCGGGGCGGGGGAGGGGGGGGGGGGGGATCACGCTGGCACGCGGTGGCTTCGACCCGCCGGGCCTCGGGAGGACAGAAGTAGCGGGGGAAGCCCATGCACCTGTTAGGGCAGCCTGCATGGAGAGGCTTGCTGGCGCTCGGGGTTTCCTTCGCGTTGATGAGGACGTGGGGTGTTGTCGGTTGCGGGGGTTGGTTGGAGATCGGGGGCGCTGTTCGGTCGGTGCCTCGCTGGCGCGAGATTGCTTCGGCCCTTTGGGCCTCGCAATGACAGAGCGCCGCAGGACCCCTTGCACCTGTTAGGACAGGCACGCAGGAATGGCGGTAAGCGCGGATCAGCCCCGAGTGGCGCGCGGGCTTGTGTCCCTTCACAGCCTCGCCCATCTAGCTGCGATGCAAAACATACAGCTCGCCGCCGCCGACCCTATCGGGTGGCACGGCACCACCATCCTGTGCGTCAGGCGGGATGGACACGTGGCCATGGCCGGAGACGGCCAGGTCTCCCTCGGCCAAACCGTGGTGAAGGGCAACGCCCGCAAGGTCCGCCGCATCGGCGCGGGCGGTGCGGTGTTGTCCGGCTTCGCCGGCGCCACGGCGGACGCCTTCACCCTGCTCGAGCGGCTGGAGGCCAAGCTCGAACGCTTCCCCAACCAGCTTGAACGCGCCTGCGTCGAGCTCGCCAAGGACTGGCGCACCGACCGCTACCTGCGCCGGCTGGAGGCGATGATGGCGGTGGCCGACAAGGACCGCACCTTCACGCTGACCGGCAACGGCGACGTGCTGGAGCCGGAGGACGGCGTGGTCGGGATCGGCTCGGGCGGCAACTACGCGCTGTCGGCAGCGCGCGCGCTGATGACCGTGGACGGGTTGTCGGCGGAGGAGATCGCGCGGCGGGCGATGAAGATCGCGTCGGACATCTGCGTCTACACCAACACCAACGTAACGGTGGAGATGCTGTGATGGACGTCCCCACCTACTCACCCCGCGAAATCGTTTCTGAACTCGACCGTTTCATCGTTGGCCAGCAGGACGCCAAGCGCGCGGTGGCGATCGCGATGCGCAACCGCTGGCGCCGGCAGCAACTGCCCGAGGGCATGCGCGAGGAGGTCGTGCCGAAGAACATCCTGATGATCGGCCCGACCGGCTGCGGCAAGACCGAGATCGCGCGGCGGCTGGCGCGGCTCGCCCAGGCGCCGTTCCTCAAGGTCGAGGCGACCAAGTTCACCGAGGTCGGCTATGTCGGGCGCGACGTCGAAAGCATCGCGCGCGACCTGGTCGAGGTCAGCCTGACGATGTTGCGCGAGGCGTCACGCAAGTCGGTGCAGGCGCAGGCCGAGCTGGCGGCGGAGGAGCGGCTGATCAGCACGCTCGCCGGCGACACCGCGGCGGCCGACACGCGCAGCAAGTTCCGCCGCATGCTGCGCTCGGGCGAACTGGACGAGCGGGAGATCGAGATCGCGATCACCGAGCCGCAGGGCATGCCGATCGGGCAGATCGATCTTCCGGGCATGCAGCCGGGCCAGGCGATCAACCTGAACGACATGATGAAGAATATGTTCGGCGCGAAGCAGGCGCAGAAGCGGCGCATGACCGTGGGCGCGGCGCGCACGGCGCTGGAACGCGAGGAGGCGGACCGGCTGCTGGACGACGACCGGCTGGCGAAGGACGCGCTGGCGCATGCCGAGAACAACGGCATCGTGTTCATCGACGAGATCGACAAGGTCTGCGCGCGGACAATGGAGGGCGGGTTTCGTGGCGGCGACGTGTCGCGTGAGGGCGTGCAGCGCGATCTGCTGCCGTTGATCGAGGGCACGACGGTGAGCACGAAGTATGGGCCGATCAAGACGGACCATGTGCTGTTCATTGCCTCGGGTGCATTCCATCTGGCGAAGCCGGCCGATCTGCTGCCGGAGCTGCAGGGGCGGTTGCCGATCCGGGTGGAGCTCGCGCCGTTGTCGCGTGAGGATTTGCGGCGGATCCTGACCGAGCCGGAGCACTCGTTGCTGAAGCAGTACGGCGCGCTGATGGGGACCGAGAGGGTGAACCTGGTGTTTGCCGACAGCGCGGTCGATGCGTTGGCGGATCTGGCCGCCGACATCAACGACCGGGTGGAGAACATCGGCGCGCGGCGGTTGCACACGGTGCTGGAGAAGCTGCTGGAGGAGATCAGCTTCACCGCCACCGATCGCGGTGGCGAAACGATCACGGTGGACGCGGCGTATGTGAACGAGAAGGTGGCGCCGCTGGCGCAGAAGGGCGATCTGAGCCGGTTTATTCTGTAAGCGGACGACCGCCGCCCGTACACCTCGCCCGCGATTGCGGGAGAGGTCGCGGCGCTCTTGCGACCCCGGCCTTCGCCGGGGCATGCGCGGGCGAGGGCACGCATGCGGCAAGACCCTCACCCGGCGCTCCGCGCCGACCTCTCCCACGGCGTGGGAGAGGTAATGGAAGTGGTTCGTTACGCTGTCTCCATCGCCTTCGCACGCTGCTTCTCCACCGCGGCGGTGGCCTGGGCGCGGCGTTCGTCGAACTTCGGCAGGTTCTTGCGGGTGTCGTGCGGCGCCGGGTTGTCGGCCTCGCCGGGGTTCTTCTGCGCCCCGCCCCAGCCACCCTGGCTGATGTCGAAGATGATGCCGTTCGGATCGGTGTATTTCACTTCGTAGCCACTGGTGTCAGTCGGATCGCCCATCAGCCAGGTCGCGCCCGCCGCGGACACCTCCTTGCCGGCCGACGGCACATCGTCGACCCAGAAACCGACATGGTGCAGGCCGACATAGTCGGTGCCCTTGCCCTGCGCGGCTTCCTCATCCTTGAACTTCAGCAGGGCCAGGTTGATGACACCGTCGGTGAGGAACACGCCCTCGGCCAGACGGCTGTCGGTCTCGCCCACCTCGGTCATGCCGAACGCGGCCTTGTAGAACGCGGCGGTGGCCCATGGATCGGGCACGCTGAGTGCCAGATGCCGGATACGTCCCTTGGTCATTTTTCTCTCCCTCCTGGTTGGCAACGAAACAATCAGGCCGCCGTCTCCATCAGCTCGGCCTTCGCCGCCGCGCGATAGGCGTTCAGCGCGTGGTCGATGTCCGCCGCGTCGTGCGCCAGCGAGACGTAGTATTTCGAATCGCTGCGCAGCACGCCGCCGGCACGCAGCCGCCGATTGATCCGCTTCTGCATCGCCTCATCGGTGCGCAGGATCGCGCGGTAGTCGTGCGGCACGGTGCGGGAATAGGCGACATCGAACATTGGCGGTTCGCCGACCACCTGCGCCGGCAGCCCGACCTCGGCGTTGATCTTGGCGATGCCGTCCATCAGCGTGCGGCCAGTGGCGAACACCTTCTCATACGTGCCGGGTCGCTTCAGGATCGCGAGCGTGGCGAGGCCGGCGACGGCGGCGACCGGATTGCCCGACAGCGTGCCGACCTGCGGCATGAAGCCCTCGTCGCCCGCCTTGGCGCGATCGAAATGCGCCATGATGTCGGCCCGGCCGGTGACGGCGGCCAGCGGGAAGCCGCCGCCGATGATCTTGCCGAGGGTGCAGATATCCGGTGTGATGCCGTAATATTCCTGCGCGCCGCCCCAGGCGAAACGAAAGCCGGTGACGACCTCGTCGAAGATCAGCGGGATCTCGCATTCGGTGCAGACATCGCGCACCGCCTGCAGGAAGCCGGGCAGCGGGGCGATCACCCGTTGCAGCGGCTCCATGATGACGCCGGCGAGCTCGTCGCGATGTTCGCGAATCAGCTCGCACGCGATGGCGGCGTCGTTGAACGGCGCGATCATCACCTCGCCCTGCACGCTGCGCGGAATGCCAGCGGAGTCCGGTGAAGCCTGCGGAAAATTGCCCGGCCGTTTCGTTGCGTAGCTCATCAGCGCATAGTCGCTCATGCCGTGGAAGGCGCCCTCGAACTTCAGGATCTTGTCGCGCTTGCGATACGCCCGGGCGAGGCGCAGCGCATAGGCATCCGCCTCGGTGCCCGACGACACGAAACGCACCTGCTCGGCGCAGGGCACGGCATCGACCAGCTCGGCGGCCAGGCGGATGCCGTATTCGTTGTTGGCGAAGAAGGTGAAACCGCGGGAGAGCTGTTCGGTGACGGCGGCGAGGACCTCGGGATGGCCATGGCCGACGAACATCGGGCCGGAGCCAAGCAGGAAGTCGACGTATTCGTTGCCGCTGATGTCCCAGACGCGGCCGCCGCGGCCCTCGCGGATGACGATGTCGCCCGGCAGGTTGCCGAAATTGCCCCCCGGCAGGACGCGTTGCGCCAGCTCGATCAATGCGCGCTCGGCATCGTTTTTGGCGGGATCGGTCATGCGGGTCCTCCGGTCGGGGTCGTTGGCGGGGCAAGCTGAACACCCGGGCGAGGCTGAGGGCAAGGGTGCCGCGCTTCATTCACGCCTGAAACCGCACCGGCTGACGCTTACGGCCCCAGGTGCCGGGCCGCGGTTCGAGCACACCCGCCAGACGCGTCCCGCATTTCTGGCAGGCTCCCGACGCGTCCAGTCCCCAGGCGTTCAGCTCATACCAGTCGCGGCCGATCAGCATCGTTCCGCAGCCGTGGCAATACGTGCTGCCACCGGCCTGGTCGTGCACGTTGCCCGTGTAGACATAGCGCAGCCCATGCGCCATCGCGATTGCCCGCGCGCGCGTCAAGGTCGCCGGCGGCGTCGGCCCGTGCTCGCGCATCTTCCAGTCGGGGTGGAACGCGGTGAAGTGCAGCGGCACGTCGACACCCAGTTCGGCGGCGATCCAGGCGCTCAGCGCACCGAGTTCCGCGTCGGAATCGTTCTCCCCCGGGATCAACAGCGTGGTGATCTCCACCCACACTTTCGTTTCGCGTCGCAGCCACACCAGCGTGTCCAGCACATCGGCCAACTTCCCGCCGCACAGATTGCGATAGAATCCCTCGGTGAAGCCCTTCAGGTCCACGTTCGCCGCGTCGATATGCTCGAAGAACTCACCGCGCGCCTGCTGCGTGATGTAGCCCGCCGTCACCGCAACGGTTTTCAGCCCCGCGACGTGGCAGGCGATCGCGGTGTCCACCGCATATTCCAGGAAGATCACCGGATCGTTGTAGGTGAACGCCACCGACCGGCAGCCCATGTGCCGTGCCGCCGCGGCGATGGCGTCCGGCGTCGCGCTCTGGTTCAGCTTGTCCACCTCACGCGCCTTCGAGATGTCCCAGTTCTGGCAGAACTTGCAGGTCAGGTTGCAGCCAGCGGTACCGAACGAGAACACCGGCGTGCCCGGCAGGAAATGATTGAGCGGCTTCTTCTCGATCGGATCGATGCAGAACCCGGATGACCGACCGTAGGTGGTCAGCATCATCGCCTCGCCCTGCCGCGCGCGCACAAAACACAGGCCGCGCTGGCCCTCGTGCAGCTTGCAGAAGCGCGGGCAGACGTCGCACTGGATGCGACCGTCGTCCAGGCGGTGCCAATAGCGGGCCGGCACGATACCGCCGTCGGGGCCGGCGTCGATCTCGGTGTCCATTGTGGACCTCCTCGACTATCATTGTGCCGCAGTCCCTCGTTGAAGGCACGTGCCGTGACCGTGATCCGCAAACCGGCTGTTTCGGGCAGCTTCTACCCCGCCGAGCGCGACGTGCTGGCACGGCAGATGGCGTTGTACCTGTCCGAGGCCGGCAATGCGCCCGACCTTGGCGATCCGGTGCCGAAGGCGATCATCGGTCCGCACGCGGGCTACGTGTATTCCGGGCCGGTCGCCGCGCGGGCCTATGCGCGACTGGCCGCGGCGCGCGGGCGGATCAGTCGCGTCGTGCTGATCGGCCCGTCGCACCATGTGGCGTTTCGCGGCCTGGCGGTGGACGCGTCGGATGCCTGGGAAACGCCGTGCGGCACCGTGGCGCTGGATGCCGGGGCGATCGCGCGGGTACGCCAGTTGCCGATGGTCGGCGAGCTCGACGCGGCGCATACGCGCGAGCATGCGCTGGAGGTGCATTTGCCGTTCCTGCAACATGTCCTCGGCGATTTCCGCCTGGTGCCGATTGTCGTCGGCGATGCGCCGCCCGAGGCCGTGACCGCGGTATTGGATGCCGTGTGGGGCGGCCCGGAAACGCTGATCGTGGTGTCGACTGACCTGTCGCACTACCTGGGTTACGACGCCTGCCAGCGACTCGACGCCAGCACCGCGGAGGCAATCGAACGTTTCGATGAAGACGCGATCGGCAGCACCGAGGCCTGCGGCCAGGTGCCGACGCGCGGCCTGCTGCGCGCGGCGCGGCAGCGAGGGATGACGATCGAGCGGCTGGACCTGCGCAACTCCGGCGACACGGCGGGGCCACGCGATCGCGTCGTCGGTTATGGCGCCTGGGCGTTGTATGAAGCTGCGCCAGACGATCCAGAACGGGCGGCGATCGAGGCGCTGGGACCGACGCTGATCGACCTAGTACGGGGCGGCATCGCGGTCGGCTTCAACACCGGCCAGCCGGGGCAGGTGGTTGCGAATGCGGCGTTGTCGCCGGTGCTCACCGCGCCGGGCGCCGCTTTCGTGACACTGCGGCGGAATGGGCAGTTGCGCGGCTGCATCGGATCGCCGGTGGCGCGCCGGCCGTTGGCGATTGACGTTGTCGAGCACGCGTTCAACGCGGCGTTTCGCGACCCGCGGTTCCCGAAGTTGCATCTGCTCGAACTCGCGGCACTGGAGCTGTCGGTGTCGGTGCTGACGCCGCCGGAGCCGATGCGGTTCGCCGATGAGGCGGATCTGTTGGCGCAGCTGCGGCCGGGAGTGGACGGGTTGATCATCGAGGACGCGGGGCGCCGGTCGCTGTACCTGCCGGCGGTGTGGCAGGAAATTCGCGACAAACGCCAGTTTCTTGGCACATTGAAGCTGAAGGCGGGGCTGCCGTTAGGGCATTTTTCTCGCAGCTTCACGGCGCAACGATTCCAGTCCATCGAGGTCAAAGGCGTGATGGGGGCAAGCGCCATGCAATCGTTGAATGCTGCGGCGCTGACGTGGACGGCTTATGTCGGGCCGGCGGGGCAATCGGGTTGACAGTGGATTGAATTGGGGTTGGCACGTCGCAATCTACGGTCGTGCTGTGTGTTCGGTCCGCATTAACACAGAGACGCAGAGATCTCAGGGATCTCAGAGAAGGAAATATTTAGCGCTTTGCGCGGAGCGCTTGATATGTCCTTTTCTTCTCTGAGACCCCTGAGGTCTCTGCGCCTCTGTGTTAATGCGGACCCGGCAAACGGCACGAGCGTGGGTTACGTCCCCATCTCCAGACGAAAGGCAAAGCATGCCAGAGACACGCCAACTCCGCCTGGGTGCCTTCATGCGCCCGGTCAGCATCCACACCGCCGCTTGGCGTTACCCCGGCGGAATGCCGGACGCCAACTTCAACTTCCAGCACCTGAAGCGCTTCGCGCAGACGCTCGAACGCGGCAAGTTCGACGCGTTCTTCATGGCTGATCATCTCGCGCTGCTGAATATGCCGATGAGCGCCCTGATGCGTAGCGCCACCGTGACCAGTTTCGATCCGCCGACGCTACTGCCGGCGCTCGCGGTGGTGACCGAGCGGCTGGGTCTGATCGCGACCGCATCGACCACGTTTGACCAGCCGTATCATATCGCCCGCCGGTTCGCCTCGCTCGATCACCTGAGTGGCGGCCGCGCGGGTTGGAACGTGGTCACCACCTCCAACCCCGACGCCGCGCTGAATTTCGGCCTCGACGAACAGATGGACCACGACGAACGCTATCGCCGCGCGCGCGAGTTCATCGATGTGGTCACCGGGTTGTGGGACAGTTGGGCCGACGATGCGTTCATCCGTGACATCGACAGCGGGATTTATTTCGATCCCGACCGGCTGCACACGCTGAACCATAAGGGTGAGTTCCTGTCGGTGCGCGGTCCGCTGAATGTTGCGCGGCCGATCCAGGGCTGGCCGGTGATCGTGCAGGCTGGCGCGTCGGAGGCCGGGCGCCAGCTTGCGGCCGAAACAGCGGAGATGATCTTCGCCGCGGGCGGTGCCCTGGCGGACGCTAAGCGCTTCTACGCCGATGTGAAGTCGCGCATGGAGCAGCTCGGGCGGAATCGGGATCATCTGAAGATTCTGCCGGGCGCGCTGGTGGTGGTCGGGGACACGGTGGAGGAGGCCCGGCGCAAACGCGCGCATCTCGACAGCCTGGTGCATTACGACAGCGCGATCGCCTCGCTGTCGATCGCGCTTGGCACCGATGCGCGAGACTTCGATGCCGACGGCCCGTTGCCGGAAATCCCCGAAACCAATCAAAGCAAGAGCGGGCGTGAACGGGCAATCCTGTTGGCGCAGCGGGAAAACCTGACGGTGCGCCAGCTTGCGCAACGGCTCGGTGGCTACGGCGGCATGGCGTTCGTCGGCACGCCGGCGACCATTGCCGATACGATGGAGCAATGGCTGGTCGAGGAAGGCAGCGACGGGTTCAATGTGATGTTCCCGTATCTGCCGGCTGGATTGGATGATTTCGTCGACCGCGTGGTGCCGGAGCTGCAGCGGCGTGGAATTTTTCGTCGGGAGTACGAAGGGCGGACGTTGCGGGAAAACCTGGGGTTGCCGCGGCCACAGAACCAGTTCTTTCCTGACGGTGCGGATTGACGCGACAATGCTTCACCGTCATGGCCGGGCTTGACCCGGCCATCCGTTGCGGCACCGGCGTTGCGTAGATGGCCGGGACAGGGCCGGCCATGACGATGAGGACGGGCCCGGCCCTGACGGTGAGAGTGCAACACAGGAGATACCAATGAAATTCGGTGGCGCGATGTTTTTTACCGACTACTCGATGACCGCCCCTGCACTGGCGCAGGCGCTGGAGGCGCGGAGTTTCGACATCGTCTGGGCACCAGAACATTCGCACATCCCGCTGTCGCGCAAATCCCCCTTCATCATGGGCGGTGAGCTGCCGAAGCGATACTACGACGCGCTGGACCCGTTCGTGACGTTGACCGCCGCGGCGGCCGCGACGAAGACGCTGAAAATTGGCACCGGCGTTTGCCTGGTTGGCCAGCGCGATCCGATCCAGACGGCGAAACTGGTGGCCTCGATCGATCAGGTCTCCGGCGGCCGTTTCGTGTTCGGCATCGGCAACGGCTGGAACCAGGACGAGATGGAGAACCACGGCACCGTCTTCGAAACGCGCCACAAGCTGGTGCGCGAGCGGATCGAAGCGATGAAGGCGATCTGGACCCAATCGAAAGCCGAGTACCACGGCGAGTTCGTCAATTTCGACCCGATGATGGCGTGGCCAAAGCCGGTGCAGAAGCCGTATCCCCCCATCATCGTCGGTGGCACCTTCCCCTACAGCGCGCGCCGCGCCATCCGTTACGGCGACGGCTGGATGCCGCAGACGACTCCGAAGGCCTCTACGCCGCTGGTCGACCTGATCCCACGCTTCCGCCAGATGGCCGCGGAGGCCGGACGTGACCCGTCCAGCCTGAGCATCTCGATCGGCGGGCTGGCGCCGGATGTCGATCTGATCAAACGCTACGAGGATTTGGGCGTCGAGCGCGTGTCGGTCAGCCTGATGTCGGAGAAGGAGGACACGATCCTGCCGATCCTCGATCAGTGGGCGGAGATCATCCGGACGGTGAACGGCTGAAGCATTTCGCCCTGGCTGGGCCGTCCGACGGACAACCGGACGTAGGGCGGAAGAGCGCAGCGTCATCCGCCGCTCCGTGCGTGGGGCACCAAGCGGCGGATGACGCTGCGCTCTTTCGCCCTACGGCGCGATGCTGCACGGCGCTGCCTTTCGACCCACAATGTAATGCAGGGTTGAGCGCATCACGTCACGGTGCGGCAACCGGTATCGGCGCAATCGGCGCCCCCGCATGCACCGCCGCGGTATCCGGCACATCCGTCGCCTGCCACCCGCCGCCCAGCGCCTGGATAAGAGCAGCGCTGGCCACCATACGGCTTTGCTGGATTGATAGCGCGGTCTGCTGGTCGCTCAGCAGCAGCGTCTGCTCGGTAATGACACTCGTATACGCTACCGTTCCGGCCAGGTATTGGTTCATCGTCACGTCGACCGCGCGCCGCGCCGAGGCTACCGCCGCATCCTCCGCCGCCGCCTGCTGCTCCAGCACGCGCAACGCGACCAACTCGTCCTCAACCTGCTGGAACGCGGTCAGCACCGTCTGGCGATAGGTCGCGACAAACTGGTCGTAGTTGGCCCGTGCGACATCCACCGCGGCCGAGCGTGCGCCCGCATCGAAGATCGTGTCCGACGCCGATGCGCCAAGCGACCACACCCGGTTGGAGGCATTGAACAACTGCCCCAGCGGATTGCCGACGAAGCCGAGCAGCGCGGTCAGCGTGATGTCCGGATAATAGGCTGAGATCGCCACGCCGATCAGTTCGTTTTCCTCCTGCATCTGCCGTTCCGCCGCGGCAATGTCCGGCCGCCGCTCCAACAGGGTCGACGGGATCCCCGTCGGCGCCACCGGAACGACTTTCGCCAGATCGCCGACCGGGATCGACAGGTCGGCCGGCGGATGGCCGGTCAGCATCGCGATGGCATGCTCGTACTGGCCGCGCAGCACCCCAACTCCGACCAACTGCGCCTGCGTGGTTTGCAATTGTGCCTGTGCCGTCACGACATCCGCACTCGATGCGGTGCCGGCGCGGTACTGGTTCTGCGCAATCTGCAACGCGTGTTGGTATTGCGCCACCGTATCGGTCAGCAGGTGCTGCAGCGCATCCTCGAAGCGCAGGTTCATGTAGGTTGTGGCCAGCGTACCCTGGGCTGCCAGCGTGGCATTCGCCAGATCGGCCGCGCTGACCTGCGCCGCCGCCACGTTGCTCTCGATCTGCCGACGGATCTTGCCCCAGATGTCCGGCGACCAGGACGCTGTGCCCTCGACGCTGTACACTGTGTTGGTAAAGCCGCCGCCGCCCCCGCCGGAGGAAGAGGAGGAGGACGAGCCACCACTGCCGCCACGGCTGCGCGTGACGCTCGAAGTGCCCGAAATTGTCGGGAACAATTGCGCCTGCGTCTCGCGCACCAGCGCCGTCGCGGCACGGTACGCTGCCTCATAGGATTTTACATTCTGGTTGGAGATGACGACCTGTTCCTCCAACTGATCCAGTTCTGGATCATTGTAGATCGTCCACCAGGCACCACGGTTGATGGTGTCGAGCGGTGTCGCGGGTTTCCAGCCAGCGAGTTCCTTGTAGACGACAGGCACCGGCGCATCGGGGCGCTTATAGTCCGGACCGACCATGCAGGAGGTCAACAGCAGGACCGCCGTAATCGCCGCAAGCGGAGCAGCGTGAAATCGGTGCGTTGTCATTCCGCCGCTCCCGATGCGATCGGGAACGCCTGCCGCCAGCGGCCACGTGCCGCCAGCCGGAAACGATCGAGGTACAGATACAGCACTGGTGTCGTATAGAGCGTCAGCACCTGGCTCACGATCAGGCCGCCGACGATGGCGATACCCAGCGGCTGGCGCATCTCGGCGCCATTGCCGAAACTCAACGCCAGCGGCAACGCACCCAGCATCGCCGCCATCGTGGTCATCATGATCGGGCGGAACCGCTTCATCGACGCCTCGAAGATCGCCTCCCGCGGCCGCAGATCGCGCGTCCGTTCCGCCTCCAACGCAAAATCGATCATCATGATCGCATTCTTCTTCACAATTCCGATCAGCAGGATCACCCCGATCAGCGCGATGATGCTGAACTCGGTGTGGAACAGCAGCAGCGCCAGCGACGCACCGATCCCGGCCGAGGGCAGCGTGGACAGGATGGTGATCGGGTGCACGAGGCTCTCATACAGCACACCAAGCACAATGTAGATCGCGACCAACGCCGACAGAATCAGGATCGGCTCGCTGTTGAGCGACTGCTGAAATGTCTGTGCAGTGCCCTGGAAGTTGCCGTGCACGCTGGCCGGCATGTGGATATCCCGTACCGCCTGCGCGATCGCCGCGTCCGCGTCGCTGAGCGATTTGCCCGGCGCCAGGTTGAACGAGATGGTGGCTGACACGAACGGCCCCTGGTGGTTGACCGCCAGCGCCGTGTTGCCGCGCACGTAATGACTGAACGCCGCCAGCGGCACCATCTTCTCCTGGCTGGTACTGACCGCGGCACCGGATGACGCGCTGCTGTTGCCCGTGCTGGCCAACGAATTGTTCGCCGCATTGCGCGCCGAGCTCGATGCGATGCTCGCGGCGGTGGCCGCCGTGCTGGAGCTCGTGCTCTTCGCCCCTGTCGTGCCGACCACCGCGTTGGTCGTTTCGGACCCGCTGGCCGCGCCGCCCGAGGTGCTGACATAGATCTGCTTGAGCATATCCGGGCTTTGCCAGTACTGCGGGGCCACCTCCATGATCACATGGTACTGATTCTGCGCCTTGTAGATCGTCGAAACCTGGCGCTGGCCGAACGCATCGTAGAGCGTGTTGTCGACCTGGCTGACCTGCAGGCCAAGCCGGCTCGCGGTGGGCCGGTCGATCACCAGATCAGTTTCCAGACCCTTCTGCTGCTGATCGGAATTGACGTCCTGCAGGATTGGATTGTGTTCCAGCGCTGTCTGCAACTTGGGTGCCCACTCGTAGATCTCGTCGGTCGAGTCGCCTTGCAGCGTGTACTGGTAGGCGGCGTTGGACTGCCGGCCGCCGACCCGGATGTCCTGCACCGGTGTCAGGAACAGCCGCGCGCCCGGCACCACCGCCAGCGCGCGGCGCATGCTGGCCATCACCTGGTCCATCGACGGCCGCTGGCCCAGCGGCTTCAGCGCGATGAATACCGATCCGGTGTTGGTTGCGCCGAATCCGCTTGAGCCGGTGAAGCCGACCACGTGGTCCACTGCCGGGTTGTGCTGCACGATCGAGACCATCTGTTGCAGCTTGGCCTCCATCGACTGAAATGAGGTGCTCTGATCGGCCTGGATGCCGCCCATCAATCGGCCGGTGTCCTCCTCCGGGAAGAACCCTTTCGGAATGACCCAGAACAGCGCGACGTTTGACAGCACGCACACCAGCAGGATCAGCATCACCAACAGACTGTGACGCAGAGCCCAGCCCAGCGTCCGCTCGTACAGTCCCAGCGCGCGGTCGAACAGGCTGCGCCGCCGTGGTCGTTCGGTCGCGCCCGGCCTCGCGGCGGCCCGGTCCGCGCGCGACCGCAGCAGTAGCGCGCACATCATCGGCGTGGTGGTCAGCGAGATCACCATCGAGATCAGGATCGCCAGCGACAGCGTCACCGCGAATTCACGGAACAGCCGGCCGACGATGCCGCCCATCAGCAGGATTGGGATGAACACCGCGATCAGCGACAGGCTGATGGAAACGACGGTGAAACCGACCTGGCGCGCCCCGTTTAGCGCCGCAAGCAGCCGCGGCTCGCCATCCTCGATATGCCGCTGGATGTTCTCCAGCACGACGATGGCGTCATCCACCACGAAGCCGGTTGCCACCGTCAACGCCATCAACGACAGGTTATCCAGGCTGTAGCCGAGCATGTACATCGCGCCGAACGTGCCGAGGATCGAGATCGGCACCGCAACCCCGGGAATCAGCGTGGCATGCCAGTCACGCAGGAAGAGGTAGACCACCATCGTGACCAGCAGCACCGCGAGCAACAGGGTCATTTCGGTGTCGTGCAGCGCGGCGCGGATCGTCGTGGTGCGGTCGTTGGCGATGGTGAACGCCACGTCGCTCGGTAGCGCCGCGACCAGCTCGGGTAACGCGGCCTTCACCGAATCCACCGTATCGATGATGTTGGCGCCGGGCTGGCGGAACAGAATAACGACCACGGCCGGCTTGCCGTCGCTCAGGCCCTGGTTGCGCACGTTCTCGACCGAATCGATCACGTCCGCCACATCGGCCAGCTTCACCGGCGCCCCATTGCGCCAGGCGATAACCAGCGGCTTGTAGTCCGCGGCCGACTGCGCCTGGTCGTTGGTGTAGAGCTGATAATGCTGGTCGCCCTGCTCGATCGCCCCCTTCGGGCTGTTGGCGTTGGCCGAGGCCAACGACGCCCGCACATCCTCCAGGCCGATGCCGTATTTGAACAGTGCCTGTGGGTTCAGCTCCACGCGCACCGCGGGCAGCGCGGCGCCGCCGATGATCACCTGCCCGATGCCATTGACCTGCGACAGACGCTGCCCCAGCACGTTGCTCGCCGCGTCGTAGATCTGTCCGCGCGTCAGCGTGCTGGAGGTCAGCGCCAGGATCAGCACCGGTGCGTCGGCCGGATTGACCTTGCGATAGGTCGGGTTGCTGCGCAGGCTGGTCGGCAGGTCCGCGCGTGCCGCGTTGATCGCCGCCTGCACATCGCGCGCCGCGCCGTTGATGTCGCGGTCCAGGCCAAACTGCAGCACGATGCGGGCCGATCCAACCGAACTGGTTGAGGTCATTTCGGTCACGTCGGCAATCTGCCCCAGGTGCCGTTCCAGCGGCTCGGCGACCGAAGTCGCCACCGTCTCCGGACTGGCACCGGGCAGCTGTGCCTGCACCTGGATCGTCGGGAAATCCACCTGCGGCAGCGGCGACACCGGCAGTCGAAAATACGCGAAGATGCCGGCCAGCGCTATGCCGATGGTCAGCAGGATGGTCGCAACCGGGCGCGCAACGAACGGAGCAGAAATGTTCAATCCGCCACCCCGCCATCAGCCACGCGCCCGCCGCGGCGCGGGCCTTGCACGCGCTGGGCTAGCCGGTCGAACATCAGGTAGATCACCGGCGTGGTGAACAGCGTCAGCACCTGGCTGAAAATAAGGCCGCCGACGATCGCAACGCCCAACGGCCGGCGCAGCTCCGACCCGGTGCCCGCCCCCAGCATCAGCGGCAGCGCACCCAGCAACGCCGCCATCGTCGTCATCATGATCGGACGGAATCGTAACAAACATGCCTGATGGATCGCCTCGCGCGGTGACTTGCCTTCCTCGCGTTCCGCCACAATGGCGAAATCGATCATCATGATCGCGTTCTTCTTGACGATGCCGATCAGCAGGATGATGCCGATGATCGAAATCACGTCGATGTCGTCGCCGGCAATCAGCAGCGCCAGCAGGGCACCGACGCCGGCCGAGGGCAGCGTCGACAGGATGGTGATTGGGTGGATGAAGCTTTCGTACAGCACACCCAGCACGATGTAGACGGTGACGATCGCCGCCAGCACCAGCAGCAGCTCGTTGCTCAGCGAGGACTCCAACGCCGACGCCGCGCCCTGGAATGCGGTGATGAAGCTGTCCGGCAGGTGGATGTCCAGCTCCGCTTGGCGGATCTGCGCCACCGCCGCACCGAGCGACTCCCCAGGTGTCGTGTCGAACGAAATCGTCGTGGCCGGGAACTGCCCCAGATGTTCGATCGCGAGTGGCCCGGCATGCTGTTCCACGTGCACGAATGCCGCCAGCGGCACCTGCCCACCCGTGCTCAACGAGCTCGGCAGGTAGATCGTCGACAGACTCGCCAGTGACTTCTGCAGGCTCGGATCCGCTTCCATGATCACGCGGTACTGGTTGGACTGCGTATAGACGGTGGATACGATACGCTGCCCGAACATGTCATACAGCGCGTTGTCCACCGTCGCCGGTGTGATGCCGAACCGCGCCGCGGTCGCGCGATCGATCACCAGGTTGAGCGTCAGGCCTTGCTGCGACAGGTCGCTCGCGACGTCGGTCAC
>Ga0182030_10014325_pt1 | contig 15664 bp, 13 predicted proteins | sample 812S3MmetaG_FD_121299 | JGI IMG/M metagenome (GOLD analysis project Ga0182030, IMG submission 121299) | Permafrost microbial communities from Stordalen Mire, Sweden - 812S3M metaG (Illumina Assembly) | ecosystem: Environmental > Terrestrial > Soil > Wetlands > Permafrost | place: Sweden...
AAAGAAAGCCAATGTACTGCTGCCGCTTAATGAACAGCAAGCAGCTATACTCAAATTACTGGAAGTGAAATTTTAGCCTTTATGGCAAAATTTGGCCGCAGGTGTCCCAATGCGGAAAACAGGGGAACAAAGTTTTATTACAGAAAATGAAAAACTTCTTTGAGTAGCCCGAGCGGGATGTCGATGGGCTTCGCAACGCTTAGAACCACATATTTATAACATAATGATACTCCCGGCTCCCGAAATATCTTTGACCGGTTCAATGACAACACTGCTTAATAATAGTTCGCAGTCCTGAGTAAAAAAGTCTATGGAACTTGAACGAAGCTTAAAATAATAAGTCGGAATCCATTGGCTCCGGCAATGTTGTGGTCAAAAAAAGCAGCCAATTGTGATTAGAAATTTGAATTAAATGGTTTCCCCGAACGCCCCTTCACTTCAATCTATACCAGTATATACGAAGGCTCCCCAGTAAATAAAGCTTGAATAGTTATCGGTTTTTAAAAAGTCCAACTGAGTACGCCTTAATGCTTCGGACGGTGTCAAGCCATCGCCGCGATGATAACTATAAAACGTTGAAAAAAAATCTGAACTGAAACGGTCTGACAAAGCCCAATTGGCTGAAATTACAGAAGATGCTCCTGCAACCAAGAATGCTCTTTCCAGACTCAACACTCCTTCCGTGGTATACGCTTTGCCAGCGCCCGAATAACAAGATCCCAAAACTACTAGGTTTGCATTCAAGTTTAAATTTTGTATTTCGAAGGCAAATAAATGAGGAATAGTACTACGTCCTGTGGAATCATAGTGCGAAAGGATCAGATTGCTCATTTCAGGTAACTGATAGTCGTAAACCGAATGAGTTGCAAAATGGATGTAATCATATTTACTCAACGGCATTGAAGTGAATTGATCCCTATTGGCATCAAAACCCGGTAGAATTTCGCATTTATCGAAATATCTATTTATTTTTCGCGCCTCAGCCTGGGAACCCTCCAACCGCGAATAATCCATATCTACCGGGACAATTTGCAGGTTCTTACCTTTTAAACGAACATCGGTGCGATCAAACACAGGATCGGCGACCATTAACATATTGCCTACCGTGAGGGGCTCTTTTTGCTTCTGCACAAAGTAAAATCTGAACGAAGGCAGATAACAAAAATCAAAGTATATTAAAGCGGGCCTGTAAACGGTATCGGAACCAATATCCAATAACTGAAATGGAATTAAAGTTAAAGGGCCATCTCTGACAATATAGACTTTGCCTGGCTTTAACTGTTTTAGTATTGGTTTAATCTGCATGCTTAGATTTCCAATATTGCTACGAATAATATTAAGTATTTTTGCCTTTTTCGCAATACCCCTGATATATTGCAGCAACTCTATATAAGAGTTAATTCTTTGTGTAATGGTATCAAAATATTCCCTGGAAGGAAGAAAATAAGAATAAATGCTGTCCCCGGATTTCACCCAAGCATAACTTTCCTTGGAGTTAAGAATAAAGTCAACCGAATTATCTGGATAATCCAATATGCTTTTATCATCGCGATTAGAAGCACGCAATTCATCCGAAATATGCAATTGGGCTATATTTTCCTTAGTCCGCTCATAATCATTTAAAAAAGAAACCAATTTTTCATGCCTATCCTTGGATGAAGAAGAAATGTACGTGAAGTAAATACTATCGGTAAACTGTTTCAAGTTCGTGGATCTAAAAATGGTATCAGAGAATGATTTGCCGGTGGCGGCTTCAACAAGGAATGAGCGGCCTTTAATGGAATAACTTACTCCCGAAGCCATTATCCAGTATTTTTTATCCCCGGTTTTTTTATACAAAGCCACCAGGCATTCTATTTTCGAGTAGAAGGCATCAAGTTGTTCTTCTTCATATTTGTAAACATTGTTAACTGTCATGTTTATTTCAAAAAGTTTTTCCCTTGATTCAATATAAGGATCCAAATACTCCAGAGCTTTTTCCCAGTTTTTATCTTTCATTTCAAGATTAGCTAATTGGATGTAAACTTCAACTATGGACCCTGAATTTTCGCTGCCTGGAATAGCAAGTGCCTCAGCAAAAATTTTCCTTGCTCTATTCTCATCTTTAAGTTCGTAATAATAAGTATAGCCCAATCTTGAACGGTAAAATATTGATTCATCGATATCATGATCCGAATCTGCTATTTTAATGGCCTCGTCAAGGGCTTTTATCGCATTAAGGTATTCCTGCTTATCGCAATAGGCTGCAGCCAGATTGCCAAGCGTTTGCGCCCTTCCTGCTTTTGAGTATTTGGTCTGTCTTAATTGCGCAGCGATCTTGAAGTAAGCTATCGCAGAGTCAGCATCCTTGGCAGAAATGAATTGCAGTCCTAAATTGTTATAAAGCGTTCCGGCGAATGGCGTTGTTCGATCTTGAAGATACTGGAGCGCGATTCTATAATGTAGCGTAGCCTCATCTTTTTGTTCAAGCACAGAGTAAGCAAGTGCTATATAGTTGTGAACAACTGCCATTTTTTGCTTTGCTTCCAGTTCCTCATAAATTGCTAAAGCATCGAAGTAAAATTTAAGTGCGCTTTTTTTATCGCCCATAGCGTAATAGGTATAGCCTTTATCGACAAGGGATTGGGCTAACCCATACCCGTTCCCCAACGCTTTATATAGAATTAACGCCGTGTCTAAAATTCGCTGAGCCTCACGGTGGTACCCGCATTCCGAAAGACAGTTGCCTGTAAATTCATAACAATTGGCTTTGCTGATAGAGTCTGATACCCGGAAAAGAACCGGAATCAAATGTCCGGCAACATACTCCATTGTATCCTTGTTATCCTGATAAGATTTTTCAATTAGTGAGCTGTATGCAAAATTTATGATCTGATCGTTTTTATCCTGTTCGGTCGTTTTTCTAACTTCAACAAAACTTAAAGAATATGCCCCTGAATCTTTGGGGGTCATAACATCAATCCGTATCCACAGCTTGTGCTGAATATTATCTGTCTTGCCGATAACAAATACGTTTTGCTCCCCCCAACGATCTATGTGATCTTTAAAGACAAGATCGGCACGGTCAACTGCAACTTCAATATTGGCACCGTTTATTCCTCCTTCCCTGATATGAAAAACGGCAGTATGGCCTTTATTTAGAGAGAAACTATATTCTTGCGTTTGGCCTTCGCCGATAAAGCTGTTGATCACAGCTCCTACTTGGGGGGCAAAATGCTTGGTTACTTTTTGAGTTTGACACAATGCCGTATGAAACGACAGAAAGCAAAAAAAAAACGACAGGATGAAAAGGGGCGGCACCATTATTGAGAGTTTTGTTGTTAAGGCGCAGTTTGTGCATTGGAATTTCCTTCGGGACTAGGATTACCTTGAGGATTATCTTGGCTTTGTGATTTAATATAGAATAGCGAAAAGAATGAGCTGGTAAATACAAACACAAATATCCAGCTAAACAAGAGCGTTATTCTAGTTAAATAAACTGTCCAAGGTACCCAAACCAATAATGGATCCCAGCCATTCGATTTGAGCACCCAAATGATATCGTAATTTTTAAAATTTTCGCTCTGGAATAAAAATCCACTTACATCATACGTTCCGGTTGAGCCAACAACGAAAGCAAAAAAGTTGAAAAGAACCAGGTAAAGGAATAGTGAAATAACAATACCACAAACCGAAAACTTAATTAAGCGGTCGAATTTAGAAGAGATGCTTCCACCAACACTAAATAAGTAATATGCAGCTACAAGTTGTAGCATTGAGATGAAAAAACCTATGATTACCGGACCATTGGATGGCCATGGCGGTGAAATAGCCGAAAAACCTGCCGCTGCAGGTGGTGCAATTAGGGCTCCTTTGGCCAAGATGCCGTTGACCGATTGCACATCTGTAATATATTTTTTGAAATCACTCATATCATTTCTTTTTTTCTTTCCGATCTTTCTTCTCTTCTTTTTCCGTATTGGTTTTAGGCTCTTTTACAATTTGAACCACGGTTATTTCCCCTGTTTTGTCTATCTCCTCCGTTTTTTGCTTCCATGCTTCATTTGAGCCCCACCTGTATCGAATAAGGTAGAGAGAGGATTCCAACATATCTTTCACGTCCCCATCATTTGCGTCAGTCCATAATTCTTCAGGAATATCTTTAGGGGTCAATATGTCATAACGATTTATTATGTATTGAATCCTTGCGCCTGGTGGATTTGAAATGAATTTTACTTTTATAGGGGATGCGGACCTAAAGGACTCCTGTTCGACTAAAAAATATTTATTGGCTATAGCATATTGAGATACGCCCAAAGAAAGAATGCCCCTTATTTTCTGCCTCACTTCTTCGGAATTAATATTCGCTTTCCCTAAATTATCGCATAGTTTCTCCTTCGCCGATTTAATACTTGACCCAAATTGAAGTCTTTGAGAGGTATCTTTAATTTGACTTGATACTAGGTATTCGAAGGTAACGATGTAAGCAGCACCATCGCTGATCCTTTTAAGTTCAGTTGTTCCGGTAGCAAAAGGTAATTTTGAATAATTTACGATAGGATCTAATGAAAAAAAAAGCGTATCGTGCTGTTGCGTAAATTGCGAATTAATGTTCGCAGTGTCGGACATAAGGTTATTACGAATATCCTGGTATATGTTGTTACATGTAACTTGTGCTACAACCGGCAACTGAAGCATAAGAAAGAATATCCCAGATAAAATATAAAGTGTTTCACTCTTTGCTAACTTGATTGCTACTTTCATATACTTATCTAATTAAAGCATTTATTAATTCTACTGTTTCTAAATAGAATTTAGCTTATAATGAAACAAAATAAGCCAGTGCAATATATAGAATATGTTTTAAACTTTTGTTGCCGCTCGATCTACCAGGCAATTATAAAGAGCGTAAATCGAGAGTTGATGGAATACAAATTGATGGAACCTAGTAATGGCGAGTAACCCGAGCGGTAGTTCAAGACTGTCTGGCTCTAACAATTCTTATTGCTACAAACTCAATCCGCGTATTCCGGCGTTGAATAGTTATTCGCTTTATTTTATTAATATCGCTATGTAAGTTCGACCCATGGATATTGTTGTTTTACTTTTGTTAATAGCCGGTATTCTACTCTTTTATCAAACTGTAATTAGAAAAGATGATGATGAATTAGACAAGCGTGGGCGTCCGAAAAGATAAATTAAATCAAGATTCCGTAATTTGTTCATCCCTGGTGCGGCAATAATCAGGTTCAAGACCTGGCCGTTTCGAACCTAAACTCAGATTCAGCATCTGAACTGAGTTCCAACGCCGACCTTCAAACAAGGCTCGATTTACGCTCACGTAGATAGACTTTTCTCGAACCAAATCAGGACTGATTTGAATAAATTAATGACCGTTTACCCATTACGAAATAAGTACAAGGAATAGGCTGTTAACGGCAAGCAAGTGCGGTTAAATTTTTATTTTTGACTGTTGATACGTCAGAAATGATAGCTTGTCAACACCCCCACCTATTGCCATCAGTTCTTTTATCTTTGGTTAAAATTTCGGGCCATGAAGATTTTAGGATATTTTCTAAATGCAGTGTTGATACCCATAGTTGCCATGTTTTTTGCGTGGAAATTGGTGCCAGATCACTTTAGTCCATATCCTTATAGTGCAAACGAGGGGGCCATGCAATCAAAATGGGTATCGCTTGCAATACCTTTGATCGCGGTTGCCATTAATATTATATTAGTATTTGTTTTCAATTATGGTATATCCGTCCTTGGCTTTGTCAAAAAGCTTGGAATATATTGCGCCGTAACTGTCGTTGGCGCCCTTTTGCTGTTTTTCGGCCTAGCATCATTTTGGGGCGGCGCCCATCCTTTTGGATAAATACGATTATTTGGAAGCCCCCACTGCTCTAAGTTTAACGAAGTGCAACTTAGGCCTAAAATGCATCAAGCTTTCAGCTTGTGGGTACAGGGCATAAAAAAAGGCGGTGCTTTTGCTACCGCCTTTGCTCACGTAGATAGACTTTACTCGAACCAGGTTCAGCATGATTTGCGTCTAATTGTTGAATTATATCCCATTTTTAGTAAATACAGTCTAACCTACAACGAATAAGCTTTATGATACCGTCAAGTATTTAACTATATTTTTTCTTTTGCCCAACACCAGGGCAACACGCATTTAATTTAGGACTAAAGATAGAAGGAAGTCATTATCCCAACCCGCGACAAGGCGTTTGTTGTTAATGCCAAGTCTTCTCAATTGCTTTTTCTTCAATAACATTAAGGCGATTCTTCGGACGATAGCAAAGTTCTCCGCTGATTGTCCTTTTCGTTTTCTTGACTCATCTTCTCGGAACTGAACATCAAGCGTCCAATGCAAACTATTTTCGATACCCCAATGCTGACGGATATTATCATTAAATTTTTTTGCATCCTGTTCCACGCTGGATATATAATAACGAGTTTCTGTTGAAGTCCTCCCATCAACTTCTCTACTCGCTTCTAGCTTTATAATACTACTTAGCCCTATCCATTTATCTTTCTCCTTAATCCAGCTTAACCGGGTTATTACACTGCAAGTGCGTTGCTCTATTCTGCCATGGTCGTTTTCATATTTTGAGATAAATATGTCATCTGCTTTTTTGTGCGCGAAAGCCCCTCCTATTTCATTGTAAAGAGTTTCCTGATTTTGCTTTACTGCCAAAATATAATCTGCGCCCCGGCTTTTAATTTTAGCAGCAATATCTTTTTGACAACCCATGGCATCTATAGTGATAATTCCCCCTTCCACATCTATTAAATCCAATAATTGCTGAACGGCTTTGATTTCATTACACTTAGAGGCAGTTTTAATTTGTCCTAACATCAGGCTGTTAGATGTGCACCAGGCACTTACCAGATGTATGGCATAATTTCCATTCTTATCATCTTGCGAGCCTCTTACCGTTTTACCGTCTATACTTATAATCTTCCCTTCTGTAGTTATTTCCAGTGTTTTTATCCATGACAGAAAAGCAGTTTCAAAAGCTTCGCTATCTATCCGTTTAAGTACCCGTTCCAATGTGTCATGAGAGGGAATACCATTGGGTAAAGGCATTATTTTTTGCAGAAAATCAAGCTTGCTCTTGCCAAATAATTCTATAGCCTCATAACTCTCCGCACCGCATATCACACCCAAAAGCGTTAACAATAAAATATCATCTAACAGGTGTAGCTTTCTTCTGTTAATACGCGGATCGGGTATCTGAGCGAATATTTCTTGCAGTTTCATGGTTTTTAATGCAAGTTCTCATACCTTCTAAGCCTGTACAATCCCTCTTTTCATTAACCCAATGTGAATTGCTCTATTTTTAATGCGTGTTGCCCTGTGCCCAACACTCGTTGGTTCGTCAGTTGTTGTATATTTCCCGTTCTTGTCTGGTGTATGAATTTTGTAAGGTTCCCTATCCTTATTTTGTTCGGAACGTGCTTCGTAAAACACAGATAGATTTCCGTTTAAAAATGTGTGGGCATATTTTAAAAGTTCTTCGTTGGCGTTTGAAATACTTTGCCGCACGTTTTTGCCAAGCGGAAACTCATACTCCATTGCTTTAGCTGTTGAATCTATTTTTGCTTTAAGCCGCCACAACGCCACGGAGTTCCAATCCCATTCTAAAAAGTCTTCGCTATCGCCCACGCCAAGAATTATATTGTAAGAAGATGGGTAGTCCATTGGAAAGGTCGACCCGCTAATTTTTATGTATTGATTGTCTTTGCGAAAAGTAATAGTTGTAAGATACTTTTCGATTTTAGTTCGGTGTCTTACAAAACCAAATTGTTCAGCTGTCGGGGAAATAATTTCTAAAACCGCCTCCGCAAACAAAGACTGCTCGGGTGAGGGCTTACTTGTCTTTACTCTTTCAGTCTCAGATTTTTTATTTCGTTTAAAGAAGTCTAAAAATCCCATAACAGTTGATTCTTTTTCTGTTCGTTTTAGCGATTTTACTATAGTGTCTTGGCTTGACCGCAAAATAAGTAATTCTTAACAAAGTATCGGCTGTGTTAACGCCAGAACGGTTAAGTAGGTCGGCTTTTAATCGGCAGGGCTTACCGCATGCTAATTTTCAACCATCCGAATATGAAGGCTATTTGCCGCGTAAAAAATCAAGTGCCTCGGTGTAACTCATAAACTTCATCGCGTTGTTAATTCGGTCAAGTTGCAACCTTGCTTCTGGGCTTGATTTATCAAGGTTGTTGAGCAGGGCGGAAGCCTGCATCAGTTTTTGTGCATCTGGATAGCTCATGTATTTCATGGCATTATCGCGCCACTCAATAAATCGTGAAATTTCGCTATAATCTGCGCTGTTAGTTCTTGCTCCAGGGCGGTAATACAACACGCTCAAGAACATAATCAGCGAAGTGAATGCCCACCACAAAACAAATAGGCAAAGTGGCACAATTAAAAATAGGTCATAACATAGTGCCCCGATTGAACTACCCTCGTCCATTTGAAAATAACTGGGAAACTGGTCGCCATAAATGCATAGCGCATAGATGATACACCCTCTTACAAACATTGCTGCCAACCATTTGAAAGGATTGAGGCAGGTCTCCGCTCTAAAGGCAATAAGCAAATCAAATAGTAAGCGAAGTATGTAGGTCAATTTACTCATGGTGTTCATTAATTAAACAACAGCTGAACAGGTCAAAATACTATCTTTTTGTGCCCGATATGCGGCTAATATTTTATGAGCAGCCTTAAGCATCGACTTATCGAACCTTTGGAGTGATTATCAACTAGTTAGTTCTTACCTAAACGCAATTTGAAGGAATAACTCCAATGAGGGGTCAGAAAATCTATTTTTAGTTAACCTTTAAAAGAGTCGCATTTCTAGCTACAACAATCGTGCTTAAACTCACGAGCGCGGCTCCCACATCGGATCACATACTATATAAAATAATCTTTCACCGGAGGCAATATCATTTCGCACATAGCCGTATTAACGATTCCGGCTTGTTATAATTGAGAACAATATCTAAAGCTAATTGCTCAGCCTGCATTTTTATTTCCCGTATTGCTGTTGATTCCCATTCCAGAGCTTTTCTTAAAGGCCCGATGGCAAAAGCATTTGGAAGAGGGTTTCCCTGAACAGTAATAATTTCGCCGTTATATCCGGTTTCGATACCCAGTTTTAACTCGTCCGGCTTCATCCAGCCTTTGGTAATAAGATTACTTATTAAGTTGTTGCTGTAACCGGAGTAACCGGCAGAAGGCCCTGTACAATTTATTACAAAGTCAACCTTAACCGACCGCTCTTGAGCTCCCTTATTCGGGCTGAACCGAAAAAACAGCCTGCCGTTATCAACCGTAATTCCCGTTTGCCTGCCTGCCAGTACCCCGAATTTCCCCGTAAGTTTGATTTCTTCAATTAACGCGGAGGATTCAGCTGGCATTCTGTGGCGATGGATTTCCCAAAAGGGTTTCAAGCGTGTCAAAAATAAGCGTTTAGACCCCGTATTTAGCCGCTTCCATATTATAGGCGTTTCATCCCGTATTGCGTTTATAACCTGTTGCCAGGAGTGGCCCTGCCTTTCAGCATCTTCTATTTTCGACCTCAACTCCTTCATTACATGTAGTATTGACGAGGAATCTGCACTCAAATCAATTTTGCCTTCCTGGCCTATCTGCTGAGGCAGGGGTAAATAACCATGCCTTGAAAAGCTGTAAATTTTTCCTCTGTGTTTTCTGCGGTAAAGGCTCAAGGCATGGTCAACCATGCTAAGGCCTGAGCCGATAATCAAAACGTCATCATCGGGCGAGAGATTTTCAAACGGATTATCTACCCATGGGTTGGCAATGTATTTTTTACCCAATAAAGCCTTCTCAGGATTATTCATAATATCTCCCGGAGCCTCATTACCTGTTGCAAAAATCAGGTAGTCTGCCTCAACAAACTCTCCATCTGATAATTTGACCTTATATCGCTCAGCTTTTTTATCTGTTACTATATCTACCGCTTCGGTTATAATCACATCTAATGAGGCATTCCTTACTTTGGCCTTTGCTTCCACAAGCCGCTCGGTAATGTAATCGCCAAACCAGCGTCGGGAAACAAAACTATCGGGTGTGACTGGTGCATTTGCAGTGTCAAGATGCCTTGATTTCAGCCAATAATAAAAATCGAGCGGGTAATCACTGAATATACTCATTTTTCCGGCTGGCACGTTCAGAGGTTCGAATTCGAGTTCGCTTGAATAGGCCACTCCCCTGAAAAGTGCTTTCTGCCTTTTTTCCAGCAGGTAAATTTTTAATGGCCCTTTAAATTCATCAAGCAGGTGTATAGCGGCTATCGTTCCGCTGGCGCCACCTCCAATTATCGCAAATGTTGTTTTGCTTTCCATAGATGAGTATTGTTACTGTTCATGATTTTTTGTCGCAGTGGTTCAAAAATAATAAATCTACTTAATCTACCAACTTAGTAGATTGTTAATTTATTTTATACCGGATTCCATCTATAATTTTATTAGGTGCTACCGGCATAGCGGCGATAAAATGTGAAGCTATTAGCAGGCCAATTGATTTATATCATGGAATATCAGTTTAACACCTTCTTAATTTGCACTTATATAATATAGTCTATAGGATTACTAGTTTTTTAAGAAACCCGATTATAAAAACACATAAACACAACAAGTGAAGAGGGTACCTGTTTTTTTAACTTTGATAATCATATACATCGTCTATAGCGGATGGGTGTATACGGCAGGCACCAGCACAGCTGCGGCAATGAACGAAAAGGAAACGGCAGGTAAAGAATTGTTTGAAGTGCACAACTGCGAAAGCTGCCACCAGCTTTTTGGCCTGGGCGGATACCTCGGGCCAGAACTGACCACAATAATTTCTGACCGTAACCGTGGCCCTTTTTACGCCACAGCACTGCTGAAAACCGGTGGTGGCCGGATGCCGGATTTTCATTTTAATGATGCTGAAATTGAGGCACTGCTTGCCTATTTAGGCTATGTAGACCGTTGCGCCACAACCTATAAAACAGCCTCCGCCAACCGCCTGCCATGAACCATAAAAGAACAGCAAGCCTTTTTCTTATCACCGGTCTTACTACCATGGTGCTGGGTTTGATGTTTGGGGTGCTAGGTGGTTTTCAGTATATACTGCCTGATTTTTTAAAAGAGCCGCTAACCTTTCAGAAAACAAGGCCGTTGCATGTTTACCTGGTTATCAGTTTTATATTCTCATCGGCGGTGGGTTGTGTTTATTACTTTCTGCCCGGCGTTGCAGGCAGAAAACTTTATTCACCATGGCTGGCGTTTGTGCACTGGCTTTGCCATTCGTTGATTATAGCGGTAGTGATAACAGGTTTTTTCTGCGGCCATTTTTCGGGAAGAGAATACCTGGAGTTTCCGCCGGCTATGGCGCTTGTTATCTTGGGCAGCTGGAGTTTGCTTATCGTCAACTTTTTTAAAACTATGCCCATCAGCTTTCATCGTCAGCCGGTGTATGTATGGAGCTGGGCCACGGGTATTATTTTCTTTTTTATTACTGTAACGGAGGCGCATTTGTGGGTTTTGCCCTATTTCCATAATAATATCATACGCGACCTTACTGTGCAGTGGAAAGCTCTCGGCTCAATGGTGGGCTCATGGAACATGCTGGTTTACGGAACTACCATTTACGTGATGGAAAGAATTACCAACGATAAAACCGTGGGGCAGTCAAAAACAGCTTTCTTTTTTTATTTTCTGAGCCTCACCAACCTGATGTTTAACTGGGGTCATCATACTTACATAGTACCAGCCTCGCCGGTGGTAAAAGAGGTTTCATACATTATAAGCATGACAGAGTTGTTGTTTATAGGCAAAATTATTTACACCTGGCGTCAAACATATATTGCTGCCCGGCTTAACTATCACCTGCTGCCCTACCGGTTTTTTACAGCAGGCGATTTCTGGGTGTTTTTAAATCTTATACTGGCCATTATAATTTCGGTACCCGCTGTTAATTTGTATACGCACGGCACACACATTACCGTGGCGCATGCCATGGGCACTACCATAGGCATTAACACTAACCTTCTTTTAGGCTGCCTGTTGTTTGTTGCCTTTGACCGGGCGCCTGAATTTGCTGCCCGCTATAAAAAATATTTTATGGTTAGTATATCATTGCTTAATATATCGCTACTGGTATTTTGGGCTGCGCTGCTGATTTGCGGTGTAATTAAAAGCAATGACGCACTGAATAGTGTGCCATTCGCCACTATGATGATGCATCTGCAACCCTGGTTTGTAATGTTTACTGCGGCCGGTGTATGCATCATGATAAGCTTGTTTCTTATCCTGTTTCCGCTGATCAGTATTTTTTTCCAAAGCCGGAACATTGCGGGTAAGGAAATATTTGTGTCGTAATGCCAGGTTACCGGTGGTTCAATGTCTTGCCACAGCGAGGCTCCGAAAATTCATATGTATTTACATTAGCAAAGCTTCAAACAATCTTACTTCTGAACTATTAGGGAATTACGTTGTGCAAAAGGCCTTGGCTTCGAAAGTTCCTAAAAGTTTTTTGTCAATTATTAAAAATTTTTAGTGTTTTAGTAGCTTCAAGCATCGACTTATCGAACCTTTGGAGTGATTATCAACTAGTTAGTTCTTACCAAAACGCGTTTTGAAAAATAACTCCACTCAGGGGTTAAAAATTTGTTTTTATTTTACTCTCAAAAGATTTGCATTTATAGCTACCACTATTGTGCTCAAACTCATGAGCGCGGCCCCCATTGCCGGACTAAGCATAATCCCATAATGATATAAAACCCCGGCAGCCAGCGGAAGTGCAATAACATTATAACCTGTTGCCCAAATCAAATTCTGAATCATCTTACGGTAAGTGGCTTTACCAAAAAGAATTAAACTAACAATATCTTGCGGGTTGCTGTTTACCAATACGATTCCCGCAGTTTCGGCAGCTATATCACTTCCACTACCTACGGCAATTCCAATATCTGCTTGCGCCAATGCCGGCGCATCATTAACCCCATCACCCGTCATGGCCACAAACTCTCCTTTGCTTTGCAACTCTTTTATCTTTTCAAGTTTCTGAGGCGGCAATACTTCTGCAAAATAACCGTCCATGCCGAGTTTAGCACTTACACTGGCTGCGACCTTTTCATTATCGCCGGTGAGTAGGATAGCCTTTATCTTGTTCGCCTTTAATGTTGCAATTGCCTCTAGTGATTCGTCCCGTATCTTATCGGCAAGCGCAATAAAACCGACCACTGTATTTCCCGCAACCACATAAACTACAGTTTCTGCTTCATCTGATTTTGGGAAGCCGAAAGCAGGATAAACTTCTTTTACATAACCGGGGCTAACTATCATCGCTTTCATGCCATCTACCGTCCCTTCAATGCCTTTTCCTGTAATAGCCTTAAAGTCTGCAACTACCGGTATAATTACCTTATCGTCTTTAGCTTTTTGAACTATTCCTGTGGCGATAGGATGTTCACTATTCTGCTCCAGTGCCGCAGCAATCAGTAACAACGTGTTATCAGGATATGAATTATTCAGGCTTTGAATTCGGGTTACCTGAAATTTCCCAACGGTAAGGGTACCGGTTTTATCAAACACAACAGTTGAAATTTTCCTTGAGTTCTCAAACGCAGTCCTGTTCTTAATCAACAGGCCATGCTTGGCTGCTAAGGCCGTAGACTTTGCCACCACCAAAGGTACTGCCAGCCCAAGCGCATGAGGACAGCAAATTACAATAACAGTAACCATCCGCTCAATGGCAAAAGCTAAGTCCTTTCCGGCAATAAAATACCAGGCAACAAATGTTACGGCACCGGAAACCAGGGCAATAACAGTAAGCCACTTTGCAGCTTTATCAGCCAAAAGCTGGGTGTTCGATTTTGATTGCTGCGCATCGTTTACAAGCTTAACGACCTTTGATAAGAAAGAGTCTTTTGAGGCGTGGCTTACTGTGACTTTCAAAGAACCATTTCCATTTATTGAGCCTGCAATTACCTTTTCTCCCTTTTGTTTTTTTACAGGAACAGATTCGCCAGTAAGCATCGATTCATTCAAATAACTTTCACCTTCGAAAATTATTCCATCGGCAGCAACCTTTTCGCCCGGTTTAATGGGTACTAAATCACCCGGTTTTAGAGAATCTGTCTTTACATCTCTCGTCTCATCAGTTATCAAATGAGCAACGGAAGGCATTAGCTGAATTAAAAGTTCCAGTTCGCGCGATGCACCGGCAATGGATTTCATTTCAATCCAGTGCCCAAGCAGCATAATAAGAATAAGCGTGGCCAGTTCCCAGAAAAAGTCCATACCCTTTAAGCCGAAAACGGTGGCAGCGCTATACACAAATGCTACCGTAATGGCTATGGCGATAAGCATCATCATGCCCGGGCTTTTTGCCTTTATTTCTGATATAAAGCCTTTCAAAAAAGGGTATCCTCCGTAGGCAAAAACGATGGTTGAAAGTGCAAGAAGTATGTAGTTGCTTCCTGTAAACTGCCAATGAACATTTACCAAATGTTGAAGCATGGGAGATAAAAGAATGATTGGAACGGTAAGTGCGAGGACTACAAAAAATCTTCGTTTAAAATCAGCAATCATCATTTTATGATGATCGTGACCAGCCATTCCCATAGCTGGGTTCATGACATGGTCGTGATGCAGATCCTGGCTGCCAGTGTGTTGATGTTCCATATTGTTTGATGTTTTTAGGCTGGTACAATAACATAGCTTGTTCCTTCCAATGCCTTTTGCAAGGCCGAATCGGAGATAAGTTGTTGCACCTCGATTTCGGCGCTTTGGTTTTGAAGGTTAACCTTTACATCGGTTACCCCATTTACATTTGAAAGAAGTTTTTGCACCGTTTCGGCACAACCACCGCATTTCATTCCGGTTATCTTGTAAGTATATTTCATTATCAAAAATTTAATAAGTCTAAAATATAGCAGGCCATTTGGCAAACCTTACACTATTAGAAGTTTGATTTACATGATTCACACATCTTACATAAGATGGATTTATTTAGCTCTCTACATTTTCATTCCCGCCATCGGGTCAGAGCCTTTTTTGAATTGATATTCGCTTTGAATAAGGTAGGCCCCGCTTGCCGCAACTTTTTCCCCCTCTCGCACCCCATCAACAATTTCAATTTGTTCGCTGTTTGTCTTGCGGGATATTTACAATGACAGCGATAAGTGCATCCTTGAAAAAATAAAGACAGCTAAAGCAAAAATAGACCAGAGGGCAGGAAGATAACTAACGCGGCACCAAGTATTATGTAAAGTATAAATCATTTTATAATTTTGCACTATTATGAGTACTCAAAGTAAAAAATCAGAAGAAGTAGTCAAGCAGTTTGCCGAAGGGTTAAGCACGTTGGACTTGAGCAAAATAGCTCCCATCCTTGCACCTGAATTTAAGTTTTGCTACCGGTTAAGCCATGTATTAAGCGGACACGGCATAACCACTGACGTAAGGTATATCGGCCACCTATACAGGACTTTTACAGCAATGAAAGCCGAAGGTATTACTGAAATTAAAACCGGCTTTTGTGAGCTGGAATTCGAGGGAGCAAAGTTTTTAAGCATTAAGCTTTCCCCGCCACATGACATGCGTATATTGTGTCCAATGGAAGATCAGATTATGTCAAGAGGCCAGGGGCCAACACCAGTGGGAG